>Ga0187882_1000617_pt1 | contig 38869 bp, 30 predicted proteins | sample June2016WEW_19_1_3_FD_132991 | JGI IMG/M metagenome (GOLD analysis project Ga0187882, IMG submission 132991) | Peatland microbial communities from SPRUCE experiment site at the Marcell Experimental Forest, Minnesota, USA - June2016WEW_19_150 | ecosystem: Environmental > Terrestrial > Soil >... | reverse complement strand
GGGGCTGCCCTTGAGCGCGTTCACGACCACCAGCGCCATCACCGCCAGCATGATCACCATGATCAGCAGCACCGTCAGCAGCGCGGTGAACCCGCCGACCTTGCCGATCTCTTCGCGCGCCATTTGGCCCAGCGACTTGCCGTCGCGCCGCATCGAGGCGAACAGAATGATGAAATCCTGCGCCGCGCCGCCCAGCACGGCGCCGACGATGATCCACAGCGTGCCGGGCAGGTACCCGAACTGCGCGGCGAGCACGGGCCCCACCAGCGGCCCCGGCCCGGCGATCGCGGCGAAGTGGTGGCCGAACAGGATCCACTTGTTGGTAGGCTCGAAATCGTGCCCGTTGCGCAGCCGCTCGGCGGGTGTGGCGCGGCGGTTGTCGAGCGCCATCACGCGCGCGGCGATGAACTTGGCGTAGAAACGAAAGCCCACCAGGTAGGTCGAGGCCGCGGCCACCACCAGCCAGATGCTGTTGATTGGCTCGCCCCGGTGGAGCGCCACGCCCCCCAGGCAAAACGCCGCCAGCGCCGCCACGGCGGCCCAGAAACAGTGAACCAGGATTCGCTTCATTCCGTTCGTGGCCGAAGACTCGGATTGTACCGCCGTGGGAGGGGTTTCCGGGGTGAACGCCCTGCCCTTTGCCTTTTTTCGCGGACTTTGCTAAGGTAGCGGTTCGATTGAGCCGCGTCGCAGTTGCACTGTTTCCGCCCAGAGCCGGCGAACCGGGATGCAGCGGCGGCTGACGGAACAGCATGGGCGAAGACACGAGCAGCGAGACCCGGAGAGTTGAGAAGTTGCTCGACTCGGTGCTGGAGAGCGCCGATGCTGCCGAGCGCGTGGCACTGAAAGCCGCCCGGGAGTTGGGGTTTCCGGATGACGAGCAGCACAAGATCGGGATGGCGGTCCGGGAAGCGATCGTGAACGCGGTGGTGCATGGAAACCGGTACAACGCGCACAAGAAGGTGCACCTGGCAGTGACCAGCGGCCAGGACCACCTCGCGGTTACCATCGGCGACGAGGGCGAAGGGTTTGACCTGGCTGCGCTGCCCGATCCGCTGGCCGAGCAAAACTTGCTCCACCAATCGGGCCGGGGGATCTTCCTGATCCGCGCCTTTATGGATGAGTTCGAGGTTCGCCGCCGGGTTCCGGGAGGAACCGAGGTGCGGCTGGTGAAGTATCTGGAGAAGAAGCAATGAGCCGACAATCTGTCGGAGGAGGATCGATTCTGTGAGTGCGAAACTTAGCCCCCGCCAAGTTGGGGATGTCATCGTGGTGGATGTTTCCGGCCGGATCACTCTGGGCGAGGGTTCGAGCAACCTTCGCGAGGGCATTCGCGGCCTGCTGACGCAGGGGAACAAGAAGATTCTGCTGAACCTCGGGGAGGTGTCCTACATCGACAGCTCGGGGATCGGCGAGCTGGTGTCCGGGTTCACTTCGGTTACCAACCAGGGCGGCCAGTTGAAGCTGTTGAACCTGACCAAGCGAGTCCGGGATCTGCTGCAGATCACCAAGTTGTACACGGTATTCGAGGTCTACGACGAGGAAGCGGCGGCCGTTCGCAGCTTCGTTTGAAGGCAGGCTGGCCCGCCTGCCTCACGGCCTATGTGATAAAATCAAAGCGCTCCTGAGGATTCCGTGGACAGAATTACCCGAAAAGAGCTAAAAGGCGACAAGTTTGCCCGCGACGTTGGGCTCACGGTCGAGTATTTGAGCGAGCACCGCAGGCAGGCCATCCGCTACAGCGTTGTGGGGGTGGCGGTCCTGGCGGCGGTGCTCGGGCTGGTCTACTATCGAAAGCAGCAGCACAACGCTCGCCAGACGGCGCTGACCGCGGCGGTCGAGATCCACCTGTCCCCGATCGGCCCGCCATCCAGCGAGTTCATCAGGTCTTTTCCCACCGCGCAGGAACGCTTTAGCGCGGCCTCCAAGGCCTTCACGGACCTGGTGACGAAGTATCCCGGCAGCGGCGAAGCCATGATCGCCAAGTATTACCTGGGCACGCTGGCGGCCGACCAGGACAAGATGCTGGAGGCCGAGAAGTGGTTGAAGGAAGCTGCGCAATCCGGCAACGCCAATTATGCGTCGCTGGCCAAGCTGACCCTGGCCGACCTCTACAGGTGGCAGAGGAGGGCGCCGGAAGCGGAGAAGCTGCTGCGCTCTCTGATCGCCAAGCCCACGGAGTTCGTCTCCAAGGAGCAGGCCACCATCGCGCTGGCGGAGTTGCTGGCCCCGAGCAACCCGGCGGAAGCGCGCAAGCTGCTGGATCCGCTTAGCACGACCAGCCGGACCGCGATCGGCCGCGCGGCCATGGAGGTGCTAAGCCAATTGCCTCGCCCCCAATAGAGCGGATCGCTTCATGAAAGCCCTGGGCGCGCGGTTCCCGGTGGAAAACAGCCGCGGCCGCCGCTACCCGGAGCCTTCCCATCCCTACCGCAACGCGTTCCAGCGGGACCGCGACCGCATCGTTCACGCCCGCGCCTTCCGCCGGCTGGAAGACAAGACGCAGGTTTTCACGGCGGGCCTCTCGGATCATTTCCGCAACCGGCTGACCCACAGCATCGAGGTCGCGCAGATCGCGCGGACGGTGGCCTGCGCTCTGGGGCTCAATGAAGACCTGACCGAGGCGCTCGCGCTGGCCCACGACATCGGGCACCCCCCGTTCGCCCATTCCGGAGAGGAGGAACTGGACCGGCAGATGACGCGCTTCGGGGACCGCTTCGACCACAACCTGCACGCGCTGCGGATCGTCGAGAGCTTCGAGCAGCGCTACGCGCGCTTCCCGGGGCTCAATCTGACGTTCGAGGTGCGGGAGGGCATCCTGAAGCACTCGCGGGATTTCCAGCCCGGCGAGCGGCCCGAGCTGGAGGAGTACCTGCCGGGGCTCCGCCCGCCTCTCGAAGCGCAATTGATCGACCTGGCCGACGAGGTGGCTTACAACACCGCGGACCTGGACGACGCCTTCTCGGCCCGCTTCTTCGACCTGGAAGCCGTGGTTCGAGACATCCCGCAGTACGCCGAGATCCAGGCGGGGGTCGAAACGCAGTTCCCCGGCGCGCCCGAGCGGATTCGGTTCAACGAGGGCCTGCGCAGGTTGATCGACCTGCTGGTGTCGGGACTGATCGAGGGCGCCTGGCAGGCGGTCGAGGAAGCGGGAGCGGACGACGTGGCCGCGGTCCGGCGGCACCCGGCGCGGCTGGCGCGGTACACGCCCGGAGCGGCGGCAACCAGCGCGGCCCTCAAGCAGTTCCTGCGCTGGCGCGTGTACTTCTCCGAGCCCCTGGCCGAGGATCGCCGGCACTCGGCTGCCATGATCGCCGAACTGTTCCAGCTCTTCCTCGATCAGCCCGGGCGCCTGCCCGACTCCTATCGGGAGGCCTCGGAAGGCCAGCCGCCTCACCGGGTGGTCTGCGACTACATCGCGGGGATGACGGACGGGTTCTTCCGCCGTACCTACGAGCAGACGCTGCGCCGGCCCTGAATCAACCCGCAACCGAGGGACTGCCTCGGCCGTCCGCTGTGGGGACGGCCCAGGATGTCCCCGGGTGCCCCTCGTGCCATCCGCAACCGAGGGACTGCCCAGGCCGTCCGCTGTGGGGACGGCTCAGGCTGTCCCCGGTTGCCCGTCGGGCAAATCCTGGTGGGAAACCAAGCTGGAGAGCTCGGCCGAGCGTACGCCGTAGACCTTGCGGATGGCGCGGCAGATCTCTTCGGCGATCCGCTCGGCGGGCTCGCGCGGATCGTGGTCGATCTGAACCTTGAGAAACAGGTCGGTGCGGGGCATATGCGATGATTACCCATTATGGCCTGTAAGCTCTGCCAGACGCGCCGCGCGCGCCGGCTGTGCCCGGGAGTCGGGGGCGAGATCTGCTCGATATGCTGCGGCACGGAGCGCGAGAACACCATAAGTTGCCCGCTGGATTGCGAGTACCTGCAGCAGGCGCGGGGGCGTGAGCAGCCGCGGGAGATCGATCCGGAGAGCGTCCCCAATCGCGACATCCGCGTCACCGAAGAGTTCCTGGAGAAGCAGGCTGCTCTGGTAAGCGCCGTGATGCACGGGCTGGTCACCTCGGCGCTGGGCCTGCCCGGAGTGGTGGACCTGGATGTGCGCGAGGCGCTGGACTCGCTGACGCGGACCTATCGCACGCGCGAGAGTGGTCTGTACTACGAGAGCAAGCCGCCCAACTTGCTGGCGGCGCGGATCCACGAACTCATGCAGAAGGGGCTGGAGGAGTTTCGCAAGACCGCCGCCGAGCGCCTCGGCGTGTCCACGATACGGGACTCTGACGTGTTGGGCGTGCTGGTGTTCTTGCAGCACCTGGAGCTCCAGTTGAACAACGGGCGGCGGCGCGGGCGCGCTTTTCTGGATGCCCTGCGCCAGCAGATCGACGCGGGCCAGGGGGAGGCCGGCGCCCCCCCGGGGTCGTCGCTGGTGCTTCCGTAGCCGTGGAGATGCAGATCCCAAACGCCGCCGATCGAGATCAGGCGCCGGGATCGGATGAGGCATTCCGGGCCGGCCAGTCCCGCTACACCCGGGCGCGGCAATGCTACTGGGACGAGTTCGCGGCCTCGCGGCGCATCAAGTTCGTCTGAGGCGCCGCCCAGCCGATGCGACCTTTAGCAATCACCACGCGAGCCGGAATATATCCCAGTGCTTTTCAACCAGATCTGGGCTCGCGCGCGCCTGGAGCCCGGCTTCGGCTGCCTACACTGGGGCGTGAGGTATTCGAGAAGGCCGACATGAAAGACACCTCTTTGGCGGTATGCCTGCTCGCGGTTGCACTGGCGGCCCAGGCTGGCGCGCAGACCCAGGTCGACTTGCGAACCCAGGCGAAGAACGTGGACTTCTCCGCGGCCACGTCAACCAAGCCCTTCCGAACGGGGACGCTGTTGCCGGGGACCTGCTCGGTGGGGGAGACGTTCTTCAAGACCGACGCGGCCGCGGGCCAGAATCTATTTGCCTGCACAGCCGCCAACACTTGGACTCTCGAAGGCGGGGCCAGCGGGATTCCGTCGATGCCCGGCAACGCGAACCGGGTGCTGTCCACCGATGGGACCACGGCGGATTGGAGAGCCTTGGGGGGAGACCTCAACGGCGCGCCCCAGGCCGCGACGGTGACTGGAATTCAGGGGCGGCCGATCGGCTCGCTGGCCCCTGCCGACGGCCAGGTGCTGAGGTGGAGCAATGCGGACGGCCAGTGGAAACCCGCGCTGGCGCCGGCGGCGGGCGGGGTCAACTACTCCCAAACCTTCAGCTCGCAAACGAGCGTGTCCATGTTGGGGAGCGCACATGGCCTGGGTACCGCGAACCTGATCGTGGACTGCTATAACAACGCGAGCCCTGCTCGCAGGATCGAGGCCGATTCGATCTCGGTCGATCCCTCCACTTTCGATGTCACGGTTGCCTTCACGAACTCGCAGAGCGGACGGTGCGTGATCAACGGATCGGGCTCGGCGCTGGCGGCCAGGATTGACTCGAGCAACGTGTTCGCCAGCGGCACGACCCAGACGTTTCAGGGCGCGCTAGTGGCCACCAGTTCAGACCGCACCGCGCCCGCCAAGGCCGGCACGTCTCCGCCCGCCTCCTGTTCGCCCGGAGACCAGTTCTTCAAAACCAACGCCGCTGCGGGCCAGAACCTGTACTTCTGCACGGCGGCCAACACCTGGACGCAGATGAGCGGGAACGCGCCGGTGGCGAGCGTGTTCGGACGGACCGGCGCCGTCGGCGCGCAGGTCGGGGACTACTCGTTCTCCCAGATCGCCGGCACGGTGGCGGACGCGCAACTGGCCACTGGAATCAACGCCAACAGGATTGGAGACGGCACGGTCACTAACACGGTCTGGGGGCGCCTGGCGAACGTGAGCTCGGACGTGCAGGCCCAGCTCGACGGCAAGGCGCCCACGGCCCACTCGCACGCACTCGGCGGAGACCTCAGCGGAACCACCGCCGGCGCCACCGTAACGAAAATCCAGTCGCTCTCGGTCTCCTCTTCCGCGCCCGCCGACGGCCAGGCGCTGGTCTGGAGCGCGGGATCGAGCGCGTGGCAGCCGGGCACGGTTTCCGGCGGCGGCGCCGGCATGGGAGCGCAGCTCGGCGACTTCGCGGTGGTCCGCGGCAGTCCGAACCTGCTGACTATCGGGGCCAACTGTTCCAGCACCACCCCCTGCAACGCGCGCTTCGGCAGCACGGTGTACTCGTTCACGCACAGTTGCACCGCGACGCTCAGCGCGGGGACCGGTACTGCCTTCGTCTACGTGGCGGGAGGCGGCACGCTGACCATCGGGCACAATCTCGCGCTGGCGGCCTCGGCCGGGTGCCTTGCGCAGCCGAGCGTGACGGCTTTCCCGGCGGATTCCATCCCGCTCTACAACTGGACGGCGACGAGCGGTACCTGGGACGTGGCCGGTGGCAAGGACTTCCGCGGCTGGCTCGGCCAGAAGAACCTCTCGGCGGGAACCGGAATCGCGACCATGGATTCGGGCGGGCGCACGACGGTGGGGATCGACACCGCGGTGGTGCCGACCTACCTGACCACCACGGTTACCCTGAACTTCCCGCTCATCGCGAACGGAGCCTGCGCCGCCGATCAGTCCTTTTCGCTGCTGGGCGCGGTGGTCGGGGACAGCGTGGCGCCGGGCTGGCCCGGCGCGTTCGAGCCGGGACTGCTGGGTATCATGCGCGTGAGCGCGGCGGACACCATCGCGATCCGCGTATGCAATCTCTCCGGCGCCGCGATGGACCCGATCAACGCCACCTTCCGGGCCACCATAGTGCGCAGCTTCTAGCGTCCGCTCCCTGACGGTCGCGGTTCGGCTATGATGTCCCTTACTTGCGTGCGCTTACGGAACCGCGCGCGCGAGCAAGCGGTCAGCCCACGCGCCGAACCCTTACCTTCGCTTCCCCGAACAGAACCTCTACCATCCCGAAGTGCTGGTCGTAGTATTCGCTGGAGTACTGGGCCATGCGCTCGGCCGAGATGACCACCTCGGTGATGCCCGCCTGCACCATGGCGCGCGCGCAGTCCATGCAGGGCATGATCTCGACGTACAGCGTACAGTCTTCGGTGGCCGTCCCGGCGCGCGCCGCGTTGCAGATGGCGTTGCGCTCGGCATGCTCGATCCACAGGTACTTTGTGGGACGTTCCAGCCGCTCCGGCACGTCGTCGCGAATCCCCCTCGGAAACGAGTTGTAGCCCGTCGATCGGATCTCGTGGTGCGGGCCGACGATCACGCAGCCGATCTGCGTATTCGGGTCCTTGCTGCGACAGGCGACCACCCGGCAGATCTGCAAGTAGTATTCATCCCAACTGGGAACGGTTCTCATGGGGCGCGATCACATGCTATCCCAGGGCCGGGCCGGATGCAAATCGCGCCCCAGGTAGGATAAGGCTCCAGCCTTGTCCCGGTAGGGTGCCGGACAAGCCAGAGGCTTATCCTACCCGGCCCCGTCACCTGTGATGTCTGGCTGCCAGACCCAGCATCTGCTCCAGCGGCAACCCGAAGAAGCTGCCGCTGGAGGTTACGTGGATGCGGTCCGCCTCGCCGTAGGCCAGCACCAGGGCCGGCGCGTTGGCCGGGGCGAGCGCGTCCAACGACTTGCGTTGCTCGGGGGTGAGCTGCATCTGGGCGGCGAACGGCGCAATCAGCGATCCCAGGCTGTGGTAGACCATTGCCGAGAAGTTGACCTGGCCGTCGTGGGGCAACAGCGCGATGAACTTGGGGGAGCGCGAGAGGGTGTAGCCGGTCGAGCGGTACTGAAGGGTGCGCACCAGCAGATCCCGCGAAGGCGCGGCGATGACCAGCCCGTCGTCGAATACGAAGTGCGCCTCCAGTCCGGGCTTGGGGCCAGTCAGCGTATAGAACGTGCGGCCGTCGGCGGTCTGTTTCTCCAGCCGCACCAGGCCTTTGGCCGCGGCCACGAGCTTGTCGAGCGTCTGTGCGAACCGCTCGGGATTGTTGACCTCCAGCACCAGTTTCCACGACGGCTGCGGCAGGACCGGGCCATCCAGGGCGAACGCCACCTCCCCGCCGAGCGGCTCGATGAGTTCGGTGCGAAGGTTAACGCCGGTCTTGGCCTCGAATTCGGCCAGCCCGGAGGCCAGATTGGGAGGGCTCATGGCCGCAACGTCGTCGAGCATCTTGGCGGGGCTCTTGGCCAGCACGGCCACCGCGAACGTCGCGTCGGGCGAGATGTAGTTCAGGGCGCGCATGGGGGCTGGGGCGGCGAGCCAGGATGCGATGCCGCGGCGCGGCTGGGCGAACGTCAGGTCCGCGCTGCTTTCGGCGCGTCCGGCGACGTTCTTGCGCTCGGCGATCAGATATCGGACGTCCCCGAACCCGCTGAGCTGCAAGTTCGGGTTGCCTTTTGCGGCCTTGCCGACGACCGATTGCATGTCGGCGCAGAACAGCCACGTGACGCCCCGGCCGTAAGCTGCCGCGATGCGCGCGTGGAAATCGGACCGGGCGAAAGCCCCGGCGCCAGGCTGGACCGCGAGGGCCGCGACCTGGCGGAGCTGGGCCGGGTCGTTCGAGACGGCGATGATGCCGCCGCCCAGGTAAATTAGAGCTTCCTTGCCGGCCGAAACCGCGCGCGCGGGGTCATCGACGATGCGGATCTGGACATCGGCGTTGGGCTCCGCCTTCAGTTTGGCGATTTCCTTCTCGAGGAAAACGCGCAAGCCGGCCCGGGACGCCTCGGCCATCACCAGCGGCGCTTGAGGTTCGCCTCCGGTCTTGGGCACGAGTGCGACGACGATCTCCGGGCCCAGGTAGTCGCTGAAGGAGCGGACGCGGTTGAGCACGTCGTCGAACTTGGCCTGGTTCTCGGGCGTCTTCATCTTCTCGGCCCACCACTGGCGCAGCACCTCGCTCTGCTGAAGCTGTTCCTTGAAGAGCCGGTTCGCCTCGCTCAGGGTGGGGCCGACGTTGGGAATCGAGGCGTAGAAGACGGCGCCCTCCGGAACCAGCGGAAGCAGCTTGCTGGAATAGCGCAGGCCGGGGCCGGGCGCGGCTTCGAGCTTCTTCCGCAGCTTCGAGAACTCGTTCAGAAGCGCGACGTATCGATCGAAATTGCGGCTCCAGGCGATTTCGTCCTGGACCGGGACAGGCGCCAGAGCGGCGCTGGTGGCGACCTGATCGCCGGGGTGCAGCACACTGGTATGGCCTCCCTGGGCGACCTCGACTTCGCCTTCAATCACGGACACCCGCGAGCCTTTGAGGCCGCTGTTGACCGAGAAAACCGTGCCCGTGACCGAAACCAGGCAGTCGGCCGTAGAGACGTAGAGGTGTCCTTTGCGCTGCTTGGCGGCCTGGACGATGATGCTGCCGGCGGCGAGCTGGATGGTGGCGCCGTCGCGGCCTTCGGAGAGCGACAGTTCCGTGCGCTCCCGCATCTCGACCACCGAACCGTCCCGGAGCTGGAGCAGCGCGCCGGAGCCTTTGTCGGTGCGGACGGCCTGGCGCTCCTCGAGGGGGGCGCCGGCAGCTAGCAGTGTGTAGGCGCCCGCGCCTGTCTTGTACAGGACGCCGTCCAGGGAGCGGACCGTGGCGCGGGGCCCGCTGGGGGCCGGTCCGAAGCGGTCGTAGGCGAAATACCCGCTCAAACCCACCGCCACGACCATGGCCGCGGCGACGGCCCACTTCCAGACGGGGCTCATGGTTTTCCGGATCGGAATCGGTTCGGGCTGCGCCCGCCGGTTGAGCGCTTTGCGGCAGGCCGGGCACTCGTGGAGGTGGTCTTCGACCAGCAGCGCGCGGGCGCCCGGCAGCCGGTGCTCGCGCCAGGCGGGAATCAGGGCCTGGAAGTCCGCGCAGGTACGGATCGTCTCAACGTCCTCGGACGGCTGGCAGGCCACGGCTTCGGACACGCGGGCCCAGACCCGGTCCGCGGCCGCGCTCACTGCGGCGGGGTCGACGGGTTCGTTGCGAATCTCGGAAATAGCCCGGTCCAGAATGGGATCAGGACCCTTCTCGTCGTTGCTCATAGTTGTCTCCTAGATAGGAACGGATCTCTTCTTGCAGGCGCTTGCGGCTGCGATGCAGGCTGACCGCGATCTCGGAGGGCGAGACGCCCAGCAGGCCAGCAATCTCCTGGTTGCCGTAGTCCTCGAAGTACCGCAGCGCGAAGATCTCGGCTGCCCTCGGCGTCAGTCGTGCGATGGCCTGGCGGAGGCAAGCGCGCAGTTCGAGGGCGCCATACCGCCGGTCGGGCCGGAGGCGGGAGTCCGCGGCGGACGCGGCCTCCTCCAGCGGGATGCTGCGGGCGGTCGCGCGGTCGCGCATCAGGTCCAGGGCGCCGTTGACCGCAGCGCGGTGCAGGTAGCCCTCCAGACAGCCCACCGAGGCCGTAGTCCATCCCTGGCGCAGCAGTTTCAGGAAGACCGTTTGCAGGACGTCTTCCGCATCGCCAGCGTTGCCGGTGATGCGGTAGGCCGCGCGGAACACCCGCCCGTGGTGGGCCTGGAACACCCGCTCGAGCTCCCCGGTGGGAGCGGAAACCGCTGGAGCGCCGGCGCTCATTTCGTCCTCCCGCCTCCTGTTCTCATCCATGGAGACTCCATTTTCTGGGAATTCTTACAGAGGGGGATACGAAAAAGCGCGGGCTGGGGTTCAAGGGGGGCGCTCCCCTTGTGCTTCCACAGGGAAAGCCTTATCCTTTCCTTAGCCCCAGAAGCGAAAGACGATGTCCGACAGAAGGCTCGATCTGCCCCAAGGTACTCTCGATCTCTTGATCCTCAAGACAGTGGCCCTCGGTCCCTTGCACGGGTGGGCCATCGCTCAGCGGATTCAACAACTCTCACGAGATGCGCTTCAAATCCAACAAGGCAGCCTCTACCCGGCGCTGCACCGTTTGGAACGCCGCGGGTGGGTCAAAAGCAAATGGGGCGCTTCGGAAAACAACCGCCGCGCCCGGTACTACGAACTCACCCCGGCTGGCGGAAAACGCCTCGCCGCGGAAGAGGTCGGTTGGGAAAGACTCGTGGCAGCCGTCTCCGAGGTTCTCGGTACCGTCTAGCGGGCCTGGATGCTCAGCGATCTCGCATATCGCCTTCGTGCGATCTTTCGCCGCCGCCGCATGGAGAGCGAACTCTCGGAGGAACTCCAGTTCCACTTCGAGCGCCAGGTGGAGGTCTTCATCGAGCAGGGCTGTCCCCCCGACGAAGCCCGCCGCCGGGCACGGCTGCTCTTCGGCGGCCTCGAGCAGGTGAAAGAGGAGTGCCGCGACGCACGCGGCATTTCATTCCTGGATACGCTTTGGCAGGATCTTCCCTATGCCGCGCGCCTGCTGGCCAAGACTCCGGGTTTTGCCGCGACTGCCGTCTTGTCAATGGCCGTAGGCGTCGGCAGCAGCACCTTGGCGTCTTGGTTGCTCGGCCAGGCGGCCTTCCGCTCGCTCCCGGTGAAGGCGCCCGAACAGCTCGTGGCCTTCCGGAGTCCCGGTCCGCATCTAGGTTTCTGCTCCGGCGCAGGCGGTTCCGACTCGACGTGTTTTTCCTACGCCATGTACCGGGACCTTCGCGATCGGAACACTGTCTTCAGCGGGGTTCTCGCCCGCTCCGGCCTGCCCGCGAACTTGACCTTTCGCCAGCGGACCGAGCGCGTATCGCTGGAACTGGTCTCCTGGAACTATTTCGAGCTGCTGGGCGTTGAACCCGCTGTTGGCCGCCTGTTCAGCCCGGGGGACGATGGCAAGCCCGACGCACTGCGGGTCGCCGTGCTGAGCCATGAGTACTGGGCTCGCCGCTTTGCAGGCGACCCGGCCGTCGTCGGGCAGAGAATCGTCCTGAATAGCCTCCAGGTGACCATCGCCGGCGTCTCCGCCCGGGGTCTGCACAGCTTGATACCGGGCCGGTCTCCCGACGTGCTTGTCCCGATCGAGATCGAAGAAACGCTCTTGCCGGTGTACCCGATGTTGTCGTCGCGGGCCTACTCCGCGATGAACATTGTCGGCCGCCTCAAGCCGGGAATCGCACGGCAACGCGCGCAAGCGGAACTGGCCCCCGTATACCAGCAACTGATTGAGGAGGAGGCCAGGGCTGTCCCGGCGTCGTGGCCCGACCGCGAGCGATTCCTCTCCAGGCGGCTGGAACTCATTCCCGCCCGGCGGGGCATCGAGCCGGATGTCGACGGGATGCTCGTGAGCCTCTCTGCAATCGCGGCCTGCGTCCTCATCGCCGCATGTGCCAACCTGGCGGGGCTCTGCCTGGCCCGCGCGGCGGCCCGGCAGAAGGAGATCGCCATTCGCGCGGCGCTCGGCGCTGGACGCGGCCGCATTGCACGGCAACTCCTGGCGGAATTCCTGCTGCCGGCGGTCGCGGGCGGCTTGCTGGGGCTGCTCATCGCTCTAGGAGTTGCCGGCGCCGTTCCGGGGATTCTGTTCGACCAGCAGCGGGCCCGGACTCTCTCGTCGGCCCCGGACCCTGGTGTGCTGCTCCTTATTTTGGCGGTCCCGGTGTTGACAGCGATCCTGTTCGGCGCGGCTCCGGCGCTGTTGCCAGCCCTGGGCCGGCCGTTGCGCGCGCTCAACACCGGAAACATCGCCCAGCTCGGCTTGGGCCAGGCGAGCTTCCGGAAGGCGTTGGTGGCGGCGCAAGTGACGCTTTCGGTCGGCTTGATGTTCGGGGCCTTCTCGTTCTCGCGCAACCTGCTGAAAGAGCGGATGTGGCGTCAAGGGCCCGGGAAGGAAAACGCGATCGCATTCACCATCGACGCCGGCGCCAGCGGATACTATTCCCCGCAGGCGGCGCGCCTGTTCCAGCGCCTGGAACAAAGGCTCTCCACCATGCCCGGCGCGCGCGGCGTGGGATTCTGGGCCGGCGGAATGTCCAGGTTCGAAGTGGAAGGTCGAAGGCTGGAGACGCCGGAGGAGAATGCATCTTTCTGGTTCCAGGTATCGCCGGGCTGGTTCGGTGCGGCGGGCTGTTCGGTGGTCGAGGGCCGCGATTTCGGGCCGGAGCGAGAATGGCCGCCCCGCGCCGTCGTGGTGAACGAGACTCTCAAGCGGCGCCTGTTCGCCGGCCACAGTCCCGTGGGGAAACGCGTGAGGCTCTACGGCTTGAACAGGTGGGCTGAGGTAGTTGGAGTGGTGCGAGAGGAGGGATCGCCCGATTTTTTCTCCCGCCTGCCATCCGTGTACTACCCATATTCCGGAGCCACCACCGTCGTCTACTACGTGCGAACGGACCGGCCGCCCGAGCACCTGCTTTCCGCCGTGAAGGGACTCGTCGAGAGGGAGGCGCGAGGAGCGCCCTCATACGACTTGAAGACCATCGATGCCCAGTATGCCGAAGGTTCCCGTTCCCAACGCGTCATGACCGCTGTCCTGTGTGCGTTCGGCCTCCTGACGATGGCGCTGGCGGTGGTGGGGGTCTACGGAGTGACGGCCTACGTGGTGACCAGGCGCACGCCCGAGATTGGCGTCCGAATGGCGCTGGGCGCGACGGCCGGGGGCGTGCTCTCGATGGTGATGAAGGAAGTCGGTTGGATGATTGCGTCAGGCGCCGTCGCCGGTGTGCTCCTGACGACCATCGGGTGCGGGCTTCTGTTCCCAGCGGGCGGGGGGCCGGAATGGGGGAAAGAGTACCCAGCGCTCGCGGCCGGCACGATCGTCGTCGCCGCGGCCGCGGCATTGGCGGGCTTTCTGGCCGCTCTCCGGGCCGCGCGAATCGAACCCACAACGGCGTTGCGCGGCGAGTGAGCCCTCTGGCCCGCGTCTACCCCTTGCACTTCTATAGGAAGCCGATCTATACTTCCTCCTGTAGAAGTGAATAATACATTCCCATCCGGGATTGCGGGTTACGAACCATGAACCAGCGGATGTTCCGTCTCATCGGCGCCTCCTTGCTCTCACTGGCCGCGCTGCCCGCGCAACAGGATCGCGTTGCGCGGCGGATCGACGGCCTCCGGACGGTGAAGCTGCCGGACAGCATTCATCCGAAAGCTCAACCGCGATACGACCGGGGCCCCGTCGATCCATCGGCCAGGCTCGGCCGTATCACGTTGCTGGCGAAGTTTTCGCCCGGCCAGCAAGCGGACCTCGAGGAGTTGCTGAAGCAGCAGCAGACCCCTTCGTCTCCCAATTACCACAGGTGGCTCACGCCGGGGCAGTTCGCCGATCGCTTCGGTCTCAGTGCGACCGACCTGGGAAAAATCGTCTCGTGGTTGGAGTCGGAAGGCTTCCACGTGGAGGAATTGGCCCGGGCGCGCAACTGGGTCGCTTTCAGCGGCACGGCGCAGCAAGTAGCCGGCGCGTTTGGAACCGAGATTCATCGTTACGAGGTGGACGGCGAAACGCACTTCGCCAATGCCACGGAGGTCTCCATCCCCGAGGCGCTCGAGGGTGTCGTAAGCGCCATTCACGGACTGCACGACTTCCATCCCAAGCCGGCGGGCAGCATCCGGAAGCGCGCGCTGGCTTCCTCCCCCGCGGCCACTACGACGGGCTCCCATGCGCTTACGCCGGACGATTTCGCCACCATCTACGACGTCAACCCCCTGTATGCGAGCGGGATCGACGGTACGGGCGTGAAACTCGCGATCATAGGGGCGTCCGAAATCCCGGTCTCCGATATTCGAGCCTTCCGCACGCTGTTCCATCTGCCCGCCAACGATCCGCAGTTGGTCCTGGTTGGACCGAGCCCGGGGACGTTTGAAGCCTGGGAGGGCGAAGCATTGCTGGATCTGGAAACGGCGGGCGCGGTGGCGCGCAACGCGAGCCTCATCTATGTGTACTCGGCCAATCTTGTCGATGGTCTGCTGGCCGCCATCGATCAGGATCTTGCCCAGATCGTCTCGACGAGCGTGTGTTACTGCGAAACAAACGGTTTCCTCACCGGCCGGGCCGTGGCCCAGCAGGCCAATGCAGAAGGGATAACCTGGCTGGCCTCGTCAGGCGATAGCGGGGCGGCGGGATGCGATCCATTTGGCATGTACTCCACTCCGCCCGCGCGCGGTGGTCTCGTGGTCAATGTTCCGGCCAGCTTCCCGGAGGTGACGGGAGTGGGAGGGACACAGTTCGACGGAAACGTCAGTGGCTACTGGACGAGGTCCGGTAGCGCGACCGGGTACTCGGCCATCTCCTACATTCCGGAGACGAGCTGGAACGAGACCACGGCCGATATGCTGGTGGCCACTGGAGGCGGCGCGAGTGTTCTGTTTGCCAAGCCCGACTGGCAAGCCGGTGCGGGCGTGCCGGACGACCACGCTCGCGACGTGCCCGATGTCTCCCTGCTCGGGGCATCCTCCACATACGCGACGGTTTGGGGAGGGTCACTGAATCTTACCGGTGGCGGAACCTCGGCCTCCTCGCCCGCTTTTGCGGGCGTGGTGGCTTTGCTGAACCACTACTTGGTCCGGACCGGCGTTCAGGCGCAACCAGGCTTGGGCAACATCAATCCCGCCCTGTATAAGCTGGCGCAGATCGCTCCGAACGCCTTTCACGACATCACCACGGGCAACAACATTGTTCCGTGCGCACCCGGAAGTCCGAACTGCGCGACGGGTTTCTTGGGCTATAGCGCCGGCGCCGGATATGATCCTGTAACCGGGCTGGGATCGATCGACGCCTACCAGTTGGTCACACACTGGAACATCCCGGCCGCCGCGACCGTGACGACGCTGGCAGTCAGCCCCCCGTCGATTACTCTTGGCGACCGCGTGCGGCTGACGGCCACTGTGGCGGCGGTCTCCGGCGGCAGTCCGGCGCCCTCGGGGACGGTCGCCTTCACGGCTGGCCACGCGATGTTGGGAACCGCGGCACTGACGGCTTCCGGCGCGACTGCAATCGCCGCTCTCGACGCCGACGGATCGCAGTTGCCGGTGGGCGCGGACACGATTACCGCGACCTACGGCGGCAACAGCGCGTACAATGCCTCGGCGGGCTCCGCCGTCATCGCGGTAGCGCCACAAACTCAAGCGACGGGTTCGGCTGTCTTTGCCTCGATCTCTCCAAATCCCGCTCACGCCGGGGAACCAATCACGCTCACGCTGACCGAGCAGGCCGGGGTGGGCACAACATTCACCACCCTCACCATGGATGGCTCCGACCTGTCCGCGGAGATACCCTCAATATTCGGCAGCGGCATCATCGCACCATTTGGGAGCTTGTCGGTAACCGGGATCACCCCTCCGGAACCGGTACTGCCGGCCACAGTGCTGGTCGGCCTGGGCGGCGTGGATGCCAACGGCCGCCAATGGTCGCGGCAAGTGACCGTGACCATCCTGCCACCGCTTCAAGGGCCGGCTATCACACTCTCCAGCGCGCCCGGGACGGTGCAGCAGAATCCGGCCGCGGATCCCTCCTGCCAATGGTCCCAGCAGTTGCTGCTACAGGAACAGAATGGCTTTCCCGTGCAACTCACCCGCTTTAAGAAGGGCGCTGTGGACCTGAGCGGCCAATTCGACCAGCTTTTCGGGACCAGCCATCTGGCGGCATTTGGCAGCTTGCAGGCGACCATCTGCGAGACCGGCATCAGCCCTCCGCAAACGCTGAGCTACGAGATTGATGGGACGGATCAAGAGGGGGCGCCCACGAGTGCGACACTCCAAGGATCGTTCGCGGGTCCTGCGTCCGCTCCTGCTACTCTGTCGGCCTCGCCGCCCGCGGTGACCATCAGCGTCCCGGACTCGGGCGGATCCGGGACAGGGTCGATTGCCGTGTCGGGCGGGGCGTGGACAGTCTCGGTATTCCCATCCAACGCCACAACCAACTGGTTGAAAGTTAGTCCGCTTTCCGGCACGGGGCCGGGCCAGTTGAGCCTTACGGCAAACGCATCCGGTTTCGCGAACGGAGTTTACAGGGCCACCCTCATACTGCGGGGGACCAACACGGTTCCGCAGTTTCTCGAAGTGCCGGTCACCTTGGTGGCCGGTGCGTCGGCGGCAGTGCGTATCGACGGGATAACCAATGCGGCGTCTTTCCAACTGGCTGCCGCGCCCGGCATGATGGCCGCGGTTTTTGGATACCAACTCGCAACCGCGCCAGGCCAGCCCTCCGCCATTCCTCTGCCGCTTCAGATGAACCGGGCTTCCGTAACGATCAATGGCATCGCGGCTCCTCTGCTCTACGTTTCTCCGGGACAATTAAACATCCAGATTCCTTACGAGGCCGGTGCCGGACGCGCGGTCTTGGGAATCAACTTCAATGGACAAGTTGCCTTCCATGAGTTTACAATCGCGCCCTCGGCTCCGGGTATCTTCGCGTGGGAAGGTGCGCTGGTGCCCACGGCGAGCGGGCGGCCCGGGGACACGCTTCCCCTGTTCATGACCGGAGAGGGCGACGTTTCGCCTTTCTTCGGCACCAACCGCACGCCCCCAAGCACTGTTCCGCTGGACCAATTGCCCAAGCCCGTGCTCCCGGTGACCGTGACTGTCGGGGGATTGCAGGCCGCCATACAGTTCATTGGCATCCCCAGCGGGCTGCTTGGAACGCAGATCAACTTTACGATTCCGCCGGGCGTGACACCGGGCGTTCAGCCGCTCGTAGTGACGGTGAACGGCGTCTCGAGCCCGCCGGTGAACCTGACCGTCGCGCCATAGGTTCTTATCAATGAACAGGCTGCTGCCAATCATTCTGCTATGCGCTGCCGGTACGGCATACGCGGCACAAGGCGGCGTTCCGGTCAAGGATGCTGCCGGCGCACACTCGATCACCCTGCGGGGAAAGGTGATCGACTTCAGAACGGGCGAACCCATTGCCAAGGCTCTCGTGTCGATCCGCAGTCAGAATCTCCAGACGGTAACGGACGAGAAGGGCGGATTCGAGCTCCCGAACGTCTCGCCAGGTGAAGCCGAGCTCTACGTGAGCACGATCGATTACGGTCTGCTGAAGCAGCGCATCCAGGTGGAGGCCGGAGAAGCTCGGGAACTGGAACTCCTCCTCGGCCAGGAGGCTCTCAAGCACAGCGAGCGGATGACAGTAACTTCCGGGCCGTTTGCGCCGGTCCAGCCGGAAGCTCCCGTCGAGCACTCGATCAACGGCACGGAACTGAAGAACCTCTCCTCGGTGATGCTCGACGATCCGATTCGCGCGGTCCAGACCATGCCCGGAGTGACCGCCGACAACGACTGGTACGCTCAGTTTTCCGTTCGCGGCTCGGGGCCGGCGGACATCGGGGTGTTCGTGGATGGGGCGCTGATGACCGCCCCGTTCCACGGCATTCTCGACGACCGGGGCGACTGCTTCTCGATCGGCCTCCTGGATAGCGGGTTTGTGGGCTCGATGGCCCTGCTCAGCGGGAATTTCCCGGCGCAGTACGGCGATTTCATCGGCTCCGTTCTGGACGTGCAGAGCCGCGAGGGCAACGCCGATCGCGTGACCTATCGCTTCGACGTGAGCTTGGTGGCGGCCTCGGCCAGCGCGGAAGGGCCGCTGGGCGCTTCGAAAAAGGCCACCTGGCTCGTCTCGGCTCGCAAGGACTACGTCAGCTTGATCATGGGACGCAGCAGCGGCCTGGGGGTGAGTTTCTACGACGTGCACGGAAACCTGACCTACAGTCCCACCGAGCACCACCGGATTTCGCTGAGCGCCATTCACGGCGCGATGGCAATCTCCAAAGACACCAAGAATGTTTTTGGCGTCGACGGGCTGAAGGACGGAACCAGCCGCAGCGAACTGGCCAGCCTCCGATGGACCTGGTCGAATGCCGCCACCCTTTCGCAAGCTCAGGTCTACTCCTCGACCGATTCCGAGCGAGACAAGGATCTCGCGCTGGACCTGCTGGAGCGTTCGAGCGGCGTTGAGATTGGTTTCCGGGAGGATGTCACGCACCAGACAGGGGCCTGGAACAAGTTCCAGGCAGGGGTGATCTTCCGGCGGCTCGATCGCGACTTCCTGAAGAACGAGCCCTGGAACTATGCCGCGGAGCAGTTCTCCAACACCCTGATTCAAAGTGCGCTATTCTCGCGAACCGTCTCCCAGCCAGGGGCGTACATCCAGGACACGGTTTCCTTGGCCGGCAAGCGCCTGACAATGGTCGTGGGTGGGCGCTGGGATCATTTCAGCCAGAACGGTCAGAACACCTTCCTGCCCAGGCTCAGTCTGTCCCTCTCGCCGCTTCGCAACACCAAGCTGACCCTGGCCGCCGGCCAGTACTCCCGGTTCCCCGATCTGGTCGAGCTGTACGGCCAGTTCGGTACGCCCACGCTGCGGGCCGAGCGATCCACCCACCTGTCCGCGGCGCTCGAGCAGTCGCTGGGCGAGAAGATTCGAGTGCGTGTCGAGGCCTACAACCGCCGGATACGGGATGGAGTCTACTCCGCCGCGAGCGAGTTCCGTGCCGCCGGTCCGGCAGGCCCCATTCTGTACCCGCAACTCGGCCCCATCCTCGCCAACTCGCTCAACGGCTACTCGCGCGGGATCGAGGTCACTCTCCAGCGGCGCAGCGCCAACCGGCTGTCCGGCTGGGTCTCGTATGCGCTCGGATACGCGCGCTTCGCCGACACGACGACCAACGCGCACTTCTGGAGCGATTTCGACCAGCGCCATACGGTGAACGTATTCGGAAGCTACCGCTTGAGCAAGACCATCAATGTGAGTGCCAGCGCCAGGTACGGCAGCAATTTCCCCGTCGCTGGCTACTTCGGTAAGCCGGTCATACAGGGAAATGCCCGCCTCCCTATCGTCAGCGTGCGGAACGAGCTCCGCATGCCGGCTTACTTCCGGCTCGACACGCGAGTCAACAAAGCGTTCTACCGCAAGCGCTCCAAGACTACCCTGTACGCGGAAATCACGAACCTGACGAATCATGCCAATTACCAGTTTTGGGGATTCGCCCCCGACTACGTTCGCCCGTACGGGTTCGTAGCGGCGGGTCGGGGGACGTTCCTGCCGATCATCCCGAGCGTGGGCCTCAGCGTCGAGTTCTAGCCCGCCCTTCTCACGCAGGATCGTGACGAGGCGCGTGAGGAGCCCGTGGATACGAGGCGCGCGAGACGCGACGCCCGGAGACGTACTTGACAGTACGTCGAGGACGTCGCCCGAGCCCAACGAAGTAGACATGGGCTCATCGCGCGCCGCAGTAGATCTTGTGTGAGAAGGGCGACCTCGGGCCGGCCCTCCCGTCAATCCGAAAACGATTTCGGGCCGTGCGGTCCCTTAGAATAGGAGAAATGGTTGAACGCGTGCGCCCGGGGGTGTCGGCCCGGCAGGCCCGGGTGGTCCTCTTCGATTTCGACGGCACCATATCGCTGATTCGGGCGGGGTGGGTGGATGTGATGGTGCCGATGATGCTGGAGATCCTGCTGGATCTGAAAACCGGCGAAAGCGAAGAAAGCCTTCGCGCGCTGGTGGAGGATTTCGTCGCGCGGCTCACCGGCAAGCAGACCATGTACCAGATGATCGAGCTGGCAAACCAGGTAGAACTGCGCGGGGGCAAGCCGCTCGACGCCCTGGTCTACAAGAGGATGTACCTCGACCTCCTCCACGCCAAGATCGCCCACCGGCTCGAGGAACTGCGCCGCGGCCAGGCGCCACCGGAAAAGTACCTGGTGCCGGGCTCGCGGGAATTGCTCGAGGCGCTGAAAGAGCGCGGCCTCAAGATGTACCTGGCCAGCGGAACGGATCAGCCCTACATGCGCCAGGAGGCGGACCTGGTGGGCGTCAGCCAGTACTTCGACGGCCGGGTGTACGGCGCGCTGGACGACTACAAGAGTTTCTCGAAGCAGATCCTGATCCAGCGGCTCATCGCCTCCGCGGAGTGCGAAGGGGCGGCGTTTCTGGGCTTTGGGGATGGGTACGTCGAAATCGAAAACGTGAAGGAAGTGGGTGGGGTGGCGGTGGGCGTGGCGACGGCCGAGCCCGAGTGTCTGACCGTGGACGAGTGGAAGCGCAAGCGGCTCATCCGGGTGGGCGCCGACTTCATCATTCCCAACTTCCTTTGCCGCCAGGAGCTGCTGGCCGAACTGTTCCCGCAATGAGCGTGCGGGGGTTCTTCAACCTGCTAAAGTAATCCTCCGAACTGGGCGATTAAGAGATGAGGGCCGGTGGGCCTGGATACGCGCAGACGACATCCCAACCCGCCGCCTCCCCTCGTGGAGCGCCCCAGTGAGCGAGGAGCCGACCAGAGAGCAACGGATCGAAGCCTGCCTGAAGGTGATCGCCAGCCAGCCGGAGTTTCCGGCTTTCTTGCACCACATCCAGGCGGTGACGCTCCTGATCGAGGACGAAAGCGCTTCGTTGCATCGGCTCACGAACATGGTGCTGCGGGACTACAGCCTCACGCTGCGGGTGCTGCGGGTGGCGAATTCAATGTGCTACAACCGGTCCGGGCGGCCCGTGGTGAGCGTGGCGCACTCCATCACGTTGCTGGGGACGGAAACCATCCGCAGCCTGGCCGGCGGCGCCGCTTTGTTCGAGTATTACAGGAAGATCTCGCCCGGGCTGAAGGAGCTGATGTTGCTGTCGCTGCTGACCGCGAACCAGACGCGAGCGGTGGCGGCCGCCGTCGACTACCCGCGGCCCGAAGAGGCCTACCTCTGCGGGATGTTCCGTAACCTGGGGGAGCTGTTGATTGCCGGCTACTTCCCGCGCCAATATGCCGGGATCCTGTCGCAGATGAAGGAGAGCAACCTGGGCCAGAGGGAGGTATGCACGCGAGTGCTGCACTTCACCTTCGAGGAACTCGGACAGGCGATGGCGAAACAGTGGAAGCTGCCCGATCGGGTCAGCCAGTGCATGAGCGCCGCCGGCCCGCTGTGCCTGGGGGCGGACGACGCGGAACTGGCAACGCTGAAAGCGGCCACCGCGTTCAGCCATGCTCTGACCACGGCGGTCTACCGGCGCGATCCGGAGGGCGCGGCAGCGCGGGTGAATCTGCTCGTTCTGGACTACTCCCCGGCGCTCGGCCTGCGCCATGACCAGGTCAGCGGGGTGCTGGAGACGGGGATCGTCGAGACCAAGAGTACGTTTTCGGAACTCTCGGTGCCCCTCGATGAGCTGAGACTGCGCAGGCAGGCAGAGGCGGCGGTGGCTAGCGTTGCGGCGGGGGAACCATTCGAGGAACCGGCCAGGCCGGCCGAGGAGGTCGCCCGTGGGGAGGAGCTCCTGCGCCAGTTCACTCGGGACATCGAGTCCATGATCGAGGCTTCGGCGGACTTCGACCTCCACCGGCTGATGCTGATGATTCTGGAGGCGGCCTACCGGGGCGGGCCGTTCGACCGGGTCCTTTTCTGTCTGACCGACCCTGCTCACCAGGTCATGCAGGGCCGCCTGGGGCTGGGAGAGAGGATCGAGGAGCTGCGGGACACCTTCCGGGTGCCGATATCGGTACGCGGGGGGCTCATCGGAGCCACGCTGGTGAGGCGACAGGACCTGTTCGTGGCCGCCCGGAACTCCTATGCGGAGGCCGAGGCGCTGGAATCGGTCGGCGCGGTCAGTCTCGGAGTCTACCCGATCCTGGCAGAGGGCGTTCTCGGCGGCTGCCTGTACTTCGACCGCCTGTCGGCCAAACCGGCGCCCAGCCCACGAACTCTCGAGCTGCTGGCCAGGCTGCGCGACCTGGCCGCGAAGGCCCTCCTGCTGCGACGTCCGGCAGCCGCGTGACGCTACCCTGCCTGCGTCCCGCTTTGCACGCGATCCTCCTTGGGCAGTACACACAGCCGGGCCGGGCCCGGCTCAGCTCAGCTTGATGACGACCTTGGCCATGCCGTCCTGGTAGCTCTCCAGCTTCGTGAAGGCTTGCTGCACGTCTTCCAGCGGTATTTCGTGGGTCAGGATGGGGGCCAGGCGGGCGCGCTGCTCGCGCAGCAGATCGAGGGCGCTCGAAGACTCGTGGTTCGAGCGGCGGACATTGAACAACACCAGTTCCTTCCGGCGCATGCTGTGGAAGTCGACGCTCGAGTGCGCCTCCGACGGGATTCCGGTCACCACCAGCCTGCCACCGCGGCGGGCAACTTCGATGGAGTTGCCCAGGGAAGCCCCGCGGGTGGCGCAGTCAATCGCCACATCCACGCCGCGGCCTGCGGTGTCGGCCAGGATCTGGCGAACGGGATCGGCTCCGCCGGGATCGATGGCCGCATCCGCGCCCATCCGGAGGGCCAGGTCGCGGCGGGCAGCTACAGGTTCGACGGACCAGACTCGGGAGGCGCCGGAGAGCTTCAGGGCCACGACGGTCAGCAGACCGATGGGACCGGCCCCGAAGACGGCGACTGTCTCTCCCGGCTGAAGCTTCGCCAGTCGCAAGGAATGCAGCACCACGGCCAGCGGCTCGAACAACGTCCCTTCCTGGAAGCTGATGCCGGCGGGGAGTGGGAGGACGTTGGCGGCGGGCAGGTTGACGTACTGGCGGAAGAAACCGGGGTCCGGGGGCGTGCTGAGGAAGCGCAGGCGCGCGCAGAGGTTGTGATGCCCGGTGAGGCACTGTTCACAGTGGTAACAATAGATGGCGGGTTCGAGGGCGACGCGATCTCCGGGAGCCCATCCGGTGACACCCGTGCCGGACTTCACCACGACGCCCGCCGGCTCGTGACCGATCACCATGGGGTAGACCGAGGGCGTGCCGCAGATTCCGCCTTCCGAAAAATAGTGGAGGTCCGAGCCGCACACGCCGCAGGCTTCCACCCGAACTTGCAGCTCGCCGGGAGCGGGATCGCTCACCGGCGTTTCGACGAGGCGGAATTCGTGCCGTTGGTAGAGCTCGGCGACGCGCATGGCGGAGCCTGCTAAGGCCTACTTCTTGAACAGGTTATCGAAGGCGGCCCGAGCGTCGGAAAAGTTGCGGGGCGCGGGACTCGAAGCCGTCGTCGAATTGGACGAAGTCGCATCCCGGGCCACGGTGACCCGCGCCTCGAACCAGGTGCATTCGTTGGCCTGGTCCTTGACCGCGAGGCGGGCCGGCACTGGCTTCAGGCACTGGAATCGCGTGGACGGCTCGAAGTGTGCGCACTGCTTGCAGCAGTGCAGGGCCACGTTGCACTTCGGGCAGACGCTCTTGAAGTCGGTTCCGTTGGGCAGGGTCGTGGCGCAGTTGTAACACCGCGAAGCCACTACGGCCTGGACCAGCCGCGGAAGCCTGGGGCCGGTTACATCGATGGGTGGGCGTGGACCTAGCCGCGGTTTTTCGTCCATCCTCCGGCCCTGGTTATCACGGTCGGAGTCCATATAGCCCCTTTGTCTGTACTTGCGATCGTCGTCCATGGAAGACTCACCACTCCTTTGGAGTCTTTTCTCTCGGATCAGCGCGCGGCTGCTTCACGGCAACCCGGCGTTTGGCAGAAGACCTTCCCGACCCAGGCAGATATGACCCCAGTTACAGCGAGCCTAGGATCACCGAAGGGATTCTGCGGAAATACCGAGGCGCTGGAGAGCGACAGGTCGGAGACCCGCCGAGTTTACCTCACTCCTACTATACCATATCGGCCATTAGGAACGCCATCTGAATTCTGCGCCGCCCGACATTCCTGTGGATGCCCCCGGATCCCTGATTCCGAGCCGCGCGCGCTAGCAAGCGGTCCTTCCGCACGTCTGAGTGACCACTCCCGCGCGGTCGCCGCTCGGAGGGCGGGGGTCACCCCGCGCGGGGCTTCAGCCCCGCTGCCTGACCGCTGGACCCGGCGCTCGGAAGGGCTCCCGGAGGCCCCTCGGGGCGCGCTCGCAAGAATCTCCTGGAAGTGAGGTGCGGATTCTGGTACATTCAGTGGCCGGACCTCCGTTTTCGAAAGTTGGATGTCCGGTCTTACCCAGGTTCTAGAGACGGGAGGCATTTATGCAGTTTTGCAAGAATTGCGGTTCCCCATTTGAAGGCCAGTTCTGCGGGAGATGCGGAACTCCGGTTGGCCAGGCCCCGGGCCATGCAGCGGCCCCGCCGCCGCCGCCACCGAGCTACGCGGCCCCGCCGCCGCCGCCACCGAGCTATGCGGCCCCACCGCCGCCTTCGTACCCCCCGGTGGCCCCGGCGCCGCCAGCCTACGCCCCGCCGAGTCCACCAACCAGGGGATTCTGGGCCTCGCTGTTCGACTTGTCGTTCACCAGCTTCGTCGCGCCCAAGATCATCAAGTTCCTTTACGTGCTGCTGATGATCCTGATACTCCTGGGGACCCTGTACGTGGTGTACCTGGGTTTGCAGGCGGGATCAATGGGCCTCGTGATGGTGATTGCCGCGCCGATCGGAGCTTTCCTGTACCTGCTGCTTGCTCGGATGTGGCTGGAGGTCATGATCGTGCTGTTCCGCATCGCGGAGAACACGGGAGACATGGCCCGGAACACCCGCCGGTGAGCCGTGGGGCGCTGGTAGGCAAGCTGCGCCCTCCCTGGCGTCCTCGTATAGGGCGCGTCGCGAGGTTGAGGTTTGCCTTTGCAGCCCCCTTGCCAAATCCTCGGCCTTGAAGTAGAGTTGGACCTTCGGGAGGAAATATGTCCTTTTGCAGCAAATGCGGTTCGCAAGTCGACGGCCAGTTTTGCCAGAAGTGTGGAACACCAGTCGGCGCTCCCGCCCACCCCGCGGCAGCCCCGCCACCACCACCGCCGCCCTATCAGCAGCCCGCCGCGCCGCCGCCCGGCCAATACTACCAGCCGCCGGCCGCGCCGCCGCCACCTGGTTCGTATTACCAGCAGCCCGGCCAGCCGCCTCCACCGCCGCCCGCGACAGGCGGCGGGCTCACGGAAAACGCTGCTGCCGCCTTGTGTTACCTGTTTGGACTGATCTCGGGCATTCTATTCCTGGTTCTGGAGCCCTACAACAAGAACCGGACGGTTCGGTTCCACGCCTTCCAGTCCATCTTCCTCAGCGTGGTCTTGATCGCCGTCGAGATCGTCCTCGCTATCCTGTTCAGGGTTATGCTCCAGGTACTGCCCTATAGCCTCTGGTTCCTCATAAGCCTGATCAGTCTGGTGGTCTGGCTGGCGTTCCTGGTTCTGTGGATTCTGCTGATGGTGAAGGCTTATCAGAACCAGAAGTTGGTGATTCCCGTGATCGGTCCGCTGGCCGAAAAACAGGCGTAGCGGAGTGGCGGCCCGGGCGCGTCTAACAGAGGTGCGCGCGTTCCTTGTGCTCTGCCTCGCGGCGCCCGGGTTGCTGGCCGTCCAGGCGCCCCGGATCGGGGTCATCGACTTCTACGGCCTGCGGCATGTGTCCGAGAAGCGCCTGCGCGAAGCGCTCGCCGTGGGCGAGGGCGATCCTCTTCCCGCCTCCAAGGGCGCTGTCGAAGAACGCCTGGAGCACGTCGGGGGCGTGGTGCAGGCACGCCTCGAGGCGGTCTGCTGCGAAGGTGATCGCGTCATTCTGTACGTGGGGATCGAGGCGAAGGAGGCTCCCCACTTCGAGTTCAAGCCGGCGCCCTCCGGGGATGCCTCCCTGCCCGAGCCCGTCGCCGATTCCTACCGCTTTCTGCTTGCCGCCCTGGAGCGCGCCGCCCGCGCAGGACCCGTCTCCGAGAGCCTCCTCAACGGCCATGCGCTTTCCAGCGACCCGGCCGTGCGCGCCATCCAGGAACGCCTCCAATACCTGGCGGCCGATCACCTGGACCGCATCCGCCGGGTCCTGCGGGAGTCCGGAGACGCCTCCCAACGCGCCGCCGCCGCCTGCGTCATCGGCTACGCCCCCACCAAACGTCTGGTGGTCGACGACCTTCAGTCGGCCATGCGGGACCCCGACGAGAGCGTCCGCGCCGGCGCCATCCGCTCGCTCGCCGCGATCGCCGTGCTGGGGGCGCGGGACAAGGACCTGGGTATCCGGATCGAGCCTACCTGGTTCATCCAGATGCTGAACTCGCTGGTCTGGAGCGACCGCACCCGCGCGGCCGCGGCGCTGGTGTCGCTCACCGAGCAGCGCAGCCCTTACGTCCTGGACCAGATCCGGGAAACCGCCCTGCCCTCGCTGGCGGAAATGGCCCGCTGGAAAACCCTCGATCACGCCCTGCCCGCCTTCCTGCTCCTGGGCCGCGTCGCCGGCGTCCCGGAAGGCGAGATTCAGGCAGCTTGGACGAGGGACAACCGCGAAGCATTCATTGACCGGGCCCTCAAATAGCCTCTGCAACCGAGGGACTGCCTAGGCCGTCGGTAGGATAGGGCTCCAGCCCTGTCCCGGTTGCCCCGCGGTCAGCGCAAAAAAGGCCGGGGCGCCAAGGCCCCGGCCTTCGGATTGGCAGACTTTCAATACCTACCGCGCGGCCAGCAGGGCCCGCAAGTGCCGAGCCCGCTCCGGCGAGCGCAACTGCCGCAGAGCTTTCGCCTCGATCTGGCGGATTCTCTCGCGCGTAACGTCGAACTCCTGCCCGATCTCCTCGAGCGTGTGCTCGCGTTCGCACCCGATTCCGAACCGCAGCCGGATCACCTTCTCTTCCTTCGGCGAGAGAGTTTTCAGGATGTTGGCGGTCTCATCGCGCACGTTGGACTCGATCACCGAGTCCACCGGCGAACCCACCCAACGGTCCTCGATCAGGTCGCCCAGCGCCGACTCGCCGTCCCGGCCCACTGGCGTCTCCAGGGACACCGGGTCGCGCGAGATGGTCTTCAGCTTCTGCACCTTCTCGACCGAAATGTCCATTCGCCGGCCGATCTCTTCATTAGTCGGAGCGCGCCCCAGCTCCTTCTCCAGCTCCCGGTTGGCGCGCAGGAACTTGTTCATGCTTTCGTTCATGTGCACTGGAATGCGAATCGTCCGCGACTGATCGGCGATGGCGCGGGTGATTGCCTGCCGGATCCACCACGTAGCATACGTAGAGAACTTGTAACCCCGCCGGTACTCGAACTTGTCGGCCGCGCGCATGAGCCCGATGTTGCCCTCCTGGATCAGGTCCAGCAGGTGCAGGCCGCGGTTGACGTACTTCTTGGCCACCGACACCACCAGCCGAAGGTTGGCTTCCACCAGGTCCTTCTTGGCTCGCTCAGCCTCGATTTCCCCGTGGCGGATCACCGCCAGAGTGTGCTTCAAATCGTCCAAACTGGCGCCCGCCACGGCCTCGCGCTTCCGGATCTCCCGGCGCAACTCCTTGATTCTAGGCTGACTGGCCTGGCCGTTCCGCTCCTGGATCCGCTTCAGCTCCGCCTCGAACTGCCCGAGTTCCTCCACCGCCCGCTCGATTTCTTTGCTGAACTCCTTCCACTTCGGCAGCAGGAACGGAATCTGACGGATGGCCAGCGAAGTCTCCACTTTCGAGCGGGCCAGCTTCCCGGCGCACTTCCTGCGCGCCTTCTTGTTGGTCAGCGGGATGGTTTCCAGCTTCTCCGCCAACTGCTGCTGTTTCCGGTGTAGCGCGGCCCCCTCGGCGAACAACTGCCGGACCTCGGCCTGGCGGGTCTCGTCGGCTGGACTGCCTTCCTCGACGTCCCCCAGATCTGCTACATTCCCAACCTCTTCTTCGTTCCTCTTGATCTGCTCGGCGAGACTCACAACCGCCAGTTGGACCAGCGCCGAGCGGCTGATCGCCTTCTGCATTCGAAGCTTGCCGCGCTCCATCCGGCGCGCCAGGTCCACTTCCCCCTCCCGTGTCAACAGGGGAACCGCCCCCATCTCCCGGAGGTACACGCGCACCGGATCGTCGGTGTAGATCGACTCCTCGGCCTGCTGGACCGAATGGAAATCCTCGGCCTCGGCATCAAAGAACTTAGCCGCTTCCTCATCGAAGGGAAGGCTCAAGGTCTCGTGATTGTCAGTTAGAAACTGATCTTCGAATTGGTCCACTTTTTTGACTCACCTCCCCGCATGAACCAAGCCAAACATGGAACTTGTCTCGGGGCGAATCTCCAGCGTGTACTTGTCGGCCACTCCCCGTCGCTCTGGTCACACCTGCGGCGTTCGGCGGCGTCTTCGATCATATCATTGATCTTCTGAGAAGTTAAGCCCTAATCTTGAAGATGTCGCTGAACGCGTTTGGTTACATCAAAATCAGGACGATAGCAGCCTCACTATCAAGTGGTGCTCCCGCGGGTCTTTTCTCACCCCGAGTAGCCAGCCCCCCCTGGCGCCCCCCGGCACGCACCCTCCTCAACCCCTCTTCTGCCGGATCAGCGTCTTCAGCTCGTTGAAGAAGGCTTCCTCGTCCTGAAAATCCCGGTAAACCGAGGCAAAGCGCACGTAGGCGATTTTGTCAAGGTTGCGGAGCCGCTCCATGAGCAATTCTCCTATAGATGTAGTAGAAAGCTCTCGATCACCGCTCTCCATCAGCCGACTTTCCACCTCATCCACGATTTCCGCCAGCTTCCCCATCGCCACCGGCCGCTTCTCACATGCCTTCAGCAGCCCCGCCAGCACCTTCTGACGGTCGAACTTCTCCCGCCGGCCATCCTTCTTGATGACCATGTAAGGGACCTCGTCGATCCGCTCGTAGGTGGTAAAACGGCGCTCACAGGCCAGACACTCGCGCCGCCGCCGGATCACATCCCCCTCTTTGCTTTCACGCGAATCTACCACCTTGTCCTGCAAATGGCCGCAAAATGGACAGGTCATGCGGGAGAATCTCCTGGAGGCTCCGCCACCTCGGCGTCGTCCTCGGCGCTGGCCACTGCATCCTGCTCGAGTTGTCTCAAGCGCTTCCAATTCAGTCCCTCGTGGAAGGCCAGGGCCAGGCCGAGGGGCACAATTCCTACAACTGTAACAGCCCAGATCATCACCGCCATGCTGGTAGCCAGCTCAACCTTGGCGCCGTACATCTCCGTCAACACGATGATCGAGACGATCTGCACCCCGCCACCCACCCCCGGGATCTGAAGTATGCTCCCAAACGCAACAAAACCCATGAAAACCACGATGTCCCGAAGCGCAAACCCGGCCGTCGCGGGGAAGGCCTGGAACAAGCACACAAAGGATAGCACGATCAGGGCCCACTCCAGTCCCGTGTAGCACATCAGCCAGAACACGGAACTTTGCGTCTTGGTCGCCGAAGTGCCATCCAGAAAGGCGGTCACGACGCCCTCGACCCGGTGGTGGTAACGTGGTGGCAGGAAGCCCAGCCCCTGGATCAGCCGGCGTCTCATGGTGTCGGAGAACCGGCTCAACATCACCAGCACAATCAGGCAGATGGCCCCCATTAGTCCCAGCACGTAGCCGCCCACACCGAGCACCCACTGGAGCTTTGGTCCCACGTGCGTGCGGGCGGGATCGAACTGCGTCAGGGCAAACCCGAAGATCACCAGCACCGCCAGAAGGTCGCAGATCCGTTCCAGGAACCAGGCAGCCAGTTGCGAGGAAAAGGGCACCCGCTCCTGCAGCGAAATCAGGTACGGACGCACAAACTCCCCGGGACGTCCGAGTAGCACCACGGCCGCAAAGCCGATGGCGGTAGCCTTGAACAGCCGCCAGTGGCTCGGGACGGGCACCAGGGGCCGCAGCATCAACCCCCAGCGCAGCGCCCTCCCGTAGTAGGTCAGGATGGAGAGCGCGGTCGCTGCCAGCACCCATCTCCAGTCCATCTGGAGAAAACTCGAGGTGAAGGCCCCCCACTGAAACTGCGTCTCGCGCCAGCGCTCGTGCAACCACCAGGCCAGGACCCCGAGCGCGGCGACCAGCAGCAGCGCGAACTGCCACTTCCATTTTCCCAGGCGTCCGAGTTTGTTCCGCTTCGAGTGCGTGTTGGTACCTCGTCCATCCCCCAAAACGGGCTAGAATGGAACCTTGCATGCCGGCGGGCGTGGATTCGAGCGAACTTCTTATCATAATGCCTCGTTCTTCTAACTGGAAGCCTGAAATGAGGCGCCCCGCCCCAAAGGGTGGGCGGCAGGCGCCGCGAAAGGCTGAGAGTGCGAGGCAAACCCATGGCCGCCGTTGCGTTCACGATTCCGCGCTTCTTCCCCGGCAGACCGGGGACGGCGCCGGTCCGCGCCTGGGGAACCGTCCGATCCGTGGCCGCGGGTGTTCGACCCGCTCTGGCCGGATACGTGAGGAGATTGGGAGACACCGTGGATCCGGATTCCAGTCTGGTTGAGCGCTGCCTCAAGGGAGACGACGCGGCTTGGGAGGACATGGTCAAAGCCCACTCCCGCCGCGTCTACGGGCTGTGCTACCGGTTCACGGGAAGGGACTCCGAAGCGCAGGACTTGACCCAGGAAGTCTTCCTGCGCGTGTTCCGCTCGCTCAAGAGCTTCCGCTCCGGCGAGGGCTGCTTTGTGGTCTGGCTGGCGCGCCTTACGCGCAACCTGCTGATCGATCACTACCGCCGCACCCGCCTGGAGCGCGCCACCGATTCGATTGAAGACCAGCTCCCGGTCCTGGAAGAGCGCGGGACCGCCGCCGCGCGGACCGACGGCATGCTCGCCGGCCGCGAGGCCAGCGAAATCCTGCAAGGGGCGCTCGGGAAGCTTTCCCCCGAGCTGCGTGAGACCGTCATCCTCCGTGACCTGGAGGAGCTGGAATATAGGGAAATCGCCCAGGTCCTCAAGGTGCCGGAAGGAACCGTGAAGTCCAGGCTGAACCGGGGCCGGGCCGAACTGGCGCGCATCTTGCGCCGACAGAAGGTGCTGGTATGAACTGCGCCGATCTGGAAATCCTGCTCTGCGACTACGTCGACGGCACGCTGGCCGCCGGCCTGAAGGCCGACCTGGAGCGCCACCTGGCACAGTGCGCCGCTTGCGCGGAAATGGCGCGCGACGTCCAGGCCGCGGTCGGCTTCATGGAGCGCGCGGCGGAGGTCGAGCCCCCTCCGGAGCTGCTCACGCGCATTCTGTTCGAGCTCCCCTCCGCGCATCACGCCCGGGCCCGGCAGCCCGGCGGAATCCGCAAGCTGCTTCGCGGATGGCTCCAGCCGGTGCTGCAACCGCGCTTTGCCATGGGCTTCGCCATGACCATCCTCTCCTTCTCTCTGCTGGCGCGTTTCGCCGGCATCTCGCCGGGGCAATTGAAGGCCGAGGATTTCAAGCCCGCCCATATCTGGCGCCGGCTCGACGAGCAGGTCTATCGCGGTTACCAGCGCGCGGTGAAGTTCTACGGGAATCTGCGCCTGGTTTACGAGGTCCAGACCCAACTCCGGGAATGGACCCAGAAGGAACAGGAATTGAAAGGCCGCGCGGGTAGCGCGGACGACCAGCAGGCCGCCTCGCCCGAGAGGACGCCGGAAGCTACACGTCCGGCGGCCAAGGACCGCGGCGGAACTAACGGGCCGGAAGTGCGTAACACGAAGTAGAGGAACAGGAGACGAAGGCCATGAACTGCTTCAAACATTCTGAAGTTTCGGCGGTGGCATTCTGCCGGACCTGCGGCCGGCCCCTTTGCCAGGCCTGCCAGCATGCCGTCCAGGGGACGATCGTATGCGAAGAACACACGCCACAGCCGGTCGTAACGCCCCCTCCGGCGCCTCCGGCCTCCGGGACTTCGCCCGGCCTCGCCTTTGTGCTCGGATTGATCCCCGGCGTCGGCGCCATCTATAACGGGCAATATGCCAAAGGGATCGTTCACGTGGTCATCTTCGGGCTGCTGATCAGCCTCGTCAGCTCCGGCGCCGCGGATGGGTACGAGCCGCTGTTCGGCCTCCTGATCGCGATCTGGTACTTCTATATGCCGTTCGAGGCGTTCCATACCGCCAGCAAGCGCCAACTCGGCCAGCAGGTCGATGAGTTTTCCAGCCTCCTGCCGCTGAAGACCCGCCGGCCCGGCCTGCCCATCGGTCCCGTTCTGCTCATCGCCCTGGGAGCGCTGTTCCTGGTCACCAATCTGGGGTACCTCGAATTCCGGCAGGTCATCCGCTACTGGCCGGTCATCCTGATCGTCCTGGGCGCCTACATGCTATATTGCCGCCTGGCCAGCTACGGCAGCCCCGAAGGGGAGGCCCACAATGAACAGCGTTAAGATGCTCGTCCGGGCGATCCGCGGGCCGATCCTGCTGATCGCCCTGGGGTCGCTTTTCGCGGTGGACTATTTTGGCCCGTATCCGTTTTCGCGGACCTGGCCGATCCTGCTCATCGTTGCCGGCGCGCTCTGGCTGCTCGAGCGCATCGCGCCCGAAAGTGAACCCGGGCCAGGCTCGCCTGCGGGAGGCGCCGCATGAGACGAAGAGGCTCTCTGGTTGGACCGTTGCTGGTCATCCTGATCGGCGTGTGGTTCCTGATAAGCAGCCTGCGGCCGGACCTTCCGCTGTTCGACCTGGCCGCCCGCTTCTGGCCGTTCGTGCTCATCGGCTGGGGAGTGCTGCGCTTCGCCGAGATCCTGCTGTGGGCCGCGCAAGGAAGAACGCTGCCCCGCGCCGGCGTTTCGCACGGCGAGTGGACCCTGGTCGTGTTCATCTGCCTGATGGGATCCTTCCTTTACGTGGTCAACCGCCACCGGCCCTGGCAGCAATGGGGCTTCATCACCGGCAGCCGCGTCGAGATCTTCGGCCATCCGTACGACTTCACGATCCCGGAACAGACCGCGCCCGCTCCCAAGGCCGCCCGCATCCTGATCGAGAACCTGCGGGGAGGCGTCCGCATCGTGGGCGCCGACGCCCAGGAAGTCAAGGTGAGCGGCCGCAAGACCATCCGCTCCCTCCAGGAGAGCGACGCCAACAACGCCCACAAGCAGACCTCCGTTGACATCTCCACCCAGGGCGACCAGGTGGTCGTCCGCACCAACCAGGACCGCGTCACCGGGGACGAGCGCATCTCCACCGACCTCGAGATGACCGTTCCCCGCACGGCCAGCGTCGAAATCCGCGGGCGGAGCGGCGACCTCGACATCAGCGACCTCAACGGTTCCGTCGAGGTTTCCAGCGACAACGCCAGCGTGCGCCTCCAGAACATCGCCTCCAGTGTCCGGCTCGACCTGCGCAAGAGCGAACTGGTTCGCGCCGGCAGCGTCAAGGGTGACTTCGTGCTCCAGAGCGGCCGCGGCCGCGATGTCGAACTGGACACCATCGGCGGCGAAGTCACCATCGACGGTTCCTATTCCGGCGACCTCCAGTTCCGCGACTGCGCGAAGCAGTTGAAGTTCCAGAGCCCGCAGACCGATCTGAAGGTGGAGAAGCTGCCCGGCCAGATTCACCTGGACCTGGGCTCGCTCAGCGGCTCGAACCTGGTCGGCCCCATCCGTCTGAGGTCCAACCGCTCCCGCGACGTGCAGCTCGAGCAGTTCACCCAGGCGCTCGAGCTGTCCCTGGATCGCGGCGACATCACTCTGCGTCCGGCCCAGATGCCGCTGGCCAAGATCGACGCGCGCACCCGCTCCGGCCAGATCGACTTGGCGCTCCCCGAATCGGCGAAATTCGAGTTGAAGGCCACCACCAGCCGTGGCGACCTGAACAACGAATACGGCGCCGCTCTCAGGACCGACTACGAGAACGGCCGGCGTCACGAGGCGGGCGGGAGCATTCTCGGCAGCGTCGGCCAAGGCCCCTCCATCACCGTGACCACCGACCGTGGCACGGTCACCGTTCGCAAGGACACCGGCGGTCCGCCCCCGCCCCCGCGTCCTCCCAAGCCGCCCAAAGCCCCGGGCGTCACTTCAATCGAGATCGAGAGACACTGACAGCGATCAGCGGTAGGATAGGGCTCCAGCCCAGTCCCCGGTTGCCCTCCCACGCCACTCGCAACCGAGGGACTGCCTCGGCCGTCCGCTGGTGGGACGGCCCAGGCTGTCCCCGGTTGCCCCCCCCGCGCCACTCCGCAACCGAGGGACTGCCTCGGCCGTCCGCAGTGGGGACGGCCCAGGCTGTCCCCGGTTGCCCCCCCGAGTACATTTTCATTCCCAGGGATGGCGCCCTGCGCAGTACCGCGCGATGGCAGGTTGGAGGGATTTCCGCCGCGGAGAAACAAAGGGGTAAAGATGGAGGCGCGGCAGCCGATACTTCGAGGTAGAGGCTGGAAGACTTGTCGACTCGCGCGCTGGCCAAGGGGAGGAATGTCCGTGCTGGTACGCTCCCGGCGTCGCTCGCCTGGTTCGGGTTGTCGGTCTCGAACTTGTTCGGGACCAACCCCGCGCTGTGGCGTTCCTGGCAGGTTGAGCAAGGTCTCGCCGATTCCAACATCGAAGCCATCAGTCGCGATCGAAACGGCGTGGTTTGGGTGGTTCATGGCGATACCCCGGCCCTCACCCGTTTTGATGGGCGCGACTTTACCAGAGTTCCCTCTCCCGCCCGCTACAACCGCTTCGACTCCCTAGACGGGAAGAGCGGTTGGATTGCGGATACTAACGGCCTTCATCACCTCCAGGACGGCAGGTGGGATTCCTTCCCCGAAGTGGGCATGTCCGCCTGGTTCCAGGACATCTACCAAACCCGCTACTTCCGGGCGCTGGATCTTGGGAATTCGCGCGCGTTGTTGCTGTTTCCAGACCGGCTGGCGCGCTTTTCCGCCCAGTCCCGGCGGCTGGAAACGTTGCCGCTGCCGCATTCCAAGCTCGGCCGTCTTCTGACCTTTGAACCAGCATTGGATGGCGGGGCATGGATAATCGGCGAAAACGGGGTGGCGCGCTTCTCTTGGGACGCCTCGGCCAGTGCCTTGCGCGATTGGAAGGAGTACCCGCTTGGGAACCTGCCGTTCGAGGATCTGAGATACCCCATCGCCTGCCCCAACCAGGAGCTGTTCGTCACGGCCATCCGTAGGGGCACCAATCTTCGCGTTGGGCTGCGGTTGCGGGATGGCCGGTGGGAGGTCGTTGCGCAGCAGCGAAAGCCCGGCCAGTTTTTCGTCTGGCGCGACGGCGGAGGCGACTTGTGGTCGGTCGAAGGCGACGTTCTGCGATGGAAATCCGCCACCGATGCGCGAAGCGACTGGCAAGAGGTCGAGCAACGAAACGAGGTCCTGTCCGGAAGGTTGAAGCAGGTTCTCGTCAATCCCGACGGGACCTTCTTCGTGGCCACCACGCGCGGTCTCGCCCTGCACCTCAATCCGGCTTGGAAAACCTACGAGCATGCTGTGGACTCGCGCGGGAAAACCATCGAGCTCCGCACCCACATCAGCGCCATGCTCGAGGACCGGCGGCAGCGGTTGTGGTTTCTCGGCGAACGAAGCCTGTTTCGTTTTCACCGGGGCCAGTGGGATGAACATCCTTTTCCCGAAGAAGTCCAGCACAAGATGGACACCAACTGCGCCAATTCGCTGGGAGAACTGCCCGATGGCAGGATCTTGATTCAGCTCAACCAGGCGCCCTACCTGGTCCTCTTCGATCCCGATCGGTTGAAACTGTCCACGGTCGAGGCTCCGGCCGGTTACCACCCCATCATGTTCTGCCGCCGGGCTGACGGGAGGTTTCTCGTAGCGTTGGCCGCTTCCGACGAGCGCGCCGACGGCCTGGCGGTTCTCGACGGCGCCTCGATTCGAGAATTCACTTCCATCCGGACCAAGTGGGATATGCCCACTCCGCGCGCCATGCTCGAAGACGGCAACGGCGAAGTGTGGTTGGGGGGCCTGAGCGGCCTGTTCCGCCTGAGCAAGGGCGGCTACGAGCGTCTCGAGTGGGCGCAGCCGACCGCGATCCCTGCACCAAAGACCAGGTTCGCGGGCGTTTTCTCCCTGTTTGCGGAACCAAGCGGGCCGATTCTGGTCGGCGCCAGGAACACCCTATACCGCTGGAGCGGCGGCAAATTGGAGCTGGTGACCGTCGGGATTCAGACTCCGCGAGAAATCATCCGGAGCCGATCCGGTACCTTGTGGGTGGCCGCGGGTTCCGGGGTCTTCCGGAATCTGGGGCCAGGGCGCTCCGGAAGCGCTGAGGCGGGCGATGAATGGATTCAAAACGACGTCACCGACGGGCTGCCGTCGACCGCGGTCTATGCGATCCTCGAGGATTCCGAGCGACGCCTGTGGGTCGGCACAAACAAAGGTCCGGCGGTTTACCAGCCGGACGTCGACCAGGACCCGCCCGAGGCCACCATCCGCGCCGATCAGAACTCCAGCGAAGCCGCTCCCTCCGGGCAGTTCCGGGTCATCTTCTCGGGAAGGGACAAATGGGACCGGACTCCGGCTGACCTGTTGCGGTTTTCCTATCGGCTGAACGCAGGTAAGTGGACCCCCTTTGCCCGGAGTGCGATCGCGACCTTCCAGAACCTTCCGGCCGCCAAGTACAGGTTCGAAGTGCTGGCGATGGATCGCCAGGGCAACGTCAGCCCCACGCCGGCGCGCCTCGACTTCGCCGTGCATCCGCCCTGGTATCGTTCCCCGACGTTCCTGATGCTGATGGCCGTCGCGCTGGGCACGATTGTCTACCTGATGGGGCTTGCCCTCCACCACTACCGCGTCCGCGGGCGGCTGATCCAGCAGCTTTCCAGCGCTCGCGAGGCCGCCGTGGCAGCCAGCCGGGCCAAGAGCGAATTCCTGGCCAATATGAGCCACGAAATCCGCACTCCCCTGAACGGGGTCATCGGAATGACCGAGCTCGCTCTGACCTCCGATCCCACTAGCAGCGAGCACAGAGAATTCCTGCAAACCGTCAAGAGCTCCGGGCTGGCTCTGCTCACCGTCATCAACGACATCCTGGATTTCTCCAAGATCGAGGCGGGAAAGCTGGACCTGGAGTCCATCCCGTTCCACTTGCGCGACTGCCTGGGCGACGCCCTGCGTACCTGCGCCGCGCTCGCCCACGAAAAAGGACTGGAGCTGGCGTATCACGTTGCCCCCGAAGTCCCGGACTATCTGCTGGGAGATCCGGGGCGGCTGAGACAGATCATCCTGAACCTGACTGGCAACGCCGTCAAGTTCACCCACGGCGGCGAAGTCGTGGTGGAGGTGCGGCTGGACAACGGGACTGAAAAAACCGTCCGGCTGCGGTTCTCTGTCCGCGATACCGGCATCGGCATTCCCGCGGAGAAGCAGCAGATCATCTTCGAGGCGTTCTCCCAAGCCGATGGATCCACAACCCGGCAATATGGAGGAACGGGCTTGGGCCTGTCCATCTGCAAGCGGCTGATCGGCATGATGAACGGCCACGTCTGGCTGGAGAGCGAGGTTGGAAAGGGCACCACCGTTCACTTCACCGCGGAATTCGGGCAGCCGGAGGCGCCCAGCGAACTCCCGAAGCCCAAGCAGCCCGTCGACATCCGCGGTCTGAAGGTGCTGGTTATCGACGACAACGATACCAACCGGCGCATCCTGGTGGAACTGGCCAAGAGCTGGCAACTGAATCCCACCCCCGCCGAGAGTGGCGAGGCGGCGCTGCGGCTGCTGGAACAACGGTCCTTTGACCTGGTGCTGCTGGACATCCAGATGCCTGAGATGGACGGCTTTGAGGTGGCCGGGCGCATCCAGCAGCGCTGGCCCCGGTTGGGGACGAAGATTGTGGTGCTGAGTTCAATCGGTCAGCGCGGTGACGCGGATCGCTGCCGGGGCCTCGACATCCGCGCGTACCTGTCTAAGCCGGTCAAGCCCTCCGATCTCCTCGAAGCCATTCAGGCAGTGTGCAGCCGCGGCTTGGAGCGGTCCGGCGAATCCGAGCGCAGTCGCCAGCCCCGGCGCCCCACGCCGGAAAGCCCGAGTCTTCGGCGGCTGGGGCGCGCTTTGAGAATCCTCGTCGCGGAGGACAATCCCGTCAACCAGACTGTGGCACGACGCACTCTGGAAAAACAAGGACACACCGTTGTGGTGGCAGACAACGGCCGCCGTGCCCTGGAGGTGTTCGAAAGTGGGCCATTCGATCTGATCCTGATGGATGTGCAAATGCCTGAGATGGACGGCTTCGAGGCCGTGGCGGCGATTCGTGAACGGGAAGCACTCACCGCGCGCGGCAGAATCCCGATCATTGCCATGACCGCTCACGCCATGACCGGTGATCGCGAGCGCTGCCTGAAGGTTGGAATGGACGGGTATGTCTCCAAGCCGGTCCAGGCGAAAGAGCTTCTGGACGCGATCGAGGAGTTCTGTCCCGACCGCTCTGAGGCGCCAATCGGTTAGCCGTCCCGCCCTACCAGCACCAGCCTGACATCCATCACGTTGGTGCCGGTGGGGCCGGTTTTGAGCAGATCCCCTAAAGCCTCGAAGAAGTGATACGAATCGTTTTCCGCCAGGCTCCGCCGCGCCTCCAGGCCCAGACGCTCGGCGCGCCGG
>Ga0187882_1000615_pt1 | contig 38925 bp, 38 predicted proteins | sample June2016WEW_19_1_3_FD_132991 | JGI IMG/M metagenome (GOLD analysis project Ga0187882, IMG submission 132991) | Peatland microbial communities from SPRUCE experiment site at the Marcell Experimental Forest, Minnesota, USA - June2016WEW_19_150 | ecosystem: Environmental > Terrestrial > Soil >... | reverse complement strand
GGTTATCAGTAAGCATCTTCTTCCGATCTACGATAAGCCAATGTTCTACTATCCACTGAGCACTTTGATGCTTGCGCGGATTCGAACCATCCTTCTAATTAGCACGCCTCAGGATTTGCCTTTGTACCGTCGACTGTTGGGGGACGGGTTGGAACTAGGCCTATCAATCTCCTACGCCGAGCAGTCTAATCCCGAGGGAGGCATTGCACAGGCTCTCACCATAAGTCAAGACTTTCTTGGCGGAGACTCTGTTGCACTCATTCTGGGTGACAACATATTCTATGGGTATGGGCTCTCCGGCATATTGCAGGAAGCAGTCGTTCAGAACAAGGGAGCAACCATCTTCGCATACTCAGTCAGGGATCCCGAGAGATACGGTGTCGCCATTTTAGACGAAAGCGGGACTCTGACTGGAATCGAAGAAAAACCACAACACCCGAAGTCCAACTACGCAATCACCGGCCTATACCTTTATGATAATAACGCGGTCGAAATCGCGAAAGGCCTCAAAGCCTCCTCTCGGGGTCAGCTTGAAATCACCGATGTCAACGCGGAGTTTCTTCGGCGTGGTCAGCTGAGGTTAGTTAAGCTAGGCAGGGGCGTCGCGTGGCTCGACACAGGCACCCCCGACTCGCTCCTTGAGACAGCCCAATACGTGTCGACGATTGAGCATCGGCAGGGACTTAAAGTCGCTTGCATCGAAGAGGTCGCGTACAGAATGAGCTACATCGGAGCCGCTCAAGTCAGGAAGCTCGCTGAGAAATACACCGGGGAATACAGATCCTACTTGGAAGCGATAGCCACCGAATCGCCTAGAACAGCCTTGGGGTGACACAATATCACGTTCGAATTCCTGGCTTGGGTAATGTTTGAACAATTGACGAGGCGGATATTCTATTCAGGCTGGGCGCTGGCAGGCATAGTATTGTTCTTAGTAGCGGTTCAGGCGTTCACTCTGGCGAGTGTGTCAATTCTTACAAAGCATTCAGAAGAACGACTGATGAAAGAGATAAAGAGCTCAAGCGTTTAGAGAACACGGTTCAGAACATGTCTTGTAGAGTACAGGGGTAGCCAGATGTTAGTGTCGGTCATAATCCCCACCAAGAATGAGTGTGAAGCGATTTCTCAAGTGATTGAGGCTACTAAGCAGGCTTTGGACGGGTATTCTTACGAGATAATTGTGGTCGACAAATCCTCAGACGAAACCCCGGATTTGGCAGCCAAAGCTGGTGCGCGAGTTCTCCGGCAGACCCACCGTGGGGGAGTCGGCGCTGGCCTGTGGGAGGGGTTCTCTCGCGCTCGGGGCGAGATTGTCGTGACGATAGACGGGGACGGAAGCTATGATCCGGCTGATATCCCGCGGGTGATCAAGCCGATACTCTCCGGGAAAGCGGATTTCGTGAATGGAGATCGTCTGAGCGGAGAAAGGATGCTTGGGTCAATGGCTGTCGTTAACCTTGTGGGCAACAGAATCCTAACCTGGCTAGGGAACGTCTGCTTCGGCGCGCACGTCTGGGACTCCCAGAGCGGAATGAAGGCGATCCGTCGAGAGTTACTGAATCGGATGTCTCTCTTCGAGTCTGGGTTTCCCGCGATCAGCGAATTGATTGGAGAGGCTGTTCGCACTCGCGCAAGGATTGTTGAGGTCCCAATCACATACTCCAGACGCAAAGGTGAGACCAAGCTAAGTCCTGCAGCGGATGGATTCAGGATCCTCCTTGCGACCGTACTGCTGATGAGAGATTACAACCCGCTTCTTCTCTTTGGGGGATTCGGCGTCTTCCTTGTCCTAATAGGGGCGTTTGCTTCACTGCCTGTAATGGAGGAATACGTATCATTAGGCAGTTTCCACCTGATTGGAAGCGCAGTGCTCAGCTCCACATTGACAGTGGCGGGGTTCGTCTGCATCTTAGTAGGGGTTATGCTTAACACGTGGAATTTCTCGATGCGCCGCTTAGAAGCAAGAATTCTTGGGCTCGGGATTCTGCCCGCACAATCGGGTTCGCTCGAGACTCACGGATCAGAATCTGATGATACGACAACGCTCCAGCCGGGTTCCATTACAGAATCGAGCCAACCCACACGTGAGAATATTGAAACGCTGGGGAGGATTTCAGTACGACGAGCCGTTGCTAGCGTGTTGAGGGAGGCGAACTACTCGGCAAGATCGCCCTGCATGCTTCGCGGGGCATCTGGAATAGAGTACGATTTCGACATCGTTGCCTCGCGAGGCAACGAGGTGTGGGTTTTCGACGTGTCCGCCGACGATGCTTCATCTGAGAGTAATGCTGTTCCTTCACTCTTCGCGAAGGTTCTCGACGTGAGACCCAACAAGGCAACGCTCCTCGCGATGCCGACAATAACCCCGCAGGTGGGGGAGCTTGCAAAGATGTACAATATCCAAGTTCTAGTAGGGAACAGTTCACTCCAACTGTGTGATGCGATTCGCCTTGCTGTCGGCGCCCCATCGAAGGAGGAGATATCTTAACTGCTCCTTAGACCCAATCCAGGCTTTGTCTGCATATGCAACAATTCCGAGCCCAATTGAGGTCCTGATCCGATGGAAATCTACGATGGCGACATCCCCTCTCTTTGCTCAATAGAGCTGCAATATCGCAACTAGGCATCTGATCGAGGCAGGTCGTGTAGATAGGTGTCATACAAGGCAATTCCGCCAAGGGAATGCAACAGCATCCGGTCGCGGTTCAATTCCAGGAACCTAGTGACCGATCCAACTCCAATAGATTGAAGCCTTTCAAATTCGCTCCCTCGAGGCAACCTATCCCTTATGTCTTCTGAGGTGGAGACAACTTCCGTGAGGAAAACCAAATGTGTTCCTTCTCCTCCCAAAAGCCCGAGACACTCCATTCGCTGAATCTCGTCACGAAGAATGCCGATCTCTTCTTCCAGTTCTCTTGCCATTGTAAGAAACGGCTCCACCCCGCTGGAACTGCGGTCAGAATCCGGATCAACATATCCGGCGGGAAGCCCATACTTCTCCTTCGCGGAACCTGATCCTCGTCGACGGCCGTAGATCAACTCCTGATCCGATGTCTTCAGGACCGTACCACATGAGAGGGGATTCACTACTCGCGTCCTGCCGAAACGCTTGATGTATTCTGGGTTATCCGTTCCAACGCATTCCATGTAGCTGCTTCTCTGACAATCCAGACGTAGATGGCGGTCTGAGGTTGAGAAGCTGCGAACATGCGCTAGTGGGCCATCAAAGATGCCCGGTGTCTGTGACTTTGTTTTCTCGTATTGTGCTTGAATGAAGCGACCCTCGGCCACTGGAAAACGTAGTCGATCTTCCCGAAAGAGGAGATGAATCGACCCCAGAGGATAGACACCTCGAACCAGGATTTCGCATCTATCATCTCGTCTCATCAGGTACGCCGCCATGCGAGTCCTTGGTGACTAGTCAGCGACCAACTCGGTCCTAGATCAGATGACAGTAATAAGGCAGAGCATGTACATTCTGGACGGAACGTGCTTAGCGATCTCAGGAGACCAACCACATGACAAAGTCGCAGTCGGTCCTTGTGACGGGGGGAGCCGGTTTCATAGGATCTCACCTGGTAGAAGATCTAGTCTCGAAAGACCACAAAGTGACCGTTCTTGACAACTTCTCGAACAAGCGAACCAAGATGCCGGGAGCGGGGTTTGAAGTCATCGAGGGCGACGTATGTGATCTCAAGAGGGTCATGGAAGTCACCAAGGCTGTGGATGCCGTTTATCACTTGGCTGCCGTGTTGGGCGTCGAGTATGCATACCAGCATCCCACTGAAACTCTCGACGTAGAGATCACGGGAACCCGGAACATACTCGAAGGAATGAGGAAGAACGACGTGGAGATGATTGTATACGGTTCATCTTCAGAAGTCTACGGTGAGCCAACATCACTCCCTATTACTGAAGGTGACAGGACAGCTCCAAAATCGACTTACGGAGTTGCGAAGCTAACTGGAGAGAGGTATTGCGAGGCCTACCGTCGTGCCTACGGGATCGAGTACGTGATCCTCAGGTACTTCAACGTCTACGGACCAAGACAGGACGATCGATTTGTGATACCGAGATTCATTCGCGCTGCCTTACAGGGTGCTCCGTTGCTGATCTATGGGGACGGGAATCAGCTTCGAGACTTCACATTCGTGAAAGACGCTGTTCAACTCACCGTGACCGCAGCACGTGCGGATCGGGCGAAAGGCCAGACATTGAACGTGGCCACCGGGGTAGCCACAAAAGCATCCGATCTCGCAAAACTCGTACTGAATCTGACCGGCTCCAACTCAAGCATCGTGCTGAAAGACTTCAATCAATCGAATCGTCCGAGAGAGATCGAGATCTTCAACCGGGTTGCAGACATAGGCAAAGCCCGCCAACTGGGCTATGAACCGCAAACTCCAATACGCGACGGAATTGCCGCAACAATCAGCTGGTTGAAGGATTCACTAGGACGGCGATGAGTTCTCGATGAAATTGAAAGATGTTACTCTCGAAGATAGAGTGTGCATCATAGGGCTCGGGTACGTGGGACTTTCTCTAGCCTACGGGGCAGCACGAGGAGGTTTCCACGTGATTGGCATTGACACATCCGCCGAGAAGATCAATAGCTTGAAGGCGGGACGAAACCCTCTCGAACACCTTGTCGGAATCCCGCATTCGGACATAAAGTCGCTAGTGGACGCAGGTACTTTGGAGGTCTCTCAAGACACGCAAGTTGGGGCTGATGTACGAGTGAAGATAATCTGCGTGCCGACTCCGATGTTCATCGACAGAAGGCCAGACTTGACCATGATCAAGGAAGCATCTTCGCAGATAGGACAATCTCTCAACGAGGGAGACATCGTTGTAAACGAGAGTACGGTTGCCCCAGGTATGACTAGGAACATAATCGGGCGAATCCTCGAGAAGAAGTCGGGCCTGGTCGCGGGGCGTGATTTTGCTCTCGTTGCCTCTCCCGAACGCATAGACCCTGGCAACGCAAGCTTGACTGTGTCAGAAATACCAAAAGTGATTGGGGGAATAGATCGGAACTCGGCAGAACTTGCTCGCCAACTCTACTCACACTTCGTGAAGCAACTGGTTCTCGTTTCATCCCTAGAGGCCGCCGAGGCGACGAAGATACTTGAGAACTCCTATCGCGCTCTGAATCTTGGGCTCGCAAATGAGTTCGCGCGCTTCTGTGACGCAATTGGGATTGACGTGTATGAAGTGATAAACGCTGCCGCAACGAAGTGGAGCTTTCATCCACACTATCCGGGAATCGGCGTTGGAGGGCCCTGTATCCCAAAGGATCCGTACTATCTCATTTCTGCTGGGGAAGAGTCGGGAACCCCATTCAACACGCTGTGGAATGCGATGCTATCTAACGAGAGGATGCCGTATTTCGTATATGGTCTACTGAAAGAGGCATGCGCTTCCATCAGAAAAGAGCCCGTGGAAACACGTGTAGCGATCTTCGGTCTATCCTACAAGGGCGGCGTCAAGGATTACAGGGATAGTCCTACAATCATCTTCAATCAGATTCTCGAACGGGACGGTATCAAGAATGTCAGAGTCTATGACCCAATGTTCTCAAGTGAAGAGATAGAGCGTTTGGCGATGACGCCGTTTGATCCGGCCCGCGAATCCTGTGATATCATTGTCATAGCGACCAACCATCCTCAATTCGAGAATTATCAGTACGAAAGAGTGGGCAGCCTCAAAGCAATAGTTGATGGCAGGAACATTCTTGCGGGGAGACATCTCAATGTCCCAGTGTTCGGAGTCGGTAGGTCAGTGGTTCCAAGCCCATAGCGAATGCCCTGGCCATCATGCGTCTTGCGACTTGGATCAAGTGCCCGATCATGCCGCAGTCAGGGTCTGCCTGAGAGCCGCGTTCGCCTATGACCAGAAAACAGTCAAACAAGACTATTCCTATTCGTCGCATACCTCCCAAACTGTGATCGCAGCGACAAGAATGAGCCTAGTTGGGCGTCTCGTGGGGACGGTCTAGTCACAGATCGTACACGATGGCTATTGCTATTTTTCTCCTCTCTGCGACGCAAGTGTTCATCTTACTTCGCAGATCTCAGATTGCCCGCCAGATTCAAAGCAGATGACTGTCTATGAAGCTTGTCATGGAATTCACAGTAGAACTCGCTTGGTACTTGCGGCCAGAGGAGATAGGTCAGGTGATTCCTCTTCCCAGCAGGTTAACTAGTCGGAGGACTACCTGCCAACGAATCAGACCGGAGTTGACCAGGGCAGCCAAGTAGCACCGAACTTCCAGCGGATTCAGAGACAGGCACTTTGCTGTCCATTGGCGGGACTGTACCCTCTCACCGAGTGCGGCATATGCAAAAGCGATTTGTCCGCAGATGCGAGCAAGTCCCCGTTGCTCCTCTTGAAACTCGGGGTACTTTCCTAAGAGATATGTCAACGCAGCGATGACAGTCTGCCAGCGTGCTCCTGCATCATCCTGCATCATCGACCAAGCGCCTGTATGCCAATGTACTCGCACCAAGGGCTCTCTAACCGCGACCAGCCTGCACCGACGTGAAGCCCGCAATAACCACTCGTAGTCAGCACAGTAGCCGGATTCAAGAACAGCATCCTCGTCAAGGGGGCCAACGTATTCGAGAAAGGTCTTTCTTCTCATCACAAGAGTGCTTGGATGCACCTCCGCGTACCGCGATCGAAGAAAATCTTTGAAAGTAATAGGTCGATTAGGAGGAAGGCGGGCTGTTGCGTGACCGCCCTGGCAAACATAAATCCCGCATGTGGCCACTGCGGCAAGATGATTCGCTAGAGCGTCTATTTGCAAGCGCAGCTTTCTCTCTAGCCATTCGTCATCGTCATCGCAAAAAGCAAGAAACTCTCCTCTTGCATCCATAGCTCCTGTGTTCCTCGTACCACCGGGCCCGGAGACACGCACATTAGTCAATATGCGGAGAACTCGGTCCTCCTTGGTCTCCACTGCGGGTACTGCTGGTTTGCTTCGATCAAATACCACCAAGCACTCGATCGGTCCAGGATAGTCCTGACCGAGCACGCCATTGACCGCCCTCCGCAATAGAACCTGGCGATCTTGACTCTGCGTCGGTATTACAACGGAGACTAGTGGCCAAGGCATAATTTCTGGTCAGCCCATCCGCTTGGCAGTATCTACCTTCTGCAAAGTGAGCGTCTCTCTGGGCATTGCAATTAGAGATATGATTTGAGATTCGACATATTTGGCAACTCTCTCGGGTGTGAACCTTTCTTCTATGATTGTTCTGCCTGCCCCAGGATCAAATTTGTCTCTGGAATGTAAGAATTCACGTAGTCCGTCAGCTATTGAGCGTGGGTCGGTTCCTTTAAGGTAAAGCGCCACCGGTTTGTTGCCGATTATCCATCTGTGGGCCGGTAAGTCAGAAACAATCAATGGCTTGCTCATCGACAATAGCTCAAGCACTTTTATCGGGCATTGATAGCGCCACCATATGTTATCTGGAAGAGGTACTATTCCAACATCGCATGCAGCTATGTAGTTTGGGACCTCCGTATGGTCAACGGGGCCTCGAAGCTTCACAATTTCATCTAAACTATTTGCATGGACGTACTTAGAGATGTTCTCTCTTTGAGGTCCGTACCCCAGGAGAACTAGAACCGCCATCACACGCTCCTCCTTTAGAAGCTTAAAAGCTTCAACAAGTTCGATTATTCCTCTTCCTCTCGAAAGCCATCCATGATACAATACGGCCAATCGGCCGGACAACCCCAGCTCCTTGCGTAAAAGTTCAACTTTGGTTCTATCTACGGAACTAGCAAATTCAGGTTCGACAACGTTGGGCCACACGCCGATTTTACTTTCGGAGACTCGGTACGCATAACGGTAGAACTCTGCCAACATCGGCGAGGAAAAGAATATTTTGTCAAAAAGGATGGACGCCAGCTTCATGGACAGAGCGTCATGGAAAGAAACGGCCAGGCTGCGTAAAGTGTTTCCTTCAACGACTACGTTAGTCTCAATGTGAAGCAGCAGTATTGGGTTACGGCTGAACAAGCGGTTGAGAAAAAGGATCGGGAAAAGTACCGGTACGGAGTTGTAATCAAGAATGATTGCGTCCGAGTGGCGAATTTCCCTGATCACGCGCCACAATGCAGCAAACTCGAAAAAGATCAATGAAAAGACGGGAAATTCCTTCGGCAATCGAATCAGCTCTAACTTGAAACGGGGTACGTCTCGCCTCCCAGCTGAATTGGGTGTTGCCGCTGCCAGAAATGTCACTTGATGTCCTCGCCTCGCCAATGCCGCGAGTGGCTTGAAGGTTGTACTTTCACGGGATAGATCTGTTAGCCCGACAACCGCATATTTGACCACCAAGATTCGAAGATTCCTGCGATACATGGATCAATCATCTACTCTAATCTTCGGATGAGGGTATGGACGTACGCGCTTTTCTGTGTTTCACCAATGAAATTCACTAACAGGACCTCCTAGACATAATTCCTTCTTATTTGAAGAATCAGAGTTGCTACAGAACATAATGCACAGATTGCAATTCGTCTAGGTCTTATTTAATCAATTTCAGCCAGTTCACTAGCGAGCAATGTCTCCGTTTATTAGGCGTTAAAGCCCTGGTTTAGTGAAAGTGGAATGATGAGTTGTCGTCCACGAACAAAGCCGGCATTTCATCTGCTTCGATCATCTGTCAATACGCTTATTGATGATTCTGCGGGTGCTTGAAGTGCTTTTAGACCTCCTTGAACGTGTAAACGCTTTCTTCCTAGTCTTGGCAAGAGATCGAAGTAACTTAAGCGATAAGCTGGACGAGTTTGCAACTCTGGGGATTGCAAATTTCCTGGTTATCTGCGGCGAAAAAGTGAAACATCCTAGGGTACGATACAGAAAGGCTGTTGGGAAATGGGATGCGATAAACTTTGGGAGCAAGTTCATACCTTCCGGCGCGAAGCTAATCTTGCTCAATGATGTCGATACGCAAATTCACTCGCTTGACAAAGCTCTCTTGCGTTCCCGTGAAGCTGATCTCATTTACTGTAAAGTGAAGGTGGCAGAAGGCCCTCAAAGGGAATTTTACAGGATACTTGATCGCGTGAGGCAAAGACTTCATGTGGCCGCAAGTGGCGAACTCATGCTAATCAACAGACGGGTCTTCGAGCGCTTACTCCCAATCCCACCATGCACAGCTGAAGACACGTACCTCATGTTCAGGGCACTCCAGTTGGGTCACCGCGTGGAATTTTGCCCGGAGACTTACGTGACGACTCTTAGGACGCGCTCCACCGTGGAGGAACAGCTGTACAAGGCAAGAACGACGCTCGGAATATACCAAGCATTGCGGCTTACCAAGCCATCACCCACAATTAGAGCGTTCTACGTGCTCCTACCGCTCATGGCGCCGTTGCTAGCAGTAGGAGGTAGCTCTGGCAGGTCGGTGGCAATTGGCATCGAGCAAGCGGCAACAAATAACCTCCTGAAGCGATATGGAACCAAGTTCTAGTAGTTGGTTCTGACAACAGCATGCACTCGTGGTTTGACTTCGACACTGTTCAAGTTCCACATCGTATCTTAGGAGTCACTGGTTCAACTAGACCGCTGCCGAGAGTTTTCGATGCCATGGAACACTGCCGCAACCTAGAGTGAAACATTTGCCCAAATGCTTTTCGCACGAATGATACCATACCGCTATGACGAACCGGCACTGTTCAGATGCGTGGCCTGCGGGAGTTAATGAATCCAAGCGGAGCACATGAAAATCGCCCTTTCCCTCACGAGTATGCTACGAATTTCTCGCTGTGTGTGGCTGCGAGTCGCGTGTGCATCTCTAAGTTCAGATCACACACACTAATTCAGCTTGGAAAGCCCTTCGATACTAGTGCTCTCGCCCAAAGTCAAGCTTTTTCAGGTTTTTTTGGTTTTTTCCAGTTTTTCCCAAGTAGGCCGGAGATCGAGGGATGTATCTTGGGTTGGCATTCCACGGTCACAATAGGCTCTCCTCAGAGTATCGCCGATCTGCGAGGTGGAGCAAATCTGAGATTTGGCCAAGGTCACCGTTCGAGGGGAAGCTCGGACAGTTCTCTCAGTGTGTATGATTCTGATTTTCGTGATCTTGGCCGCGAGCAACCTATACTTGGTCCAAGCACAGCCCCTCATAGTTCAAAGAAGGTACGTACAAGGTTATCTCAGGACGCAAGGCACGTGGATCGTAGATGCCAGTGGACAGGTGGTTTTGCTTCGAGGCGCGGACTTCATGGGCTACGACCCTTTTCAACTGAGTATAAAGGGGATGACTCATTCGGAGCAAGATTACCGGAACATGAAGGATGCCGGATTCAACATTGTCCGACTCCCAATTGACTGGGGGATGATCGAGCCGACAAAGGGCGTGTACAACGAACAATACTTCACGGAGTACGTTGATCATGATATCGCCTGGGCCAAAGAATACGGGATCTATGTAATTCTCGATATGCACCAATGGATGTGGAATCAGAAATTCTACCTTGGAGGGAATGGCGCTCCGGACTGGGCCGTAACTCAATATCCCCCGACAGACGCTGGCCGACTAGCTTCCATGGAGAACTTTTGGAAAAACGAGACCTTGAGAGCTAGTTTCGTGAATGTATGGAAATACGTAGCGTCAAGATACTCGAACGAGACGTTTGTTGCAGGCTACGATCTGCTTAATGAACCATGGAACATGTTTGACACATCAAAGCCGAACGGAAATGAAAGGTGGTCGATAATTGAGTCGTTCTACGAGGAACTTATCGACGCCGTTAGAACAGTTGATGGCAATCACATAGTGTTTGTGGAACCTTGGCTAGGAAAAGGATACCTGGCTTCTATCAGTCCAATCCAGAAACCGAACTTGGTCTGGTCGCCGCACTTCTACTGCTATACCTACAGCTATATTGATGGAGGAAAGGAGGTTGAGAGTTATGGGAAACCATACTCTCACGACAATGCAAGTCTTCTTGAGAGCTATCTGAAACCATATTACGATCAGTATGTCGTGGACTTTCAGCAACCGATGTGGATGGGGGAGTTTGGCATCGAGATGTTTGTTCAGGGTTCGGGTACTTGGGCGCAGGATTCCGTGACGCTTTTTGAGAAGTATCAGCTCGGTTGGGCGTGGTGGGCGTACTGGCGGTCAAACACTCCGGATATGTTTCTTCTCGATAGCAATGGCTTGTGGAGAACTCAGTTTCTACAGGCTCTCGCCGATCCTCCGCTTACGCTAGCTCAATAGCATTTGCTCTGGCGCCTTCCGGCACAAATGTTATCAGGGTTCAATGTCGGTAAAACATACGTTTCGTTTGGCGCGAGACACACTAGCGCAGCTTGTGAGGAGGCAGACTGGGTGAGTCGAGAGTGGAGTCGATTGCGCTCCAAAGTTGGCTACGCTCTGCTCCCGATCTCCTTGCTGCTGATCAGTCTCGCATGGTTCAGAAGCTTTCCTCTGTCCGTAGAGTCACGAGCGAGTTATCTTTATGACTCGACTAACCCATGCTATTGGATTGGTCTCGCGATCACAAATGTTGCATTGTTTCTGATCGCGAGCAACTCGAAGCATCGCTGGGAACGCTTCGCTTGCGGGTTCGCTTTCTTCGTCTCTACATATTCGATGACCTATTTCTTCACATTTGGCTTTGGACCGGACTGGAATTTCTTCCGTGGGCTCACGGAGAATTTCGCGGCCAACGGAGTGTGGAACCTGTACTATCAGTGGCCAATGCTCTTCGTTCTCGGGACAATTACGTCGCGGGTTCTCGGGATGACAGTAGCGACCGCCTGTGGCACCCTGTTCTTCGCTTGGAACCTAGCCTTTGTGGGTGGCCTCTTTCTCTACTCCAGTCAAGAGAGTACAGTGATGGACTTTCTGGCGGTTGTGGCATATACGATCGCGGCCAATCCTTACATGCCGTGGCAATTCTCTGCTCAGACATTCGCGCTCACACTGCTCATAGTTTGTCTTGTCTTCGTGTCTGGCAAAGGAGCGTCATTTCGGATCGCTGCTATGATTGTATATGGCGCATTGGTCCTTAGTCACGCGTTCCTTGCTGTTTTTCTAATACTTGCAGTAGGTTTCATAGCCGTGGCCAAAGACCGAAGATACTTCACTGTGGCAGTGCTCTTTGGGCTCATATACGTTCTGAACACCATCCGGGGGGCCACGACACTAATCCCAATGGCAATTGACGAGTATGCCCAATTATATCGTGAGTATTTGCTTCAGGCCACTCTGACCCAGGCCGGGGCTGTTTCTTGGCTTGATGCTCTGGGCAGAACGGTCTCGCTTCTTACAACGATTTCGATGTGGACGCTGTTGGGCTTCGCGACTTTATCGTCCTTGATACACCGGAGGTTGCGTCTCATCGATATTTCGGCGATGCTTTCCGCCTTGGTCTACGCTGTTGTCGGAGTGATCGGCTGGAGGGCTATTCAGATTCTGCTCATTCCTACGACTCATGCCCTAAGATCTATGATTCTGAAAGGTCCCGTGCGAAAGCTACTGCTTGTGTTCTTCCTCTCGGCACTGGTCGTGTTCCCAGTGGTCCTAATCCATAGGAGCTACAATGTCACTCCGTACATAACGCTTAGAGAACAACACGCAGCCGATACCATCTTCATAGCCACCGCCCAAAATGGCGGTGAGACAGGTTACACTATGATGGTCCGAAACCGCGTCTATCAATACTTGGATTCCAAATCAAACACGAATACTCGGTACATAGACGAGTATGCAGCACCTCGGCTGTTGAAAGGCACTGCATGGTTCCACTTCATCTTCATGAGTCCGGAGCTCGAGAAGGACCTGCTAAACATCAGCCTGCTCTCAAATGGCGAGCTATCACAGATGGAGGCGAACGCAGATGTGTTCTCAAGGACCTACTCAAATGGACATGTGACAGTTCTGATGAGCTCTAACGCTACGGCGCTGCCCACAGGGCCTGCGTAGCAGCAGCCAGTCCGTCGCTGATGATGGTATGCTATGCTGGGAGAGTAGCCCGGCAGTCTCTCATTCATTGCGCTGCCCCATGTGACAGCGTCCTCGCAGACGCGGACAAAAGCTGAACCCTTCCATAATTCGGTTTCCGCCTTCAACTTGGGAGTAGACCTCTAGAGGCCCACTCAATATGCTACTATAATAGAAGGCTGACATTCCTCCATCCTCATGTTGAGGAGAATCAAGATGCGGAGCACGCAGCTAGCTTTGCATCGTTACGACACAGATAAGATACCCAGTCGCTATCTGGAGTACTATGACCCAATCTTGCAGCCATGGGTCGACAAACAAGTCGAACTTCTTGAGATCGGGGTTGACAGGGGAGGGTCGCTCCTGCTGTGGCGAGACTACTTTCCCCTAGGAACAATCGTGGGCATCGATATCAAGCTGCCCAAGGGTTTCACGCCCGGAGAGCGCATTCAAGTTTTTGAAGGCAATCAGACCGATTGTCGATTCCTGTCCGAAGTCGCAAATAGAATGGCCCCAAGAGGATTTGACATCATTATCGACGACGCGTCGCACATTGGCGAACTTACCAGAATAGCCTTCTGGCATTTGTTCGATAACCACCTCAAGCCGGGCGGGTTATATGCCATCGAGGATTGGGGCACAGGCTACTGGGATGATTGGCCTGATGGCAGAAGTGTTAGTCTGAGACGGTCAGCTGTGTCGATACTCAAGAGGCGACTACTATCCTGGCTAGGTGTTATTGCGACAAAGCGTCGTCTGAAGATACCTTCTTCTATCTTTCATTTTTCGAAGACCCCTTTTCATTGTCACAGCTATGGGATGGTTGGCTTTGTGAAGGAACTGGTGGACGAACAAGGCGCTGCCGATCTGACAAGGGCACGCCTTGACAAGACACCCAAGAGGCAATCAAGATTCGAGAGTGTGCTCATTACCCCGTCCATAGTCTTCGTCAAGAAGGCAGTGGCATGATGTCAGGGTGGTTGGGCTCAGTGTGTGGCACCTGGTTGTCTAGAATTCACCAAAAAGCGCGGATAACCATGTTTGCGGAATCGATATTCGACGCGGTGGAGGCTCATCTTACCAGAGAATCATGGTGCACTGCTATGCGGAACTAGTTGCAGTGACGTTGAACCAGATCTGCGTCCAAACCGAGTGCTTGACGTTCATTGTCTCCCACGAGAAAGCTAGATTATTGAATTCCGGATCATAGAACCAGAGCTCAAAGACAAACCGGTAGTTTATGCCTGAAGCGGCGGTAACCAACTCCCCGCCAAGATTGGCTTGTTCAATGGACAACCCTGTGAGCATGAGGCTTCCTCCTCGAGGGCTGGTGTTCAGGATTGTCCATTTGAAAGGTACAGACCAAGTTTCATTGTCGACGAGGACTCTGGCGAACTCGAGGAGTGAAGGGACGGGGCTCGGTCGGCCTGTCAATTCATCTGGGCTTGCGATAGTCGAGTTTAGGAGCTTCACGCGCACTACCACGTACTGGAGAGAGCCCATGTGGTTGTAAACTGCCAACGTCCAATTGATCTGCTCACCTGCCCTCAGGTTCGGGTCATCTCTGGGATAGTAGTGCTCGGCTAGACCTTCTGATCCTAGGATCCACATAGCGAAGAACTGTTCCGACGGCGGAGGATAAAGAGTCCCATACGCCACGCCAGAAGTGACTACCGTGGCCACCGCTACAAAGGCCGCTAGACGCCGAAGGTCTTGTGAGCTAATCGTTCTCCTTCTTCTTCCCAATGATCCTCATCTCAAAAAGCTTAGTCTTCTCATACCATCGCCACGTCCTCATTGTCGTATAGAAGACAAGCGTCGATAGAGTAACAACCACGGGAACAGAGAGAAACACGCTGAGAGTTCGAGTCGTTGATTGACGCTGTGCTTCCTGTTGAGCGGCTGGTTCTTCCTCTAGGATTTCTGAGATTACCACGTGGGCTCGCTGTTCAAGCACGAGGGCGCTTGCTTCGTCTCCGCCTAGCCTTTTGAACCGAGCTTGCTGAATCAGCTCTAGGGCGAGGTTCAATTTGGAGACTAGTTCAGGGGCGCTGCCTCCAGAGCGATAGACCCCCGCCAATTGACCGAACGCTTCACGCGTGAGGCCATTGAGGTCGTCTGGGGTTTGAGAAGTCGCCAATGAAGCCGTCGCGATCATGATCCCTGCCATACTCAGGATGAGAGCAGTGGCCAGCATGACTCGACGGGATTCAGACGAAAGCAACCTCGTCTCACTTGGGGCAACGTGCTTATCAGCGTAAGGCACTATATCAGAGTCTTATTAATTGTGGAATCGGACAGGCTTGTAATTTGCAAACGCAGAGGGATTCCCAGTTCTCCGCGAGAAAAGCGGTTGAGAACGCTTTGAAATTGAGGCACCCTGCAACGGTGCAGGAACTTGCGCAGATAGTGATCGCTGAAAGTGCTCTTTGCGATGAAGATGTGGTTCAGATTGTCAAGGATATGGCAAGCGAGGGATCGTTGGTTCTCCAGGAGCCTATGCACAAGGCAGAATCTCTTTGGGACTACTTTCTCACTCCCACTCTCTCCTTATGGTTCTGGACCGCGTTGGGCGTTACCGCTCTCGCGGTGAGTATTGTCTTTTTAATCCCCGACTTTTCCTCGGTCGTCGTTATCCGATGGCTATTAGGCTCGATCTTCCTTCTGTTCTTGCCGGGCTACGCCCTTCTACAGCTCCTATTTCCGAAGGCGTCAGAAATGCGTTCCCTTGAGCGATTTGTCTTGGGTATCGGCTTGAGCCTAGCCTTCGTTCCCCTCATCGGCTTGGTTCTGTACTACACACCCTGGGGGCTCCAGTTTATTCCAATCACCGTGTCTATCTCAGCATTCACGATCGCCTTTTTGACCTTGGCAGCGATTAGGAACTACCTGTATATCCGCAAAAAAACTGCAAACCGCTGAAAGCCGGACATTGTTCTTCTAAATTGTCCACCAAAGCGAACGGGCATCTAACCGTCAGACGGCGAGATATCAAGCGCTCAGTTGACCAGCCCGCGCCACCACCAGTCGTTTTTGCTGTACCAGTCAATCGTTCTCTGTAACCTCCAACCTAGGATGTGTATCTTCTGGCAGTGGAATGAGTACCTGAAGTCGTGCCACAGGCGATCCTCCACGAATTGCATCATCGTGTCCGGAAGTAAGAGGCATCTGAGGATCTCCCTCGCGACTTCGATGTTCTTCTTTTCGCTGCCTCCTCCGTGTGAGCCTGATTCAGGTCTAGTCTGGTTTGTTCTTCAATGCAAATAGCCGAAGGTGCGCCGTCGTCCTCGGGTCGTTGGTTTGGGTGAGGATAGGCTCGGTTGGGTCTCTCTAGTCGCTAGTAGTGTAACTTGATCGGGAGAGAGTGTGCGGAGATGCGATCAGATCAGTATTACAGAAATGTGCGCTCCGTTTTCTAGTAGTCTCCATCAGAAACGGCTTAATTTCCCGCGACTGTCTTCATCGCAGGAATCCTCATGCAACCATACGGCGACGTCAGTCGCTCAGCAAGCAACTGGCTGAGGACGGTCGCATTGCAAGGCAGCGACTCGTTGACGTACTCTACTCTCAGGCAGCTGAAAGAGAGAGGGTTGAGGAACGGTGGATGGGCAAGGCTGGAGATTGCTGAGAAGGGACTTTTCAGATGCGCTCTTTGGATAGCCAAAGCAAGGAACAGGATAACCAATACGAAACTGGTGGTGGAGGTCCTACGGATCGTCTTGAAACTCTTCAAGAGCTTCCAGAGTCGCATCGTCAAGGCTGGAAAAGCCAGAGCCGCAATGATGCTTGAGGAGTACGCGAGGCCGGGAGGAGTATTCAGCTGGGCACCACAAATGCGGGAATGGTTGCTTGACCGCAAGTACATCGTGTACCTTGGCGCATTAGAGGTGAACGCGTGAAATGAACAAAGATCAAGGAATCGGCGCCCTCATCCTCGTGGTCAGCATTATTGGAGTTATCGTTTACGCGTGGCTCCTCTTCGCATACGCGATTGTGGTTCTGCAGATTACAGCGTTCGTTGCGGTTGCAGCTATTCTTGTCATCGCAGGTTGGATTGGGTGGACTATGGCGACGACGCCACCACCAGCACCGCTCGAGCCTGAACCCGCCACGACAAGCGTCAGTTCGGAAGAGAAAACGTCAGCATAGTTTGGGAGCGATTCGAATAGTGCCTAGTGCAAAGATACCTCTATCGATGCCGATCCTGGACGAAGAGATGAAGGAAGCAGCCATCTCTGCGCTCCAGAATGAGCGCTTCGTAGGCGGAGAGAGCGTGCACAAGTTTGAAGAGGAGTTCGCTCGATACTGCGGGACACGATTCGGGGTCTCAACAGCCTCCGGTACAGCAGCGCTTGTGCTCTCGCTCATCGCTATAGGAGTTCGCGGCGGAGAGGTCGTAACAACACCAGCGTCTTTTATTGCGTCCGCGAATTCGATCATCCATGCAGGCGCAACTCCGAGATTCGCTGACATCAATCTCGAGACATACACGATCGATGCTGAGAAAGTTCGAGCCTCACTCAATCACAAAGTGAAGGCGCTCATGCCGGTCCATCTGTACGGATTTCCCGCGGCGATGAAGGAGCTTTGCGAGCTCGCCTCCGAACGGCACGTCGCGGTGATCGAGGATGCCTGCCAGGCTCATGGCGCATCCTACGACGGCAAGAAGGCTGGTTCAATTGGCGACGTGGGTTGCTTCTCGTTCTTTCCTTCGAAGAATATGACTGTCGGAGGTGACGGCGGCATGGTGGTGACAAACGATGAGGCGATCGCTGAGCGTGTGAGAAGCCTCAGGGACTGTGGGAGGGCAAAAGGGAGCAAGTACACTCACGACCTCTTGGGCTTCACGGAGAGACTGAACACGGTCCAAGCCGCGATCGGACGGGTACAGCTGAAACGTTTGGACACTTGGAACGAGAAGAGGAGACAGATCGCCTCAGAGTACAATGATTCCCTATCTGATCTAGGCGGGCTAATCAGACCTCCGTCAGGAGATTCCTTTGTCCGCCAGGTCTACCATATGTATGCCATCCGGTCCAACCGCAGAGATGAACTGAGAAATTGGTTAAGCGGCAGGGGTGTCGAGACTGGCGTACACTATACGGCCCCAATTCATCTGCAGCCGATCTATCGCCAGATGTTCGGATACAGAGGTGGCGAGTTCCCGAACTCCGAAACACTATGCAACAGTGAACTGAGCATCCCGATGCATCCGAGCCTCACATCAGAGGACGTCGAGTTCATCAGCGGAGCGATCCAAGACTTCTACCAAGAAAGAATCCGAACCGAGGTAGCAGCACAATGAAACCGGTTCGCGTCGCAGTAATCGGGGCTGGTTACTGGGGAAGGAAACTCGTATACGAATACATCTCGGCACAATGCAACAGAGGAAGTGTCCAGCTCGCCGGTGTGTGCGATCCATCTCCTTCAGCCCGGCTTTTCTGCAAGGAGAAGTTCTCGGTCAAAGACGAGTTGCTGACTGACAGCGCTGAAGACCTGATAGGAGACCCGGAGATATCTGCTGTACACATTGCCACGCCGAATCAGACACACTATGCGCTTGCGAAGATGGCTTTGGAAGCTGGAAAAGACGTGCTTGTAGAGAAACCTATGACGCTTGATTCTCGTGAGGCCTACGAACTTGTGGATCTTGCAGCCTCACGCGAGCTTGTGTTTCATGTCGGACACATATTCAGATTCAACTCGGCATTGAATAGGGCACGGGAGATTCTCAACAAGGGAACCATCGGAAAGATCTTCTATGCACGAATCCAGTGGACGGACTCGCAGTACTTACCGGACAGAGATATCATATTTGATCTGGGCCCACACCCGGTGGATGTGCTCAATCAACTTCTCGATTCCTGGCCCACTCAAGTTAGTGGTTTCGCAAGAGCATATCGAAACTCGAAGAATCACGATGAGATCGCGTATGGACTCGCGGAATTTGATGATGAAATCTTTGCCCACATTGAGCTCAGCTGGCTTCACCCTGGCAAGGCGAGAGAAGCCACGGTCGTGGGATCAGAAGGAGGACTCGTCGTCGACTGTCTCCATCAGCGGTTGACTCTGCACAAGACTGGAAGCACTACCGAAGTTCCTGTTACAGCCAACAATACAATCGAGGCTGAGATAGGCTGGTTCGTTGATTGTGTTGACCGAAGAGGTCTCGAGGTAGAGTCAGGCCTCATCGGCGCCCGAACGGTCGAGGTGCTGGAGGCGATCCGAAAATCCATGTGGGAACGGCCTCTCCCGATTGCTCAGCCAGTCCGACATGATCACACTGCTGCTATGGTCGGCATCCTGCAGAGTATTGGTGACGGGCCTGATCGAAGCGCTTTCGCAACGGACCTAGAAGTGGACAATACAAGATCCGACAAGTATCTTCAAATGATGTCCAAGTCGGGTCTCACTAGGACGATCGCGACACCAGAAGGCCTACGATACGAGGTTACAGAAAATGGCCTGCACTTCCTGAAGGAATACGGAGATATCGAACGAAACCTTGCAAGGGCACCTTTGAATCCGCATCAGAAGACTCTGAGCTAATCCAAGTAACAGACTTGCTCAAGACTCACGAGAGCCCGACGAAGAGTATTCGCTGACCAATTCAGATATTGCATAATGAGTGAATTAGGTATGGATTCACTACTGAAGTCTCCTGTAAGTGACAATTGTGCCCTAATCATGGCATCTTGGGACGACCCAAAGGTTCTCACTGTTTTACGGCAGTTCGATAGGCCATCTATCAAGGAGATAGTCTTGGTGCTCGACGAACCAAGACCAACTCTGGTTGGGCGCCTAGAGGAACTGAAACCCAAACTGCCGGTGCCTCTGAAGACAATTGTTCACGATAGGAGAATGGGCGTCGGGTTTGGAATCCGGCAGGCGCTTAGGTACTGTCAAGATAGCGGTTACAAGTTCGTCGTTACCATGGCGGCCAATGGGAAGGACAACCCATCAGAGATCCCAAGGTTTACGAGAGCACTTGCGCAAGGATTCGACTATGTCCAAGGCTCCCGTTTCATGCAGGGCGGAAAGGCCGAGCGGACTCCTCTTTTGAGGGGTATCTTCAACCGACTGTGGCCAAAGGTTTGGTGCCTTCTAGTTGGAAGGAGACTCACTGAAGTGACCAACGGGTTTCGAGCCTATTCTTTGCGAATCCTTCTTGACAAAGGAGTTCACCTTGAACAGCGCTGGCTCGGTCATTATGCTTTGGAATACTATCTACACTTCAAGGCACTTACGTGCGGATACAGATATTGCGAAGTACCAGTGACCAAGACATATCCATGGTCGCATAAGGGAGGTTATTCCAAGATCAATCCCTTCAGGGACTGGAAAGACATCCTGCTTCCGCCAATTCTGCTGCGACTAGGAATAAGGCGCTAGAACGGATCAGCCGAAGTCGAATCAAAACTCACATCTTGACGAACCAAAGGATAGAGTTGGATCAGCATTAGCTAGACGGCTAGAAGCACAAAGACTCGTCGCCAATAATCTCGCCACTCGTATGATTGTTCTTCTCCTCCAAGAAGTCATTTTGAGGCTACGGCTTTGAATAGGTTGCCGACCGTGGTCATGATACTGGCAAAGGCGTTTCAGACAGACGCTCGACCAAGGCAGGAAGCCAGGACGCTCGTTGATGCATCGTATCCAGTTTTTGCCATCGCTTGGGATAGAGCCTACGAATTCAAATCCAGCGAACGCTTCGAGGGAGTCTTGGTTAGATCGTTTCGACTGACGAAAGTTGTAAGATCCTCACCGCTTGGACTCGCGATTGGGGCTATTACGTTCCAGGTCGTGGCCTTCCTCATGATACTCCGTGTTGTGATGAAAACTCGACAAAGAGTAACTGTCCATGCACATGACTTGAACACGCTTGGCGCCGCATACCTTGCAAGAATTGCCCGTCTCTGCCGCTATGTGCTCTATGACTGTCACGAACCAAGCTATGCGACGTACTCTGAGGTGTTTGGCCGTGTCCTTGGCCGCGTCGCTCACATTCTGGAAGTTCAGCTGATCAGTTGCGCGGATGTGGCAATCAGCGTAAGCGAGCCAATAGTTCGTGACCTGAGGCGTCACATTCGGGACGTGTACCTGATCTACAATTGTCCGCGACTGTCGGATATCCCAAATGTCTCGAAAGACGAAGCTAGGAGCAGATTGGGTCTGCCGGATAGAAGTTTCATTGTTTCTTATGTCGGCTCCGCGTTCGCAATTGGTTCACGATTGGACATAATGATGCGAGTGGCCGATCTTGCGCGGGACTCTTCTACAAGCATAAGGTTCCTTGTAGTTGGCGCGTCCTCCTCTTATCAACTCAGGACACAGGTTGCGAAACATTCGAACCCTGCGATTACTTTCGTTGGGCCCAAATCCCACAAAGACGCTCTCACGTACAGGATAGCGAGCGATTTGACTTGGGCGGTGTATGATGACCCGACGGTTAGCGTACGCACTCGCATAGGTGCATTTTGGCAAATCTTCGAATCAATGGCGTGCGGCGTGCCGATTATGGTTTGGAAGGGAACAAACATGGCGGCTCTTATCAATAGAACCGATTGTGGTGTGGCCGTCGATGGGAATGATGCCGAAGGTATAGTCAGAAATATCGACAGGCTGTCTCACAACCCGGAAATGCGAGCACGCCTATCCTCGAACGGGAGATCAGCGTCATCGTCGGAGTACAATTGGGAAAAGATGTCGAGCCGGCTTCTGCGAGTGTACAAGAGCTTGGAGGGCCGGAAGCAGTGACTGATTTGGCAGTCATTGTAGCAACTCGGCTACAGATCAAGCAAGCCCCCCTGATCAAGGGATCTCGAACGATTGCCCCAACGATCTGATTTCCAACTGGGTATTTGATTTGTGCGGTATTGCCGGAATTCTGAAATTCCCCCATTGTGAAGCGAATTTGCAGCGCCAAAGCTCACAGCTCACCCGAGATATGTGCAACCTGTTGAGGCACCGAGGCCCAGACGATGAGGCCTACCTTACAGATCGATGTGTCGACCTTGGCATGACGAGACTAGCCATACTGGACTTGCGAAAGAACCTTTACCCGCTCAAAAACGAAGACCAGACGATTCAACTTATCTACAATGGTGAAATCTACAATTTCAGTGAACTGACAACAGAGCTTAGGGCGAAGGGGCACACGTTTGCCTCGAAGGTTGATGGCGAGGTTCTGGTCCACGGATACGAAGAATGGGGCCTTGATTGTCTCAGGAAACTGAATGGAATGTGGGCCTTCGCGCTGTGGGATTCACGTCAGGAGAGGCTGATTATCGGAAGAGACCACGCCGGGATCAAGCCGCTCTACTATCACGTAGATGATGACCTATTTGCATTCGCTTCAGAGATCCAGCCATTGCTATATCTGCCATTTGTGGAAAAGAAACCTAATGAGCCGATTGTATTCGACTACCTTGTCGACGGGCGCCTAGATCATACAGAGGAGACCTTCTTCCACAGCATATTGCGAGTAATGCCAGCACATTACATAGCGATTAGCCGGGATTCTCATTTTGAGAAAGTCCAATACTGGAAGATGCCTTCGGTGTCAGAAGAGACAAGCGAAGAAAGCATGAAAATGGATGCCGAGAGACTCAAGATGCTCTTCGTTGACTCCGTCCGATTGCGACTTATCAGCGATGTCACAGTTGGTTCATGCCTTAGCGGAGGTCTTGATTCCTCGGCAATAGTCAGCGTAATCTCCAGACTAAAAGACGGAGACAAGAAGAGTATTGGACAAAGACTGCAGGCAGTCTCCGCTTGCTATCCTGGAGAGGACATCGACGAATCACAATTCATCAACGTTGTTGCGGAGAATACTCCGATCGACGTAAATCTCGTTTGTCCTACTTCTTCGGAATTATGGCGTGATCTGCAGAAGCTTGTTCAAACACAAGAGGAACCTTTCGGAGGTACATCAGTCTATGCTCAGTGGAGGGTGATGCAGGCTGCCAAAGCACGCGGCATAACTGTAATGCTTGACGGACAAGGAAACGACGAACTGCTAGCAGGATATCCTGAGTACGTCGTTCTATACATTGCGGATCTCATAAAGAACCGCAAGGTGTTAACCGCAACCAGGGAAATGCTGCGGTTCGCGGACACTATTATCCCCCTGATTCCATTGATCATTACAGGAGTATCGAGAACTGCGCGACTTCTGCGCTACCTCAATCCAGAGTTCGTGGCCCGAAACTCATCAACGAAAAACTTTCGATTTGGATCAAGGACGACTCTGGGGCAGATGTTGTGGGATGATACAACCAGACGGGTGCTCCCATCCTTGCTACGTTATGAGGACAAGAACTCAATGCATTTCTCCATAGAGGCGCGTCTGCCGTTTCTGGACCCTCGACTCATTGAGCTTGCCGCCTCGTTACCACTCGGTGTGAAGATTGGAGATGGTTGGACAAAACGAGTATTCCGAGAGGCGATGAAGGGAATTCTGCCAGCCCCGATCGCTCATCGTCGAAGGAAAATTGGATTTCAGACCCCTCAGCAAAAGTGGCTCTTTCACGAGCTGCATGACAAACTGGAAGACTTGCTCTCATCAGAGATGAGGGCAGCCAAATTTGTGAATCAGAAGGAACTTCTCAATTTGCTTCACATGGGACGTAGGAAGACTTTATCGCGTTGGTATTCTGACCTCTTCTGGCGCTGTATCGACCTTGAGCTTTGGATGCGCGAGTTCATTCCCCCTTCATCTGGATGACTCGCTGCACGACCATTGTATGGTATCGTGTCGAACTGGTTCAACCAAAAGCGTCCTTCCGTCAGACCGAAAGTGATCGAAGTTAGCATATCAGCGATCTGTCTCGGCATTCTTTTGGCGCGCACTCAAAAAGAACAGCATCGGTCAGTGGAATGCTTTCTTGTGGTCGTGTGCCAGCACAATGAAAGCGAGGTCTTACCCATTTAGTCTACCTAGCACAGCTGGACTGCCCACCTGAGAGTCGCGCTGATTTCACTCGGCTACCCTCCGTTGGTATGGGGTGGCATCGAGCAGCACACTTACTACCTCTCTCACGAACTGACAAAACTGGGTGTGGAAGTGACTGTGTTTTGCGGAGGACCAAAGTCACAAGCTGCTGTTCAGCTTGACGGTCCTCGAGTTCGACGATTTCCGTTCCTTGACCTCCCTCCGAGGTTTGTGTGGTTTCAGCTCCAAAACTTGCAGCGCTTTCGAAAAGTACTCACCGACTTTGATATCGTCCATTCCCAGCATGGAGCCGGCACGATATGTACAATCCTAAAGAAAGAGCTGAAGTTTCCATGGGTCGTCACCTTTCATGGTTCGCCCAAGAGTCAGTTGAGAATGACATCTGAAGCCCTGGGGAAGTGGAGCCTGGGCGATTTCCAGACCTATATGCTAGGTTTTCCGATTTATCACGCGATCACTGAGTTGGAACTTGCATTCTCTGATTTCAGGATCGCATGCAGTGAATCCGTCGCACACGAACTGAGCACGGACCACGGAGTCGACATCTCGAGGATACACGTGATTGAGAACGGCGTAGATGCACGCTTCTATGAAGCATTATCACAAGAGCATGATGGGCACCAGAAGAATGATCGGACCATATTTTTCTGTGGACGTCTCTACAAGGCCAAAGGAGTTCTCTATCTCTTGGAAGCCACGAGGATTCTGAAGAAGACGTATCCGAGGGTGAAACTCAATATCTTTGGCCGCGGGCCGCTTCGGGACCATATTAGATCCTACGTGAAAGCATCGGGGCTTTCCAATAACGTCGCTATTCCGGGCTATGTTTCCTATACTCGGTTATACTCGGAACTCGCGCAGAGCGATGTCGCCGTTTTTCCGAGCCTATATGAGGCACAGAGCATTGCAATGCTCGAGGCAATGGCATGCTCGACGCCAGTGGTTGCATTTGACCTACCGTTCTCACGCGAAATCATTAGGCACGGCGAAACCGGTCTACTAGCCAGACCGAGGGATGCGGCGTCTCTCGCGCTGTGCATTTCCCAACTCTTCGCGAGTGAGAATCTGAGGAGAAAGATAGGACGAAATGCAAAGGAATATGTCGCACAGCATCATAGTTGGGCAAAGATAGCAAAGAAGTACGTCTGCGCATATCATGAAGCATGCAGGCGCGAATAGTGCCAACGCATGTTTCTCTTTCCCTAGCCGAGTTCGATACGACTCGTACTGATCGAGTGCATTTCAATTCGTTACGAGATGCTTGAAAGGCGCGCCAGAGAAGCTCAACGGGCTGACAATCTGGATTCATGCGCTAAACTTCTTAACTCCAGCAGAAGTCTACTACTCCTAGCAGAATGTCTCTGCATACATTCTGCACCCCACAGGTTCGTAGGCACAGATTTTATCTTCGTCCACAACCGCAGACGCAATCATTGTACCCCATCTTTGGACGAGAGGGGGGATAGATGCTTCCCGCCGTATGAGACGATTAGGTATTCTCCTAGGGAGGATCTGGCCATCGACCCGCACCCAATTGATTTGCTTAATGTCTTGATATGTGACTGTTAGACGCACGCTCTGAGAGCCATGGGCGAGAACGATCTACTGAGCATGGCCGACTTTTCTGATTTGGAAAACCAACATATCGAAGGAAAAGGAAACCTGAAATAGCTCGTGACCCAAACGGCTCGAATTGGAAGTTTGAATCCGGCCTGGCCGTGCTTTTCCATGTTTGAACAACCTATCAACAAGACAATGGATTTCGACGACCTCAACTCGAAACTGACTGAAGGAATTGTCAGTGAGCTCAACAGTCTAATTGCGCAACTCGCCGCCAAGAATCTGAAGATCAGTTCGTGGTATGGCGTGTTCGACTTACCTGGAGATCCTCGATCCACTGAAGTAGTCAATCGTGGCTACGATTACCGAAGCCTTCCCGGCGCCGTTGATGACAGGAATTTTCCATGGTTCCTTTATTGGGAAATAGTGTGGCTTGTCATCAATACCGATTTCAAACCTCACGACAATATTTTGGACCTCGGAGGAAGTTCATCTCTGTTCTCATTCTATCTGGCTTCAAAAGGGAATGATGTGACCACGGTTGACTTAAACAGCGGTCTCGTTGAAAACGCAAATCATGTGGCAGAGAAGATGAATTGGAGAATGCGAAACTACGTAATGGATATGAGGAACCTCACGGTTGACACAGAGTTCGCCTCACAGTTCGACCATGTGACTTCTGTGTGTGTCTATGAGCACATACCCCTGCACGACCGTGTCGCCATGAACCGCGGCATAAGGAATTTGCTGGTCGATGGAGGAACATTCAGTATCACTTTTGATTATAGAAATCCGTCACGAGCCGCTCGCATTAGTTCGCCTGGAGATGTACGCGTGCAATTCGTGGAACCGTCTGGGTTGAAAGTTAGGGGCAATCAGGAGTTTCTTGATAATGGCAAGAACTACTTGTTGCACCCCTTCTATAGCAAGAGACGATTGTGGAAGTGCAAGGCCGCTGAGATTAAAGGGGGCCATTTTAGTCCCTTGGATTTGTTCAAAACTAAAAACTGCAATGATTACACCTTCGGAGCATTGTTCTTGGAGAAGAAATAAGCAAGCAAATGTTCGACCTGGACTTGGATGTTTGGAAGAGGGAATATCCAGACATTGCCGAACTCGCCTCTGCACTATGTCTATCAGCGTTAAACTCCGGGCAATCTGATGAAGCCACTGTCGCGACTTAAGTGGAAGAATGCTTCCGCAGCAGCAACACCGGCCTCTCGCCCTCTGAAATCGGCGATAACTTGATGGTAATGCTCCCATAGCGCTATGCCATCCTGACTGACATGAGCAGATAGGGCTTCGATTTTCTTCTCCTTGACAGAAGTGATGTCGACGTAGAGATTCGGACTGAATCCCAAGCTTTGGTAACCAGTGTTGACCTCGTAGAAATAACACTGTGCAGGAATTTGCAGATGTCTAGACGCCCAGAACGCGCACGCGCTTGCAACTATGTGGTCCGGGTGAGTGTCAATGGGCCATTGCGCGAACATAATGTCTGGATCCTCGGCGGACAACAGGTCCATCAGTTGTCCCGCGCGAGTAAGATTGAATTCGGTGGAGCCATCAACCTGACCCGCGAAAACAGGTTTCGCGCCAATGATCTTGCAAGCAGCTTCAGACTCCTTGGTGCGAATCGCTGCGGCCTCGAGCATCGACTTGCCTTTGATTCCTATTTCACCTCTCGTCAAATAGATAACAGTCACATGATGTCCCAGTCCTGAGTATAGTGCAAGCGTCCCTGCGCAGCCAGATTCCGGATCGTCGGGATGCGCACCTACGCACACGACGCTTAGGCACGGCACGGTAAATCCTTCGGACTTAGCGAGTCCCGGCAATGCCCTTGCAAGCATTACTGCAGATCCCATGCCAACCGAATACCTGACGAAACCTCGACGGGACACCGTCAATGAGATGCACCCCTGTCTCGTAGACCTACCGCGAGATAAGAACTGAGGCTAGAAGGTCTCGAGACGGTGTTTGGAACTACAGGTGGTTAGCCTACGCTCGTCTCGGATTCAGCCGCGTCCGCTCGTTTCTCGAGTTCTAGGTCCGCATGGAACGGTTGCGTACTGCTTTCGGTACACTCATATACTCGCGTCCACCCTCTAGATGTGGCGATTGATCATGAACGATTCTTGCCCCACGCATGGAATACCTCTTGTAAGTTCTCCCTACGAGGACGGAGGAGTAGAGAGAGACTTCTGTCCCCAGTGTGAAATTGAATGGGAGAGCACTTGGGATACAAGACTCAAGACGAGCTATCCGAGTCTAGGCCGTCCGCTCGTGACCCCTTACGTTGCCCGTGCGCAAAGCGAAGCGACCCAGGAAAAGTCGACTGCGGCATCTGCACCTTCGCTCCTTTCTTCGCTTCCTGTGCCCACACTTGTACGTGGACTCATAATCCCAATAGGAAAGCTCACCACAGTTGCGCCATATGTGGCATTGTTCGGACTTGCTGCCGCAGTAGCGGTTGCTGTTGCGAAGCCATGGAAGCGCGACTAGCCTCGCCTGTGTCTTGAAGATAGGGATAATGTGGGTAAGGTAGGTCCGGTTTCTCTCGTTCTCTCTTCCTACCTGTATAGAGAGAGAGTTTACCGACATTATATACCCTAGAGAGAAAGATCAGGCTTCCCCGGTCGGGGCGCCTTGCAGGTAGGGGGTTCCTAAAACAGATTAAGAAGCACGCGCCGACTAGAGCGCCAACCCATAAGGCAGTTCACAAGTATGTCATAGATACATCATGACCGAGGTGCGCGTCTCGACGAAACACACTGATCGACCAGAAAGGTCATCGCGGAGATTTCTGCGAATTCTGGCGATCAATTACGAGAAACTCGGTGTGGAGCTCTATGTCGAGAACCATCTTAGGCAGTTTATCGCCATAGCCAAACGAGGCCATGAAGTCACCTGTCTCTACGTCAAAGCCGGCCCATCTCAGAGGAACCTAGTAAGCACGCAAGGTTTCAAGTTGGAGGCGCTCCCAATCCGAAAGGTCGTCCCTATTCAGCCTTTCTTTCTTTTCGAATTGATGGCTATTTGGCGGATCGTTCGGTCTATTTCACATTATGATGCAGTAATAGTCGACATTATTTCGCTGCCCATCCTTTTCCCTATTTTCCTTATCCGACGCATCGGGAGTCGTTTGCCATGTCTCTTCCTTCGGATAACCACCAGTCCTGTTGATACCGGTGGGCAGCTTCGGAGCTTTTCATACTCTGCATGGTACGCATTTTCGATAAGACTCGCGGCATCTCTTTTCGACAAGATATTCTTCATATCCCCCATGATGGGCCGATCATATTCCGATCAGCTGCACATTCCCAAGAGCAAACTCGGTGTCTGGCCCACGAGCGTGGATACAGGTGTCTTTGATCCAGCGAGTGCGACTGAAGCTAGGTCCTTGCGGGAAGAGCTCGGGCTCTCAGACCGAGTGGTGGTTCTGTATCACGGCGTCCTTTCCAGGAACCGAGGGATTCTGGAAACCATTGAGGCATTTAGGATCCTAAGAGAAAAGTCCGTGAGTGCTACCTTCGTTATCCTCGGGTTCGGGCCTCTAATGAACGAATTTCGGGACTTTGTTCGAGCCAATCGTTTGGACGATGTTGTCAAGATTCGAGGGCCGGTTGATTATGTTGAAGTTCCCCGCTACGTTGCTGCGTGTGACGTTGGAATAGTGCCTCTTCCCGATCACCCGTGGTGGAGGTACCAGAGCCCCATCAAGGTGCTTGAATGCTTGGCAATGAACAAGCCTCTGATTGTCTCTGACATCCCGGCGAACAGGTGGATAATAGGCGATGCCGCCGCGGCGTTATATCTGAGCGGCACTAGCCCAGAGAAAATAGCCGATGGAGTTCAAACATTCCTGACAATGAGGGGCAAACTCGATCCCAACTCTGGTAGGGATGTGGCGTCACGCTTTTCCGTTGAGAACATCGCGCAGCATATTGAGGAAGAAATTAATTACACGGTACGCGGAGGATCATCTCCGAATGTGCAACCACCCTTCTCCCGCCGAGTGGTGCAGTGAACGATGGGGCATCGATACACCGGATCCAAAGTGCAAAACAGGCTGTCATCCAGAGTCTTCCTAGACTCGGCGATCGCTTCCTCAGCCGCGGGCATTTTTCTTCTTCTCGTTTCTTGGTGGATGACCTACCCGTTGTATCTGCATTCTGTTAGTTCGGAGATCTTTTTCGCGGTCCATCCAACCTATTGGGTTGCGTTGGGGCTAGCTGTGCCATCGCTCTTCTTCTTGGCTCGCTCTTCACCAAACAGAATCTACAGAGCGGTGGCTTGCGTTCTGATTTTCCTTGTGATCGTGTGTTCGTTTTCGCAATTTTTCAACATTCCTTATGCGTCTGATCCATATTTCTGGTCTCTAAGCCAGTACTACATCTCGAATGGGCACGTGAGTTCGTTCCAGACAGTGTATTGGCAACCGTCTTTCTTCATTTTGGCGAATCTGTTTCAACTGGTTACCGGCCTTACGATCGTCACGTACCAGCACCTCTTTCTTTTGTTTGTCGGCGTGCTCACAGCGCTTGCGGTTTTTCTGATTGCTGATAGAAAAGGAGTGGACTCTGGCGGTGCAATGCTTGCGTTCTCGGTACTCGTGTTCTATTTCATAGATTACCAATTCGCAGCTCAGGCTCTTGTCCTTCCCTTGGTGCTGCTAATGATTGCAATTGACGTAAGGCCGTCTAGATCCAGATGGTTCGTGCAGGTAGTTATCTTCGCATCGGCCTGCTTGGTGCATGCGTTTTTTGCAGTTATGTACTTACTCTACGTCGCTTTCTCAGGAGGGCTCTCGAAAGAAAGGAAGGTCCGCAGGGTCTTACTGCTGGGAGGCATATTCGGCGGCATCCAGCTATTCGTTCTCACAATTTTCTTCCGAAAGGTTGTGCAGATGTCTTACGAATCGCTTGAAGAGGCGATGGGTCTCACGTACCGCAGCGTGTATGCACAGAGCGCACCCATATCGCTGGACCCGTTAGTTCAACTCGTTTCTCGGGCAACAGTTATCGGTATGGGCCTTGTTTCCGTTTTTGGACTCTATGCGATGATTCGCAGACGAGAATTCAGCTCAAGAGATCTGGCTCTCAGCTTGGCGGGAGCGGTGTACATGATCATGGGATTGCCTCTCAATCTCCTTGGTGAGAGGGCGCTGCAGTTGCTTGGAGTCATCGGAGGCTTGGGCGGCGGATATTTCGGTGCCATGAAGGGTAAGTGGCAACCCATGATTCTCGTGATCCTTGCAGTGGGTAGCGTTTCATTGCAAATGCACATTAGCTACAATGCTTACTTGTTCCAAGACCCGATTTCCGTGCGGCAGGTGATCTTCGTCTCATCTCACCTTGACCAAAACCAAACGTCAGTGTACATGGAGAACGTGATGCGCCCGATACTCGAGTATGACATGAGGAGTCGAGGCTTAAATGTTATCACAGTTACGGAATTCACCAACGTCACACAGTGGGGATACAGTCTAGATACTTTAGACTACTACGCAATGACCCCGGGTCTATTCCACAACGATGCGATGGGTCTATCTCAGAACCCTCTTCCGATCCTCCGGGTTGGGACGAACAGAATCATTGATGACGGGAGAAATTGGTGGATTGCTGGCACAGGATAGCAATGAGCAATTTGCCAGTCAACTCCGAGTAGGCGAACCTGTGCTTTCCCCTACCCACAGACGTACTAGACGGACAAACGGCTCGTCGCGATGCCGTCTCTTCTTGAGTCAATTCTTCGGATCCGTTGTGCCAATCACATAGAGATTCGTGGGAAAGCATGCACAGATCTTCGAAACCGTGGGTTCCGTGCCATACACCCTTTGCACCGCCAATTACAACACACGGGGATGAAGTGTTGAGCTTTCTGGACGAGGTCAAGGCATAAAGTGCCTTGAAAGATATGCTCGATTTCTACAGAGCTAAAGCCGTCCGTGATCGTGGGCACGGGCACGACCAATCTGGCACACATGGGAATAGCTGCGGCGGGCCAGCTTATCGGGCTATACTATCTACCTTGAGCGAACACTGAAGTTCATGCGTCCATCTTACATAGGTGACGTCATCTAGTAGTTCGAGCAAGATGGGCCCTGAAAATGGGGTCAAAAGTGCCATCGCAGTCCTGGAATTGATTTGAGAGTTCCATCATGAGAATAATGATGGTGAAATCTTATCCGTGGTCAGTGGAAGAGTTCGACAACTCGATTCACCCTGAATACGTGGCGATTAGGAAGGTAGTGCTAAGCTTTGAATCGAACTTCGCTCTCGTAGGGATCGGCGGCAGAAAGTACCAGCGTTTTCGGCATCCTACTCTTGACCTGTGCTTCTACAATATCCCCACTGCCAACAGTATACTATGGTTGCTCTCCTATCCCGCTCTTCTTGCACTGGTCGTGATTCTTAGGCCTCGAGTCGTTTTTACGATGGGTGTCTTTATCCAGATCCCTATCCAGTTCGGTGCCGATCTCGTTGGTGCACGACACGTTACTGCAGTCATAGGTGAACCCTTCTATTTGACGGGGCGAATGCGGTTTCTCTGCAAAGTGGCAAGACTGCATTTTCTTCTCAAGGTGACCTTGAATAGGGCCAACGGAAAGATGGCGATCAGTCAAGGGATGAAACGGGATCTTGCAAAGATAATGGGTGAGAGAGCGCAAAGCATACAGGTGTACCATTATGCGCTATCAGACATTTTCCGGCCTGATGTTCCAAGAACTCTGAGGGTCAACGGGTCAAGCGCGCCACTCATCTTGACGAGCTGCCGGATCGACAGAAGAAAAGGGCTCGAGCTGGTGATTCTCGCCGCGGCTATCGTTCTCGACAAGATACCTGAAGTGAATTTTGTCATTAGAGGTCCAATAAGCGACCGTGGATACTTCAATGAGCTTCATGCGATGATAGTTGAACGGGGGCTTCAGAAACGTGTTGCGCTGCGTGGTGATGAGTGTGACTACGAAGACCTACCTGGTATTCTCTCAAGTGCTGACCTATTCGTTCATCCTTCGCTAGATGAATCGCTCGGGATTGCCATTGCTGAAGCTTTGGCGTGTGGAGTTCCCGTGGTCGCAACAAGAGTCGGAGGAATCCCAGAGCTGGTGGAGCATATGGTCAATGGGATACTTGTTGAGCCTGATCCTGTGGCTGTCTCAAACGCGATCCTGAGAATACTTAGTGATGCAGAACTTCGCGAGCATCTGAAGCAAGGCGCACGGGCTTTCTCGAATCAAATCCGCCTGTCTTCAGATACTGATTTCGGAAACATGCTTGTGATGAAGATCCGAGAAGCAATGTCGACCTAGACCACTTCGATTCATAATCTAGCCCCTAGTGCACGTCCCACAGCAACTAACAGAAGCTCAAGGCCTAGGTTCGCAGATCCGCGTATTGCGTGACGGGAGCATCACGGCCTGACCCGAGTTCCCTTAGCCCGCCATTCCCCCTTTGCAACACAAGGCTTAATCTTTCTCGGGGCAGTGGAAACAGCCAACATTCCGACGTGAGCGTGCACAAGTCTAAGGAAGACATCGAAACAGGGAAAGATTGTAGTAATTGGCGGGAGCGGATTCGTCGGATCATCACTCGCAAGACATCTAGAGAGACTAGGGTCGTTGCCGTTTACGTAATCGAAGGGGATGCAGCAAAGGCACATCTGAGTGAAGGAACGGTGTACTATCTGTTCAAGCCGTTCGGGGAAAAGACTGTGTGAGAAGTGTTGGGGATATCGAAAAACTCTGTCTCACCCATCCCAGAGAAACCCGCGTAACGTACTGTAACCCTGTGTGCGCTGCCGTGTTTGAACGTACCCCTGGCTCCAGTCGGGAGAACAGGACGAGAAGCTGGAGAAAGAACTGAAAGGAATTCTAAGACTATAGCATAATTGAAGTCAGTTCTCGTCGGGGAATCGCCGTGACGAAGGGAATGCAGATTGTTGTGCAATACAAGATCTCACCAACGCAGGCTACTCACCCTTGGTGGTTCACGCACACGTGCGCGGGCATCGAACTGGACAACGTCAAGAGAGTTGTGGAACTAGGGCTGGCTGGAATGGGGCTGCGTTGTGATACTTCAGCCGCAGAATTCTATCGTCATTTCATGGACCGCTAGACTTAAGGACTCAAACCCTCCGAGAGAGTTGAGTTTGAAATGAAGTCTCGAAAGCCCAAACACTCGGTTACTATTGGAGCCATAGTAGGTAAGGGTTCTCGCGTCTGGGACCAAGTGAATCTGTACAAGTGTCGTATTGGTCGAAACTGCAAGATTCATCCCTTTGTCTACATCGAGGAGGATGTTGTGATCGGCGACAACTGTAAGGTCCAACCTTTCACAGCCATTGGGAAAGGCACGAGAATTGGGAACCGCGTTCACGTGGGACCAAACGTCACACTCTCAAATGTAAAGTACCCCTATGTGAACTCCGTTGAGATTGTCCCAACAAAGATTGAAGATGATGTGGCAATCGGCGCCGGTGCTATAATCTTGCCGGGAGTAACCGTCAGAAAAGGAGCACTTGTGGGCGCGGGCGCCGTCGTTACGCGGGAGGTGCCTCCCGGCGCGTTGGTAGTGGGCAACCCGGCCAGAGTACTTCGCAAGATGCGCTGACCGAAGAGCTTTTGCCCATGAAACGTGCGTGATTTCTCAGTTGCCAGCCAAATAAGGCAAGTCACCAGTCAATCTCTTATTGTAGACATTGCATATAATGCATACGTGAGACGCTTGAAGGGAATCCCGTTATCGACCAAGGTTCCGGAGCAAGTTTGGTCGGAGGTGGAGCAGTTCATGCGCGAAGAGAAGCTGGATAAGTCAGCCGCCGTGGAGAAGCTGCTCTGGGCCGGATTGGAGCGATGGAGACAGAGCAGGGCTCTTGACCAAGCCACTGGACAGTTGTAGATGAGTTCTTGACCGGAGTCCTCGCGACAAATTCCAATCCGTTCAATGTTGTCGTTATGTCGGCGACGGTTGGAGGAATATCTCCGGTGCGAGCGGACAGAACTTCAGACTTCGGCCCGACAATTCTTCGAATGATCTTCGCTAGTTCTAGAATGCTAGTTTGCTAGTTTTAATCTTGGATGACGGACATGATTCAATACTGAAGGGAGAGCCTCAGTTCCGAATCTCGGAATATAGTAGATGTCCGGCAGGATACTGCATATGAACATATGCTTGGCGCTCATATCAACTGGGTGGGGGGGCGCCGAAACAGTCGTTTTCGAGCTCGCTAGAAACTTGAACCGCAAAGGCCATGCAGTGACCATCGTTGTGAATCGTGAGATGCTAAGCTACTTCCGACAGCTCCACGGTGTTCGGCTCTTTGATCTCGGTTATTTGCATCTTTTTACACCTATGTCGCTGTATAGCGCCAGACTCGGGGAAATTAGTTTTCTTAGACGGCTCTCATGGATAGTATGCTGGTACTTCGATGAAGTGTACCTTCACGTCCATTGCGGGAGGATCAGGCGAGAGATGGGCAATCTCCTGCTCAAGAACCATATTGAAATTGTTCATTCGCATATGATTGATGACACGTTCTTGATTTCTGGGCTTGTCCCAAGCCGGGTGCCAATGGTGGCTACGGTGCACGGTTTCCCGCTGCGACTCCACGCCAATATTCTTCGCACCATTTTCGGATCGAAGAGGACCAGCTACAGAAAGGCCTTGACCAAGATGGACAAGGTAACTGCCGTTAGCGTCTTTATGTCACAGGCCTTATGTGAATGGGAACCACATCTCAAAGAGAAGGTCATCGTAATACCTAACGGCGTCGATGTCGCGGAGATTAGAGACAGCGTGGACCTGACTTCGACACCAAGAGGCGACTTCAATCTGTTATTCCCTGGGGGAGCGAATATATTTAAAGGAGGCAACCTAGTGATCCGAGCCTTAGCCAGGCTAAAGAGCGAAATTCCGTATGTTCACACTTACATTGCCGGAGATGTTCCAAGGAACCATCCCCTTAGAAGACTAGTAAGAGAAATGCGGCTGGAATCTAACACTACTTTCACGGGGTTTCTGAGACCTGAGAAATATCGGAATCTTCTCAGATCCGTTGACGTATTGGTTATGCCCTCCCGAGAAGCAAGTTTCGGCATAGTGTACTTGGAGGCGATGGCATTGGGTAAGCCAATAGTTGCAGGGAAGACGGGCGCCGTCCCAGAAGTGGTCAAGGACGGCAGGAATGGTATTCTCGTACAGTTGGATCCTGAGCACATAGCTTCGGCACTTCTACGACTCTATAGAAACAAAGACTTGGCAGAGAGTATGGCGAACACCAATTTACGAGACGCCATGAGATTCGACTGGGATCCAATTGTTGAACGGTACGTTAAGCTATATGGAGATATTATGGCTCTGAAATCGTAAGCCCAAGCCTTGAACCCCATCGACCCCGATCCGGTGAGACAGAGTCCGAATCTGTCCATTTGAATCGCGACAGTGGCTTCATCCGATTGCCCGGAATTTGATACCGATAGACATAGTGAGCCTGTAAGATTGGCTGAAGAGCCCTAGGCAGGATTGATCAGGCCTCATCGAACTCTCGTGTGAGCAACCCGAATTCCCCCTTGAAGATCCTCTAGCACTCAGAGAATCCGCAGAACACGTGCGATTGATAACTCGCGAGACAAGTGCATTGAAATCTGCATCGCTTGTTGGCTCCAAGAACCCCGGGCAGGTTCTTCACGATGCCGGTTGAGAAATTGTTCACGACGCATACATTATGTCCGTCGGCGATCAGTCGATCCATGAGGTGGCTTCCTATGGAGCCCGCCCCCGCAGTCACCAACAACTTCATTCATTGCTCGACTTATTTAGCAATGATTTCTGAGGATCTCTCGGAGTCTCGCAAGAATGTAGTCTATTTCCTCGCGTGAGAGACCTGGATATAGTGGAATCGATAAGGCGTGATCATGGGCTTTTGCCGAGTTTGGACATTCAACTGCCGCGAAGTCACTGTGTAGGGGTTTGAAGACGGGTCTCTCGCAGACTATTCCATCTATGTGGGCCTTCTCTTTGACCTGATCCATCCTCTCCAGCATTACCACATACCTGTAGAATACGTGCCTGCTGCCGGCAGTTGCGCTCGGTAGCCCAATGCTATGTTCTGATAATGCGGCATTGTAGACGGAGGCGATACGTTTCCTCTGTTCTATGAACCAGGGCAGCTTACCTAGTTGACTAAGGCCGAGCGATGCCTGGAGATCAGTCATCTTGTAGTTGTACTTGGTTGGAGAGAGTGCCTTTTTGTCATAGTCTCTCAGCTCGACAAGTATCGCACGAGTCTCGTCATCGTCCGTGAGGATCATGCCCCCTTCTCCAGTTGTTATCATCTTCGTCGCGTAGAAGGAGAATACCGACAGTTCCGCCAGACTCCCGACCCTGCGCGACTTGTACTCGGCGCCTAGGGATTGAGCGCAGTCTTCAATGACTGGTACACGAAGCTCGAGTAGAGGATCGAGTTCTGCTGGATTGCCAAACATGTGGGGGACTATGATGGCTTTGGTCCTTGACGAGATTCGTGGTTTGACGGTATCGGCGCAGATGTTGAAGTTCGACAGTTCGATGTCAGCGATCTTAGGCACGGCACCTGCGTGCAGAGTCGCAAAGTATGGCGAAGAACAGACGTAACTCGGCATGATGACTTCGTCAGCCGGTCCTATGCCAAGGCTCAACAGGGCAAGGTGAAGCGCCGCAGTGCCTGAGGAGACGGCAACTCCAAACTTCCTCCCTACGTAATGCGCCACGGCGTTCTCGAATTCTTTGACCTTCTCACCCTGGGCGATTTTGCCGCTACTCAGAACCTGAGAGACGGCGTCAATGTCCGCCTGATCGATGCTCGGTCTCGAGTGCGGAATGATCATATTCTTCGCAGCCAGTCCTCTCGCCAGAAACAGAAGCAGGATCGGTCACATTTTCCGTGCGCTTCTCCATCGCAGAAGACTCCCTCAAGCAGGACGGTGGGGGACTTGATTCTCCTGAGTTCACCGGTCGATTCCAGGATTATGTTCTCGAGTCTCTTGTAGACCTTGAATCGTTTTCCACAGAATTTCACCATCTCAGGAGTGAAACTTAGACCCTTGAGCTTGCCGTGCTGATCGAGCGTGGAAAATATCTCTTTGGCTAACCTGACTTCAACCCAATCACCAGCCGTCAGTGCCAAGCTCCCCGTGTGAGTAACACGCCGCGTTGGTCTTCGATGCCTTAACATGAATCTACCTAGCTTCGTGGACGGGAACACTTTCTCCACGAATCCTCGAGGTCCCAGGACGGCCGAGTACCATACGAGAGTCTTCAGTCTCCACCAATACCTCCGCAGCGGCAATGCCACTCTCGTATCCGGGGAAGTTTGGATCGCCAAGTCCCCGTAACAGTACTGACAGTGCTCACTTGATGCCGTCATGCTTGATGTCCTCCATCAAACAGGCCAGGATGACTGCAAGCCGAGCTGTGAGATTTGCTGATCCATCTCGGTTCTGAAGATGATATCTGACTCCAGATCTCCTACGGTTCTTAGAGATGCCTCCCATTGCTCACTCACGTTGCTCAGGCCAAGGTTCACGGCATAATCGATCACACAAGGATACAATTTCACGACTAGTTCCGAGTTCTCGAGAAGGCCAAGATATCTGGCCAACATTGAAGAATTGCTTTCACGCCTTACTATTTCTTGCTGTTTCGCCAAGTCCTTGATCTTGTTGATCCTTTGGCTGTGCTCACCTGTCGAGTCTGTGATCTCCTTCTTGCGGATTTCAAGTTCTTCTATGCGTTGCTTTATAGTTGCCAACTCCTTTCGCAGCGCCGCATCTGCTGCTTTGCGCTGCAAGGGATCGAACCCTCCGGCCAGCTTCTTAAGAGTCAGTAACGCTTCCAGTTGGCCCAGGCCAAGATATCTGTCGTGTGGTCGCCAGATCACCACAGGCGGGAGAGCTATCCCCATCTGATCTGCCACGTAGTTAGTCTGCCACAAATATCGTTTTCCTCCAACTCCTCCGACATAGCAGGTAACACCGAGGCCTTCAAACAAGACGAGTGGCATGGCCAGCGCCCTAGCCGACACTCTTGAGAGGTCACTCCAGATCGATGATTCTGGAGAGAAATCGATTTCATGTCGTTTCCCGCAAACGAGACAGTCTCCGTGGCCAATGATACCTCCTTCAGCATCTACGGCCATCAGCCTAGCTTTGCTTCCGCATTCGCAATGGTACCACACGGGGACTGTAAGGTGTTCGTCGCCACGTACTCCTCCCTCTTCTGTTCGTGATCTCTCTTCAGCCTCTTGTACAGCTTTGGAGTATTCCCAGAATCGACCAATGAGCGAGCTGAATTCGTGCTTGAATATTCGCTGGCACTCGGAGAATCTACAAAAGAGCGTATCGTACTCCCACGTATCGTTGATGATCTTAGAAATGATGTAAGCGCTGAAATCGGCGCAGTT
>Ga0187882_1000611_pt1 | contig 39092 bp, 31 predicted proteins | sample June2016WEW_19_1_3_FD_132991 | JGI IMG/M metagenome (GOLD analysis project Ga0187882, IMG submission 132991) | Peatland microbial communities from SPRUCE experiment site at the Marcell Experimental Forest, Minnesota, USA - June2016WEW_19_150 | ecosystem: Environmental > Terrestrial > Soil >... | reverse complement strand
GTCTCCAGCACCTCGCTCTCATGCGCTGCATAACCCTTTACCGTGGCGACCAGGTTGGGAATCAAATCCGCACGTCGCTGATATACGTTTTCGACCTGGCTCCATTGTTGATTGACCGCCTGCTCCTTGGCGACGATGTCGTTATACGTGCTTTGAACGGTGAGTGCGGGAAACAGCACCAGAACCACAAGAACTCCCAGACCTATGAGCAAGCCCTTTTTCATGCTAACCTCCTCGGTTCTGCGAACATCGAGCTGCCATCGTGAAGTGCGCCTGTCACGCTACCTATCGCAGATCCCAATGTACAGCATAGATTACCCGGATGAGCGCTGAATATTCATTTCGGTCATTTTGACGAAGGTCCGGACACGCGCGGCATCGGTTGTGGTCACGCTGAATTCAGGCGGCCTCAACTCGCCTCCCATGAAGCACCGGCTGTTGCGAAATTTCATCGGGCCTTCGACATCCACAAGCGCCGCGACATGCAACTCGCGCGCGCCGCTCTTTTCGAGGATCCTGGCAAAGTTGCGTTCGTGAATGCCGCCGCCGGGCATGATGATGATGCGGTCGCCGGACTTGCGCACGAGGTCAGCGATCAAATCGAGGCCTTCCAAGGCGCTGGCCTCCTGCCCGGAAGTCAGGATGCGATGAATGCCGATACCAATCAAAGTGTCTAACGCCTCGTAGGGGTCGCGCGACATGTCGAAGGCTCGATGAAACGTCACGTTCATCGGTCGCGCCAGAACGGCTAACTCACGTGTTCGAGGCGCATCGATAGAACCGTCTTCTTTCAATATTCCGATGACGACTCCGTCGGCTCCTGCCTGCTTTGCAGTCTCGATGTCGCGTTTCATGATTTCGAGCTCGACTGCCGAGTAGCAGAAATCGCCGCCCCTGGGCCGGATCATGACTTGCAGTCCTATATGCAGCCGGCTCCGTGCCAGCTGGATAGATCCCGCACTAGGGGTAGTTCCTCCTTCGAGTAGGTTCGCGCACAGTTCCACGCGGTCCGCACCCCCATCCTGTGCCGCGATCGCACCTGCCACCGATTCCACACAGACTTCCAGCAGTCTCTTCACGAATACCTCCGTCTGTTACCTGGTCCGCTCTCTCGATACTCCGCGATGCAACCGTGCCACTCAAGCCGTGCAAATCAACTCTTTGATTCTCCCGCAGCCGGCTATTTCTTTTTCACCAGCTCCAGGGCGCTGGAGTCGCCCTGGTCCGACACCCAGGAGCCGACGAGCTTGTCGTTGCTGAGCTTGAGTGTGGTGCTGATCTTGACGGCCTGATCAGAACTGCCGGCATAGAACTGGAAGCTCAGGGTGCCGTTCTCAAACTTCACATTTTCCAGACTGACTCCGCTGGCCATGCCCATGGAATCGGTCATGGTGCCTGAATAGGAGGCGCCGTCCTTTTTCAAAACGAGGCTGATGCCGTCCTTATCCGTGGAATTGGGAACCGAGGTCTCTCCGACCCATGTGCCGCTCAAATCGGTGTTCTGTCCAAAAAGCACTCCGGCTGCCAGAGTTGCAATTATTGCAGCCAACGCAAGGATGGTGATGCTCTTCATAGTTTGTTCTCCTCCTGAGGGCAGACTTGCATAGAAACGCTCGGCTGAAGAAAAAAGTTCAAATGAAATTCTCTTCTCTCAATAGTAGCATCTTCGAGGTATCCACGCAGTCTTTGCTCCAGGACGCCAAGCACATCATACCGTCTTGGCATTTATCCCGGCAGCTATGCGAAGCCGACGAAAACGGGCTCGGGGACCAGCTTCACGTGAAAAAGACCATCTACCGCGGCCTGTATTTCGGCCATAAGAGCCAGAATCTCGCCTGCGGTCGCTCCGCCCCTGTTGATGATCGCCAAGGCATGTTTGCTGGAAAGGCCGGCTTGTCCTCGGCAATAACCCCTGCTGAAGCCCGCATGCTCGATCAGCCATGCGGCCGACAACTTAACGCGGCCATCACCCATCGGATAGCAGGGCATGTTTGAGGATTCTTTCGAAGGTGCGCGACTCATGGCCGCTTCTTCTGCAAACCGAGCGTCGGATTCAGACACGATTGGATTCTTGAAAAACGAGCCGGCGCTCTTTGAGTCCGGATCGCCGGTACGAAGGACCATGGATTTGCCTTCCCTGATGCGCAAAACGGCCGCGCGCACATCAGCCAGCGTGGGTCTGACGGTTCTGCCTTCAAAGCGGCGCTGCAGTTCGGGGTAGGCGATTCGGGGGCCGGCGCCGGGATGCAACTGGAAGGCGACTGCCAGGACAACATAGCGATCGCGTTCAGAACCGTTAAAGAGACTCGTCCGGTAGGAAAAACCGCAGGCGGCGTTATCGAGATCCAGCGTTTTTGGGGTCTTGCGTTCGAGGACGCGAACGGAGGCGATGACTTCGCTCACCTCCTGGCCATACGCGCCCACATTTTGAACGGGCGTGCCCCCCACCGTGCCCGGAATGCCGCTCAAACACTCGATTCCAGCCAGTTCATGGTCGACGCATAGGCGCACCAGTGAGTCCCAGTCTTCACCGGCAGCCGCGACGATCCGGCCGGCAGTTTCTTGTCGAATGCCGCGCAGAGCAATTCTCACAACCATTCCTTGAAACCCGGAATCCGCAACCACCAGGTTGCTGCCTCCGCCCAGGACGAAAACAGGCAAATTCCGGAGCGATGCGAACTCCAGTGCATTCCCGACCTGGACTTCATCCTCTGCCTCGACGAAAAAACGCGCAGGTCCTCCGACACCCAAAGTGGTGAAGGGCGCCAGAGGCACATTTTCACGCAAAACCATAGGAGAGGCAGGTCGCTTCATGGGTTCTGAGAATCGGAATGGTGAAGATGCCGGCGTTCGAGGAGCCGCGCGCACGCGTAAACAGCCCGGGTCTGAGGAATCTGAACTCCCAGCCTGTCTGCCAACTCCACTACGGCTCCCATGATAGCTTCCGTCTCCAGGGATCGTCCCATTTCGATGTCCTGAAGACTGCTGGTTTTGTGGGGTCCAACACGCGCGGCGCCTGCCAGGCGCTGATCGACAGTGATCTCCAGCTCCATGCCGAAGGCGGTCGCGACCGCCCTGCCCTCTTCCATGATAGCGCGTGCGAGCGTGGAGGCGTATGGATCGCGGAGAATTTCCTCCATATTGGCCCGCGTGAGCGCGCTGATAGGATTGAATGCCAGGTTGCCGATCAGTTTTACCCAGACATCATGACGGATCCGGTTGCGCACGGCGCACTTCAGACCACCATTCTGGAATGCACGCGCAATCCGCCGGCACCGCTCGCTGCGGGCGCCGGAGAGTTCGCCAATGGCGAAGCGATTCCCCTCCGTCTGTTCGATGACTCCGGGTGCGACAATGACGGCCGAGCAGTAGACGACGCACCCGATGACGCGCTGCGCTGGAATTGCAGTGGAAAGGAACCCATCGGGATCCACGGCTCGCAGGTGGATGCCTGCCAACGGACCGCCCCAATTCTCGAAGTACCACCAGGGAATGCCGTTCTGCCCGGCCACCACCGGCGTTTCAGGCCCGAGCAGGGGCGCGAGGCTGGGGCTCACGGCTCTCAGACTCTGAGCCTTAACAGACAGGAAGACGACATCCACAGTGCCGATCTCCGCAGGATTGTCCGTGGCATACGGATGGGCGGTCAGCGTCTCGCCGGTCTCCAGGCGAACGCGCACCCCTCGCTTCTGCATTGCTGCCAAATGCGGTCCGCGCGCGACGAGCGCGACTTCATCTCCGCCGGCAGCGAGGCATGCGCCGACATAAGCTCCGATGGCTCCGGCACCCACGATCGCAAATTTCATGATCCCAGCTTCTGTGCCACCGTCTTCCTTTGGATTTTGCCTGTGGCGGTGCGCGGAATGCGCTCCACGATATGGATTTTCTTGGGGCACTTGAAATCCGCCAGGCGCTCACGGCAGAAGGCGAGCAGTTCTTCTTCGGTGGCAGGCGCTGTCAGTTCAACCGCAGCCTCGACCTCTTCGCCGTAAACCCGGTGAGGCACGCCGAATGTCGCAACCTCCGCGACGGCAGGATGCAGCTGAAGCACCTGATCGATCTCGAGGGGAGAGATCTTCTCGCCGCCGCGCACAATCAGCTCCTTGATGCGGCCGATGAGCTTGACATACCCCTGCCGGTCTATGATCCCTTCATCTCCTGTGCGAAACCAGCCGTTCGTGAATGAGGTCGCGTTTGCCTGCGGGTTGTCTTCGTACCCGGCGATGACGTTCGTGCCGCGGATGACCACCTCGCCCTGCGCTCCAGGCAACAGCAGGTGTCCCTCCTTATCCATGATTCCGACTTCGACATTGGCGCCAAGCCCGACGGTTCCCGCTTTGCGTTCAGCCGGCGGCAGCGGATTGGTGGCAATCTGGTGCGCAGCTTCGGTCATTCCGTACGCTTCCAGCACGGGCGCTCCGAAGCGTGTCTCAAGGTCAGCCATGAGCGCGGGAGACAGCGCCGAACTGCACGAGCGAATGAAGCGGAGCCCTTCGGAACCCAAGGGACGAACTCCCTCGCGCGATCGCGCCAGGAGCATCTGATGGATTGCAGGAACCGCGGAATACCAGGTCGCCCGGTGAGCGTGCACCGCAGGCCAGAAGGACAGTGCACTGAATCCCTGCGTCACCACGACGGTAGAGCCGACGAGCAGGGAAGCCAAAACAGAAGCCACCAGCCCATGCACGTGAAACAGCGGCATGACGCACATGGCGACATCTTCGGACGTGAGCGCATAAGAGTGGGCGACGTTGCGCGCCGAAGTCAGAAGATTCACGTGCGTGAGCGGCACGCGCTTGGGGCGGCTCGTGGTGCCGCTTGTGTGCAGAACCAGTGCCACGTCCTCCGCCCTGGGCACATCTAGTTCTGCGTCGGCCTTCAAAGGAACGGTGGTGGAAAACTTTACCGCGCCTCCGGCGTCGATCGTAGATTCGACGAGAAACATGCCGGGGTTCACCGCCTGCCGTGCCAGCTCCGCGCCGCCCGCCGGCACGATTAAAGCGCGGGCGCCAGTGTCGGCGAGATAGTACTGGAATTCTTCCACCTTGTAGCCTGGATTCAAGGGTGCGGCGGTTCCGGCGGCGGCCGCCGCAAAAAATGCGATCACGGCGTCGATGCCATTAGGCAGAACGATGCCGATTCGGTCGTGGCGCGCGATCCCCGCCCGCTGCAGGAAAAGAGCCAATCCAGCCACTTGCTCCTGCAGGGATCCATAGCTCACAACCGGACCCCCAGGTGCGAGCAATGCCGGTCGCGCCGGATCTACTCCCAACAGTGCATCCAACAAGGTACTTCCCATGTTCATAGCGATCCGCCGATTTCTGCCGCTTTGCGCGCCTGCATCAAAACGTGATTCGTACACACCATTCTACAATGGTTTCATGACTGATCGGAAATCCAACGCAGCTGTGCCGCACCTTCGGCGTTCGATGATGAGGCGCATCCTAATCCCGGCCTGACGGCCGGGCCTAGGGGGTGTTAGCAGCGAGGCCCAAAGGGTCGGCACATTTTTTATGCTTATGTTCAGACCCACAAAATTACGTGTAAGGAGCAGGTGATGCCGCTGCACTCCAAAGGCTCCGCCTATTTTCGGAACACATCGGCATCATTTCCGGCTTTAATCCAGATAGCGGCTGGTCAAGCCCTGATAGGCATCCAGACGGCGATCACGAAGGAACGGCCAGTGCGTGCGCATCGTTTCTACCTGTTGCAGATCACATGCTGCGACCAGGATCTCTTCCCGGACGTGCGAGCTTCTTGCCAGGACATTCCCGCCGGGATCGCACACGAAGCTTGCGCCCCAGAACTCGATCCCCTCAGGCGCCACACCCTCATGTCCCACACGATTGACGGTCGCGACAAACACGCCGTTAGCGATTGCATGGCCGCGTTGAATCGTCTCCCACGCAGAATGCTGGCCTGCGCCGAGGGCCTCCTTTTTACTCGGATGCCACCCGATTGCAGTCGGGTAGAACAGGACATTCGCGCCATGTAGCGCCGTCAGGCGGGCTGCCTCGGGATACCATTGGTCCCAGCAGATCAGGACGCCGATGCGGCCGTAGCGGGTATCCCAGGCCTGGAACCCCAGATCGCCGGGGGTGAAATAAAATTTTTCGTAATAGAGAGGGTCATCGGGAATGTGCATCTTTCGATACTTCCCCAAATACGTTCCGTCGGCATCGATTACCGCCGCACTGTTGTGATAGACTCCCGCCGCACGATACTCAAACAACGGCACAATCAGAACAACCTGGAGCTCTCGTGCAATTGCGCCAAGGCGCGTAGTGGTAGGACCGGGAATCTCCTCGGCCAAGCCGAAATGGGTGTAGTCCTCAACCTGGCAAAAATACAGGTTCCCGAACAGTTCGGGCAGGCAGATGATCTGCGCGCCCTGGCCGGCTGCTGAACGGATCCGATCCATTGCCTTTTCCAGATTGGTAGCGGGTTCCTGACTCATGGACATTTGTATAAGACCGATTCTCACCAGCATCGTCTGCCCGTCCTTTCATGGGAAATCGGATGGAATGATATCTCAAATTGAGTAGTCTGCGAAATGAGCGAAAGCACACACTCTCGATTTGACATGCGACCAACAGCGGCAGTTATGGAATCCAACTCGGCAGCTGGCCCAGGGCGACGACCGGCACCTTTGGGCGGCACGAAATCTGGCGGAGGCCAGCGATTCGGCTTTGTCGACCTCCTGCGCGGCTTGGCACTGATCGTCATGGTGGAAACCCACGTGGTCAATGCCTATCTGCCGAAGTCCGCGCGCGAGTGCGCATTTTTTTTCTGGTTGTCTTTCGTGAACGGGCTGGTAGCGCCATCCTTTCTTTTTGCTTCGGGGTTTTCGCTCATTCTTCAAGCTCGCCGCAAATGGGAAGATTTTCTCCATAGCGGGCCGGCTTTCAGGAAGCATCTCCGGCGGATGGGGTTCATTCTGCTGGCTGCCTATTTCCTTCATTTGCCGCACTTCGGCCTAAGCCGGTATCTGGCTCCTCAAAATCAGGCGTTCTGGAAATCAGCGTTCCAGGTCGACGTCCTGCAATGCATCGTTGTTTCGTTGCTGGTCATCGATGCACTGATCTTTTTGACTCGCAAACCGAAGGTGCACTTCTGGGCGGTCGCCACGATCGGCGTGGCCGCCACGCTGTTGACCCCCTGGATCTGGGCGCAGGATTTCACAACGAGGCTGCCCCTGCCTCTGGCGATGTTTTTGAACCCTCACGGCGTGTCTCTCTTCCCGATTTTCCCCTGGATCAGCTTCGTTGCCGCGGGCAGCTGCGCTGCTATGCTCTTTCTGGAGGCGGTAGAAAAGCGCGTAGACGAGCGCTTCATGGCCCGCTCCTTTTGGCTAGCCGCGGCGGCGATCGCCGCTGCGCTGCTCGCGCGCGGAATGCCGCTCTTCCATTCCTGGAATGTCGATTTCTACAAAATCAGCCCGCTTTACGTGCTCATCCGATTGGGATGCGTCATGATTCTTTGCACCGGACTGTATGCAATGGAGAAGAGGCTGGGATGGGTGCCGAATGCAATTCGCCTTGCCGGCCAGGAGTCGCTGCTGGTCTACTGCGCACATCTGCTGCTCATATTTAGCGTTCTTCGACGACCGCCGGTCTCCATGATTCTGGGCCGGGAGGCGGGCTATGGGTTCTGTTTCCTCATCAGTGCGGTTCTGATTCTACTCATGCTCTGTCTGGCTGCGGTCTGGCACGGATGGAAAGGCGGCCACCCACACCTTGCCAAACTAGTGCCGGCCGGATTAGTTGCCGTGAACCTCATCATTTTTCTTCTTCTGTAGGCTCCTCCGATGCGGCCTGCACGTTCTCGCGTGGTTCGGCTTGTCAAAAAGAGAGGTGAGGGAAGTCGGTGCAGACTCGATCTTGCGGTCGTGGCCGGGTGTGCCAGCGATCATGGATCCAGAGCCACTGCTCAGGATACTTGCGGATGATATTCTCCATCGCCTGTGCTACACGAGCAGTGTTCACGCCCAAGTCTCGCGCGAAGTCGCCCGTTCGCAAGACCTCGATTACAGGGCCACCCAGGAAAATGTATTTCTTGCGCACAGGATCCCAGGGGGCGAAGGCAGGGAAAACAGCAGCGCCGGTGGCAAGAGCCAGCGCGGCAACCGCGGCGTTAGAGCAGGCGAGCTTTCCGAAAAATGGCACGAAAATTCCCTCTTCCTGGAGAGTATTCAGGTCGGCCAGAATCCCCAAGGTTCCGCCGTGTTTCAATTTCCGCATGCAGGTTAAGCCGGCGTCTTTCTTGCTAAGAGCCTGGTTTCCAAATCGGGTGCGCATCGAGTGAACCACACGCTCGATCAAAGGGTTGTCGAGCGGGCGGATCAGAAAACTCAGCGGGTGAACGAGTGCGGAATGGGCGAATGCAAGCAGTTCCCAGGCTCCCAGGTGCGCCGCAACGAAGAGGACTCCGCACCCATGCCGCTCGGCTTCTTCCAGGCGTGCCACGCTTTCCGGATCATACTCCACAATTCGTCGCAAACTCTCCTTGGAGGCATGTGGAAACCTGCAGAACTCCCCAAGCTGGCGTCCAAGGCTGTCAAAGCTCTTCCGGAGAATCATGAGCCGCTCAGGGCGGCTCATTTGAGGGAAAGCTATTCCCAGGTTCTTCATGCCGACATGCCGCAGATGGCCCATGACTGCGTAGGCGATGCGCGCCAGGCCGCGCCCCAAACCGATGGCAAGCGGGCGCGGCAGGAATCCGATGCCGCCCACTACCGCACGGAACAGAAGACATTCGGCGTGAATCTTAAGTGGATTCTTCGCTTTCATTTTCAGGCAGCAGGCCGCCGGAATGCGAGCACGGCATTCAATCCGCCAAAGGCGAAGGAGTTTGAGAGGGCGTATTCACAGGAAGCGGTGCGGGGAATGTTGGGGATCACATCCAGATCACAGGCAGGATCCGGTTCGACGAAGTTCGCCGTGGGCGGCAGGATTTCGTTGCGCAGACTCAGGATTGTCGCGATCGCCTCCAGTGCCCCGGCGGCTCCGAGCGCATGTCCGTGCATTGATTTCGTGGAACTGACCGCCAGCCGGTCCGCGTGCTTTCCGAAGACGTTTCGGATTACGGCGGTTTCGGTGGCGTCGTTTGCCAGAGTGCCGGTGCCGTGTGCGTTAATATACCCGATCGCCTCGGGCGCCAATCCAGCATCCGCCAATGCCGACTTCACGGCACGTCCCGCCCCATCCGCGGAGGGGCTGGTGATGTGATGAGCGTCCGCCGACATTCCGAAGCCAACGATCTCACCGAAGATCTCGGCGCCCCGGGCCCGAGCTGCATCCCAGGGCTCGAGGACCAGCATGCCTCCGCCCTCACCCAGGATCATGCCGCTGCGGTTCTTGGAGAAAGGCCGGCAGGTATCGGACGAAACCACCCGCATGGCTTCCCACGCCTTCAGGTTGCCAAAGCTCAGGGGAGCTTCGCTGCCCCCGGTCAGGGCAAGGTCTACCATGCCTTCCCGTACCATCCAGAACGCATGGCCTATGGCATGATTGGATGAAGAGCAGGCTGTGGAGAGCGTAAAGGCGGGGCCAGTGATGCCGTACTCCATCGAGATGTGGCTGGCCAGCGCGTTCGTCATGATTTTCGGGACGCTGAGCGGGTTTACACGCGATCGCTGGAGGCGATAGAGGTCCCAGAAGGCTATATCCTCTGTTGTCTGGCCTCCCATTGCCGAGCCGGTCACTATGGCCGTCCGCTCCCGCGCTGCCGAGGTGAACTCGATCGACGACGTCCGGACTGCCTCGCGGGTGGCAATCAATCCGAATTCAGCGAACCGGTCCAGCAACGAGGTGCGCTCACTGGCAAAATAATCTTCGGTGCGATAACCGTGAACCTCCGCGGCATTCGGGAAGCGAAGCTGGGACCGATCGATCACTTCGATCGCACCAATTCCCGAGATGCCCCGGGAAATGGCGGCCCAGAACTCGGCACTATTCCGGCCCACTGCGGAAATGACACCAAAGCCGGTGATCGCAACTCGGCGTCGTGGCATGAGATTTCTGATCAGTCCTGATTCGCGGCCAGGGGATTCGGCGCGTTCTTATTAGCAATCAATTGATCGAGACCTTCCACGATCTGACGCACCGATTGCATTTTCTTGGCCGCTTCATCCGGAATACTGATGTCAAAGGCCTCTTCGAGGTCGAAGAAAAGGTTCAACCCGTCCAGCGAGTCGATCCGAAGTTCTTCGAGTGAGCTATCCAGTGCGATCGTCTCGGGGGGAATTTTTTTCATTTGGGCAATTGCCGCGAGTACTTTTTGTGCCACAGCATCGGACATGATTTCACCTGCCAACGAGGCATTTTGGCCGGCCATCGTGTAAGAGCGCCTGCCAGGTTCATGGTAGTTTAGGCCGCTCCATCATACGGACCTCGCGCACGGCAGACAATATAAAACTGGGGGCAGTGCGATGAGGCTTGCGTCAGTCATCTGTTGATGGCGATTGTTTCCGGCGCAGGCAGAATTGACGTGAGCGGGGGTTTTTGCGAATTGCATATGAGATTCTGATGCATCTCTATGATTCCCATAGTGTCCAGGTCATAACCAAATAGACCCTTTCATAGAACAAGCGTGGGCGGCACTTAATTGTCCCAGGTTCTGCGAAGTGGGCCGTAGGCGATTTCTACCGCACCTCGACCCAGATCCTCGACGCGCCGGCGTTCCTCTGACTCACTGCACCAGCACTCGTCATTCCGGGGTGGCGCTGCAGCCGCTTGACACATGGTAGATAATGACATCCGACGGTTTCATAACCTCTTCACCTCACGGAAGCTTCAAGCCCTTCGGTGAAATCACAGCAGGGTCGGCGGCCAGGCCAAACGGATCCTGAGGTTGCTGCGGGAGGTAATAGATAGAATGTGCGTCAAGCGCAAAACCAAAAAAGCCGCCGTGATATTCAAATGCGTGATCCAGAATCTTCTTCTGGGTCTCGTTTGCTTCACTCCAGCCTTCGCCCAAAGGCCCGATCCGGTCAAGTGGTCTCTATCATTAGAACCTCCCTCGGCTGCGCCGGGCTCCAAGATTCTGGCAAAGCTGACGGCGAAGATAGATTCAGGCTATCACATATATTCGCTTTCGACTCCTGCAGGGCCGATTCCGACCACTCTCATCGTGCAGGACAATCCGGCGGTAGCAAAATCCGAGATCTATCAGCCGCGCCCGCATGTCGCTTTCGATCCTAATTTCAAGATCAACGCGGAAACTTTTGAGAATGAGGTGGTGTTCCTTCTCGCGATCGGAATTGCAAGAGATGCCCCTGCGGGGCCGACCGATCTGGGAATTCAGGCTCGCTATCAAGCCTGCACTGGCACGCAGTGTCTGCTGCCAGTAAGGAAAACGGCGACGGCCCAACTTACAATCGATGTTTCGGCCGGAATCGCATCCGCGGCCATCCCGGCCGAATACACTCTGTTTGGGCAAAAAACACCTTCTGGCGGCACACCCGTTGCGCCTCCCGCCACTCCTGCTTCGGCCGGCCAAGCTGGAAAAGACGTGCAGGGAGTCGGCGCTTTTATGCTTATCGCATTCGGTTTCGGGCTGGCATCCGTCTTCACTCCCTGCGTATTCCCCATGATTCCGATAACAGTGTCCTACTTTCTAAAGGGGCAGGCCGGATCGCGCAGCCAGGGCATCTTTCAAGCAATACTCTTCTCGGGTGGGATTATTGTTCTGTTCTCCGCCATGGGTCTCATAACCACGGCCATTCTCGGGCCCTTTGGCACCGTTCAGCTCGGCGCAAATCCGTGGGTCAGTGCGTTCATCGCACTCGTCTTCCTCATCTTTGGCATGAGCATGCTCGGCGCGTTCGCGATTACGATTCCATCCAGCGTGCTGACCAAAGCGAACCAGGCTTCCGGAAGAGGCGGAGTGCTGGGACCGCTTTTGATGGGACTGACATTCTCGCTTAGCGCTTTTGCCTGCGTTGGACCTTTTGTGGGAACGCTGCTCGCCGGGGCCGTGTCGAGCGGCGGGTGGAAGCCCCTTGCCGGCATGGTTGCATTTGCTTCCGGCCTGGCCCTACCGTTTTTTGGACTGGCTCTCTTTCCGTCGTTCCTTGGGAAACTCCCCAAGAGCGGCGAGTGGATGATGCGAGTGAAAATGGTGTTGGGATTCGTGATCCTCGCCGCAATGCTCAAGTATGTCAGCAACGTGGATGCCATTCTCGGATGGAACCTCCTCACAAGGGAGCGGTTCCTTGCACTGTGGATAATCCTGTTTGCGCTACCCGGGTTGTATTTGTTGGGGCTCCTTCGTCTCGAAGGGATCCGCTCCGAAGAGGAGGTCGGTGTTCCACGCCTGCTGATGGGGACTGCGTTCCTGGCGTTTGCATTGAGTCTCGTCCCGGGAATGCTCGGTGGACGCCTTGGGGAACTCGATGCCTATGTACCACTGGCTTCAGAATCGGCAGGTTTGCCGCAGGGTGCGGCATCGATGCCATGGATGAAAAACCAGTATCAGGAGGCTCTCGAGCGCGGTCGCAAAGAGAATAAACTGATATTTCTGAGTTTTACCGGTTATGCTTGCACCAATTGTCACTGGATGAAGAGCAACATGTTCCCGCGGCCCGAAATCGCCGAGGCGCTCGGCAATTACATTTTGGTTGAACTGTACACGGACGGCACGGATCAGGCCTCGGAGGCCAACCAGAAAATCCTCAGCGAGAAGTTCTCGACAATTGCCATCCCATTCTATGCAATCGTCGATGCGGGCGGGAAAGAAATTGGCAGGTTCGCGGGCCTGACGCGGGACAGTGCCGAATTCCTGGCCTTTCTGCGCTCTGGGGCTGCGAAACCGGAGCCCAGGATGGATTGAGTCTGCTGCATGGATTCAGACGGCCGGCCTATCGAGAGAGGAATGCGACGAATAGAGTGATGCTGGGCGTGATGCTGGCCGCGATGCTCTGCCTGGCAAAGCCGACCCCGGGCGCAAAGCCCATAACGATCATGTAGCTCGATGGCAAGCAAAAAGGTGCAGTTCACGCATGGGAAGAGACATCTCCCTACCTGAAGAAAATGGTGGACGAGACCGGCTTATTCCGTGTGGAGGTCGTGACGCCGCCCTCGGCAGGGGGCGATGTCAGCAAATCCAAACCCCAGTTCGCCTCCGTCAGCGCCGATCGAAGGAAAGGAAGGAAGCCGTTGGATCGCGCCTGCTGTACTTCCGCGGCGGTTCCCGCGGGAGAACTGGTTGAGGCGGCGATCGATACGCTCCCGGGTACGCTTGCGGTTCCCGTCGGTCCCTGAAATCCCTGCATCGTCCCGGCACTGGCGTTGTCGCGGGCTCTTTCTGCAGGGCCTGTGCCTGGTGCCACTGTGATCTTCAACGCGACCGGAACACCCCGAGGCGGCAGGCAGGTCTTGTTGTCACATGACTGATAGTAAGCCTGAATACGTACATCGTAATCGCCGGGGGCGGCAGAGGCCGACGCCTTCAATGGAACCCAGAACTCGGCGGTGCCGAAGTAAAGTTCGACCTGAATGCCGAAGTTAGGATCAAACTCCTTTTTGGGTGCCGACTGCCTTACCGTTCCTGACATTTCGAAAGGCGGCCCGGAGAGGACCTTGAAACGCGTGGCGATTGGAGGGGGCTCCTGGGTAGCCGAATAAATGTGCCAGTTTTCGTCGATCTTGGCTTCGAGTTTGACTTCAAAGCCGGCGCCTGCATGCACCGGCGCAGTCTGCAAACTTGCGGACCAGTGGACAGGGGACTCGTCCTTGGATTGGGCTCGGGCAGTCCCGGCCAGAGTCAGAATACAAAAGAGTGCGGCAGTAATCCATCGTACCATAGTGACGGAGTATACCATTGGTTCCATCAGCTTGTGCATCCTGCCTCACACCGGGATCGTGGCAACAACGCCCTACTGAATTTCCCATGCAGGAGGCCCTAACTCCAAGATGGGCCGTGGTTTCCAACGAACGGAGTGAATTGTGGCAGGTATTTCCCCCCTCACCACTGGGGATGTACCTAGTCGCTCATTTCCCTGGCGGCCACTATTCTATGCAATATTTGGTTGATGCAGACTCCGATGATTACCTTAAAGCCGCCTGCAATTCATTCTTTCCCGCGTTGGGTCGCCCGTAAGAGCGGGAAGTAGGAGGACGCAATTATGGAGAGATGCATCAACGCCGCCGTTTCGGCACAACTGCCCGTGATCGGCCCGCCGCTGGAAATTGGTTATCTGCAAGCAGGGAAACTTTAGATGAGGGTGCTTCAGGTTTACATAGTTAAAGGTCTTCTGTATACGCTGGCCATCACACCGATTGCATTCCTCTACATTAATGGATGGCGACACACTTCTTACGATGCCCGTACGTCCCCCCGATTGGGTGCGGCTGTTCCAGCGCATACTGCCATCGCTGCATCCGGCACTGGACCTGATTCTCAGAGCGTGTCGAGCGTACTGAAGCACGCGTCGGATCATTCCTCCGCGCGATTGATGCCGGCCAGGCTAAACTTAGGCGTGCGGGAAAACCCGGCGCCAAGTAGCGGTACGACGCAGATGGCGCGCAAGGAGCAAGACAGCACCGGAGCCAGAATTGACAGTGGACGAGTCCAATTCCGATGGGGAGATACTCCGGCTTTTCCAAATCAGGCAGGCTCGATTCTCGATGCCGACCCTGTCAGATCCGAAACGCTATACGGTCCCGACGCCGTTTACATAAACATCGGCAACGCCCAGGGGACAGGGATTTATTGGAAGCGCGTCATTTATTCGAATCCGCCGCCGTCCGGCGCGGATTTCGCACAGCGAGCGCTCAGCTGGTTGCGTAAACCGACTCGCTAGGTCGGTACCTTCAGGTCAAAAGATCCAAGCACACTCCGGGTCGTTTTTCGGCGCCACTGCGTACATCAGAGGTCATGTGGTACGGTCCAGGGTGTGGTATAAATATTTCTTGCCGTAAAGGGGAAAGTACGCGTGCCCTATCTGATGCCGACGCGTGTGAAACGCGTGAACGCCTTGCAGACCGACATTACCTGGAATGACGGACATTTCAGCTCCTACCCTTCCTGGTATCTGCGGGAGAACTGCCCCTGCGCCCACTGCGTGGAGGAATTCTCGGGCCGGCGGCTGATCCTTCAAGGGAGTATCCCCTCTACCTTGGAGAGAGCCGATGTCGCGCCGGTCGGGAATTATGCGCTCAGTTTTACATGGAGCGACGGCCACAGCACCGGCATATATTCTTTCGACTTTTTACGCCGGATCTGTCCCTGTGCCCAGTGTATGCCGGATGGACTCAAGGAACCGCCCGCCAGCGTCAAACCTCCCGGATCCTTCGAAGTCTGATCTGCCGCCTGGGCTGCGATACGCAGTGAACTCCGAACGTGGATTGGTTGAACATCTTTACGAGTCATTTTAGCTCCGAGGTAGCCAGGTGAGCGAGATTCCGGACAAAGCTTCGTTGATCGCGCAATTGCTGCCCCAGCGCATTCTCGTTCTCGACGGCGCGATGGGGACGATGATTCAAAAGCTTCAGCTGGAGGAAACTGCCTACCGGGGTGAGCGTTTCGCGCGCCATCCCTGCGATCTGCGCGGAATGCACGATGTTCTCAATCTCACACAACCTGACGCTATCAAGAGCATCCACGACCAGTATCTGGCGGCGGGTGCAGACATCATTGAGACGAATACGTTCAACGCCAATGCCGTTTCGCTGTCTGAGTATCAACTGGAGCCTCTGGCGTTCGAGATCAACCAGGCTGCGGCGAGGATTGCCCGGGCTGCCGTGGCAGAAGTTCAGCAAGCTGACCCTGTGCGGCGTTGCTTCGTTGCCGGATCGATCGGTCCCACGAACAAGACGGCTTCACTTTCTCCCGACGTCAGCAATCCCGGTTTTCGCGCGATTACCTTCGATCAGCTTGCGGCTGCTTATGCCGAGCAGGTCCGAGGCCTGATAGAGGGAGGAGTGGACGCTCTGCTTGTCGAAACCGCCTTCGATGCGCTGAACGTCAAGGCGGCCCTTTTTGCAATCGAGCAGTATGCTGATTCCACCGGCCGCCGTGTTCCCGTGATGGTGTCCATGACCATCACGGATGCCAGCGGGCGTACGCTTTCTGGACAGACGCCGGAGGCCTTCTGGATATCGGTCTCTCACGCTCGGCTCCTGAGCCTTGGGATCAATTGCGCCCTGGGCCCGGCCGAAATGCGCCAGCATCTGGATGATCTCTCCGGCCTTGTCCCGGTATTCCTCAGTTGCCATCCCAATGCCGGTTTGCCGAACGCGTTCGGAGGATATGACCTGGGTCCTGCGGATATGGCCAGGATGCTTGGGGAGTACGCTGCCAACGGCTGGCTCAACATCGTGGGCGGCTGTTGCGGGACGACGCCCGATCACATTCGCGCCATCGCGCAGACGGTTCGCCGCTATCGGCCTCGCGTTCCGGCGCGTCCGGAGCCGTACACCCGGTTGTCCGGATTGGAGCCCTTGACGATTCGCCCGGATACGAACTTTGTTAACGTAGGCGAACGCACCAATGTCACGGGCTCGCCGCGATTCGCGCAGCTGATTCTTGGCGGCCGATTCGAGGAAGCGCTCACCGTCGCGCGCCAGCAAGTCGAAGGCGGCGCACAGGTCATCGACGTCAACATGGACGAGGCCATGCTGGACTCGGAAGCGGCCATGACGCAATTCCTGCATCTGATCGCGTCCGAGCCCGAGATTTCCCGTGTGCCGGTGATGATCGACAGCTCCAAATGGTTGGTGATCGAGGCGGGACTGAAGTGCCTCCAGGGCAAGGGCGTGGTCAATTCCATCAGCTTGAAGGAAGGGGAAGAGGAATTCCTGCGGCGCGCGCGTCTGGTCCGCCGCTACGGCGCCGCCGTGATTATCATGGCATTTGATGAGGAGGGCCAGGCCGTCACTACCGATCATCGTGTGGCCGTCTGTGCGCGTGCCTATCGGCTTCTGACAGAAGACGTGGGCATGCCCGGTGAAGACATCATCTTCGATCCAAACGTTTTGACGGTCGGCACCGGAATTGAAGAGCACAACGGTTACGTCGTGAACTATATCGAGGCCACGGCCCGATTGAAACAGCTTTTCCCGCTGTGCAAGGTCAGCGGCGGCGTGAGCAACGTCTCCTTTGCCTTTCGCGGCAACAACGCAATCCGCGAAGCCATGCATGCCGCCTTTCTCTATCACGCGATCCGGGCCGGCATGGACATGGGAATCGTGAACGCGGGCCAACTGGCCGTGTACGAGGAAATTCCCAGGGATCTGCTCGAGCTGGTGGAGGACGTGTTATTGAATCGCAGAGCCGACGCCACCGAGCGTTTGATCCGGCATGGGGATTCGGTCAAGCAGCGCGACAGGACCCAAGATGAAGAAGAAGCATGGCGCGCGCAGAGTGTCGAGGAACGGCTGGCGCACTCATTGGTTAAGGGCATCACGGACTATATCGAAGCGGATGTGGAGGAAGCGCGCCTCAAACACGGCAATCCGGTCGCCGTAATCGAAGGCCCGCTGATGTCCGGCATGAACGTGGTAGGCGATCTGTTTGGCTCGGGAAAGATGTTTCTGCCCCAGGTGGTCAAAAGCGCTCGCGTGATGAAAAAAGCAGTTGCCTGCCTCCTCCCCTTCCTTGAGGCCGGAAAGGCGGGAGCCGGCAGCTTCGAAACGCGCGGCACGATTGTCCTGGCTACCGTCAAGGGAGATGTTCACGACATCGGGAAGAACATTGTCGGTGTCGTGCTGGGATGCAATGGCTATCGAATTGAAGATCTCGGTGTCATGGTGTCCCGCGAAAAGATTCTGAGCACCGCAAGGGAACTGCGCGCCGACATGATCGGCTTGAGCGGCCTGATCACGCCATCCCTGGAAGAGATGGTGCACGTGGCCCGCGAAATGGAGCGCGAAGGATTCAAGATCCCGCTTCTCATCGGAGGCGCCACCACCAGCCGCACGCATACCGCGGTAAAAATTGCTCCGGCATATTCCGGCCCGGTCGTGCACGTGCCCGATGCCTCCCGCGCGGCCAGCAACGTGGGCAGTCTGCTGGGCGCTGAAGCAGGCTCTGCGTTCGTCGAAAAGGTCCGTTTGGAACAAGAGTCGCTCCGTGCGGCGCACCAGGAGCGCCAGCCTGCGCGGGCTCTCCTGACGCTGCGACAGGCGCGCGATCGCAGGCCGCCCTTCGATTGGAGCAACGGTAAGCCAGCAAGCCCGTCCTTTACGGGAGCTCGAACGATGGATGGCGTACCCCTGGATCAGATCGTGCCCTTCATAGACTGGTCGCCCTTTTTCCACGCCTGGGAGTTGCGGGGCCGGTTTCCCGAGATCCTCGAGGATGCGGCCGTAGGAGGAAGAGCGAAGGAACTCTGGAGCGATGCGCGCGCGCTTCTGGATGACCTGGTCGCGCGGCGGCTGGTCGCAGCACGCGCGGTGTACGGCTTTTTCCCGGCCAACAGCAACGGCGACGACATCGAGATATATAAAGATGAGTCGCGAAGCTCGCCGCTGGCAGTCATCCATACCTTGCGCCAGCAAGTCGAAAAGCCGGAAGGGCAATGCAACTACGCACTGGCCGACTTTATCGCCCCGAAAGCATCCGGCGTGCCGGATTATCTTGGAGCATTCGCTTTGACTGCGGGCATCGGAGTGGACGACCTGTGCCTTGCATTCGAACGCGAGCACGACGATTACCGCTCCATCATGACCAAGGCTCTTGCGGATCGCCTGGCCGAAGCGTTTGCAGAATATCTGCACAAGAGAGCCCGCGAAGTCCTGGGTTATGGGATCGGGGAAAACTTGGGCCTCGATGAATTGATTCGCGCGCGCTACCGTGGCATCCGTCCCGCGCCGGGTTATCCGGCATGTCCCGATCACACGGAGAAGCGCACACTTTTTGAATTGCTGGAGGCCGAGGAGCGCACCGGCATTACGCTCACGGGAAGCTTCGCCATGATACCGGCCAGCTCAGTGTGCGGCTATTATTTCGCGCATCCGGAGGCGCGATACTTCGCAATCGGCAAGATCGGGCGGGACCAGGTCGAAGACTATGCATTACGAAAGGGCATGAGCCTTGACGCAGTCGAGCACTGGCTCGCGCCAAACCTGGCATACGATTGACTGCCCGAGATTCACTAGCTTGGCGGCCAGAATAGTATTCTGGACAGACTATCCCATGACCGTAGATGGCCGGCGCTTCATCTTTGTCAGCCAGATGGAAGAGACTGCTCCTCCATCATTGGCCGTCGTGGCCACCGGAGGGGACGGCGATGTTTTCCAAATCGATCGCGTCGCCGGTGTCACCCCTGATGATATTGGGGTCGCAGACTGTTTGACGAAATAGAGGTTTAATCGCACTCATCCCGCGGCAGTTCAAGATCGGCCCGCGTCGGCGCGCAGGATATCCAATAAGCGCTGCCGGCGGATGCAGCTCTCAAGCCGGAACGAGTCCGCAAGCGTGACCACCTGCTCGCCGCGAAGCCCCTGGAAACAGCGCTCGAAATCGTCGACGAGCGGCTCGGCGAGAAGGATGTGTCGGACGAGCACCTGCACCCACGAATCCTGCCCCCACGGAAAGGGCCGGAAGCCGGGGAACTCGCGGTGGAAAGTCTCCTCGATCGGTCTCATGATGTGCCGGACGCCTGCGTCGGTCGAGCCCCATGCGTCAACGCCGAGCCGGGCCTTTTTCTCGAGCACCGGTCGAATCCGCTGCATGTAGGGCGAGGCCGGATCCGCATAGACGAGACCCTGAAGTCCGATGTCCTTGTAAGTCCAAATGCTCCAGCTGGCACCGTGCTGCCGATAGATCTCCAACTGGTCGACGAGCAACCGGTAGCGCATCTCGTCCTTCGACTCGTCTCCCGTGTAGACCGGGCCGAATTCGCCGACCCAGATCGGGGTCTTGGTGCGGCGCATATACTCGGTGCGCTGGAGGAATGTCCGCTCGAGCACATCCCGATCAATGAACTGACCCCGGCTTACGCCCGGATAGTCACCTGCGTCGACAAATCCGGGCAGGCCATAGTCGTGACATGTATAGATGGTGTTTGGCCAGACCTCGCGGAAGATGTCGAATTCAGTCGAGTAGCGGTCACCGTCAAGGAAGAGCATGTGATCCGGGTCGATGGCACGCATCACCTCGTGCAGACGCTCGTAGAAGGGATACAGTGCGCCGCCGCTCGCGTCGCCGGGCTCATTGACTGGGTTGTAGCCCGCTACCCATGGGTTGTTGCGATAGCGGCGGGCGAGCTCTTCCCAGAGGTGAACGACGCGGTCCTGGAAGTGTTTGTGGGACCAGAAGAAGGCCCAGTGGGTAGGATTGTCGCTGTGCCAGTGCTGGTTTTGGAACCCGGGAAGCGCGTGCAGGTCAATCACCGTGTAGAGGCCGTGCCGCGCGCAACGCTCGATTGCGCGGTCGAGCAGGAGAAATCCCTCCTCCTTGAGTTCGAACGGCTTCATGTCATCTTCGAAGTGACGGTAGTTCACCGGCAGACGCACGCAATTCAGCCCGAGGCTGGCGAGGAAGGCCGCATCCTCGTCTCCAAAAAAGACGTCGAGGAACCGATCGAAATACTGCCGGTAGCCGTCGTTGCCGAGCGCCTTCTGCAGTGCTTTCCGCTGCAGAGACTCCGTCGCCGGATAGCCGGTGATGAAGTTCTCCATGTTCATCCATCCGCCGAGACCAACTCCGCGCAATTTCAAGGGCTTCCCGGCTCTCGTTGCGATTTGCATGCCGCTCGTTTGAAGCAGGATGTTGTCATTCATCGAGTGCGTCCTTTTCCTATTGGTAACTTAGCGATGTTATCAGTCAATACGGAATTATTAGCAAGGACAAGCTATAATATCCAGATTGTGGAAAACATAGGCCGGTACCAGGTTACCAGAGAAGTCGGTCGAGGAGCGATGGGAATAGTCTACGCCGCCTGGGATCCACTCATCGGCCGCACAGTCGCTATCAAGACCATCAATATGGGAGCGATGCAAGCCGGCCAGACCCGCGACGAGCTGCGACTGCGGCTCCGTCGGGAAGCCCAATCGGCCGGCGTCCTCTCCCATCCCGGGATTGTGACCGTCTACGACATCGGCGAGAAGGACGAAAAAGCCTACATCGTGATGGAGTTCGTCGACGGCATCACGATGGAAGAAGTTTTCTCCAGCGGAGTTCCCCAACATCGCAGAACGCTCCTGGGAGTTTTGAACAAGGCGGCGGCAGCGCTGGACTATGCCCACAGCAAAGGCGTCATCCACCGGGATATCAAACCTTCCAACATCATGGTATGCCACGCAGGGACGGTGAAGATCGCCGACTTTGGTGTTGCGAAGATCTCGGAATCGACAGGACTGACTCAGGCCGGCTTTGTCGTTGGCACACCCAATTACATGTCACCCGAACAGGCGCAAGGACGACAGGTTGATGGCCATTCCGATCAGTTCAGCCTCGCCGTGGTGGCATTCCGGATGCTGACCGGAAAGCTGCCGTTTGACGGACCTACTCTGACGGCAGTTCTCACCAAGATCCTATGGGAGGAGCCAGAGTATGTAAGCACGAACCTGGGTCCGGAAATCCAGGCCGTTTTCAAAAAAGCCCTGTCAAAGGAGCCGGCACACCGTTATCCGGACTGCTCGGGTTTTACGCGGGATCTGGAAGCGGCAAGCGAGTATCACCAGGCTGAGTTGTCGGGCCGAGCAGAGGAGCGATCGATTCCTTCGTTCCATGCACATCCAACGGCTGACGGGCCTCTTTTGGAAAAAGCCGGCCCAGGACATCAGCCCCAAGAAAGCTCGGCTGTGAAGGAGGCCGGTTCCACGACTTCGCTCCCGCCCGGAACAGTCCCGGAGGAAGTGACGACGACGATGCTGGGCGAAGCCCCGGCAGAGGCACGTGCGCGCTCTGCTGCCTCCGGTCTCCAGCCTGCTGCTGCGTCCGTTGCAGGCAATTATGATGCTTCGGGATTGTTTAATGCTCCGCCCCCCGGCGGGCCCGATTCGGATGCGGGGCGACCAGATCTTGACTCTACTTCTCCTCTCGCGGCAAAGGAGCACAGCTCCGTCGCAGCCGGCTTGACGGCGGCGCAGGTCGCAGAGCCTCAGGCTCTCCCTGAAGCGCCGGCAAGGAAGCCTGTCAGGCTGGTCTGGATTGCCGTTGCCGGGCTGCTCGTTATCGCCGTCGTAATTGTGCTGGTCCGAACCCTCGGCACGCGCGAGTCCATCCCCCTGGCTTCCGCTCCCCAGCCGCCTTCGATCGCCCAAAGCAATGACACTGCGGCGGTGCCAGCCGCTCCCGAAGTTGCCAAACGGACGGGGAAGGCGTCCGAGCCCTCAGCGGGTGCTACCCCTCCGGTCGTGGCGCAACCAGCCAAGGCGGACAGACCATCGGCACCAAAAACCGTAGCCACGAGGCCTGCTCCCGCCAAAGGTGACATACGCGCTCCGATTCCGATGACAGGCATCCTCACCTGGACGGGACCGATAGGAAAAAACACAATTCTGACAATCAGCCCGAAGGGGGCCAATTTCGGAGTTCTGACAGGGAAATTACCCGGGGTGCCTGTAGCGATCAGGGTGGAGCCAAAAGACGTCAATATCCGACTGGCGCCCGCACAGGACAACGGCTGGTCGCTGATCATCCTTTACAGCGGCAAACAGAAGTACAATTCCATCACAATATATTGGACTCTTAAGAAATAAACCGGGCGCCAATTCTCTTGTTGACCGGTTGAAAGTAATCGGATAGCCTCTGCCGAAGGACGATCTTCTGTCGCGCCATCGTCGGCAAAACTACTATGTGCGGTTCTAATTGGTGTTCGTTTCAACCTGTGAAGTTGACCCGGACTGAACGGTCGCTTGGCGTCGTTGGCGAGCGGTCGCTTGGCCTTTAGACAAGAGGATATGACATGGCGTTTTGTTCAAAATGTGGAGCAAAAATGAATGAGGGAGCCGCCTTCTGCACTTCCTGCGGCGCAACCGCCGGAGTTACAGCCAGTGCCGGCCCGAGTCCATCCGCGCCACCTCCGGCAGAGCGGAGCTATGCTCCTGCCGCTGGGGCCACAGCTCCCCGCCTCATGACCCGCGTCACCAACATCCTTACGAAGCCGAAGCAGGAATGGCCGGTGATTGCCAGCGAAACGACAAGCGTGGCGAGCTTGTTTACCGGCTACATCGTCATTTTGGCGGCCATTCCGGCAATCGCGGGCTTCATCGGTTCCGCCTTGCTCGGCGCTTTGATCGCGAGTGTGTTGCGGATCCCGTTGGCGGCCGGTTTGGGTGGCTTGATCCTGATGTATGTTTTGTCGCTCGGCGGGGTCTACCTTGCCGCATTCATCATCGAAAAGCTGGCGCCTACCTTCCAGTCGCAAGGAACTATCGTCGACGCACTGAAGTTGGTGGCCTACAGTTACACGGCGCTGTGGATTGCCGGCATCTGCAATTTGCTGCCGATCATCGGCGTCCTGGGTACGCTGGCAGGTGGCATCTACAGCATCTATCTTTTCTATCTTGGTGTTCCGTTAATCATGAAGACGCCGCAGGACAAAGTGGTGGCCTATATGATCGCGTCTGCGGTCGTCATTATCGTGATTTATTTTGTGATCACGATAATCGTCGGTGTCATAACCACCGCTCTGTTCCTGGGCGCAGCTCGCGTCTTGACGCCGATTTAAAGCCAGTGGACCTGAGCACGATCCGTCATTTTCCCATTCGCGCCGATCCCGCGCGGCTCGCCTCGGTATCGGAAGAGCAAGCGTTGCGATTCCGTAAGGCTTTTGCCGTGGCCGGATATCTTTCCCCCTCACCGGAGAAGGTTCCCGAGGTCATTGAAATGCGCGCCCGCGGCGGGCGCAACCTACCGCGCCTGTTCCGCCTTACGGCCGCGGAAAGGCCGCTGGACGTCCTCGCCCGCCTGTTTTTGCTCGGCGTTACGGTCCGCGCAGCCGTTGCGCGCGCGGCCATGAGTCCGATACCGCTCGAAGAGTGGTGCAAAGCAGGATTGCTGCAAACAGACGGCGAACATGTGCAGGGCCTGGTGGCGATCAGCTACTTCGACGGGCTCCTGTTGGCGTCTGAAAAACCCGAACTGCTCGACTGTGGCGCGCAGGAGGATTACGTCTGTGGGATGACCAACAGCACGGCTGCACTCGTGCAATTCAGGATGCAGAGGCCTTTCCACGACATTCTTGACCTCGGCACCGGCTGCGGTGTTTTGGGATTCCTGGCTGCGCGCCAGGGCGGCCAAGTCCTCGCAACCGATATGAACTCGCGCGCCATTCAGTTCGCCACCTTCAATGCCAGACTGAACGGCATCTCCAACATAGAGTTCGCGACCGGCAGTACATTTGAACCAGCCGGCGGGCGCAAGTTCGACCTGATCCTTGCCAACCCACCTTGCGTCCTGGGCCCGGCCGCGCGCTACAGCTTTCGGGACAGCGGCCAGGAACTCGACTCTCTATGCCGACAGATCGTAGCCGAAGCGCCGGACTATCTGGAAGAGGGCGGCATCTTCCAGTGCACAGCCGAATGGCCCAATTTCGGTGGCGCAGATTGGCGCAAGCGGATTTCGGAGTGGTTGCATGATCTGCCGTGCGACGCCCTGGTGCTACATCTGTGTACCAAAGATGCGCCGTTCCACGCCGAGGAAACGGTCTTCGACACGGATGTGCTCGATTTCAGGGAACAGGGCCGTTTGTATGACGCATATGCCGAATACTTCGAAGGCCGGGGCGTTACATCCATCTCGGAAGGACTCATCGCGCTTCGGCGGCGAAGCGGCACGGCGCGAAACTGGGTGCAACTGGAGCACCTTCCCAATCGTCAGCCGGACTCATTCGGCAATGCCGTGTGGCAATACTTTGCTGCATCCGATGAAATCGAGCGGCTCGGGAACGGGTTGTTTGATCTGAAGCTGCAAATGGCACCATCCCTGGCCGTGACGACGGCGCGCACTTGGGACGGCAAGGCGTGGAGCGAGGGGAGTTATGCATTGCGCCAGGGGGAGGGATTCAAGTTCGAGGCCAGTGTGGACGCGAGCATCGCCAATCTCATACGGCAGTGTGACGGAACGAGAACACTGCGCGAATTGGCCGCGGGATCGGCCGCCGATGCCAAGGTTCCTTTCGACGCGATTGCTGCGGGTTGCCTCAACGTCATGCGCCAGATGCTGCAGCGGGGATTCCTGGTGTTGCCGGAATAGCCGGGCTACTTACCCAGGAATTTCTCCAGTTTCGAGACTTCGCGCTCGGCGAGGTCCAGATTCCGCTTGGCTGCCTGCGCGTCGCTGCGATTGAGAGCCTTCTCGGTTTCGGCAAAGTAGAGGTCCATCCGCTGCGCGGCATCCGCCATATCGCCCCGCAGCCCGAGACCTGAAGCAGCCTGCTGCCGCCGCAGGTTTTCGAGGCTGCTTTTGACCGTCCCGATACGCACACCAAGAAGGTTGAATTGATCCCGGATTTCGCTCAACTGTTCGGCCGCTTTCGCGTCCGCGCCGGGCGGCTGCGTAGGTTGCGCGGGAGCAGTCTGCGCCGGCCGTGAAACTGGCGGGGGAGCCGGTTGCTGTTGTTGCGCCGCCGGCTGCGATGTTGTTTGAGTGGCGTTCGGCAAGACTTCGCGGTGCGGGGATTGAGCGGTGGCAGCGGACGTTGCCACGGGCGACTCCTTGCGCGGCATGACATTCTGCCGGGGCGTAGCGGTGACTTCAGACTGGCTTGCCGGCCGCGCAGCTTCAGGTTCAGTAACAGGATTCGACATCGGCGCCTGCGATCCCGCGGCAGAAGCAGCAGGGGAAGCAGGAGGAGTCTGGATTGCAGGGCTCTCCGCGGCCGTATGGCGGAACCTCGGCAACTGTGTGGCCACAACCACCAGCACGGCTATGGTTACGAGCGATCCTACTGCGATCCAAAGGCCCCGGCGGCTGCGCGTAGCGCGAGGGGGTGGCGGCGCAACCGCGGCGGGTGGGGGTTGCGTCACAACGATGGGAGCAAAAACCGAAGCAGGTGTCTGGGCAGCTGCTTGCCGCGACGGGCACACACTGAGCAGCGCCGACCGAAAGGCGTCCGCGGTCTGGAAACGCTTCGCCGGATCTTTTTCGAGCGCAAGCAGGATGATTTCGCTCAGGGCGGGCGGCAGGTTCGGGGAGATCTGAATCGGGGGCGGCGGATTGGTCTGGAGATGGGCCGCCATAATCGAGTACTCGCTGTCGCCCTGAAAGGGCCGCGCGCCGGTGACGAGTTCGTAAAGCGAAACCCCGAGCGAATAGAGGTCGGAACGCGGATCGAGATCCAGCGCACCCCTGATCTGCTCCGGCGACATGTAATACAACGAACCCACCGTGCTGCCGGTCTGTGTGAGCTTGCGGTCGGCCGTCATTTTTGCGATGCCGAAGTCCATCAGCTTCACCATGCCGCCGGACGTGATCATCATGTTAGCCGGCTTGATGTCGCGATGCACCACGCCATGCCCGTGCGCATAAGCGAGCGCCGAGAGCACCTGCGCAATATAGTCCACAGCCTGATCGATGGGCACCGGGCCGGACTCCATCCTGTTTTCCAGGGTAACGCCCTCGACATACTCCATCAGCATCAACAGCTGATTGTCGATGCGGAGCGCCGTGTGCAGCGCGGCGATGTTGGGATGAACGAGACTTGCCTGCACCTTGATCTCGCGCATAAAACGGTTGGCAAGATCAGGATCCCGCTCCAGATCCGGTAGCAGCACTTTCATCGCTTCGACGCGATCGGAAATGACATTCCGGACCTTGTAGACACACCCCATACCGCCGGCGCCGAGAACCTGCAATACCTCGTAGTCGCCGACGCGCGAACCGACTTCGTAGCTCATGGAATTCAAACCTAGTTGTGGACCCGGTCCCCGACCTTTGCCGGAGCGGTTCCGGTGTACTTGCCGACCGAGGACTGCTCATCCACCTCGGTGATCACAACCTCGCCGAGCGCTTCCTCAATACGGCGGATGACTTTTCCAGTGGAGGGATCCCGAACCTCACGGCCGGTGCGCACAACGGACAGTTTGTCGCCTACCTTGACACCCGCTTTGCTGCCGACGTTCAGCACCAGCGTGTCGCCGTTGACATCGGCCACCAGACCGTCGACCTTGACGACGCTGGCCGGCACCTTGCCGGCGTTTTCCTGCAATTGCGCGGCTACGGAGTCCACGGCCTGCCCGATGGCCTCACCTAGAATGGTATTGGCGAAGTTGCTGCTCTTCATGTCCACAACGCCTCCGCCCGCATCGCTGGAATTACCTCCCGCGCCAAGCAGCGTGGTGCCGGAGCGCTTGGATTCTCCTTTACCCGTCGCGACACTCAGAATCTCGCCCGTGCTCGTGTTGACGATGCGGGCGGTAATCCCTACCACCGCCTTGGCTTGCCGCTTGCCCACCCCGCCCACGCCGAACCGGCCGGTGATGCCCCCGACCGCGCTGCCACCGATGTTGGTGGACTTGTCATCACGGCCGAATTGGGTGATGCTGCCGATGATCATCACATCTACGCCCAGGAGATGCCCCAGCTTGGCAGCGGAATTAGCATCGAAGCGATCGCTGTTCGAGATGTTTTGCTCGGTAACCAAGGTATCAAGCGCCTTCCGCTCGATCACCGAGAAAGCACCGCCGTTGACCAGTTTTTCGACCAGGAGGTCTGTGATGCCTTTGCCGATGTCGACGTCCGTTCCAAATATGGCCTGACTGTCACTCTTCACGGTAGCGTAATCGAAATTCATTACGGCTATCCTTGGTTTCTGTTGAGCGGAAGCACCTGGAACGATAGTGCCGAGGAAGAGAACCAATGCAAGGTAGCGACGCATACTCTGTCTCCTTTTTATTTGTGGATATTATATCGACAATTCCCAAACAATTAAAAAGTATTTGCTTGACACTGCAGGATATGGAACCAGCCAGGGGCCACTTGGAAGCCGGCAAGGGATCATGGAACTTGCGGTAATACCGCATAGCCTGGCAAGCCGAACAAGTAGGAGCGGCGGCTGTCGCAATTCTGCAGATGGATGGTCTGCAGCCCCGCAGGCAGGCCGCGCAGAATCACCCCGCCTTTCGACTCTGATTCCAGCGGGCACCCACGCCTATTCCGTGAGCAGGCACAAGCGATGCAATCCGCCGAGGCTCCTCTCGAGGGAACTCTCAATTTCACCTTCGCCAATCCCGGCAGCTGCCAACGCATGGGCCAGCGCAACGCGGTCGCGGCTCCCATCCAGGAGCGAGACGAGCGTGCGGCCTTTGTCATCCTCGAATTCGATGTTTTGATGCCGCTGGTTGGTAACCATCCGGCAGCCCGCCGCAACCTGCATGCGCGCCAGAGCACTCACGGCCGGCCGTGCGCTGACTGCCTTGGCGATCTTCGGCGGGCTGACTCTCAGCTCGATGGCTCCCCCTTCGAGCAAGCGCATCAGCAGGTCGGCCGCGGCATCCGGCGGAAAATTGGCGAGCGGAAGCTCGGACACACGAATCGAGTCGGGCCAGAGGGACGCCAGGCGGCATAGCAGATCTTTGGCAAGGGGATGGTTCGTCGTCAGGCTGCCTTCCTTGGGGAGTTCGAACTTTTGCTGGCCGTCCTCCTGTGGTTCGCATGGCCGCGCGCGCGAGCTGGCGAACAAATTCTGAAACCGGTCAAAGGAGAGCTTCCGATCCGGAGAGATTTCCTGCCGGCATAGCAGGGTTTCACGAAACCGCCTGCGCGCCAGAAAGTCTCCATACTGCCGTGCTTCGAGCCAATCCTCGACATCGAACGGCAACCCGCGGACCGCATCGCGCTGCGGTTCAGCATCACCCAGGTATTGAAGACCGTGGGCGGTCGCCTGCGCGACGAACTCCAGGAGGTAGAAAGGATCGTTTGGATTGCCAAGATCGTCGTGATAGACCGCTGCCGGATCTCGCTCGAGCACATTCTCCATTTCTTTCCGGACGGCTATTCCCAGCGGTTCCGTCACCTCGGTTTCGACCATGAGTCGCGCGAGCTCGCGTGCGCGTTCCATGCGAGCCGCCGGATCCGCCTGGCGGCGTCCGTGGAAGCGGAGGAAATCCCAGGCATAACGGCGGAAATGGCTGCCGGGGAGCGCGTTGTAGCTGATGTAAGCCAATCCCTGCCGCTTCAGAGTGGCGCTGCAAATCCGAAGGATTTTTTCACGCACCTGCGACGGAACCCAGGAATAAACCCCATGAGCGATGATATAATCGAATTCCCCTCCTGAATCCCAGTCGAGCACATCGAGTGCATGCAGTTCGATGTTTGCCAATCCCAGACTTCCGGCGAGAGTTCGACCTGCGTCGATCGGAACATGAGCGCGGTCCACGCCGATGAACTGGCCTTCCGGATAGTCAAAGGCTAAAGGGAGGATGTTTGCGCCGTCTCCGCAGCCGATCTCTAGCACCCGCCAGTGCTCCATCGGCGGGGGCTGGAAGCCGGCAATTGTGGCCAGCGCCGCGACATACGCCGGATGGCTCTGGCTTCGAGGGAGGCTCGGATACCTAACTTCATCGTAGGAGTCAGCCAACAGCGCATCCTTTCGGGCGCAGAGCAACATCTTGGGTCAGACCATCACCTTGCCATTCAATCCATTGAACCATCGGACCGTCCCTCCACCTGTTTCGCCACACCGCACCGCCCTCACCATCTTAGTCTGGCTGTTTACGCTCAGATCCACTCCATGTGCGGCTCCTCGGGCATCCAGGATGAGATGAGGGACACCCTGAATCGGCACGTTCAGGTAAATGGCATCCAGCGGCCACGCCGGATTAACACCATCCAGACTGGCGCTGAGGTCGCACAAGGAGATCAGGCCCACAATCGTTTCCCCGGCAGCTTGGTTGGACATCTCCTGAATGATTCTCCGCGCGTTGCCGAGTGGATAGAGCGGCGCGTTTGCCCCCCATTGCATGGGGACATGTCCCCCGAGCATGGCTCCACTGCTCATCAGAAGGTGATTGCCATGCAGCTGTCCACGTGGGGGAAAAACAATTCATCCGTTGCATTGACACGCAAGACGCAGGGCCCTCCCGCCGCCGGTTCGCGACAGAGTTTTCTTTGCGGCATATCACTCCTCCTTCTCTGCCATTCCAATATCCAGAGACTCGCCTGGCGGTTGGGTCGCTTTGCCGTCGGGCATCACAGAGCGGGAGTTCACCTACCGGGTGCCGGGTCTCGCAGCGCTTACCGTGTCGCCTGTGGCACGCAGTGCAATCCGTTCAGAAATTCCTTCTGGAAGACGGGAGCGGCAGATCCCATGTTCACAACGAAGCGGTACACGAGTTCCTTGCCGCCCACCATCACCGGCCGGCCTTCCCTGCCCTGCCGCACGACCCACTCCAGCAGATATCCATTGCCCGCCGGGCTCCAGCGGTCGGCATCGGCAAAGAATCGGAACAATGACCACAACCCATCGCGGTTCTGGAACTCGAAGTCCGATCCCCCGGAGAGCTTCGCGCTGATCCGCACGTTGCGCGTACTACTTCCGGGCCAAGTGTACTGCCGTTGAGCGCCCTGGCCCAGTCCCTTGGTTGTTTGTCCGTCGATAGTCACGGTCATGTCGCTGATCTGATCCGAAGCTTGCGGCGTCAAGGTAAAGCGCAGGCCGGGGTCCTTTTCGCCTCCCGGGTACAGTGCCTCGGAGAAGCGCGCGGCTTGGTTGAAAAAGGCAACGAACGCAGGTGCCAATGGAATGCCTCCTGCGGAGTTGGGCACATACTGTGTGCCTTGTTTTTGGAACAGGTTCTGAAGCGACTCGTCGTAGAAGGACCAGAGTTTGCCTTCACCCGGACGGAAAATGGCGTTGAGTTCCTGCAGGCTGGCTTCCGCGGTGGCGGCTGAATTGAATGGGAACTTGTTGGCGAGCCCGGCGAAGGCCGCGCAGAACTGCCGGGCCTTGGCGTTGATCTCACCCACTCCCATGCCCCTGGTGAGCGCATCGGCGAACTCGATCGGCGCCTCCAGGAGTCTGGTTGTGATCGCTTCCAGGTGAGCTTCGGGGTCGATCTTGAAAGTGTATCCCATCTTCTTCACGACGTTGCGCGCGTTGTCGGCGCTCTGCCGTGCTGGCAGGGCGCGATTGGGATCCGGCAGTCCGGGAATATCAGCCAGCTGGCTAATGGCCGTTTGCAATGATGCCAGCGATCCCATGTACTCCTGGTTTGTTGGCCACACGTATTGCACCGTGGTCGCAGGCGGCGGCACCACTTTCTGCACCGCGTCAAAAACTTCCGTCACCCGCGGCGAATTCACCGCTGTGTTTTGTGTCACTACCCAAAAGAGCGCCATGAGCGGCGTCCCGGCGCCGGACAGGGTGTTCAGCTTCTTCGCGGCATCCTGCAGGTTGCTGTAGCGGACGACCGCGCTGTTGCGCATGAACTCGCTCCACCTGGCGATGTAATCCGACGTGTAGCGGTTGCGCAGTCCTTCTTCGAGCTTGGCCGCATCCGGCTTGGCAGCGCCGTAATCGCCCAGCACCCAGCGCTCGCCGCTGAAGAATTTGTCTACCTTGGCCAGGTTCTCTTGCATGGCTGCCCAACCAGCCTTGGTGAAAACTCCCGGGACGTCACGGTTGTTGATCACCACCTCCGCCGAGCCGGGGAACTGCTCGTTGAAGTTGATCTTCTTAGCGCGACGCGATGCATCCGAGAGCATGAATTGGTAGATCTGGTCGATGCCCGAGAACTTCGACAAGTGGTTCCGCGCCCGCTCGATGGCAGCCGGGTCGTTTTTTTCGCCGAACGGATTCGCGCGCGCGAGATCCTCCGCATAAAAATTGAACTGCTTCACGGCCAGCGGCGAGATGCTGTCCACCTGGCGACCTGCGGACCACCGGCTCGCCAGCACGGGGGAGAGCCAGGAGGAACTGCGCTTCCATTCTGAAGTTGTGATGAGATAAGCCTTGAGAGTGTCATAGGTCGTGCCATAGTCGGCGGTCGGCGCCGGCGGCACGGCAAGCCGCTGCAGCGAGGCGAGCAGGCTTTCCTGCGTCTGGGCGAAAAGCAACTGATGAAAGCGCGCATAATAGATCCGCCGCACACCCGGATAGAGATCGCCGCCGCTGTAGAGAAACCAGCGGAGACCGAGCGGCGCACCGTGTTCTTGGTAGTCGGTCAGCTTTACCAGCACCTGCCGAAGTGCATCGAGCTTCTGCAGCGCCTCCACGCTGGGCAGGCTCATGCCGCCGGCCTCGCTCGCCGGAATCCCCTGCGCCGCGTTCAGCACCTCCTTCTCGAGCGCGCGATTACCGAAGAACGAGATTGTGAAACCGACGGCGAACACCAGGAATAACGCCGCCGCTGCCGCTAAAAGAGTGCGCTGCAACGTGCTCGCCTTGGTACTGCTGCCGCTGGCGCCCAGCGCGGTCTCGTCCCGCTGAATCACCTCGGCGAAGAGTTGGCTCAGGAAGAGCCACTGCGGCACCTTATGTGCGCCCGCCGCGGTCGGCGCCGAGGGAGCCTGAGCTGCCGGAGGCGTCGCACCCACATGGAAGATCGCTGTTGCCCCCGCTGCTGCTTCAAACGGGGAACGCTGCGATGCCGCAGGCCGCGCGGCTGCCACTGGTGTGTCCTGCACCGTCACGGGGCGCACGCCTGAGAAATAGAAACCGCGCAGGAACGGGCTGGCGCGCAACTGGCTCGGTCGGCAGAGATCCACCAAAAACTGCACCAGACCATGGTGGAGCTTGCGGAACTCGCGCGGAAATTCATAGGCGCCCGGGATCTTCTCCAGAGCGTTCTCCCGCGGCAGGAAGGTGAGCCGATGGTCTGCCAGCGAATGGAAGATGGCGTCGAACGCAGCGCCCAGCCGCCTGCTTTCTTCCTCAGCATAGACACCGCTCGTGCTCTGCACGGGCAACGGCAACGTCGCGCCCAGCACCTGCACCGCTTCCTCGGCAGTCAGGTTGTGGACGAACTCCTCGAAGAAAGCCACGCGATTCATCTTGGTGAACAGCACGTACACCGGGTAGCTGATACCGAACTGCTGCGAAACTTCGCCCAGCCGCGCCTGCAGATTCTTGGCCGCGGCCGCCAGAGCGTCCGCGGACCCGGGTCGCGTAAAGGTCTCGGCATCGAAGCACAACAGGGCAGCGCGCGGCGCTTGCCCGGCCCGCATCGCTGAGCGCAGCCGGCCGGGTCGCAGCCTCTGCAACAGCCGCATCCAGCGTCCGGGCTCCGACAACAGTTTGCTTCCGGCCTCTACAAATATCATGCCGCGCGCAAACCAGATGTTCGCGAGTCGCGTCGGCACAACGTGGGTGTCCTGGTAAACACTTCCCGCCAGTAGCTCTGAGTCCAGGCCGGAATGCAGGATCGTACTGGTTTTCGTCGATCCGGCCTCGCCGATTACGAACACCAGCGGCAGATTTGCCAGTTTCGCTCCCCGGGCGAGGTTCGACGCCGCCAGACGGCTTTCGGCTTCGCGCACGAGCTCATCGATCTCATTGTCATTCTCCACGGGGCCGGCGCTCCCGCCCGCCGCGCTCGCGGAGCTCCCCCGAGTTTTGTTCCAGAACCAGAGGAACAGTGTGGTGGCGCCGATGCCCAGCACAGCAAGGACTGCGAACAGGATATAAAAGCGACCGGTATCGAGGTGCAGCACACGGCCCATCACCCATGCCAGCATTAGATACCCGACCAGGGCGGCGCCTGCTGCCCATTGGATTTTCATGGCGGCGTCTCCTTATAGCTTTCCAGCGAAATCGCCCAGGCTGGACACTCCGGAGCCGAGGATCACTTTGTAGATAATAAATAGGATCACGGCAAAAACGAAACAGGCAGCCGCGACCATTCCGACTTTCTTGACCCACGGATCAGCCCCTGACTTGCGCGGCGTTTCCTGCGGCAGCGCCCATGCCGGGGAGAGCGCTCCGCTGTCGCCGCGAATGCGCCGGATCTTGTCGGCCGTGGCATCGGCGATCGCCCGCAATTCGCCACGCCCGCCGAGGCTGTAGCGGCCTGCGAAGCCCAGCAGGAGGCACAACAGGTGCACTTCCAGAAGATCGGCCAAGTCCTGTGAATCGCTCTTTCCCAGCAGTTCCTGCAGGTTCTTGAAGAAGATCTCGCCCGCCACGTGATGCCCGAAGAGTTCCTCCTGCAGCGGCCGTCGCGGCCAATCTGCAAAGATGGGCAGGCGCAGGTTGAGCACGGACTCGTCCACGAACGCCACTCCGGCAAAAATCGCGAGCTTGATGTCCTCGGCATTGTATCCCTGGCTGCGGGCCTGCTGCTCCGCAGTCCTGATGGCTTCGATAACTTGCCTGCGGAACGCCGCCGGGTCCGAAACGGCCTGGCGGCCTGAGCGCAACCGCTCGCTGACCGTCAGGATCTCTTGAAAAACAAGGGCAAGGTTCTCGTGCCGCCGGAGCGGCGCGGGAGACCCGGGATTGGGTGTCATCGCAGAATCTCCTGATCAGGATTCGAGGATAATCAGCAATTCGAGTTCGGGATCCGGCAACTCGCCGGGAACATAGACGCCTACCTGCCGCGTCTGCACGATGTGGTCCCAGCACGGGCCGGAACGGCTGATGCTGAAGTACTGGGCATCCACTCGCGTTGCAAGCGCAGCGGGCGGAGTGGGCAAGTGCGTCAGTGCCATGCCGGGCAGGGCCCTTTCGACCAGCTTCGGAATGAAGAGCCTGGAGCAGACCTTCACCAGTTGAGGCGTTTTGGCAATGAGCTCGACCTCGCCCGTGGCGCTGCGAATCGAAAAAACCCAGCGTGCACGGTCAAGGCAGCGCTGGTCGGCAATCTCACCATCGTAGTAATAATTTGCCGATTTCTTGAGCGGTATTGAGACCACGTTCGTCGGCGCCACCGTCTCCAGATGCATACGGATGTAATGGTCCAGCTCTCCGAAACAGCCGTCCAGGTTGCGATGATCGTAAAGCGGCAGGTCGCGTGGATGCGACTCGATCGCGAAGGTGCATAGTGCGCCGGCTAGGCGCAGCATCTGCACGAACAAACGCTCGGGATGCACATGCCGGCTGGCGTACATCTCACGCAACGGGGCCAGGGCCGAATTCACGGTGTGGAGGAGCCAGAACTGCGCAATATCCCGCGTCGAGTACTCGGCCCAGCTTCGTCCGGGTACGGCGCTGCCGGTGGAGAGAGCCACGCTCTTTTCATCGAGGATCTCTATCAACCGCTTGAGAAGGAGGGTTAGCCTGTCGCTCGCGGCGATCGTCATCGAAGGCGGGATATATTCCGGATCGAAAACAAAATGGCCTGTGCCATCGCGCATGATGCGCACAACCGGCATCGCAAGAATGCCCTCCGCCGCCTCGAAGTCTAGCAACAGGGAAAAATTCTTGCGGCCTACCAGTATCGGCTTCTCATCGCGGCCGGTGGTTTCGTCTGCGACGGGCTGCAACTCAGCGATATATCGTACCCCGCCGCACTCGCCTGGGGAATCGACGCAATTCACACCATTGGGTTTGCGCTCTGGAATGGCCAGCAGGACCACAACCTTGTCACGCGCCGGCGGAAAGAGATCCGCGATACTCCGCACTGGCGGCAGTGGGTCGCAGTCCGGCATCTGAAACGGCAGACCATCGGGAAGGATGCCGCGCGCGTGCAGGAGCGACAGTGTGCCGTTGCGCAGGGCTTCACCATCCAGCCCGCAGCCGATGAAACCATACGGCTCGAACCACAGGGCCGAAGACGCAAATTGGATGGAATCTTCAAAATATCGGCTCTGCACCTGGAAGTGATGCGGGGCCAAGTACATGCCTTCGGACCAGACAACCCTTGATAGGTGTTTCATGATCTTCATCCGCTGGGAGCATAGATACCCCTTCAGCATCCGCACCGATCCACCATGCGATCGAACTCTTCGGGTGAGAGATTACTCCACACCGGCGCCGCGATGCCAGTCTATTCTGCATGATTGATCGGCAGTTGCCGATGTGAGATCATAGACAGGGAGCGCGCATGGGTTTCGATGATCAATACGAGCTTCTAGATCTCATCGAAGACGAGCAGACAAAGACCTTTAACGCCCGCGAGATCGCAACGGGGCGGAAGCTCAGTGTCTTCCTGTTCGTTGGCGAGCATGCCCGCATGCAGGCGGAGCTGATCAGACAACTGCGCGCCGCCGACCGCCGCGAATTTCCCGAACTGATCGAAGTCGGTGAGAATCAGGGGACTCCTTACGTGATAACCCTGCCGCTTAGCGGATTTGCGGAGCTCAGGATGCGAGTTGCGGGCCGCAAAGCCGCGCGGCCGGCAGTTGCCCACAGACACGAGAATTTCACCAAAGCAGGGGTGTGGCATGTCCCCCCGGTTTCACCTCCCGCGTCAGCCCACCCGCCGCAACCCCCGGCTGACAGGACTGAAAGAGTACCAACTGCAGCGCCACAGGCGCCTCTGGATCAGCTCAGAGAATCTCCACAAACGCCCAAGCCCATCCCCGGTGAGTTTACGCGGATGTTCCAGACCCCCGCAGCGCCGACGGACGAAACGACGCAAGTTCCCCCTCCGCCTTCTCCGCAGGAACAGCCCGGGTCCACGCGACCGCCATCCGCGCCTGAATCCGGAGAATTCACACGAATGTTTCAGACGCCCGCGGCGCCCATGGGCGAGCCGAAGCGCCCGGCCGCTCCGCCCGCCGCCGCAGTTGAAGCTGTGCCAGCGGGAGCGCCTGAGCCGGCCACCGGCGAGTTTACACGGTTTTTTCAATCGGCGCCGCCGCCGTCACGAGGACCGGCATCCGTACCTGAGCGATCCGGTGGCCCCGGGGAATTGACGCGTATCCTTGCGGGCGCCGAAGTGCCGCCGGCTCCGCCTCAGTCACCGCAGGGCACAGCTGGAGAGTTTACCCGCTTTTTCGACTCGCCGACTCCGCCCGTAGCGCATCCACAGACGCCCTCGGCCGGGGCGGATTCTTCGCCTCCGCCTAAGGCATACAACGCGCCTCCCGGTGAATTCACGCAGGTTTTTGGCGGGGCCACGATGCCTGAGGCCCAAGTTCCGGTTGCTGCTTCCACGCGGCCGGATCCAAGGACTCCGGGCGAGTACACCCGCAGCTTCGGCGCTCAGCCTCTTCCCCAGGCACCGCCTCCTTCGCCGGCACCCGCATCGGCCCCGGCCCGACGGGTCTCCAACCTGCCTCTCGTGTTAATCGTTGTGGCCGTGGTCATACTCACGGTTCTTGCCGTTCTGCTGATCACTGTGAGCAAGTAAGCAGGAGCGCGCTCATGGATATTCACGACCTGGGACGCACGGGCCGCTTCGCTGAATTGCTTCGGCTCCTTCAATCGGTGGATTACACCGATGAGTTCATCCGTACGAGATTCAAACTCCCGCGGCCGGAGGATTTCGAACTCGACCGCAAAAAGCGTGCACCCCTGCCAGAGCCCGAATCCGCCGCTGATATCCTCGCTGCTGTTTTTCTGGCGGGAGAATCGGCCGAGCTGGAGGCCGCGACTCGGATGCTCGGGCGTGAGGGAATCGGCCTTCTGGAGGACATGGGGCTGCTGATTGCTGAACTTGATAGGGGGCGGTGTCATGCTAGGGTCGCCCTTTACCCGGTGGAGGACCTCTACTTGGCCTCAGACCGCTGGAGTCATCCGGACGGCCTGCCGTGGTCGGGGCCGGAGGATACGGTCTACCCTGCTTTCATTCCCAACACTCGTCTGTTTTTGCGGCATCTGCCAGAACGGCCCGCCGGCGACTTCCTCGACCTCTGTGCCGGCACCGGGGCTGCAGCCCTGCTGGCCGCAAAGCGGGGTGCAACGCATGCATGGTCCGTGGATATTGCCGACCGGTCGACGCGGTTTGCCGAATTCAACCGGCGACTGAACGGCCTCGCCAACGTTGACCCGGTGACGGGCGATCTCTATCAGAACCTCAAAGGCCGCTGTTTCGACGTGATCGCTGCTCATCCGCCGTACGTCCCGGCGCTCCAGTCCAAGTGGACCTTTTTCAGTGGAGGCCGGGATGGCGAAGATATCACCCGCCGGACGGTCGAAGGACTCCCCGACCACCTCAACGACGGCGGCATATTCCTGGCTCTCACGATGGGAGGCGACCGCGCCCAGCAGCCTTTTGAATGCCGCATCCGGGAGTGGCTGGGAGAGCGCGAGGGAGAATTCGATATCGCCCTTATCGTTCGCAAGGAGCTTGACCCGCAGGAGTTCGCTCTGCGGGCCAATCGGGAAACGATTCGCACCCGCGAAGAATCCGAAGCATGGAGCCAGCTGTTCGCAAGCCTTCGAATCACATCGCTGGTCTATGGCTTCGTGTGTGTTCAGCGGAGGTCCGGCGCGCGCACAACCTTCACTGTGCGGCGCCAAGCGGCGCCATACGCCTCCCGCTCGCCGTGGGAGTGGCTTCTGGCCTGGGAAACCGCCGCCGCCGGCGACCGACTCACACAACTCATTCTCGATTCCCCGCTCCATGCTTCGCGGGAAACGGAGTTCGAAGTGGTTCACCGTTTGGGAAATGGCACATGGGATCCCTCATCGTACAAGCTGCGAACAGAGCGCCCTTTCAGCATGCAGTGCAGCGCCCAGCCCTGGATGGCTCACCTGCTCTCACTCTGTGACGGGCGCGCAACCGGACGCGAAGTGCTTATGGCACTCATCCGGAACGAGGTTTTGCCGGGCACCACGCCGGAAGATGAGTTTGCGCGCGCCGCAGCGACCCTGGCATCGGGAGGTTTTCTCGAAGTGGGGGGATTCAGACCGCCTCAGGCAGCAAAATGATCAGCTCCAGCTGCGCAGAAGGGAAATCGCCTGGAACGTAAACCGCCAGGTTGCGCGCTCGCCCGATCGCTTCCCATGCCACACCGGACTGGTTGAGGCTGAAATATTGATAATTCAGTTTAACGGGGATGGCGCCTGGCGGCTTGGGAATATGGGTCAGCGGTACTCCGGGCAGGGCCTGTCGTATCAGGTGCTCGATGTGGTTCGCCGAACACACCTTCAGCAGATACGGTGCTTTGGAGATCAGATCCGCCTGGTTCATCTCTGCGCTCAATGCAAGATACAGCCGTGTACCCGAAAGATATTTGTCGTCCGCCAAGGCCGTCGCATAGATCGAAGGTTGAACCAATTTGAGAGGCAGCGATACGAAATTGCTAGGGACGACAGTTTCGAGCAGCGTGCGCACGATCTCATCCAGGGTTCCAAAGCAACCGGAAAGATCGTC
>Ga0187882_1000598_pt1 | contig 39470 bp, 27 predicted proteins | sample June2016WEW_19_1_3_FD_132991 | JGI IMG/M metagenome (GOLD analysis project Ga0187882, IMG submission 132991) | Peatland microbial communities from SPRUCE experiment site at the Marcell Experimental Forest, Minnesota, USA - June2016WEW_19_150 | ecosystem: Environmental > Terrestrial > Soil >... | reverse complement strand
TCGGGCCGGCAGCGCCAGCGCAGCCAGAACAGTACGACGGCGATTGGGGGCACAAACCAACCAAAACCGTATTCCGGGTTGACGCTCCAGTCCACTCGCAACAAGTTCAGCAACGGAACCCAGCACAGGGCGATCAGGACCGAGCCGCGCAGGCCAGAGCAGCGCCCGGCAGTCGTGGATGTTTCGGGGGGAATAAACCCGTTGGATGCGGTGGAGTTCACGGTTTCAAGGCGGCGGCGGCCCGGGCGCTCTACCCGCCGACCTCCTGGACGCCCGTCGATCTTCGTTCCGGAGCAGGGGCCCCCGAGAGAGGCGCCGGGAAGGTGGGAACGCGCGTCTCGCCCTTGACGAGCCACTGAAGTTCATTCTGAAACTGCTCGAGGACGCGGGTCATTTCGAACTGCTTCACAAACTCACGGCCGGAATCGCCGAACCGGCGGAGCCGCTGCCTGTCTTCCGCCAGGTTCTCCAGCGCCCCGGCCAAGCTGCGCGGGTCGTCCGGTTCGACAGTAATGCCAAAGCCCCCTGCCCTGAGGGCCCGCGTGAGTTCGCTCGATTCGTCGGCGACGGCCAGTACTGGCCGGGACATGGCCAGGCTGCGGAGCACTTTGCTCGGGAGGAAAAAGGCGCCAGCGCCCCGCTTTTGGGTGATGAGGCACAGATCGGCATCCGTGAGCATCTCCAGATAGCGTTCTTCCGGCTGCAAGGGAATGAGCCGCACATTGGTGATTTGGCGGAGCCTGATTTCCGCCGCCAGCCTTTCTCGTTCGGCGCCGTCTCCGCAGATGACGATTCGTATCCTGGGGTCGCGGATCAAAGGCGCGGCTTCGATCAAAATCTCCAAGCCCTGCTTCACGCCGAGATTCCCCGAATAGACGGCCAGGAACTCATCGCGGCCAAAGCCCTGCCGGGCCCGAAAGCGCCCTGGCGGCGGGAGGTGCTCCTTGCTCGTGAACTCCACTCCATTGGGAAAATAGACAATTTTCCGCGGCGGCACACCTTTGCGCTGAAACACCTCGAGCATTCCCCGGCAAATGCCCGAGACGCGCGCGGCCTTTCGATAAGCAAAGCCTTCCAGGGCATAAAGCGCCCTGGTAAACAGGCCGCGCTTGAGCATGCCCAAACCACACGCGGCATCAGGCTGGAGGTCCTGGACATGGAAGACAAACGGCGCCCGCTTGATCCGCGTCAGCAGCCAGGCGGCTGCTCCCAGGAGCAACGGCGGCGAAATCACCACATAGACATCCGGACGCGGGAGCGTCACCAACCGCAGGAACGAGGCAAGCACAAAAGAGCTTTCATGAAGAATTCTCTTTAACGAGGTAGGGCCTCCCGGCACATAATGATAGCAGCGATGGACTGGCACGCCCCACACGTTGTCAGTGCGGTAAAGCCGGCGCCGATCCTCGGGCCGCTTTTGCCAAGCTGGATAGTAGGGAAACGAGGTGACCATCCGCACCCGGTGCCCGCGCGAGTTCAGGAAGTCGCACAGGGCCCGGTTGTATGGCGCAATTCCCGTCAGCTCAGGCGAGTAGTTGATGCCCCAGATGGTGATTTTCATTGGTGGCGTCGCTGCGCCAAAGCGGGTGGTGTTTAGCGACTTCGTTGTTAATGAGAATGGCGTTGCTGGGCAGATCGTACTTGCGAACGGTGGTCAAGGCGCTGCGAGACATCTCTCGCAGCAAGGGCCGGTCATTATGGAGCCGCGCCAGGGCATCGGCGAGGGCTTGACCGTCACGGGCTGGGACGATGAAGCCGTCGGCCCCATCGGTGACTGCGCGGCCGCAATTTGGCGTGATAACGACGGGCAATCCGTGAGCCATCGCCTCGAGCTGTGTCATGGGGAAGTTATCCGAAATCGTCGGCAGCACAAAAACGTGGGCTTGCCGATACACCTCGCCTAGTTTGTCCCGGGTCACGCGCCCGAGGAGCTTCATATTCGGTGGAAAGGTTTGGACGGCTCGATGCGAAATCCTGATTGGCCCAGCCACAAGGAATTCAATATCCTGGCCTTGCAGAAGCCGGGCCGCTTGGACCAGGTACTGAATCCCCTTGGGAAGTACGACGCTCCCCAGCCAGAGGACTCTCAACGTTCCGGACGGCGTAACCGGCTCGAGTTCTTGATCCTGCGACAGATCGATCGCCAGCGGAACAGTGATGATTTTTGCCCTGGGCACACCCTGCCGGACCAGCGCGCTCGCCGACCATTCCGAATTCACAAGCACGAGGTCGGCGGCGGCCCACTCCGCCTTCAATCTCGCCCAGTAACTCTCCGGCATCCGGCCTGGCGCCGGCGCCCAGCCGGGCCAAAGCTCCGCCTCCGCCAGGACCATTTCTTCATGGACGCGCGCGGCGTCCACCTGGTCGACGACGGCAAAGACCCGCCGGTCCTCGAGCAGTTCGAGGGTTTCGAGGCAGTTAGTGTTGAAGCCAAAGAACAGATCCCGCTGGGGCTCCAGCTCGAGTGTCTTCAAGTGCTCGCGCACGCGCCGGGCAAACCAGCGGCCAAAGCGGCAGTAGTGGTCCCCGAGCTCCGCCGGCGAGTAGCGCCGACGCTGGAAGTGAAGCGCGGCACGGTCGAGGATGGCGGCCCAGCTAAATGAGATCACTTGATCCCTAGGAATGTCCGAGTGGAATCGCGTTGCCAGGGCTCGCGTCCCCGCGGGACCGTGCCTCAGAATCCCTCGTCCTAGGCGGCACCAGATGTCGGCGTAGAACAACCGCAACATATTCAGGCGGCGAAAAGACAGCGGAACGCTGTAACTTTCGCGGGAACCCTCCTGGCTCACGATCCAGCGGAACGGACGGGCGGCTTGCATTTGGGGCGCAGCACCCGCGCCCGACCGGTCATTGGCGCGGGTTCGCATGGCGTTCTGACATAATGGACCGCGGGCAGTGTTTCGCTAGGGCGAGCAGAGCAACGTGCACAGTGCGGCTCTGGCGAAGAAAGCCCGAAGCGGCGGTGTTCACATCCCGGAGCAGACTGGAAGCCTGTAATGGGTACGTTTATCGCCTCGGAGACGATGACTTCGTAGGGAACCAGATGGCAGGTCCCCCGGAGCGCAAACCCTGCTAAGGTTTTCGGACGCGAACATTTCCGACCGGATTCGGGATACTAATCCAGCGCCCATTCTGCCACGAGAAACTTGCAGTATCACCTGTCAGCAACCGCTTGGGGGGATCCACAGGTGAGGTGCTCGATGAGTACAACAGTACCGGAAACCTTCCCAGATGGGTGACCTCCAAGCGGGCCCCAGGCGGTATCCTCAGCGGGTATTGATCGTCCAAAAGGAACGCCGAGTTCGTCGTCGCCGTCCATAACGTCTCGTGGATGCCATACGCGTAACTGACAATATTGGTCTGCCCAACGTTGTCGGAGGCGCCGCCGCCCTGGAAATGGTTGCAGACATCATCCAAAAACCACTGGCCGGTCAGTTGGGCGCTATCGAGGCTGGGTTGGCCGCTGGTAGAGGCAGAGGTATTGGCGAGAAACACCACGTTCGAGCACCAGCCATACCCGAAGCCGAAGTGATAGCATCCCGATGCGGTGTTGCCCTTCACGGTCATGTTCACAAGCCTATCCCGGCCGTCGCCTCCAATGCTGATCGGCATGTAGGTCCCCTCGAACGAGTTTGATGCGACAGTAATGTCATGGTTGTAATCCGTGCCCTGATAGGCGGCGCCATCGGTGCCTATACCGTGAGCCACGCCAATAAAACGGTTCCCTGTGATGGTGACGTTGCAGGCTGGGCCCAGCAATACACCATATTTGCCCGCCCTGGAGAAAATATTGCTCTGGATTGTGTAGCCCGGCGACAAGTGGTTGGTCAAGCCGCCAACAAGACTACATGCGCTAGTAACATCTGTTATCGTGTTGTTCACAAATAAAGATGGCCTTTGCATCGTGCCAACGTAATACTCGACGGGCTGGAAAAGATTGGAAAAAAGACAGCCGCTTATGACGTGCGGGGTCCAGCTCATATTGTAGCCGTCGGCGTTGCCATCAACGAACCAGCAATTGGTGACTTGAATAATTCCGCTGTCGAAGCTCGTGCCGTTGTAAGCCATTTCGCCGCGCCAGTGAAGAAAACGACAGTTGAGGAATTGTTCAACAGCGTAAAACGGCGCAGGCGGTTCATTGATGACGGCATGGTGAGTGTTGTCCCAACCTGCCCCGTCATTTGTTCGGGCCGGATAGCCGTAGTAGCTCTGGCGTCCCTGGCTGACTCCGCCATCGAACGTCAGGTTCTGGAATACCAATGGGAAGTTGTTGGTAATGGGGCCAATACACATTATCAGGGCACCGCGCTGCACATACGGCCCTTTGAGCAACCAGGCGCCGTTGCCGAGGAGGGTCGTATTCGAGGGGTCGGCGCCCAACAACGTGATGCCGCCCTTTCTTATGATCACGGTGGGCCAAGCCTCGTAAGGATTCGTCATCACCCGGGTTGGGTCCAGCATCCACGGGGGCATGAACAGGTAGGTTCCCGGCGGAATTGTGACTAGCGTGTTTGTCCCCGTGCAGGCATCGAGGCATTGCTGAAAGGGCCCCGCGTTCTGGGTACCGTAGGTGCAGTCAATATTGGTCGCCGAGGCCCCTGCCAGCGTGGCCATGGTCACGTTAGTCCCGTCGGCGACGCCTGCAATCGTGGTGATGAGGTCCTGGTAATTGGTTGCCGTGGTCTGCGCGCCCGCGCCGAAAAGCAGGATCAGTTTCCCCACGTCCGCCGCGGAGAGCGCGGTTGGTGGAGAGAGAGTGATCACGGACGAGTTCTGGACAGTTGTGGCTAAAGTGTGGACAGCATCGCCGCGTGCTCCGTAATCGGTCACGCTCACGGTGGTTTGTCCGAAAGCAGCGACGGTTAGGCCGAATAGCGCAGCCCACACAGTGAGGAGAACCCCTGCCAGAGCCCGAACACACTCAGATGTGAAAAAGGCGCGGTGCTGGGCAATTCCCCGGACCGCTACGAGAGCGGATCTCATGATACGGCATCGTAGCATGTATCGTGCCGTGGTCAGGTCGAAATCCCTGCGCGCCACGTCGGCGAGGGACGCAGGAGCCGCACACGTTTAACAATTCGGACTATCCTGTACTTGCGAGGCAATCGTCCCAAGCACATGCGTCGGGTGCAGGGCCCAAATGCAGTGGAGGGGGATGGGGGCGCGCGCGGCAGCCTACTTGCCATAGCATCGACACAAAGCCCCTATTTTCGATGGTGTTCATGTGTTTTCTGTGGGCTGGTTCTGTTTTCCAATCATAAAAAACACAAGTCACCGGTTAAGCCACCACCACGAAACATACGGATAGGAGCCAACTGCATTTCGCACCCACCGCCGGAACCATGTCGGCAGGCTGCTATAGGAAATGCTTTTGGCAATCGAAGCATTGAGAACAGGCATTCCAAGACTTCTCCGGGCTGGATAATTTCTGGAATTCACCTGAACGGCACTGAGGAAATCACGCATCCCCTTCGCCAGATTGTCACTGTTGAAATGTATTCTGGCGCGGACCATGGCTTCCTGAGAAAGCTCCCACAATCGCCGGCGGTTCTCATGCAGAGACCTGATGGATTTAGCCCAGGCATCGAAATTACCCAGCGGCAAGAGAAGCCCACTTTTCCCGTGTTCAATGATTTCCCGGCTGCCGGAGGGAATATCATAAGCGAGGGGCACACTCCCCATGCCCATGGCCTCAACGGTTACCATGCCAAACGACTCATGCCGGCTCGTCTGCAGGAAAACATCACTTTCCGCCGCCAACCGATAACAGTCTTCATGCGCAACCCTGCCCATCCAGGACACCAGATGATCCAGCCGTCGCTTCTTGAGCCGAGACTCAAGCGTGCGACTCCGCCCGCCAGCGATGATCAGTTTGACTGGGACGCCCATTTTATTCACACGGTGCAAAATCGGAACCAAGTCGAAGATCCCTTTGATCAAAGGGTCTAAACTGCCCATAAACAGGAGCCGGAGCGGACGCTCATGCGTAGAACGCCTGGGCTGGGCCGGAAAATCCGCCCCGTTATACACGGTGCCAATCACACCTTGAAAATCTGCCTTCTCAAGGCTCGGGCGCAACCTCGTCTCCACATTTCGCGCCACGCATAACACCCCATCAATAGCGCGCTGGTTGCGGATGGCGACATCGAGATATTTCCTGGCCGAATCGTGGATCTGAACGATATGAATCACTCCCTCAGGAAAGAAGGGAAAGCAGGACTCGATTCTGGACACGTCATTGGTAATGACGACATCCTGAGGATTGTTTCCAAGCCATTCCAGAAATCTCTGCGGCGCATCCGCTGGCATTCCGATGGAAACAAAACGCACGCCCGAGTTTTTGTCTGTCCACGTGTCCGGCTGTTCATGCAGAGACAGCACCGTGCATTCACATCCAACGTGCTTTGCTACCGCTTGAGCCGCGTAGCGGCAGGCAGGCCCAATTCCACCTGCGCCGAGCGTGGGAATTACCCAAGCTACAGACAGATTCGACATTGGAGTATTGCCGCGCATTCCTCTTGTGCCTTGTTGCTAATCACACACGCGGAAACCGATATGGCAAAAAGCAGCAGCGCTGGGTGATGATCTTCGGGCTAATTTGTCAACCTGGCAATAAAATAACGTTCTCCAGAGACACTCGCTCCATATCACCCAGGCTGATTGACTTGCCGGGACTTCCAGAAGGGTCAAGGCGATGGGGATGGTACCCCGAGCTCATAATGTCCTTGAAGAGACGAGAAGGGGACGATCCTACAGCGGCCAGATTGTCAGGGCAAAACTCCAATAAAACCCCCGTGACTCGCTTTTGAGACAGCATACGCCCGCCGCCTTCAAGTACCTGCGGCTCCATTCCTTCCACGTCCACTTTCAAGAAATCAATCTGCTCCACGCCAAAGGCTTCGCAGTAGCTGTCTAGACTGGTGGCGGCGACATGCTGGAGATTGACCGCCGTGTTGGATGCGTTTTCAGGATTTGTAATTGACAGCTTGTTCGTCGCCGGCGAATGATCTTGAACTTGGAACGTGATCAACTGCGGCTGCCTTCCGACAGCGAGACAATTCAGCACACTGCGACTGAGCATGCCATTGGCAACCACATTGTTTTTCAAGCGACAAAAGGTTTCCGGGATTGGCTCAAAGGCGTGGACCTGAGCCGCGCCCATGGAGCCGAGCAAGCAGGTGAACACACCGATGTTCGCGCCAATGTCAAAAGCCACCGTTTGGTTTGGTTTCGCTCCAAGGCAGCGGCTTATAAATAGCCTTTCGGCTTCTGGCACTGCATTGTGAAAGCTGCAATATTCCGAAAAGTTGATCCACCCACCGATTCGGACATTGTTGCCCAGTTTGAGCGTCGGTGGTTTGCCAGTAGTTAATCTCGCCAAAAGCCAGCGCGGATAGGCTGCTCGCATGAGACGATTCGTCGACAAGAGTTTAACTTTTTGAAAACAACTGGCCATAGATCATTTACCGTTGGATAACCAACCCAGTGTATCAACAGACCGCACGTAGGTCGCTCCGTTCACAAAACGCCAAAACTCTGCGGCTCTGGCATGCCAAGTATTAGCGGAGATGTAATTCCTTCGGCGCTCCAAGTCCGGTGCCACTTTTAGCGTCAGCGCCTCCCGCACCAGCCGGCAGAACTCCTCCTTATCTTTGGCAATGCTGACAAAAGGCACATGGTTAAACGCCTCGGCGATCGCGGTGCTGACAATAGGACGGTCGGTGGTTAGGTAATCGAACAGGCGTAAAGGGGAACGCCGGTGGTTGTGCTCGCTGACGCAAAGCGGGTTGAAACAGACATCAAAGCGGCGGAAATACGCAGGTAAATGCGCATGCGGCTTGGGGCCCAGCCAGTGAACATTAGGCCGGGCGAAAACGGCTTCGACGCGATTCGCTCCCGAAGTTGATCGTTCTTTGAATCTCGGGCCAATAAATACGAAATGCGCATTGGGAAGATTCGCTCTGACATATTCAATCAAGTCCCAATCGTAAGCGCTGCTATGAATCTGTCCCACACAACCCACTCTTGGCTTGGGCACTGATTCCAGGTCTTTTTCCGCAGCAGTTTCACCTTCAGTGGCAATTTGTTCTGGCAACCATCCGGTGGCCATCGGGAGATACTGCACTGGCGTGGAAGACAGTTCCTCTAAATCGGCGACCACTCGCCTTGCGACGCCGAAACCAACATTGCAGCAGTCCAGAAGCCTTTTCTCCAAGGGGATGAGTTTGTTGTTATCCCAGCCGTAAAACCGGAAAGTATCATGGGCGTAATATGCCTTCCTCGGCCCAGAGGCATCCTCGGCAACCTTAGCATACCATGGCAAGGTGAACAGAACTGCATCGGGTTGTCCAAAGCAGCGAACGGCTTTTCTGATCTGCCTGGTCACCAGCCACGAGGAAAGGCCAAAGGCCTTGTGCCAACTGGGAGTAGATACCCATGTGTCACGCCATGATTCGGATACCCCTTCGCTCCGGCCGACTTTCTGAAACTGACCGCGCAAGCCGCCGGGAAACGAAAAGGCATTGCGAATCCGAAAGCCATGAATTCTCACGTCCGGCGGCATTGCGTGGAGCAACGACCGAATCCACGAAGCCTCAGTATCCACAACAAAGAGACTCCGAATGCCCCTGTCTGATTCGCTTTGCATCATATTATGACCTTTAACGCGGCCCGGCAGTTAGGACAGCTTCAACGGTTTTTCCGCCTCCCAATACTGAGACCATTCAGGCGGGGCGAAGGCAAAGCGCGCGGGGTGGGAATCGAAGGAACCATATTTTGAGTTCGCATCTCGATAGGTGGACTGCCGGATATTGGTGAACCCCGTCTCGCTCAGCACTTGGCGCAGACATTCCTCTGAGTAAATGAACTGGTGGCCATGACCGTAGAATATGTCGTTTATTTGCTGGACTGCGGCGGGATTGGAGAGCACTTGCTTGGCAAAGTAATCCAAGCTAGGCGTCGTCAGGCGGATTGTTCCGCCGGGTTTGAGAACTCGAAAGCACTCCGCCAACATGCGCCGTCCCGCCTGCCGGTCAATATGCTCGATGACTTCTTCCGAATAGACCGCATCCAAGGCCGCATTGGGCAACGGCAGCGACTTGGTGGCATCCATGAAAACATCAGCGCGTGCTGTAACGTCCGCCGTAAGCCATTGGATCGAAAGCACTCCGCCGCCACCGAGATTCAGAATATGCGGGCCGGATGAGCCCAGCCATTGTTTAAGATACCGCCGGGTAACAATTGGCCCCACCCATACCCAAACTAGAGGCCACTTTCTACCGACATAGCTACAAAGTGCGTGGAACCACCCGTAACGGGCTGAATAATGGGCACATTTTGACCAAATCCCGGGTGGAGGAACTAAATGTCCCGCGAGCGGGTCGGCGTCGGTCGTAATGGGCGGGTGACGTTTCGTAACAAAGTGATCAGATGAAAAAGTCGGCACAAGGGAACAAAAGCCTTATATCTTCGCGCTTCAAGCGGACTCCGGCGGGGAAGCTGCGTTCATAGTCCCAGCGCGCGTATCCGCCCAAATATACTTTGAGGCGAACCACCACACCCATACTGCATTGACGATGTAAGCAAAAAGGCGGGCTGTTGACAACCCCAATGCTCCCCACTCCACCATCGCAAACGTAAGGCCAAAATAAAGCACGCCATAACTTACGTGGGTAAAGAACATAATCCACATCCGACCAGAAGCAGTGATTGCCTGAGCCAGCGGAACCTGGACAGCGAGGATCGCCGCCGTCACAACTGTCACCACCAAAGTAGGCCACCCCTCACGGAATCCAGCCCCGTAAAAGGACATGATAAGGGGGCTGACACAGGCAATGAATAGCGCGACTGGGATAACGGCGATGGCATTGGCCCTTATTGCCAGCGCAACGATTTTTTTCTGGCTCCCATAGCCTGCCTCAGCAGCCTGTGATGATAAAACCGGCAAAATCACCAGGGCAAGAACACCTGGCAGGAATGAAACCGCGTTAAACCAACTCAATGCTACATTGAAAACACCCATCTCCGCGTAACCATTTGGCCGATTCACCAGTAAGGCGCTACATGCCCAATTGGCCGGGCCAAAAATGACATTGCAAAGCACACTAGGCAGGCTGAATCGCCACAACATCCCCCATTGATTTGGTTGAAGTGTTGCGGAAAACGGAACGCCCGCCGCCGCTGCTTCCCGCCGGAGGGCCAAATGGCTGAACAAGCAATTCACTGCAACGCTACCATTCAACCCCCACACCGCCCCCACCAAACCAAGCCACCAAGTGCCACCAACCATCAAGGGAAAGCTCAATAGCCCACAGATGAGATTCAATCGCGCAATTGTTTTGAAAGCTTCAAAGCCCGCCAAAGCTCCGGTTTGCGCACCATTTACTGAACCGATAAGTAATAGCACGGAGCCAACCCGGATCATACCAGCCAATTGAGGTGCCGCCAGCGTATGTTGCGCGAACCAAGGAGCGAGAACGAACATCGCCAGCGACATCACTGCACCACTCGCCCAAGAAACAGATGCCGAAAGTCCCAGCACAGCTCCAGCGCGTCGCGGGTCCTTAGCCCGGTATTCGGCCACGAACTTAGTAGCGGTCAGCCCCATGCCCAAACCAGCAAACGCACTGAAAATTCCAACGGTGCTCTGAATGATTCCCAACTCACCCATGCCTACCTTGCCCAACATTCGCGCTACAAGAATTGAAGAAACCACGCTGAGCGAGCGAGAAAGCACCGTTCCAATGAGTGACCAGAATGCGCCGCGCGCCAGCCGGTAACCCAGCGGCGAGGCTTCAATGCGCGCTTTGTATGTGCGCAAGACGGCCGGACAGAGCGCATCGAGGACGGGTTTAACCGAGGTCATGGGAGTGCCACCGGGCGATTCTCAACCGCGGCTGCCGATCCGTGCGTGGCGGCAGCGTTCACCTGATTGGGCCAGCGACCCTTAACCGGCATGCAGGGGTTGCCGGAGCAGACCATCCGGGCAGGGACATTCCTGGTGACAACTGAGCCGGCGGTAACGACACCCTCCGAGCCGACCGTGACACCCGGGCCGACGAAGACCTGGGCGCCGATCCAGGCGCCGTCTTCGATGGCGATAGGTTTATTGCGGTAGGGCATGTCGGTTTTGGTGAAGTCGTGGTTGCCGGTGCAAAGGAACACACGCTGCGAAATACAGCAGTGGCTCCCGATGACGACGGGTTCGAGATTGAGAATGAACGTCTCCTCCCCAATCCAGGTGAAATCGCCGACCCGCAATTTCCACGGAAAATGAATGTTGACGCGGGGTTTGATATAGACGCCTTTGCCGACTTCGGCTCCAAAGACCCTGAGAAGCGCGCGCTTTAAGGGAGACGGCCAGGGGAGCGGGGAGAGGAAAAAGGCGCATTTGATCAAATACCAGAGGGCCACAACGGGCGTTGATCGGCCACGGGTGAAGCCGAGCCGCGCGTCGAACAAATCGTTTCGTACGCGGGTCACGGGATGCCGGATGGGGCGACGCACGCCGGCGCCGGCGCCTGGCCGAGCACCCATTGATAGACCTCCTGCATCTGTAACGCGATTCGCGGCCAGGAAAACTTCATCTCTACGAGCTTGCGCCCGTTGGCGCCCATGGCGTGCCGTTCGGAGTCGGTCATGGACACCATCGCCGACAGGGCACGCTCCAGTTCGTCCGGCTCCGGTTCGCTTCGAATGGCGGCTTGGAGGGCGAAACCATCGGGAATATTGCACTGGGGGGTCATCAGGACGGGGAGTCCGTAGGCCCAGGCCTCAAGCACGACATTCGGGAGGCCCTCGCTCGTCGAGGGGAGGACCAAGGCGTGGCAGGCGCTGAAGGCGGCGTGCTTGGCCTCCTTGAAGAGGGGGCCCGTGAAATGGACGCTGCCGGCAAGGCCAAGTTCGGCCGCTCGGGCCTTCAGGGAGTCCTCGTGCCCGCCCTGGTCCCAGCCGGCGATGACCAGGCGCCAGGGATGCGCGGAAGCATTGTCGCGGCGGCGCACGCGGGACCAGGCCTTCAGCAGCGCCGCCAGCCCCTTCTTGGGATGGATTCGGCCGATGTAGAGGAGGACCTTGGCGTCCCTGGGGACAACTTGGCTCCAGGGGGGCGGATCAGGCGGGCCCAGAGCAGGCACAGGCGCGCCGTTTGGAACCAGGCAAATGGGGGTCTTGACGCCAAATGCGCGGATCGAGGCCGCCTCAGAGGCAGAAATCGCGCGGATGCAGGCCGCCTGGCGCAATAGCCGGTTCACGTAGCACCATGCGGCGATGTGTTTCACCAGGCGCGATTTTTGCAGGTCAACCTTGTCCAGCATGCCATGAGTGGAAACCAGAAAAGGCCGACCGGTTTTACGCCCCCACTGGAGGGTGGCGAGATTGTGGTGGGTCCACAATCCGTGGCAATGAACTATCGCTGCATCCGACGCCATCAACTCGGCCAACATCTTTGGAGCATAGAGCCACTTGCGGGGAGCCCACCGCGACACCGGCACAGCGAACACCTGGCAGACCCAACGCGCCCGGTCCTGGGCCAGGTAAGGGTCTTCCACGCCGACCGCCGACACGCTGAAACCCGGCAGGTCAGCCACGGCCTTAGCAAGAGCCGGAACACTCTCGAAAAGTCCGCCCGCCGACCGGGATAACCAGGAAAGCGCATGGACAATGCCGACACGCATACGGCGCATCAAGAGCTGAGAGGGGTGCCCGCCAAAGCCGCGCTCACAGCCCGGAGGGCGTTGCGGGCAAAATTGTCGCAGTCCCAACGACGGATGTGCTCGAGAGAATTCCAGCCCGTCATCGTTCTGGCTTGGGCATCACCTGAAAGGCGGTCCAGGCAGTTGGCCAGGTCGGCCTCGTTTGCTGGATCAAACAAGAGGCCACTCTTCTCTGGCGCCACTTGCCCGGATTTTCGCGCGAACAGATTGCCCAACGCGGGGCTGGCTTTTTGTGCCCTGGGCCGTGAGGGGTCAGCTGATGCGCTTGGAAGCCGCACCCTCCAGTTCGTTGGCGGACAGGCTCAGCATTAGCTCGGCCGACCCGCGTAAACCAAAGGGCTCGAATATACAGCCTTTTGCGCGGCTCTGAACCAGCGTGTGCCGGCGCAGCCGCGGCGCCTCGAGGCCAGCGGGGGCCGGCCACAGGACGCGGCTTCGGTAACCAACCGGCCCAATTCACGGCCCACGAGCCTATTGCGTCATACGCCGTTCTTTTCCAGTATGGCTGCGAGGACCAGCGCAACCGCCCGAGCGTCTCCTCGCTTTGAGTCCGCCCTAGCGCACTCCGCCATACTCTCGAGCGACGCTCGATGCTCCAAACATGATCTCATGGCGGACAGCACAGCGCTTACCTCGGTGGCCGCCAGGAATCCGCTCACTCCGTCTCTTACGAAGTACCGCGCCGCCTCTACGCAGCTCGTCGTGATGGGCACACAGCCGCACGCCATCGACTCCGGAATCACGAGGCCCCAGCCCGAATGGGAGGCGGGGTAAAGAAGAACGTGCCCGTTTTTGAACGGCCGCAGCCTCTCCTCCCAACTCGGGTACTCCCGGTCAATCTCGATCGCGGACCGCAGCCCGGGCTCGCTGCCCACTCCCTTCCAAAAGCTCGTCTCCTCAGGCCCACTGGCCGCGAGGATAAATCGAAAGCTGTGGGGCCTCTGGCGCCACAACCTAGTGAGACAATCGCACACAAGGCCAACATTGTTGCGTCGCAATAGTCGCCCGGAGAAGACAAACGTGAGAAGCTCACTCTTCGGGGGTAAGCCCGTGCGATCCATGCATGCAGAAAGGTCTTCTCCGTATGGTAGAAATTCCACCGGGCCGTCGAAGTGTCTCGAAAACCAGGCCACTGCACGATCACCTATACCCATGAGGAACCTTGCCCCAGCCAGACGAGGCCGCAGGTAGAACCTCCCATAGAGGGCCAGGGCTGCTCGCGGCCTGAGGAGATTCGGCGGCTCCATCCAGTACGCGTACGGGATGCCCTGCCTCACCGCCTCGCGCTGGGCAATGCTCGCGAGCGGCTGTCTCGGATGCCCGATCACCATAACCGAATACCTGGCGCTGACAACGCAAGCACGGAACCACTCTTCTAAGGAAGCGGCACCGGCGCCGTCTGGCGGGTGGCGCGGTCGCTTGCGGCTATACACTGCCGCATTCATCCAGTGCTTGCCCCGGCCCCTTTGTTTTCCCTCGGCGCAAATCACGTCGTACTGGCCCAACCCAGCGCACTCGAACGCCTCAGCCACATCCTGCTGGAAAGGGGCAGGATAATTGGTGACGAATAGCAGACGGCGTCCGCTGGACCGGTAAAGGGATTTACTCGGCGCAACCACAGTCCATCGTGAGAGGCAGCAGGACCTCCGCCACCCCCCAGCTAGGGGCGTACCGGGCGGGTCAGGGCTTCCGCCCCACAGCGAGCAACTGCCGCCGGTTCCTGAGGACGGAGAGCAGCCACAAGAGAGGCGATCTCAAAGCTGTCCTGTAAAATGGAAAGAGCCTTGGGTGCCATGCCTGGCTGATAATCCGGCACTCGGAGACGTCGAAGCCGCACTCAATGAGGACGTTAGCAAACAGACGGGGAGTCCAGGTCCATAGGTGGTGGTCGGGGTCGTCCTTGACCCAACGCCGCTGTCTCCGCTGCCGGATGTCGTCTATCGGCAACTTCGCAACCAGGACTCCTCCTTCGCGCAGGTTCGTGCGCAATGCCAACAGAGTGCTGTACACGTCCCTTACGTGCTCAAGCACGTGATTGCTGACGACCTTGTGGTATGTTGGGAGCCCCGGTAACTCGGAGAGGCAGGAGTAGATTCTCAGCCCCGTAGCAAGCGCCAGCGCCCGGGACGCTGGGTTGACCTCGAGCCCCTCGGCCTCCTTGACGTGGCGCGAGAGCTCGCGGAGCATGCCGCCGTTCCCGCAACCGAAGTCCAAGAGGTAGTCATCCTGTTGCATGTACGGTCTGAAGGAATTTGCGTCAATGGCGTAACCCAGCCAGTTGACGTCGCTAAGCTGCATGTGCTGCCGTGCGTACGTCTGGCCTCGTTGGCCAATATAGTGCCTGCTGGCTTGAACTGATTCAGGTAGGTTGTTCATGACTTTTGACGCAGAAAAGGAGGTGCACTATGCTCGTGGCTCTCGTCAATAGTGTCGGTCAAGAGCGGAACTACAAGGCTCGATAGCTGCCAGCGGGCTGGCCCGCTCCCGGCCTTTGTGCGAGCCGCCAGGGCGCCTGGAGCACGACTCCAGTCATAGACCGTTGACTCGGAACCAATCTGGATGGGAAAAACCTCGGCGGGGCGGGCCAGTTTCCGGAGGGCGGAGGCTCGCGCATGGTGGTACGGGCCGAAATTACTCCAGAGGAGGGCGATCCTGCCCGAAGGTGGCAAGCCACGGCCAGGAGAAGCATGCTGATCAGCCGGCACAGACACATCAAAGGGCTTATTCCAAATCACTTCCAAGATGAGACTAATTCGTTTGTCTTTTGGGCCTCTGGCTTCGTTGCTCGCTCGTTACAGACCGCTGCGGGTATGCGCCTCGCTCGCGCCTCGCCAGAGGCCCAAAATCCTGCGCGCCTTAGTCTCATCTTGGAAGCTCATTGGAATTAAACGCGGGCAATTGGGTGGCGGGTTGCCGCCCTCACACCTGGCGCCATCGGGCGGGTGGCGGCCAGCGGCGTTGAATTCTTCTCCAACTGAGCCGCGGGCGTCCGCGGTAGGAGCGGACGGGGGCGGAGAGCCCAGGGCGGTAGCGCAGAGGGAGAGGGTAAGAGGCGCCGGTTGCAGGGCTTGCAGACACGGACGGGGATTGCGCGTTCATCGTCCGATACACCGCCCTCCAGATGAGGATGGGCAGGAGGAGCCAAAGGAGGAATTTGAAAACGGAAATGCCGCCGTCGCGATAGAGCTGAATGGTCGCTGCCAAAATCCCGCAGTACGAGAAGGCGATAAAAGCATTGGCCTGGTGGCGCGAGAACCAACGGTGAGCGCGTCCCAAGGCCCATCCCGCCGCCCCGACGGTCAGGACCAAGCCGACCCAGCCGCCACTAAGCCACCCGTCCCCCAGGAGAGTGACCGTCAAGCCGAGGAAATTGCCATAGGCATTGAGGTTCAGCCGCCCGAAGGGCGCGCCGGCCGGTTTCCCCTTCCATAGTTTCCGAGGGATGGGTTCGGTGAATAACTGCAGGTACTGAAGACCGTAATTGTAGGTTCCGGTTCGTTCGGGAACCGCAGCCAATACGTAAGTCAGAAAGTCGAAACTGGCGAGGTCGTGTTTGTCGAGCTTGGTCCGGATCTTTTCCGCGGCGCTGCCGTTGCCGGACAGGACTTTGGGAGCTGGTTCTTGACCTTGGAGAAGGCTCTTAAATACATCCCGGTTGTCACCTAGCCAGTTGAAAAGGATGAACAGGGGCAGCAAGAGGGCAAGCAAGCGAACGGGCAGCCACTTGCGGCGCTGGTGCCAGCAATAAACCAAAAACAGCATGAACACGCAGATTATTATCGTCCAGCGGGACCATCCAAACCAGGCGCGGTAGGCAAGATACAATGTGACCGGAACGAGGGTCCACCACCTAAAGGCAAAAGCCCAGACGAAAATCGCCAGCAGTGGGACGGCCATGTGCTGAGCGTCGTTCACATAACCGCTGGTGCCCGTCATGATGTAAACGGCGCCGACACGCTCACCGGCAATTCCGTGTCTGGTCGCATAAATAGAATAAGCGAGCAATGGGGCGAGCAGAGCACCGGTGAGCAGGAACGCGGTTCTGAGTTCGGGCGTAGGCAGGGTTGCAGCAGGCCCCACTTGGCTGGGCAGGCCCCGAGAAGCGGAGAGACAGGCGGTGACAAATACCCCCAAGGCTAATGAGGTAACAACAAGCGTCTTGAGCCAATCCTCATCCCTGGGCCAGAAGGCCATATATTGCCAGGAATGGTCGAAGTGAAGGTAATGAGCAAAAAGGGGCCTAATGACAAAGACAATTCCGTGGAAGGCCAGGTAAACCGTGCAGGGGTGAAAAATCGAGGCTTGGCGTGAACCGAAGAAAACCAAGGCGATCGCCAGGAAAAAGAGCAGTTGCAGAGTGAGCGCGAGCTCGAGCATGGGGGGGCGGAAGGGACTACGGACTACTGACCACGGACCACGGACCACGGGACCAAAGGCAGAGGACGACGGCACTGGTGATCGCGGCCACCACGGTGCTTAATCTCCCGGTTTCTTTCTCAACGGCTCGAATCAGGCCGTGCAGGCATGCAAAAGTGGACTTCGTCTGCGCGTGGAGCTGCTCGGCGTCGGCTTCTGATAGATAGCCCAGGCGGCGCGCGAGATGGATGAAGTACTGCGTTTCGGTCAAGGAGCCTCTTGCAATGTAGAGAAAGTGCAGGTAATCGCGCTTGCTCTCTCGTGAGGAGCCTTCAGCGATATTTGCCGGAACAGAATAGGCCGCACGCCGGATTTGGCTTGTCAGCCCGTACAATTCTTCCCTAGGGAAAGACCGGGTGCATGAATAAACTGCCACCGTCAGGTCGTCCGCCAGCTTCCAGGCTTCAATTTTCGTATAATCTCGCATATAAGGGACAAGGGACTACGGACCACGGACCACGGACCACGGACCACGGAACCACGGGACCACGGACCACTGACCACGGACCACCGTAGTCAGTAGTCCGTGGTTAGTGGTCAGTGGTCAGTAGTCTCGTAGTCCTTCGTCCGCCGTCAGTGGTCCTTCCCCGCTGAGTGGTAGTAATCGGCGTATTTGTAGTATTCGTATGAGCGGGAGGCGCTGTTGGCGCGGTTGAAAACCAGCCCCATAATTTTGGCCTGCCGTTCGTAGAGCAATTCCATGGCCCGCCGGATCGTCCGGCTGCCCGCATAAGAGCCACGCACCACCAGGAGCACGCCGTCCACCTTCGGCGCCAGGCTGGTGGTGTCATCGGCGGCAAACACGGGGATGCTGTCGATGATGGCGCAGTCGTATTGCTCACGGATTTGCGCCAGCACCCGGTCGCACCCGGCCCCGAGGAAGAGTTCGCCCGAGTTGCCCACCGGTTTGCCCCGGGGCAGGAGGGAGAGGTTGGGCACGGAGGTGGGCACGACGAATCGGGCCAGGTCCCCGCCCTGGGTGAGCAGGTCGGCGAAGCCCGGCTCCTGGGGCAGCTCGAAGAGTTCGTGCAGGAGTCCGCGGCGCAGGTCGCCATCCACGAGCAGGACCCGGGAGCCGGCAAAGGCGATGGCCCGGGCCAGGTTGGCGGCCACGGTAGATTTGCCTTCACGGGGGATGGCGCTGGTGATCAGCAGGGCCTTGGGCTTTTCTTCCGGGACTGCGGCGTAGAACAGGGCCGAGCGCATATTGCGGTAAGATTCGGCGAAGATGTGCCGGCGGTCGTCCGCATCCAGCAAGGCGGGTCTTTTTTTCTTCTTCGCGTTGCCGACTTCGGGGACCTGGCCAACGACCCACTCATTGAATCGCCCGTTCAGGTCTTCCAGCGACATGACTCGGTCATTCAAGACTTCCACGAGGAAGACCAACCCGAGGCCACCGCCCAGGCCCAGGAAAATGGCTAGCGCGAGGACGAATGGGACCGAGGACTTGTCCCGCCTCGGCGCCGAGGCGCGATCCAGGATGGTAATGTTCTCCTGGTCGAGGTTGCGCGTGACATCGACCGTCTGGAGGAGGCCGAGCAGGCGCTCGTGAAGGCCCTGAAGGCGGTCGACATTGAGTTTAAGGCGCTGGTACTGCGCAATACGTTCACTGGCGCTGTTGACCTTAGCTTCCCATTCTTTGATCGTCTCCTGGATCCGGTCGAGCTTCAACTTGACGGTCTGCCTCGCGTTGGCAAGCTGATCGCGGCTCTGTTTGCTCAGGAATTCGACCAGTTTTTCGCCCCGGGAGATCTCCTCGTCCAGTTTGACAATCTTGGGGTGTTCCGGCCGGAGATGTTTGCTGAGCCGGGTCCGCATGATGCGGAGCTTCTCGAGTTCCTGCTGGGCGCCGAGGAATTCGGGGGGCGGGCTGGCGGAGGGCATGGCCGGGTCGGCCAGCCTCCGGGGGTCCGGAGCGCCGGCGAGGGCATTGGTGAGGCCGGCCAGGGCCCACAGGCCCTCGGTCGAGGTGGCCTCGAGGAGCTGATGCTCCAATTTGAGCTGGGAGAATTCGGCGAGGAGCTGCGTGAGATAGGCGCTGGCGGCCTTGGCCTGCTCCTCGAGGACGGCGACGTTGTTGTCGCGCATGTAGGCGGTGAGGGTGTCGTGGCCGCTTTTGAGGTCGGTTTCCTGTTTGGTGATCTGCTCCGAGACGGAGGTATAGGTGTCACCGGCTGAAGTGGCGCGAATCTCGCGTTTGAAGGCGAGGAACTCATCAATAGTGGCATCGAGGAAGGCGCGAGTATAGGAGTCGTTTGGGCCCGTGGCCTTGATCTCGAAGACGGCGCTCTTGGGGAGCTGGGAGACGCGGATCTTGACAGGTTCAGGCAGGCCCTCGGAATTGGTGGGAACGGGGAGGTGGAGGGTGCTCACGATCCGGTTAAAAGCGCGTTCATTCATCCTGCCGCTCTGGAGCAATTCGACCTGGGTGCCGCCGGAGGTTTGCGCGTCTTCCTCGTAGGTGCCGCCCTCGGGAAGGCGGAGGCCAGTTCTGCCCATGCTCCAAAGGTGGGCATAGGAGACGTAGGTCTCAGGCCACCACAAGATGTAGGCGGCGGCCAGAACACTGCATAGCGAGAGGCTCAGCAGTACGATCCACCATTTCTTGCGGAGCAAGATGAGATATCGGCGGAAGCGCAAGGCCGGCGGGGAGACAGGATAGGCCGGGACGTCGACGTAGCCGTTGCCCGGCACCAAAGCGCGAGCCGGGAGGGCGCCCTGGACATCGGAGACGGAATTGTCAGAATTAGGAGGCTGCATGCGGTCAGATTACATCCACGGGGGCGTGATTCGAGCCGACTCCGCCGAGCGGGGGCAGGTCGCTAATGCGTCTTCCAGGATCAACGTTGCGCTTCCGCAAAACAACCCAAGAGAAGCTCGTTAAGAGGGGAATGGGATGTTTGGCGAGCCAGCGCGCCTTTGCTCGCTCGAGTTTATGGAGCAAGGGCATACGCGTTTGGTAGTAACTATGACCGAAGTACCCCCGAAACTCGACCACCTCAAATCCAACTCGCTCGAACCGCCGTATCATCCTGCGCGAGGGACCACGACACCACCTGTAATAGGCCCTAAAGTGGCGATGTGTTTCGGTGAAGCCAGGAACAAAGAAGTTGAGAAGCCCGCCGCATGAGCACTCGGGCAAGAGTCTGTTCATCACAAACGGAAGCGCGTACAATGTCGGAAAGCAATGGACTGCAGCGCCGCCCCCGGCCAGCATGTAATGGATGGTCTGGTGAAAACGCTGAATGTTGTACACATGCTCGTGAACGATCCGGCTGAAAATGAGATCAAAGCGCCCTTTGAAAAGTGCCGTCGGTTCCTCAGTGCCAAGTTCCATGCGGAGCTTGTGATAGGTCGAATCGGCCTTCATTAATTCCTCTTCGCGCGCGTCGTTCACGGTGTACTCGAGGCCTCGTGCGGCAATGTAATCCGGGCCGAGTGAAGGGTGAGCACCACCTCCGACTTCCAGGATGCGCCGCGCAGCGAAGTCAGTTATGAGTTGTTTCACGGCTTCGAGGCTCGAGTCAAGAACCCCCCGGGCCTCATAGGTTGTCTCAAAATGCGCCTTGACCATAGAGTGACGTCAGAGGGCAGCCGACACTTCGTGCCGGTCAATTCGCGGGCCTCTTTTCGTTTGGCGCGAATCTACTCGCCGAGTAGTCGCTATTTTAGCCAGGCTCACAGGAGCCAGGGTTCAGGCCAATGGTTCAAGGCGGCCGGAACCCGGCTTACCGTCAACGCTAAAAGATGACCAGCCGGCGGGGGACGAAGATCAGGTCGCCGGGTTCGAGTTTCATGTCGCTTTCGGTTTTGCCTTTCTCGAAGACTTCGTTCATGTTTACGATGAATGTCTGCGTTTTGTTCGCGGCGTCGCGCCCATTGCGCGTGACTTTGACATGGCGCTGGTTCGCATACTCGGTGAAGCCGCCGGCGCGCAGGATGGCCTTGCTGAGCGTGAAGACCTCGTCGCCCGGAATCTCAACGGGCCCGGAGGCCCGCACTTGGCCCACGAGATAGACCCGGCCGCCGCTCCTGGTCACCAGGTCGAGGGCGATGATGACCGTGGCCTGGTAATAGTATTTCTTCTCGAGCTCGGTTCTGATTTCACGGGCCAACTGTTTGCAGGTCTTGCCGACGGCCGGAAACCGCCCGATGTAGGGGACCTCGACATCGCCTGAATCAGTGACGGGGACAGGCGGTTTGGGGGCGAGGGTTTCCCTCGGGTCTTCCTGGTCCTCGACAATGCGAAAGCTGAGGCGGTCGCCCAGGGCCAGCTTGTGCTTGTCGTCCAGGGTGTCCATGGTGGAGAAGGCGTTGGTGTTAGATCCGGAGGCCGGGGGGGCGGAGGTTGGAGGTCGGAGGTCGGAGGTCAGGGGAGCAGCGTTGGTCGGAGGGACATTGGTTGGGGCCGGCGAGGTGGCGTTCCACTGATTGCTTAGACCCTGCAACCAGGTCTTGGGGTCGGCAAAGCGAGGGTCGGCGGCCGCGGAACCGAAGGCGGCGAGCACCAGGGCGCAACCGAAGAAGTACCCGCAGAACACGCTGAATACGCGGAAAGGCAGGGGGCAGCCGAAGAAGCAACCGCGGAATACGCTGAATACGCGGAAAGGCAGATGGGAGGGTTCTGAATTCCGCGTGTTCTGCGTGTTCTGCGGGTTACTCCTCGCGGTCCGTGGTTTTTGGGGAGCGTTCATGGAATCAAAACTGGTATGCAGGGTGCAAGGTGAGGCAGTTTTGCTCATAATCGAGGAACTGGCTCAGACCCGAGGTCTTGAGCCAATACCGGTAGTTCAGGCTGGCGGTCAGCTTCTGCTTTATGGGGCAGGACAACCTGAGGTTGGCGGACACGCGGTCATAATTGTCCCTAAAGGGTCCAATGGGTTGTGTGGCGGTTTCATACCGAACCGAGGTGGAGAGCGAGATATGCTCAATGAGGCGCCAATTGACAGAAGCAGTGCCGTAGTACTGGTCGGTCAGGGCGGAGGAGTTGCCCATGAAGGCCTCGTGACCGCCCTCCACCGAGTAGCTGATTTTAGGACTCGGCCGATAGGACAGGTTCAAGGAGGCATAATAGCCGGATTGATCGCCGCTCCCGGCAGCCGCGCCTTCGTTGGAGAAGCTGTATTGATAGAAGCCAAGTCTCGCCAGCAGTTTGATAACCTCGGTGGCCTGCCACTCGGCAAACCCGCCCGCGCTAGCGGTCACGTTGTCGCTCAGGAGCTTCTGGTCGTAAGCGGTCGGGCCGCCGCTCAGCTCGAGGCCGGCGGTCGCCGCCGGGTGGACCTTAAAGACGGCCCGGAGCAGGAGGAAATCGGAAGCGCGGCTCAGGTAGTCGTAGGTCGAGGAGGAGGAGACGAAGTTGAAATGGTCGTAGCCGAAGGAAAGGACCACATCGTGCAGGTCCCACACGGCCATCGCCCCCAGGGTATTGTCCAATCCGCCGGCCCTGGCGGTGCGGCTGATGGCGCCCCAGGCCGTCGGGTCCTGCTCGTACGAGAACTGGTCATGGAGATTGATGCGGAGGTTCTTGGTGAAAATGTCCCAGGTCAGCGCAGATCCGGGCGTGATCAGGGGCCGATCATATTGGTCGTGGCTGACAAACTTTTCGTAACCGGCGCCGAGCGAGAAGGTCAAGGCATTGAGCTCGGTGACCGGCCAGAAGACACCGAAGTTGGCCAGCGGCCGAATGATGAAGTCCTGCTGGGGATCGGCGTGAGCCAGGTTCACATTGTCATTCCACTCGCCGTCCAGCGAAGCGGAGGCGAGGACCTTCAAATCGCCCCAACGGACGGTGTAGGGTTGGTTTTCGAGTTCCAGGCGGGGCTGGGAGGCGGCAGACTGGCAGCTCAGGGAAAGGCGGAGGGCGTCCTGGGCCGAAGCGCTGCCGCCAGCGGCGGCCAGCGCGGCGCAGATAAAGCACAGAGGTCGGAGGTCGGAGGTCGGAGGTCGGAGGCACTGACCTCTGACCTCGGACTTCCGGCCTCGGCCTTCCGCCCTCTGACCTCTGACCTCTGTCTTCCGACCTCCGCTCTTCATACCGCTCCTTTCGGTGGGCAGAACATCTGGAGTGCCGTGCGGAAGATCAGCCAGAAATCGAGCCACAAAGACCAGTTCTCCAGGTATTCAAGGTCGGACTCCATGCGGTGCGCCCCCTCGTCAGAAGTTTCAACCCTGCCGCGAAAGCCCCTGACTTGGGCAAGCCCGGTAATTCCCGGCTTCACGAAACTGCGCACGTAGGCTTTGTCGTAGAAACGCAGGAAGCGTTGATTATCCGCCATGATGTGGGGTCGTGGTCCCACGACGCTCATGTGGCCGCGCAGCACGTTCCAGAATTGGGGCATTTCATCCAGGCTGGATTTCCTCAGGAAGCTGCCGATCCGGAATAGCCTGGGGTCGTCCTTCGAGTCTGGCAGCGTGTCATTCGCCGGGTCCCCGACGTGCATGGTTCGCAATTTGAGAATCGGGAAGGGCTCGTTGTGGAAACCCTCGCGCGGCTGGACGAAAAAGAGCGGCCCGGGCGACTGGAGGCGCTGGCAAATCCACGCAAACAAAAGCAGCGGCGGCAGAATGAACAGAACCACGGGCAGACTCACCGCGATGTCCACGCAACGTTTGAAAAATCGGTTGATTGGGTTCTCCAACGGCTCCTCGCGCAAGCCGATGAAAAACTTGCCCTGGTCTTCGAAGACCGCCAGGGGATGGCCGAAGATCTCGTCGAGGTCCGCCACGACGAGCAACCGGATGCCGCGCCCCTCGCAGAGGTTGGTGTAATGCTGCACCAAGCCATTGGTGCGGGGAAACTCGGCCATGATGACCTTCATGATCCCCGGGGCGGCCAATGTCTTCTCGAGCTCCTCGGGCCGCCCGAGCGTCGGCAGGGAAGCGCTGGTGTCGTCGTCCGCGTCTTCGGTCAGCAACCCCAACACCTCCAAACCCAGGTGCTGATTTTCTTCGAGCCAGCGTTTCAACTGGACCGCTTTGCGTCTCGGCCCCATCAGCAGGACTTTCTGATGCAGCGCCCGGCGGAAGATCAGGCGGCCGAGGGGGGACGGCAGGAAGCGGTTGGTCGCGTAGAGAACCAGGTAAAGCAGCGGAATGAAGGTGAAGAAGAACAGGCGGGAAATATTCGCATCGTGGGCGGCGACCAGGTAGAGCAGCAGATAAAAGAGGGTGGTGCCGAGCTGCCGGAAGGAGCGGCGGTTGATCTCTTCAAAGCTCGGGGTGTGCAGGCCGGCGTCCACCCGGAAGGGCCCGGAGCCGATGAGCAGGCCCAGGAGAACAAATTCATTGTAAATGAGGTAACGGCCGATGGCCGCACGGTCGATGGGAAGGTGGTAGCAGAGGAAGAACCAGGTCCAGAAGGCCAGTGTCACCAGGATGCACTGGGAGAGCAGGACCAGGTGCTGGATGCCTCGGCGACGGTCGGAAATCATCGGCGGTGCTCCTGGATTCGCAGTGTTCGCGCGCGGTTCATAAACCACGGCCTTTCTCCGATGTGGGACGGGAGGCGGCCTCCAGCTTTGCGCGGACGGCGGCCTCCAGCTTTGCGCGGATGACGCCCTTCACCGATGCGTCCCGGGGTTGGGGCGCCAGCGGACCGAAGGGGGAGCCCGCCTTCCGGAGCCCGGAGGGGCTCAAGCGGGCGGGTTTTGGGCTGGTGGGTCCTGCGCTGCCGGGCTTGCCGGTCCAGGGGCACAAACCGTTGGCTCGCATTTGACAAAGGTGGTCGCCCTCGATCAGTCCTGCGGGGTGAGCGTGGGCGGGCATATTGCCGTCGCGCCACTGGCCCGGGCTGGTGCCGAACCGGCGCCTGAAGCAGGAATTGAAAAGACCCAGGTGGTTGAAACCGCATTGTTCAGCCACGTGGATGACCTTGGCGTCGCGATTTCGCAGCAGGGAAATGGCTTTGATCAACCGCATCTCCATTCTCAGGGCGGCCACGGAGAAGCCAAAGTGCTGATGAAAGAGGCGGTTCAAATGGCGCGGGCTGCAATGGAATTTGTCCGCCAATTCCCCCACCGTAAGACCCATGATGTCAGCCACTAAAAGCTCCTCGAACACGTGGATCATGTGTTCCTCGGTGCCGACAAACCCGCCCCGCTGGCGGCGGGCGTCTTTGAATTCCACGGTTAAAATGGCGGTCACGACCCGCAGCAATTGGCCGCGGTGGTCCAGGTGGTGTTGGGCCGGGGCAGCCGCCAGCAGTCGATGGCATTCCTGGGCAAGGGGGCTGGGAGCGGGATACAGCCTGGGGGTCCTGAAACATTCGGTGACGTGCTGCAACAGGGCCAGCTCATTGCTCCCAAACAGCGGGTACAGATGCTCCAAACAGAGGGAAAAGCACCAAAAGACCAGTTCCCCAGCGTCCGCGGCGCAGACCTTGCCACCCTGGGCCTCCGTGAGAACAAGGACATCGCCGGGTGCAAGGGGATGATTGATCGCCGCGGAGACGAACGTTCCGACGCCCCCCTGCGGAAACAGGAAAGAGAAGCTGTGGCCTCGATTCAGCCACTCTTCAGGCGGCTTGAGGCGAAGAAGCTGCAGGGCAAGATGATCGTGAGCAAGCATTCAGCACCTCCATTGGGACGTCACTTTTGGGCTGGAACAGCCCCGAATCTCTCCAGCGCGAGTTCCTCCTGCGGCTGCTTCAACCGCCGAGAACAGGCCCCGTCCCAATGCCAACCAACCGGGTCGTGGAAGATCCTGATGCGAAATGGGCAGCAGGTTCCACGAGGGGCGGAAGGGGTAGGTGGCCCCAATAGCCAAAACCACACCCAGCCCCCTCCGGCAGGCGCCCCTGCCAGGCTCGCTTTTCTGCCCGTCCCACAACATCGACTTTCCGCCTCCATAGCAGAATCTGTGAGTGAACGCTGACTCCAGAGCGCGGAAAACGCCCTGTGTTCGGCCCAGAACGGCCTGACAAATGCACGCCGACAGCGGTGACCACTCGGTCCCACTCTCGAAGATGCCTGGCAATCCATGGTCGAAAGCGAAAAGCTCACCGTTATCCGCCGCCAGCGGGGCTGTGCACCATTCTATCCCATTGGGGAGGCGCCAGTCCTGGAGGGCGATTGTGACCCACAGACTCTGCCACAGAGCCTGTCTTGTAATCTAACCAAATCAGGAATTAACTATTCAGAAATTAGCCATTCCCATGCAGAAATTAGCCATTCCCATGCCAATATGACAGCGGGACGGGGTGCTTAGTTGTATCATGTTTATTCTCAACCACTTAGGGTCTCGGATTTTCGTATTCTCCGTTCGATCAGCCCTTGGCTTTTTCGGCGATTGTGTAAGCTTGACCGACACCCAGAAGCGCTCTACTGCCAGTCCCAACCAGCGGCGCTTGCGTAAGGCCTTGATTCTACGGTGTTTATGAAACTGTTATCGGCCGTCGGGCACTCCCGCCATGCGACCGTTAAGAATATCGACACCGTTAAGAATATCGACACCCTTCCGGGGCCGGCACCCTAGCCGGACTGCCTCCCATCTGTGGCCTTCTCTCACTCGGGACCTTGACCGGCATTATTAGCAAACGGTATTAAAGCGGAAATCGGTTATGAAGTCTATACATAAATAAGACAAGGCCAATCACTTTTCGGACAAGGCGAAATAATCAAATAATCGTTCGCTCCAGGTCGGCGCGAGTTGTTGATTCAGAGCGTGAAGAGCGCGCGGTGGAAATACCCGGGCATCACTTCGGGGGCGGCATTCCACCCAGGAATTTATCGAGAGCCTCTTTAATTTCCAGCAGGTGAGCCGGTTTCTGCACCACGAAATCCAGGCAGGAGCGATCTTCGGGCACCAATCCGGTGTGCATGATCACGGGTGTGGCAGGAGACCTGAGCTTGATAATGTGCGCCATCTCCACCCCGGTCATCCCCTGCATGGAATTGTCGGTCACAACGGCGTCATGAATTTTCGGGTCGAAGACACCGAGGGCTTCCTCGGCGCTGCGCACGGAATCCACGACGTACCCGAAGTAAGTCAAAAACCACCTGGTGAGGAGGCGAGATTCATCTCCGTCATCGACCAAGAGGACCGTTTTCACGCGGAGTGGGGTTGGGGCATTCACACAGCAGCAGCGTTACGCTTTTGGTTGCGCTCGATCAAATTGCCCAGCGACGGCTACGGCCAAGGCACTTCTTCCGACATAGTTTCCGCAGAGCTGCCGGGAGACGGAAAGCACAAATCTGTAGCGTAAGACGCGCCGTCTTACGATCTGGCATACCGCCAATCACTGACCGACCACGCCACCGCTCCGATGCAGTCCAATGCTCTGCGTCGAGAATAAGCAATCCTCGCTGCAAAGTCCAGCCAGATTCAGGACATCCATAGGCACCGAATGGCCATCCAGCTCACCGACCGCAGCATGACCGACGCGTCCGCAGAAGCTCCTCGCTCCCGGCTTGCCAGCAGCCAAAATCCCGGCGTCATATTTTACCGGTCATTTCGTGACGGCTCCTTCGTTGACTTTCGCCCCGCGTTGCCTCCCTTGCGGGGGCGGGGCGTACTGACGGTGTTTGGCGAGTGACGAGAGAAGTGGGCCAGACCGCTGCGCGCGCCGGCGCGGAAAGGCTGAACGGGCGCCGGATTTCGTGCGGCGGCGGCTGCGGGAAAGGGGACTGGAAGCGGTCTATCCCAAGCCCCGCGCCAGCCAGCCCGGGCCGGTTGGCAGGCGCTTGACCTAAGCGCCCATGAGAAAACGGTTGGAGGCAGACTACCGACTTTTGACCCGGTTGTTGTTGCCCACCACGGTGCGGAGTTTACAATCCTTTCGACACGCATGAGGGCGAAGCACAACCAGCGCCATCGTCCACCCCATCAACGGGGCGGAAACTCCCTGCGCTCCGCGGCGCCGAGCGCCAGCCGTCGGTCCCGCTGGAGACTGGCGCTCCTCGCGGGTTTGGGCGCCATCGCACTGGCGGGTTGGTTCGCTGTGAGCTCCTGGAGGCATTCAGGCAAAACGCCCAGGGAACCACCGGCGCCTCCGGTCGCCCGGACCGGTATGCCCACCAACCCGCCAACCGCCCAGCATGCCACCCACGCCGCTAACAACCACCGGGAGTTCATCATTCAAGTGAACCGCGGCAACGAGCTGCTCGCTGAGGGCAATCCGGCCGAGGCCGCCCGGGTTCTGACCGAAGCGATGCGGTTGAACCCGGAGGACGAGGACGTTCATTATGACCTGGGGTTGGCGCTGACGCGGCTGGGGAGATTTGAGGAAGCGATCCAGCAATACGGGGAGGCCTTGCGCATTTTTCCAGACTATGCTGAGGCCCACAATAATTTGGGCAATCTGCTGATGCGCCTCGAGCGGAACGAGGAAGCCATACAGCACTTCGAGCAAGCGGTAAAAATCATGTCGGATTACGCCTCGGCCCACAACAACCTCGGCACTGCGCTGCAGAAGGTCGGGCGGGCGAACGACGCCTTGGTGCACTTTCGACAGGCCGTTAAACTCAAGCCGGACTACTGGCAGGCTCACTTCAACCTCGGGACGAGCTGCCTGCAAGAGGGACGTGTAAGCGAGGCGCGGAGCGAGTTTGAAACCGTCCTGCGTCTGCAACCGGACTTTGGACCGGCAAAGTCGGCGCTCGCAGCGATCGAAGTCCAGCAATCAGGCGGTGCACCGCCAAAACCCTAACCCGGGGGGCTCACTGGCGCCGACGGACACTGCGGCGTGAGTTCGGCGGCGGCTTGCCGCGCTGAGACCTTGCGGTCTGAGGCCGATCTTTTACCAACGTATGGCTGGGATTCATGGGGGTTCGCCGGGACGGCTACTTCGCCTCGCGCAGGGTGTTGAGCAGAGCCCGGGCCGGTGCGTTATTCGGCTCGAGGCGCAAGATTTCGAGGACCTGTTTCTCCGCATCAGCCGGTCGGTTTGCCCGAGCCAGGGCCTGGCCCAAAGCGAGCCGGCCTTCGAGCGACCGTGGCTTCTGTCGCACCGCCAGTTTCAAGTGGTGGAGCCCGTCCGGCAAGCGGTCCATCCGCAGGCACAGCAATCCCAGCGCGTACCGGGCCGGGTAATACTCAGGGTTTATGCGGAGGCCTTCGCCGTAGAGCGTGAAGGCTTCGGCCCGGCGGCCAAGCCTCTCCAGCAGTTTGGCCAGGCCGATGCGAGGCAACGCGGCCTGGGGCTGCAAACCGATCAACGCCCGCCACTGTTCCTCGGCCCCTGCCGCGTCCCCGCCGTTTTCCAGCAATGCAGCCAGGTTCCAGCGGAGATCCGGGTCTTCGGGGTGACGGCTAACCAGCTCTGAAACCCGCTGGATGTCGCGCCGCACCTGCGCCGGTTTACTGGTGAGCCGGTATCGGGCGAGTTGCTCGTTGATCCTCTGCAGTTCACGGGCGTGACCAACCTGGCTCGTAAACGGCGCCCCCTCAAGACGTTCCCGCATCACATCAAGTGCCTCGTAGCGATTCCAATCCGTGAATCCCAGCAGCCGCAGGCATTCGGCCTGCGAAACCCATTGGCCGGTTGCTTCCAACGAGAGCGCCCTGGCCGCCTGCTCCGCCACCGCGCGGGCCAGGAGATAATTTCCCTCCGGCGTCAAGTGGACGTGCTCATAAAAGTACTCGGCGCCCAGCAATCCTTGCTGACTGTTCGTGGCAAAGAGTTCCTCGGCGTCCAACAGGCTCACCCGCCGGGCGGCGAAGGCGGCGGCGGCCCGCCGGATCATCCCGTTGATCCGCCCGTCGGCACGGAACTGCAGCGCGTCATTGTCGCGGGCCAGGCGAAATAGAGTCGCCGCTTCGGCATCCTGCCCCAGCAGGCGACAGCATTCGGCCCGGCGAAAAGCCAGGTCGGCAAACTCGCCGTCAATCCAGGCAGCCCGTTCGTAAGCCGCCTTGGCTTCGGCCAGTTTGCCCTGGTCTTGGCAGGCAACTCCCGCAGCATAGGCGGCCTGCCACTCGGCGAGCTCAGTGGCCGCCAGGCCCGGCCGGTGGAGGGATGCGAACGGCGCACAATCCTTCAGGTTGGTAGCGACCGTGCAGAGAACCATCGGCACGCCGGCGCGGGCGCCACTCGCCAGCAGGTCGGCCAGGTTCCGCTCAAAATGCCGATAGACCCTGGCGGTCGCCGGCGCATCATGACGAATCTTCTGGTCTGCCATCATTGCCATCCCAGTCCACTCCGGCAAAGGTTGGTTCCCCTGGCGCACGAAATGCAGCGCTCCGTCCAGCAACTGCCCCAGCCGCGTCCCCTTCACCCACAACCCGGCCCGCACCACAGGGAGGGCGGGCGCCTGCGCGCCGAAGACCGAAGCGGCGCCGAAAGGCCCGATGATTTCGTTGTTGCCCATGTAAACGATCCACAGGTCGCCCTGCTGTTGGGCGCAGTCCCGGGCAATCGCCAGGATGACATGGGAGTTGATCGCCACCATCGCGGTGTTGATCACCTCGATTTGCCGGTTGGGAAAACGTTCCCGCAAGAGCACTTCCACCATCCGCGGCAGGCCGAACTTGAAGTCCGGGTCACCCATCGCCGCCGACTCGCCCAGCACAAAGACGCGAAGTGCGTGCGGAGGTTTGGCCGCCGGCATCGTGAAGGGGCGCGGATAACGAACCAGCCCGGGCGGAAAGACACGCCGGCCAAAGTCCTGGTTGTCGGTCCAAACCGCGCGGCCCTCGATCTGGCGGTTCTGGAAGAAGTGCGGGCAATACCCCCAACCGGCCAGCCGGAGGACCCCTTCGGCTGACAGCAGGAGTACCAACGGAATTCCGACCACCGCCAGCGAGCGCAACCACCATCGTCGCCTCCGCGGGGTCGCCCCCACCACGCGGTCCGGGGCCGGCGCCGGCTCTCGCGCTGCCGCCGCCGATTTTCGCTTTTGGTTCTTTTTGTGCAGCCCGGGGAAGTTAGCGCCCGCCCCGTCGGACGTCCAGTCCGCTCAGGCACGCCCGAGTCCGACGGGCGCATCCCGGATTTGAGGGCAGTGCCCGGATGCGCTCCGTCTGCCGACATTGCTCAATTTTTTAGTCAATTTTTTTATTGCCTTTTACGGATTAGAAGGATATAAGCGGATTGTTCCTTCACAAAAACGCAAAAACAGTTCAAATGAAAACAACAACAACCCTACTCTGCGCGCTGGGACTGGTTGGCCTGACCAGTATTCCATGCCAGGCAGCCTCCGTGGAAACCCGGGGTTTCCTCAAATACGAATGTTGGTTCCCGCCGCTGCGCGACGCGACCCTCACCGGGACCGACGTGGCCCTCCTGGACTTCGACCCCAACTATGTCGCGAACATCCCGGACATGACGAGCTACGCGGCTGGGTTCAACAGCCGGGGCGTTTTCCCGGATGACTCGCACGAACAATACGGCGCCCGGATGACGGGCTGGATTACCCCGACCGTGACGGACGATTATAATTTCTACCTCGCAAGTGATGACGCCTCGCAATTGTGGCTTAGCACCGACGCGACTGCGGCGAACCTGCAACTTGTGGCGGAGGAAACTGGCTGCTGCAAGGGCTTCTTGGAGGTAGGCTACCCTCAGACGACGTTAGCGCCGTGGCACCTGGTAGTCGGCCAGAAATATGCCGTCAAGATCCTCATGAAGGAAGGGGCGGAGGGTGATTACGTCGAGGTCGCAATGCAAGCCGCCAGCGGCACGACGCCGGCGGCCTCGCTGGTGCCGCTGGTCAGCACGATGCTGAGTTCGATGGCGGACCCGGCGGGTGCCTCCCTGGCGATCACGCAGCAGCCCGTGGCCACTTCCGTACCCGAGAACGTGCCGGTCGTCACCTTTTCGATAGCGGCGACGGCGGTGACGCCTTACGGCAAATACACCAGCAGTACCACCCTCACACCCACCCTGGGTGGGCCAGTTCCGTTGGGCGACAAGGCCCAGCTCGACACGTTCTATCAATGGTTTACGAACGGCGTGGAGATTCCAGGCGCCAATGGCACGAACTACTCGATTGCGTGGCCGAAGAAGGCCCAAGACGGCATGATGGTGAAGTGTTACGTCGCCGTCCCGGGCATTCCCTTGTACAGCAGTGAAGTCAGGCTCACGGTGACGGCCGACACCGCGCCGCCCACGGTGGTGAAAGCGGTGGCGGATGCCTCGTTCACCGACGTCCTGGTGACGTTCTCCGAACCCGTGTCCGACGGCGCGCTGCTGGCCTCCCATTACGGGATTGACCAGGGGGTGGGCGTCTCCTCGGTTGACCGCGTGGACCTCCTGACGGTGAAGCTGAACACCAGCACGATGGCGAGCGGCAAGCTCTACACCCTGACCATCAACGGAGTGCAAGACACGGCCACCCCCGCCAACACGATTGCCGCCAATACCCAGGTTCAGTTCAAGTCCTTTGTCTTCGCGCCCGGCGTCGTGCTCCACCAGAAGTATAAAGGCTTTGACAACAACGCGGGCAACACTATCGCCAACCTGTTTAACGATCCCCGGTTTCCAAACAACCCGGATCGCAGGGACCTCATGACGCGGTATGAGTATCCGGCCGACGCCATTGGCCGTGATGAGGCTGCCGATCCCTCTGGGGTGGCAAACAGATATTACTTCGACACCCTGGACGGCTATTTCATCCCGCCGACGACCGCCAACTACGTATTTGTCATCGCTTTTGCCGACTATGGCTGGCTGTACCTGAGCACCGACGAAAGCCCGGCGAACAAGTGCCTAATCGCGGCGGCGTCTGGCTGGAGCGAACCGCGCAGTTGGCTGACGAGTTACGACAACATTCTGGACCTGACTCGCTCTGACCGGTATAGCGGCACCCAATGGCCGGATGGCAACACCATCACCCTGACAAATGGCAACCGGTATTACCTGTTGTTGGCGCACTTTGATCCGAGTTGGGCCGGTGGGGACTGGTTCGCCGCGACCTACAAGTTAGACACCGACGCTGACCCCGCTAATGGCTCTGCGCCGACGCTGACCGGCAGCGTGGTGGGTTCGTACCTGGATCCCACCGTGGGGAGCGTCACCTTCAGCCTGCAGCCGCAAAGTGCGAGCGTCCTCGCTGGCACCAAGACCAATTTCTCAGCGCTCGCTTCCGGCACTTCGGCCTACACCACGAACGTGTATTACCAGTGGCAATCCGCCCCCAAGGGCAGCTCCACCTGGACCGACATTCCCGGGGCTACCGCCGCGACCTACACGACCCCGTTCCTGGTCGCGGGGGATGATGGCAAGCAGTTCCGGGTCATCGCCACCGTGCCGCCCGTCTCGGCAACCAGTTCCGTCGCCACGCTGACCGTTTCCGTGGACATCGTGCCGCCCACGGTGGTCAAGGCCTCGACGGATATGACGTGGACCCATGTGGTGGTAACGTTCTCCGAACCGGTGACCGACACGGCCCTGCTGGCCTCCCGTTACCAGATGGACCAGGGCATCACCGTCTCCTCCGTTGCCCGCCTGGACCTCCTGACGGTGAAACTGACGACCAGCAAGCTGGCGGAGAACAAGGTCTATATTTTGACCATCAACGGCGTGCAGGACACGGCCACCCCGCCGAACACGATCGCCCCGAACACCCAGATCGAGGTGCGGTCCCTGATGTTCCTGACCGGAGCCGCCCTCCACCAGAAGTACAGCAACGTCGATAACGGCACCGGCGGCACTCCCAACGGCCTGTTTAACGATCCCCGGTTCCCGAACAACCCGGATCGCAGGGACATCGAGCTCAGATGGGAGTATCCGGCGGACGGCATTTATCGCGTTCTCTCCGACGACCCGGCGAGGAATTATTTCGATACGATCGAAGGCTACTTCATCCCGCCGACGAGCGGCGATTACGTGTTCTTTACTTGCGGCGCCGACCGTTTTTGGCTGTATCTGAGCACGGACGAAAATCCGGCGAACAAGCATCTGATCACGGCGGAACCAGGTGGTTGGACCAACCCGCGCGATTGGATGTTGGGGCAGCCCCCTCCCCCCGATCCAAACAGCACCGACCTGACGCCGTTGCGCTCCGACACGTTTGCCAACACCGACTGGCCGTCGGGCAACACCATCACGCTGACAAACGGCCACCGGTATTATATGTTGCTCGTCCATCATGATCCCAGTTGGTGCGGCTCTGACTACTCCGGGGCGACCTACAAGTTGGCAGGTGAACCCGATCCGAACAATGGTGATGCGCCGAGGCTGGCTGGCAGCGTCATCGGCTACTACTTCGATCCGAGCGGCGCGAGCGTCACGTTCACCTCGCAGCCGCAGAATGTGAGCGTCGTGCAGGGGCAGACGGCGAAGTTCACGGCCGCCGCAACCGGCAGCTCGGCTTACGGCACGCAAGTGTTTTATCAGTGGCAGTCGGCGCCCAAGGGCAGCTCGACCTGGACCGACATTGCCGGCGCCACGGGCGCGTCCTACCAGACGTCGATCCTGGGGTTGGCGGACGATGGCACGCAGTTCCGCTTGATCGCCTCCGTGCCGCCCTATTCATCAGCCAGTTCCGTGGCCACGCTCACGGTCATGGTGGACACCTTTCCGCCCGTGGTCTCGGTGGGTGCCATGCTGGATGAAACTGCCGGCGTCGTGGACGTCGGCGTCGGGTTCGACGAGACGGTGGACGAGGTCTCGGGACAACTGCTCTCGAACTACTCGGTTTCGCCGCCCGGCACGATTACGGGGTTCAGTTGGCAAACCAACAGGTTCACCGCCAACTCCCAAAATCCCCTGGCCATGGTGCGGAAGCAGACGGCCTTGCTGAAAGTCACCGGGCTTACGGGCAGCGGTACTCTTACGGTCAGGAACGTGGCCGATCTGTACGGCAATAAGATCACCTCCGTGACGGTGCCGTTCACCGTGGATACGAAGATGAAATGGGGCGTGGTGGGCGCCAACGAACTCGGCGGGTGGAACGCCGTGGTGCCGGTGGCTCCCAACGGCTTCGACATTTACAGCGACGGCATCGCTGCGTGGAACAACTACGACGAAGCCGCGTTCGTTTACGAGCAGGTCACGGGTGACTTCGACAAGAAGCTCCGGGTGGCTTACCAGGACGGCTCCAGTCAATGGGCCCGCGCGGGCCTGATCGCTAAAGACGCGACGAGCTTCGGAGTGGACCGGGCCACGCAGGCGACCACCGCCGCTCGTTACCAGAAGTGCCTCGTCACCCCAGTTGGAGCCGTTCTCGGGCCGGGGTTGCTTGGCCCGCAGGAATGGGAACTCAACCGGCGGTTGGACACCGGCGGCATAACCACCGGAGCTAATATGACCGGGGCCAACGCCATACCGGCGTATCCGGATGCCTGGTGCCGCCTCCAGCGCGTCGGGCAGACCTTCACCACGTATCGGAGCGACGACGGCGTGAACTGGGTCGCCCTCGGTTCCACGACGTGGGGGGTTGACGATGCGAGCAAGAGGCCCATGCCAGCTACCGTGTACGTCGGCCCGGACTTCGCGCCGGAGAACGCGAACATTACCGATCCGGCCGACCAGGGGACGTTCCTGGCGCAGATCCGCGATTACGGCGATTATTCGGCGGTTTTTGATCCGCAACTGAAGATTGCGCTTGACGTGGCCGGCAAGGTGAGGATCACCTGGGCGACCGGGACCCTCGTATCCTCCCCGACGGTGCGGGGGACTTACACTCCGGTCCTGGGCGCGATCAGTCCGTTTGTTGTCACCCCGGCTCCGGGCGCGACGACATTCTATCGGGTCAAGCAGTAACGCTGGCCTCGTTAATTGAACCTTAGCCAAGGACCGGGCGACAGCCCGGTCCTCTTTCTTGGTGCTCACTCGCTCGCAACGACCGAAAAGTGAATCTTCGCCTCTTGATTCGCTCAGGAAACACCGTCAGCTCGCGATTGCGCCCCAAGGGTTATGCGCCGAGATTTTTCTTGTCATGGGGCGCGAATCTTGCTAGACTGCTTTCTGTGCGCGGTTCGGCAAGACAATCCGTTCTTTGGTTAAGCCTGTTCCTGAGCTTATGCGCTCCCGCCCGGCCGGGCGCACAAGTCGTTCTGTCCGAGTTCCAAGCCTCGAACATCAGGACCCTCAGGGATGAGGATGGCAACTTCGAAGATTGGATTGAGGTTTGCAACGTCAGCGCCGCGCCGGTGGACCTGGGCGGCTGGTATCTGACCGATAAAAGCGACCAGTTGAACAAGTGGCAGTTCCCGTCAACCAACCTGGCGGCCGGGCAATTTCTCGTGGTTTTTGCCTCGAAAAAGGACCGCCGGGTTCCGGGCAACCCCCTGCACACCAATTTTAAGCTCTCCAAGGACGGCGAGTATCTCGCCCTGGTTAAACCGGATGGGATTACGATAGCAACGGCCTACGCGCCGAGTTTCCCGCCGCAAGCGGACGACCTGAGCTATGGCCTGCCCATCACGTCGCAGACCGTGACCTTGCTGGGGCGCGGTGCGGCGGGAAAACTCCTGGTGCCACCCAACGCCGCCCTGGGAACGAACTGGGTTTTACCAGCTTTCGATGACGCGGGCTGGACGGACGTGACAACCGGCGTGGGTTTCGACCTGAATAACTCGTTAATCCTGGTGCCGGTCGCGGACTCGGTGGCGGATTGGAGCGCGGAAGGAGTGCAGGGCAGTCGCGGCTGGTATTACGGATATTACAACCAATCGGCCGACGGTTCCCCGGGCTACCAGACGAACGATTTTGTGTTGTTCCCGCGCAGTGATGCCGCTTACGGAGCGAGCAACTATTGGACGGGCAGCCAGTATCGCTGGCCGTCGGCTACCGTTCCCTGGGACACGGTCGGCCAGACAGATGCCTGCCCCAACGGCACCAACAACGGCGCCGAACACTGGGTCATCCGGCGTTGGCGCAGCACCACCACGGCGATCATGCAGGCCCGGTGGCGAATGTATAAGACCAACCCGACCGGATCGGGCGTCACCGGCCAGCTCTATCTGAACGGCGTGCTCAAGGATTCGGCCGCTATCGGCGGGGACGACACGACGGGCGTGAGTCGGGATGTGATGCTGGGGGAGGTGCGCCAGGGCGACGTGGTTGACCTGGCTTTAACTCCCATTGGCGCCGGCGGCGAAACCGACGATGGCGGTGACGGGTCGGCGAACCTGTTAACCGTTTCGAGCCTGAATTACATGACCAGCCTGATGGGCAGCCAGGTGGGGGGGCTAATGTGCGGCTCCAACGCGACCGTTTACCTGCGCTTGCCGTTTGTGGCCGCCGACCCTGCAGACCTGGATCAACTGAAGCTCCGGATATGGTACAATGACGGGTTCGTCGCGTATCTCAACGGGGTGCCCGTGGCGACGCGTAATGCTCCGGTAGCGTCGCCCGGCGGGCTCCAAGCCGATAGCGTGGCCGACTGGTCCAGCACCGGCCAGCAGGGGTTCAACAATTGGTATTACGGGTATTATGACCAAAGCGCCGATGCGGATGGGGTCTATGATGCCTCCGCGGATTTTTCCAGTGCGGGGACGCAGTGGACCTGGAATGGCGGGGCGTGGGTGCTCCGGCCGGGCGACCCGCCCTGGACCATGATTTCTCTGGGCGGATGGCGGCCGAACGGCACTAACAGCGGTGGCGTGCACTGGCCTATCCGGCGCTGGATCAGCAAGACCTCGGGCCAGGTGACCTGCCGAATCGCTTTCGCAAAGGAGAACGTCGCCTGCGGGAGCGGCGCCACGTTGCGCGTCTTGCAGAACGGTGTCGAGCGCTTCAGTTGGACGCTCGCCTACAACGATGCCGCGGGGCTCCAAACCAATCTCGTGCTCATGAATATCCAGGCGGGCGACTACCTTGATTTTGCGCTCGATCCGAAAGGAACGGACGGCAGCCTCGATGATTCGTGCGACGGCTGCACGTTCTCCGCGGCTATCGACCAGCCCCCCTCCGAGGGCGCGGTTTGGAATTCCACGGCCACAGCTTCACGCTCCCCGCCGGAGACCAGCGTCGCGGAAGAAATCGACCTTTCGGGGAACCGCGACTTGCTGGTGGCGGGCACCAATGTGCTCGCGATCCACGGACTGAACGCCAGTCCCTCGGACCGGGATTTCCTGGTCCTGCCGGAGCTGATTGGCACAAAACCAGGGATGGACCCAGGGCAGCACGCTTATTTCACGGTGCCGACTCCAGGCGCCCCAAACGGGGCCGGTTCGCTGACCATCGGCCCGATTATCAGCGATGTCGCCCACACCCCGTTGGTGCCGGGGGACAACGACGACCTGGTGGTGCAGGCGCGCGTCACCCCGAGCCTGCGCCCGGTCAAATCCGTGACCCTCAAGTATCGCACCATGTACGTGGCCGAGTCGACGACGCCGATGTATGACGATGGCAACCACGGAGACGGCGCTGCGGGCGACTCCGTGTATGGCGCCCGGATCCCCGCCAGCGCGTCACACCCCGGGCAGATGGTCCGCTATTGCATCGTGGCGGCGGACATGAACAGCCAGGAGACACGGGCCCCGGCCTTTCCAAACCCCTCGCGGAGCCCGCAATACTTCGGAACGGTCGTCTTCGATCCCGTGCTGACCAACTCCCGCCTGCCGGTGCTGCACTGGTTCATCCAGAACCCCAGCGCCGCGAACTCCGACGTTACCGCGCGATGCTCGCTTTTCTTCAACGGCGAGTTCTACGATAACATCGGGGTTAATCTCCATGGGGAGTCGACGCGCAGCTTTCCGAAGCAGAGCTACGATCTCGTTTTTAACCCGGGCTACAAGTTCCGCTGGTCGGACGATGCGCCGCGGGTAGGGGATCTGAACCTGCTGACCACCTGGGCCGACAAGACGGAGATGCGCAATGTGCTGGCGCATGAAACGTATCGCGATGGTGGAGCGCCGAGCCATTTTGCCTTCCCGGTGCGCGTGCAACAGAACCGCTCCTTTTTCAGCGTGGCCAACGTGGTGGAAAGCGGCAATGACGATTTTCTGCAACGCCTGGGGCTCGACCCGCAGGGCGCGCTCTACAAGATGTATAACTCCGCCGAGAGCGTCGCGGGTGCGGAGAAGAAAACCAGGAAAAACGAGGGGACTGCCGATCTCCAGGCGCTCATCACGGGCATGGGCCAGCCGAACGCCACGGCCAGGCAGGCGTTCATGTTCGACAATCTCAATGTGCCCGAGGTCATCGACTTCCTCGCGGCCAAAATCATCACCGCGGACGTCGACTGCTGTTTCAAGAACTACTACCTGTACCGGGACAGCGACGGCACCGGCGAATGGCAGGGGATGCCCTGGGACGTGGACCTTAGTTTTGGCAGGGTCTGGACCTGCGGGACACCGTGCTACGAGTATTTCGACGAAACCATTTACACCAACCAGGGCATCACGGTTGGCTACGGCAACACCGTGTTCACACCCATCTACGACACACCCGCGACGCGCCAGATGTTTCTGCGCCGCTTGCGCACGTTGATGGATGAGTTGTTCCAGCCGCCC
>Ga0187882_1000589_pt1 | contig 39670 bp, 22 predicted proteins | sample June2016WEW_19_1_3_FD_132991 | JGI IMG/M metagenome (GOLD analysis project Ga0187882, IMG submission 132991) | Peatland microbial communities from SPRUCE experiment site at the Marcell Experimental Forest, Minnesota, USA - June2016WEW_19_150 | ecosystem: Environmental > Terrestrial > Soil >... | reverse complement strand
GCACGAATGCGTGAAGGGCCTTAACTGCGGTCGTGCTCTTGACTAGGATACCGCCCGTGGCCGTGACCAGTCACAGGTTATTCAATCCGACGCCGTCGGAGGCTGAGCTTGCCCGGGGCTATTTTTTCCGCGCCTCCGGCGCTATCTTTCCCTCGCGAGATGCCAAACTCCGATTCAGCACCTGCCCTGCTAGGGTGATGCCCAGCTGCAACTCGGCGCCTGCCCTGGAGGAAGAGGCCCAGTAGCGACTCGGCGCCTGCCCTGGAAGGGCAGTGGACAGTAGCCGGGCGCAAGCGCAGCGCAGCTCCCGGTCAATCAATGACACGCGAACAGCCCCGGCGGGGCGACAGAAAACAATTCCCATTTCTTCCCAACGCACGGCTTAAACAAGCGCCATTCAACTCCTTGATAATGTAGCGGCATGTCCGCCAGGGTCGAAATGCTTCCTCTTGTGCTAAGTCTGCACCGGGGGCACGCGCAGATTCCGCAGCTCGCGCTCGATCGGCCATTCGATGAACGCAAGCACGAACGTCATGATTACGTTGATTAGAGGAAAGAACATGAGGCAGCCCATGGCCGGATGGAACCCCGCCTTTTTGTAGATAAAAAACCACGGGAGCATCATCACGATTGAAAACACGACGACGAGACCGATCAGGATGATCATCATTTCCGGAACGCCAATCACTCTCATACGCTTCTCCTTTGGAGGACCCCGCACTTCCGACAGTGGACGCTTCGGCCGTGGCGCCTGCGCGTCCCGGCAGCATACGCCTTCACAAGGGTCGAGCCCGCCGACATGCAGATTCAGACGGCCATGAACCTTCTCACGTTAAAACGTGGAGAGCAGCTTGGCCTTTTGCTCCTCCAGATCTTTCTCCCCGAAGCAATACTGCATATTCAAGAAGCTCTGCCGGAACTTTGCGACTTCGGGGCCCACGTTTCGTCCCCGCACCGCATCCGCAAACAGCACGGCGAACGTGCGGAAATCGTGTTCTTTCATTCCAAAGCGGGTCATCTCGGGTACACCCAGCCTCAATGCCGAACTGGCTGTGAAACTCTCGTCCGTGGGAATGGCTTGATAGTTCACAATAATGTTGTTCCGCTCAAGCTCTCTGGCGATTTCGCATCCATGTGCATAGCCGACCTTCACGATCACCTGGTGTGTTTCGGTGAAACTTACGCCAGGATCTCCCTGCACGTCGAGACCTTGATCCCTCAGCGCGCCGGCGAATGCCTTCGCGTTGGCGATGACCTGCGGCTGGTAAGCCGCCTTGAACGCATTCATTTCGATCGCGGCCATCAGTAGCCCAAGCAGGGTGCCCAGATGGTGGTTGCTGGTCATTCCGGGGAAGGCACGCCGGCGCACGGCATGCCAAAGTTCATACTCGGGAACGGATTCGGGGAAGTTCATTCCGATCACGCCGCGTTGCGTTCCGAAGAACGTTTTGTGCGTGGATCCGGTCACGATATTGGCGCCGTCCTTGAAGGGCTCCTGGAAGTGTGGCCCGATCAATCCGAGCACGTGGGCCATGTCGTACATCAGGATCGGGCGCTCCTTCCAATGTTCGACGATTTGCCTGATTTCGGCGATCGGCTCCGGGTGCAGGACCATGCTCTTGCCGAAGATGATGAGTTCCGGGTGAACCGTCTCCAGAATCTTCGCGGTTTCCGCCACATCGATCCGATAAGGGTTGTCCTGGCAGACAGGGAAGTTCACGACGGCGAAGCGCTCGGTGACTGGATCCTTGGCGATATAGTCGCGCAAGGCGCCCATGGGCTGGGCGCTCAGGTGGCCGCCATACGTGATGTGGTTGTTCATGGCGAGTTGGATGCGCCCCGGTTCCCGGCGGCGATCCACGCGGTTCCTATAGTCCACCAGGGCGCTGAACACCGTCATGTTGGCCATCTGGCCGCTGACTGCGCGCGCCTCCACCTCCGGGCAGCCCAGGAACTGGCCCATCTCGGCCATCAGTCGATCTTCCACCCACGCGATGAAGTCGGTGCCCTGGTAGTAGAAAACTTCCTGATCCAGGAACGCCGGAAGCTCCCTGTGCTCGGCATAGCGCCCTATCGGGTCGGAGACCTGCAGCAGGCGCACGAGCGGAGAAGGAGTCATCTCGGAAGGGATCAGATTGATGCAGTTGTGCTGGCGCCACTCGTGGTTTGCGAGCGCCTTTTCCAGGAGCAGCCTGGCCTTTTGATATCCCGCGCCGACTGCCGGCTCGCGCTCCGGCTTGTGCCAGAGTGCCGGAATCGGCCGGAAATAAGGAGGAGCTTCCGATCTGCCATGCCAATGAACGATTCGTGCTTTCAGCCGCCGGTCGCGAACCTGCACTTCAACTTCCTGATCAGGCATCAGGGCAGCCTCTACCAGCGCCAATGCCACCGCCCGTTTATCGTGATTTTCGGTGATCTTCATCGTCGAGCTTTCGCCTTCGAATCGCCAGTAAGCCGCAACGGTGCCGCTGGTGACGAAGCCCACCCTTTGGCTTCCGAGGAAGATCTGGTCGCCCTGGCGCGCGACGCCTTTGTCGATGACCGCCAGGGGCCGGATCCGACGCGGCAGCGCGTCGGAATGATCAAAGCGACCTTCCAATTGGTTCTGGACTTCCAGGAACTGGCGTTCCAGGGCTTTGCGCCCGACGTAGTCGCCTTTTCGATCGGAGAAACTCACGGCAATGCTGGTCAGCGGAAATGCAAACGCCGGGATTTCCTTGCCCTCGGAATCGATGCCGAACTCATGGCCGTAAAGCGGCAGTCCGCCCTCGAGGCGAAGCGTGTCCCTGGCGCCGAGCCCGACAGGCAGCACGCCCCGGTCCTTCCCGGTTTCGTAGAGCTTTGACCAGATTTTTTCACTGTGATCCGCGGGAACAAAAAGTTCATAACAGATCGGCTCGGCTGTGTATCCGGTGCGTCCGATGAGCATTTCGGTGCCCGCGATAGTTATTTTCGAGAGAGAGTTGCGGAACGGCTTCGGGAGCGTACCGTCTTCGAGGAGTTCCTCCAAAATCCGGCCTGCGAGTGGGCCCTGGAATGCGATCATCGCCAGTTTTTCGCTATGGTTCTCCATCACGAGGCTGGGGAAGCTCCCGGCATGCTTCTGAAAATGCCGCCAGTCTTTCTCTGCGTTGGATGCGTTCACCACGAGCAGATAGTCGTTCTCACCAAAGCGATACAGGTAGGCGTCGTCGACCAGGCCTCCCTTTTCATTCGGCACCAGCGTGTACTGCGCCTGCCAGGGATCGAGGGCTTCTGCGTTGTTCGACAGCACGTGCTGCAGAAACGCGATCTTGTTTGCGCCCTTGAACCGGAACCTGCCCATGTGGCTGACGTCGAACAGCCCGCCGAACTTGCGCGTTGCCAGATGTTCCTGGAGAATGCCGGTCTCATACTGCACCGGCATGTCCCAACCGCCGAAATCAACCATTTTTGCGCCATGCGAACGGTGCCACGGATGCAACGGCGTTTTCTTGAGATCGCTTGCTGCCACGGTAATATCTCCTCTATTCAGGAGTCGTTGTTAGGATAGCCAAGACGCAAACCTTGCCGAACAGCTGGTACTCCGGCCAATATAAAGACATAGATGATTGATCCGATGGCGGGTCCGGTGCAACGGAAAAAGCGCTCCGAACTCTTCTAAGATCTTCCTCTTTTTGGAGGCATCTGCTAGAGTCGCACCCACATTTCTCTGAGGACGCGGGGCATGCAACTACACCTGATCGATTGGATCATCGTGGCCTTTTGCCTAAGTATTTGTTTTATCCCGGCGCTCTTTTTTGGCAGAAGGGCGGGCAAGAGCACATCCGAGTTTTTCGTTTCGGGCCGCTCCGTACCCTGGTGGCTGGCAGGGCTTTCGATGGTGGCCACCACCTTCAGCAGCGACACGCCGAACCTCGTGACCGACATCGTGCGCCGCAACGGAGTCGCCGGAAACTGGGTCTGGTGGGCTTTTGTGCTGACCGGTGTCTCAACGGTCTTTTTTTATGCTCAGTTGTGGCGGCGCTCCGGTGTCATGACCGATCTCGAGTTTTACGAGATCCGCTATTCAGGGAAGGCCGCGAGCTTTGTGCGCGGGTTCCGCTCGGTATATCTCGGCCTGTTCTTCAACTGCATGATTATGGCGACCGTAAATCTCGCGGCCTGCAAGATCGCGGGCGTCTTGTTCGGCCTGGATCGCTGGCAAACGCTCCTCTGCGTGGGCATTCTGAATGTCGTGTTTGCCACGTACTCCGGGTTATGGGGCGTGCTGGTCATCGACATGGTCCAGTTCTTCATCAAGATGACTGCCGTGATTGCCGCGGCCTATTTTGCCGTTCATCTGCCGCAGGTCGGCGGACTCAGCGGCATGGTGACCAAGCTTTCAGCGCTGAAAGGACCCGGCGGGATACACTACCTGAATATCCTGCCGGACTTCTCCAGCAATTGGGATATCGCGCTTGCGGTGTTCATCATGCCGATTGCCGTTCAATGGTGGGCCGTGTGGTATCCCGGAGCGGAACCAGGGGGCGGGAGCTACATCGCGCAACGGATGCTGGCCTCTAAATCAGAGAAGGATTCGCTGGGTGCCGTGCTGTTTTTCAACATAGCGCACTATGTGCTGCGCCCCTGGCCATGGATCCTGGTAGCACTCTGCTCTTTGATCATCTACCCGCAATTGTCCGACATTCATCGGGCATTCCCGAATCTCAACCCTAACTTGATAGGAAATGACACTGCATATCCGGCGATGCTGAGATTCCTGCCGGTCGGGTTCATCGGCCTGATGGTGGGAGGCCTGATCGCCGCGAACTCATCTACGATCTTAACCCATCTTAATTGGGGTGCTTCGTACCTGGTCCACGACTTCTATCAGCGTTTCGTGCGCAAGGACCAGACCGAAAAGCACTATGTGCTCGTGGGACGCTTGGTGACCATTCTCCTGTTCTTCTGCGCATCCGGCACGGTCTATCTTCTCGACACAGCCAAAGACGCCTTCGACCTCATCCTCCAGGTCGGAGCCGGCACCGGCCTGCTTTACCTGGTGCGCTGGTTCTGGTGGCGGGTAAACGCGTGGTGCGAAATAGTGGCGATGGCGAGCTCGTTTGCCGTCTCGATTGTCCTCCTGTTGTTGCATAAGAATGGAGTGTCGATCAGTACTCATGCGGGCCTGCTGATCACGGTCGCATTCACCACGGTACTCTGGGTGTCGACTGCATTCCTCGGCCCGGCTACCGACCGAGAAACGCTGATTGCGTTCTACAGAAAGGTAAAGCCATTCGGTCCCGGGTGGACGGTGATTCGCGAAGAGGCCGGCGTATCCGTGGAAGAAGCGAGGGCGACCGGCCAGAACATCCCTCTCGGCCTGCTTGGCTGGGTGTCAGGCTGCGTGACCATTTGGTCTGCGCTCTTCACCGTGGGCAACTTTCTGTATGGCCGGATGAATTACGCGCTGGTTCTGTTTGGTGTATTCGTTGTCAGCGGCCTGGTCCTGTTGCATGTCATGAACAGATACTGGTCGTCGGGCGGCGGCCGGCGCGCTTAGGCCCGCAAAGGTCCGCAACGTCAGACGCAGGGGCCCGGCAGCGCTTGTGCCTGCGTTTGATTCACGCATGTATCCGGACTATCCTTGTGTGTCCGACACAGATAGCAGCGGGAGAGCGAACATGCCGTCGTTGCCGGCCCGGAACACGCGTGTCCAGATTATTTTGATTGTAGCAGGAATCGTCGGGACGAGCCTTGCTCACTATGTTACGCCTTCCTCATTGATCCTCTGGCACAACATTTTCCAGCGCCTTTACTATCTGCCGATTGTGTATGCAGCGGTTTCCTTTGGGTTGGTGGCGGGACTGCTGGCCGCTCTGCTGTCCGCTATTTGCTATATTCCTCATATCGTGATGGCCTGGCATGATTATCCGGGCTACGTCATCAATCAGTATGCGGAGATAGTCCTGTTTTTCCTGGTCGGCGCGACTACCGGATTGCTTGCGGACGAGCAGCGCAAGAAGCGAGCTGAGTTGGAAGAGACCGCCCGGCAACTCGAGAAAGCCAATCAGGAGTTGCGCGATAGTTCTGAGCACTTAAAGCGCGCGGATCGGCTGGCCGCCATCGGCAACCTGTCGGCTGGCCTAGCGCATGAAATCCGCAATCCGCTGGCCAGCATTGAAGGAGCTGCCGGAATTCTGGAGAGCGGCCAAGTCGGCGAAGAACAAGAGCGTGAATTCCTGGGAATCATTAAGAAGGAATGCCGCCGGATGAATCGCCTGCTCGGCGACCTGCTCGATTTCGCCCGGCCACGCCGGCCACAGAGGCAGAGGATAAGTGTGGAAATCCTGCTGGACTCCGTGATGAGCCTGGTGGCCCATGCGGCCGAGAGCAAGACGATACACCTGATAAAAGAGGTGTCGCCGCCGGGCGGGACGCTGGACTGCGATGGGGAGCAAATCAAACAGGTGATTTTAAACTTGCTGCTCAACGCGATCCAGGCGATGCCGAATGGCGGGGATGTCCGTCTGGTGGCACGCCCTGAAAAGTCCGATCTGCGGATCGAAGTGATCGACCGTGGAAACGGGGTCGCGCCGGAAAACGTCGACAAAATGTTCAATCCCTTTTTCACAACCAAGGAAAATGGCACGGGCCTGGGCCTGGCCGTAGCTCACCAGATTGTCAGCCAGCACGGCGGGACTTTGCAGGCGCGTAACAATCCGGATGGCGGCATGACTTTTTCCATCCTTATCCCTGGGGCGCGGGACAACGCATGAAGAACAAGGGACGCATCGTCGTGGTTGATGATGACGAGAGCCTGCGGCGGGTGGTCCAGTTTCAACTGCAGCAGGCGGGATATGACGTGATCGCGGAACCAGGCGGAGCGCAGGCCCTGCAGGCGCTGCAACAGTCTCCGCGCGACCTTGTGATTACGGATCTCCGCATGCCTGGCCTTTCCGGTCTTGAGTTGCTCAGGAAGATCCGCACGGACTTCCCCGAAGTCAGCGTCATTATCGTCACCGCTTTCGGCACCGTGGAAACGGCGGTCGACGCCATGAAAGCGGGCGCCTACGACTACATCACAAAACCCGTCAATCCCGAGGAATTAAAGCTCATCATCGAACGGGCGCTGAACCACCAGCATTTGCTGGAGGAGGTGCGGACGCTTCGATCAAACCTGGACCAGAAGTATGGATTCGAGAACATCATCGGCCGCTCAGGCGCGCTGCTTTACGTGTTGGACCTTGCTGCGCGCGCGGCGCAAACCAGCACGACTGTATTGATCCACGGCGAAACCGGAACCGGCAAGGAACTGGTGGCCAAGGCGATTCACTTCAACAGCCCGCGCAAAGACAGGCCGTTTGTGACCATCAACTGCTCCGCCATCCCCCAGGATCTGCTCGAATCGGAGTTATTCGGCCACCTGAGAGGAGCCTTCACCGGCGCGGCGGCTCATAGAAAAGGCAAGGTCGAGATGGCGGACGGCGGCACGTTGTTTCTGGACGAAATCGGGGATCTGCCGCCGTCCCTTCAGGTCAAGCTGCTGCGACTCATTCAGCAGGGAGAGATCGAGAAAATCGGCGCTTCGGTCACGCTCCAGGTCGACGTCCGCATTGTGGCGGCGACCCATCGCAATCTGGAGCGAATGGTCGAAGACAGCTCCTTCCGGGAAGACCTGTATTACCGGCTGGCAGTGATTCCGCTGGAGGTTCCTCCGCTCAGAGAACGACCCGAGGACATACCCGAACTCACTCAGCATTTCTTCCTGCAAAGTTGCCGGAAACACGGCCGGACCGGGCTCCTTCTGCCTCAGGCACTCATTCCATACTTCTGTCATTACCGCTGGCCCGGAAACATTCGCGAGCTGGAAAATGTCGTGGAGCGTCTCGTGGTTCTTGAGCAAGGAAACGAAATCACGCTGGAAGATCTGCCCGCCCAGCTGCGGCGGGAACGGTCGCCGGTCGAAATGGATCAGATCGAGTTGTCGCCTCATGGAGTCAGCCTCGAAGCCATTGAAAAGGAGCTCATCCTCTGGGCCTTGAGGAAGTCGAACTGGAACCAGACCCGTGCCGCGGCTCTTCTGGACCTGAGCCGCAAGACCTTTATTTACCGCATGGAAAAACACAGCATCCCCAAGGAAAATCCCGTGGCATCCAGCTGAGCGCTTTCGCGTCCGCCGATCATCCCGAACCTGGATTATTCATGAAACGGTGGTAGGATGGTCAGCGTCGCGCCGCAGATATCTTGGGTCCGTTGATTTTCCACCAGATAAAGTCATAGATTGCCGACTGCAGTTTTTGCTTTAATGAGAAGACGAAGTTTCGCTCTGCAGCAGTTTCGCCCTGTGTCCGGTCCATCGAGGTCAGGCGCAGTTGATATGGACCCGTGGTTCCAATTGACGAAATGTCCTCATAACGCCAGATCCTCGAGTCTTTCTTCGTTCCGGTCTTGTACATGATGTACTGATCGGAGAACTCCAAGGTACCCTGGCTGCCGGCAAATCCACGCTCATGTTTTGCCGGAATACTATATCTGGACGCGATGTCCGCAGGCACAATCGCGGACACCAGCGGCCTGGAGAGTTTTGTTTGCAGCATGGTCCAGAGCGGCGCACCAATCTCTCCCTTAGTGATCTTGAAGTGGAAGGCGCGGTCCTTGCCGAGCTTCCACTTGCTGTCTTCGTAAGTGAGAATCGAAATAACTTTCGGGCCGAGCAGCCCCATTTGCTGGATGTCCTCATATTTCCAAACGCGGGCGTGCTTTGTATCCTGAGTTGCATATTCGACGCCATCGTTCCTAAAAATCAGTTCGCCTGTGCAACTTCCTATGACATGGTCATGTCGCACAGGGAAGCGGATTTCCTGCGCGGGCAGCGGGGAACAAACAGCCAGCAGTCCTACAATCCACCCCAAAAGGGCCAGCTTCTGCATGGTGCACCTCAGTTTACAGACTCACTTCGCTTGCGACAACTGCTTTGCGACGCTCTCCCTTGCTTTCTCAAAGCTGAGGATGCGGCCGCCATGCTGCTGGCGGACGAGTTCAGCATCTTTCCGGGTTGAAAATGCGATCAGACTCGGCATGCACCGGTCGTATTGAACGTCCTGATACGTTCCTTCAGCGCCGCGAAACCCGGAACCGGAACAGCACTCCATAATGTCGGACCCCTCCAGATAGAAGGCTGTGGGGGCGGGGATGCGTTTCCCCGTGGGATAATCGGCGGCATCCAGGGCCTTGCCGCCGTGATTGAGAATGGTGCGCAGTCCGCAACGCGGACAGCAGGTCCGGTACTGTTTTCCATCTGGTGCCACGGCAGTGAACACATTCGCGGGATGGATTTCCCGTCCGCAGGCTTCACAGAGAGCCTTTCCTCCGGCGATTTTGCCGGCCCAGACCAGATAGCCGCCCAAAGCGATCACCAGTATTGCCGCGATTCCTGCGATGGTTCGTGCCTTCGAATGTTTCGAATTCTGATAATGGTATGACATATCAGCTTGGTTCCAGGGTGCGGCTCCCCAACCTGCTCCTTACATGCATTTCTGGGGGCGCAGACATAAATGCAAAAAGGTCCAGCCCCCAATGCCGCACTGCTTAATGGGCGGCGCGTTTCACCTCTGGATGTTTCCAGAGATAATAGATACTCGGATAGACCAGGAGTTCCAAAAGAAAGGATGTGGCCAATCCTCCGACCATGGGCGCGGCAACCCTCTTCATCATGTCCGCCCCCGCTCCGATAGACCACATCATAGGCATCAAGCCCATGAAGGCGGCGGTCACCGTCATTGCCTTCGGGCGGACCCGTTTCACGGCTCCATGAATTATGGCGTCGATCAACTCACCCCCGTTGCGCAAGCGTCCCGAATGTCTGGCCTGCTCGTAGGATAAATCCAGGAACAGCAGCATGAATACCCCCGTTTCCGCGTCCAGTCCCATGAGGGCGATCATTCCCACCCAGGCGGCAATGGACATATTGTACCCCAGGAAAAACATGAGCCAGACTGCGCCTATCAATGAGAACGGAACCGCAAGCATCACGATGGATGCTTTCACGGCCGATTTGGTGTTCATGTAAAGCAGGGCGAAAATCAGCACCAGAGTGATCGGGATGACGATCTTCAGTCTTTCGCGCACCCGGAGCATGTTTTCGTACTGCCCGCTCCAGGAGAGGGAGTAACCGGCGGGCAGCTGCAGCTCTCGTCTGACCAGGTCCTTAGCCCGCTCCACGTAACCGCCGATATCACTGGCGGCCAGATCGACGAACACATAGCCAACGAGCATACCGTTCTCATCGCGCAACATCGAGGGGCCGGTGGCTCTTCTGATCTCTGCAATCTGCGAAATAGGAATTTGCGCCCCAGAAGGCGCGGACACGAGAACTTCACGCAGCCTTTCGATGTTGTCGCGCAATTCTCGTGGATAACGGATATTCACCGAGTAACGGGCGCGGCCTTCGATAGTCGTCGTGACGTTTTCACCGCCAATTGCGGAAGCCACCACTTCCTGGGCGTCAGCGACCGACAATCCATAGCGGGCGAGCTGATCCCGCCGGAGATCGAAGTCGACGAAGTAGCCGCCGGCCACGCGTTCTGCGAACACGGACCGCGTGCCGGGCACGTCCTTCAACAGTTCTTCGAGGCGGCTGCCGATTTTTTCGATTTCCTGCAGGTCGGGGCCGAAAACCTTGATTCCCACAGGAGTGCGCACACCCGTGGTCAGCATATCGATACGGGCTCGGATGGGCATGGTCCATGCGTTGGTCACGCCCGGTATGCGCAACTTCTGATCCATCTCATTGATCAGGTCATCCCAGGAGATGCGCTCCGGGACGATGCGGCGCAACACCAGGTTCTTCAGCCAATCGGGCGCCCTGTCGGAGTACCACTGCCTTTTGAAGCGCCATTCAGAGGCGGGCTTAAGCATTATCGTGGTTTCGAACATGGAGAGGGGAGCGGGATCGGTCGCGGTTTCCGCGCGGCCGGCCTTGCCGAAGACCCTCTCAACCTCCGGAAATGTGCGAATTATTTCATCCTGCACCTGGAGGATTGCCTGAGCCTGAGCTATGGAGATGCCTGGCAAGGTAGTGGGCATGTAGAGGATCGTGCCCTCATTCAATGGCGGCATGAATTCGCTGCCCAGTCGAAGGTACACGGGTAGGGTGCTCGCAACCATGAAGACCGCAACCATGATGGTGGTTTTGGGGTATTCCAGGACCAGCCGCGCCGGAGGCTCATAAATCTTGAAGAACAGCCGGCTGATGGGATGCCTCTCCTCCTTATAGTATTTTCCCACCGCGGCCTGACTGGTCAGCCAGGCAAGCCAGCGCGGACGGAACTTGAAGAACTCCATCCGCGCAAAAAGCATGCGCATCGCCGGGTCGAGCGTCACCGCCAGGATTGCGGCAATTGCCATGACGAAATTCTTGGTGAAGGCGAGCGGCCGGAAGAGGCGGCCCTCCTGATCCACCAGCGTAAATACCGGCAAGAACGCCACCGCGATCACGAGCAGCGAGAAAAAAACGGAAGGACCGACCTCCTTGAGAGCCTGGAGCCGGACCGCATGAAAGTCGCCCTGACGGCCCCCCTCGATCCAGAGTTCCAGTTTCTTGTAGGCGTTTTCCACCTCCACGATGGCTCCGTCCACCAGCACGCCGATGGAAATGGCGATGCCGGCAAGGGACATGATATTGGAGTTCAATCCGATGAGCCGCATCGGGATGAAGGCCAGCAGCACAGACACCGGGATGGTCACGATCGGAATGATCGCCGAGGGGATGTGCCAGAGGAAGATCAGGATCACTAAGCTGACGATCATGATCTCCAGGACCAGTTCTTCCTTGAGATTCTTTATGGAACGTTCGATCAGATCGGATCGATCGTAGGTGGTGACTGCTTTGACTCCTTTGGGAAACGAAGGCTCCAGTTCACCCAGTTTTTCTTTGACGCTGTGGATGACCCGGTCTGCGTTCTCACCCTGGCGCATCACGACGATGCCGGCCACCGCGTCACCCATTCCATCCAAGTCGGCAACCCCGCGCCGGATTTCCGGACCGCGTTCTACGCGGGCAACGTCCTGCAAGAGGACAGGGGTGCCACGGCCATTCGTCTTGAGGACAATCTGTTCGATGTCCTCCGGGCGCTTGATGTAGCCGTGGCCACGCACCATGTACTCGGTGCCCGAAAACTCGATCAAGCGCGCACCGATTTCGACATTGGCGTTGCGCACAGCCTCGGCTACCGCGGCGATCGGGATGTTGTAGGCGGCCAGCTGGTCCCGGTCGACAACGACCTGGTACTGACTCTGAAATCCTCCGACGGTGGCGATCTCAGCGACACCGGGCACCGACTGCAACGCATAGCGCAGGTTCCAATCCTGGAAGGAACGCAGATCGGCCAGAGTGTGCGTATGGCTCGTGTCCACCAGCGCATACTGGAACACCCATCCCACGCCGGTGGCGTCCGGCCCTATCTCGGTCTTGACACCCGCGGGAAGGGAGGGAGTTACCTTGCTCAGGTATTCGAGGACACGGCTCCTGGCCCAGTAAATGTCGGTTCCGTCCTCGAAGATGATGTAAACATAAGAAAACCCAAAATCCGAATAGCCGCGTATCGCCTTGACCTTGGGGGCCCCCAGCAAGGCTGTCGTGACAGGGTAGGTGACCTGATCTTCTATGATGTCGGGGGAGCGGTCCCATTTTGAATACACGATGACCTGCGTGTCCGAAAGATCCGGTATTGCGTCCACGGGTTGGTGATAAAGCGAGTACACGCCGAAAGCGACCACGGCCGCGGTGATCAGCAGGACAACGAACTTTTCGCGCGCCGAAAACTCGATAAGTTTCTCAATCATTATTTCTTCGCTTCTGCGCTGCCGGAGATGGCTGCTTTGAGCTTGGACTCGGAATCGAGCAGGAAGTTTGCGCCCGTCACGACGCTTTCTCCGTCCGCGATGCCGCTCTTGATTTCATAGAAGCCGCGCACCTTGATTCCAGTCTTGACCTCACGCGGTTCGAACAGGCCGTCTCCCTTGGCTACAAATACGATCTCCCGTTCTCCTGTAGCCATGACGGCGCTGTCAGGAACGACGACGCCGCGACCCAGCCGGCCATGGAGAACCGCCTCCACGTACATGTCCGGCTTCAGGTAACCCGACGGATTTTCCAATGCGATGCGGGCTTTCACCGTGCGGCTTTTCTCATCCAGCGCCGGATTGATGTTGCTGATACGGCCTTGCCAGACGCTGCCCGGGTGATAGGACAGTGTGATATTCGCGACATCGCCGACCTTGACGAACGGCAGATTGGCCTCATAAAGATCGGCCATGATCCATACGGTCGACAGATCCACGATGTCGTAAAGCGTATCCGCAGGCGTCACGCGGTTGCCCTGGACGGCTGACTTGGCGCTGATATTGCCGCTCACCGGCGAATACATGGTCAAGGCTCGGATGGGCTCGCGGGTTTTCTCGATTAACGCGAGTTGGTCCGCGCTGATATCCCAGAGCGCCAGCCGCCGGCGAGCAGCGCCCACGAGGTCAATCCCCGGCAGTTGTGCCTGCATGCCGGAGACTCCCAGCTGATCGCGCGCTTTGAGTGCCATCAGGTACTCCCGCTGCGTCGCCTCCAGTTCCGGTGAATAGATGGAAAATAGGGGTTGATGCTCATCCACATGTTCGCCGATGTAATTCACATAGAGGTTCTCGATGTACCCTTCAAACTTTGTGTGAATGTGGTGTGTCCGGGTTTCATCTGCAGTTACCATCCCCACGGTATGGATGCTCTCCTCCAGATCCATGACTTTCGCCTTGGAAAGAGTTACGCCCATCAGTTGCAGCCTGTCCGCCGCGATCCGGACGGGCGCGTAACCGCGAACGGTCGAGCCTGTCTCTCCGGGCTTTTCTTCCGCGTAGACCGGCTCCAGGTCCATACCGTCGGGCGCTTTGCCCGGCTTGTCGTAGCGGCTGCCTGGATTCATGGCATCCGTGTAATAGAGGATGGTCCGCTTTTGCGTGGCAGCATTGGCGGCAATCGCGGATGGCGCGGGTGTTCCCCCAGGTGTTGCTGACGGAGCGACGCCGGCCTCGATGGGGACCAGTCTCATGCCGCAAATGGGGCAATCTCCCGGTTTGTCGGAAATGTAATTCGGATGCATGGGACAATGATACTTTTGCCCCGCTTTCTGGGGCGCCTGCGGCTGCTGCGCGGCATCTTGCCGGGAGACGATCCAATATCCGACACTCACAAGTACGGTCGCCAAAAATAGTCCGAGGAAAAAATTCTTCATCGTCGCACCTCGCCGGATGATCCCGACGTGGAACCGGAGCCGCTTGCCGCACCCCCCATCAACTCCTCGAGCCTCGACACTGCTTTGAGGTATTCCGCCCGCTGCTCGTAATAGGCGAGTTGGTAATCCAGGATCGTGTTGAAGTTGGTGAGCACACTCAGAAAATCCAGCTTGCCTGTCTGGTAACTGGCCAGCGACGACTCCAGCGCGAGTTGAGTAGAGGGCACGATCTGCTCGGAATAAAGGTCCATGAGCTTCCGGGCTGCCTGGGCTGCGAGATAGCGCGCGCGCAGGCTTGCATTGAGCGTTTGTTCCTGGGACCGATACTCTCGTTGGGCTCCGGCCAGCGTCGCCACGGCCTCTTCCAATCCGGAGCGTTGCTTTTTCCAGAAGTAGAGCGGGATATTCACTTGGACTTTGAACTCCCACATCGGCTTCAAGACGCCCTGGTTGTAGTAGCCGCCCATGACGTCAAAATCCGGGTAATAAGCCTTCTGGGCGGACTGTACGTTGAGCTGTTGATTGTCAATCAGCGCGCGTTGTGCCCCGAGCATAGGAGATGATTCCAGCGCACGGGATTGCACGGAATCAAACGGTTCCAGCGCCGGCAGGTCGGAAATGGGCTCAGGCCGGCTCAAGTCCGCGTCCGGCGGACGGTTCACGAGTGCGAGGATTTGAGCATTGAGAGTCAGCTTCTTCTGCTCCAAGGCGACAGTCCGGTTCTCAAGGATCAAGATTTCGGTGCTCGCGCGGATGATATCCTGCTGAATTCCCTCGCCGGTGGAATATCGAATTTCCGCTGCCTGCGCCAACTGTCGGAGCAATGCCTGTTTTTCGCGGATGAAATCCAGAGACTCATAAGTGAAGCAAAGATCGTAAAAGTCTTCTTTGAGCTGTGCGATCAAATCGAGTTCCAGGCCGCGAATCGATTGTGCCTGGCTATCCGCCTGCTTTTGGGCCATGCCGCCCTTGAGAGCCCGCTTTCCGGGAAACGGGATTTCCTGCGCCACTTGAATCCCCACGTTACTGGTCGGCTCCACTCCCAGCCCAGCGCCAGGGTATGGAGGTCCATTGCTGATCCAGCTGGCGCTGATCCGCGGATCGGGTAACGCGCTTTCCTGTGCCGGACGTGTGAGCGCGGCTTCGTAGCGTTTGCGCGCCGCCTGAAGTTCGGGGTTGGACTGAATCAGCTCCTGCAGCAGTTCCTGCAGCCGCAGTGGAGGTTCGATCACAACTTTGGACGCAGGACTCGGAGGCGCTTTTTCCGCCCGCATTCCAGGAGTCCCCGATGAGAATGGAGAGAACATAACCATGATGAGAAACGTCCAGCCTGAAATCTCGCGATAACGGTGTCGAGGCATTCCATAAATTCGACGATCCCATGAAACGATTGGAATCGTCCGTCGGGATTGGGATGGTTCAGTCATGTTCGACGCTATCATGAACAAAGGTAATGCAACTGAATGGCCAATCGCGTTGTGGACTTGGACCTGAACCTGGACCCGGACTTAAGCTTGGACGTTTTTGTACTCAACGCATTGTAGCCTCAAGCTTGCGAACGCTTTCGGACGGGCACGGCAGTCCAAGTCGACCTCCAAGTCCAGGTCGAGGTCCATTGGGGAAGCGATCGTATGTCATTACTTATGCCTGTAAACAGGCGGGACTGCCTGAATTGGGGCATCGGCAGGCCGATCCATCCTATTGCGACAGCTCTCGTTTGCCGAAAACTAATCTATTTGTTGGATTTGCCGATCTTTCAGACTGGCGGCTGTGTTGTCTTTGGCGAAATTGGGGACAGTCACCAATTTCGCCATAGCGCGTTCGAATTGCAGACAAATGCGGTATTATGGACCGGTTGAGATCGCTTCTGATTCTTGCTTAGGCCACGACCATGAATGTCTTGTATATTGCGGGACACCTCAGCGATGCTGACTTCGTTGAGCATGAACTGAGCAAAATCGCTCCCCACATCCATATTGATGTTTCGCCCAGAAATGCAGATGCGCTGACGCGCATCTCCGCAGCGGGCAAGTACGATGCCGTGCTGCTCGACCCATTGCTTCCCGGCGGAGAGAATCTGATCGCTTGCATCCGCGAGCAAAAAATGCCTCTGGCGGTCATAGTAATGACTGGAGCCGCGGATGGAACCCCGCCTCTCGAGATGCTGCGGGCCGGCGCGGATGACTACATAGTCAAACGACCCCATTTCGTCGACGTCTTGCCCTTGATCCTGCAGCGCGTGATCGCGCGCCGGCAGTCGGGAGAGAATAGGGATGCGGCCCCCGATCCTGGCCGCGCAGCAGAGGCAGACCGCGCACGGATCGAAAAAGAACAGGACACGCTGAATGCGCAGTGGCTTGAGGAACGCGCGAAGTACGAAGAAGAGCGCGTGCTTCTTCTGGACGCGACACGAGCCTCGGAGGCAAAATCCGCGGCAGCCGAAGAACGGCATCGGATAGAGAAAGAGGAATGGCAAGCGGTACGCCAGGAAATGGAATGGCAGCGGCTCGCGTTGGAAGAGGCGCTGCGCGCCGCTGAACTCAGCCAGAGCCAGGTGGCGGAACAGAGTCGCAAGGAACGGGCGGAGTGGGAAACAGCGCGCCAGGAGTTGGAAACGCAGCTGCGTGAGGTGGAGGGGCGGCGTGCCTCGCTCGCTGAGGTCCTCCATGAGATCGAAACGCGCATTGCCGCGCTCGAAGAGCAGCACCGCAACGAGCTTGCCGAGTGGAATGCCGCGCGCATCGAGTTGGAGACCAAATGTGTCGAATTGGAGGCCAGCAGTGCCGGGACAGCCAGCCGTTGCGCTTCCCTCGAAGAGATGCTGCAAGCGGCGGAGAGACGCTGCGCGGAATTGGAGGAGAAATGCCGCGGCGAGCGGGGTGAACATGAGAAGACGCTCCAGGAACTTCAACTCCGCTGCGAGGAATTGACGGCTAGAGCTGCTGCCCTCGATCCCGCTCTGGCGGATTCCGAAGCACGAGCTTTGCGCATAGAGGAACAGTACAGGTTAGAGAAAGCAGGGTGGGAAACCGCCCACCAACACATGGAGCAGCATCTCGAGTGGATTGAAGAAGAGTTGCACGCGCTCCAGGAGCGGCACGGCGAAGTTTCGGCGCAACTCCAGGTGGAACGCGCGAACCGGAATGCGGAGCAACAGGAACGGATGAGCCAGCTTGAGGCTGCAGAATCCAGGGTGGCCGCCGCGGCCGAGAAGTGCCAGGCAATGCAAGCGCGCATTGCGGAGCTTGACGAACTGCGGCGCACGGAGAGCGCGGCGTTGGAGTCAGAGCGCAGGGAACTGGCGCAGCGGCAGTGCGAGTTGAGAGAAACGCTCGGCATCCTGGTAAAGGCGCTGGAGGCATCGGATGCCTATCAGGCACAACTCCTCGAAGAGCGCAGGCTGGAGACAGAGAGGCAGAGCGCCACGCGCCGCGCTCTTGAAGAGGTTCTGCGAGTCGCGTCGGGCGAGCGGCAATTGGAGCCCCTCCATGAGCTGGTCGCTGCCGCGATGACCGCGTTCGCGGATCTCACGGCCCCCGTGATTGACTGCGGCGCGTTGCTCATGGAATTCCTGGATCCTGACGATCCGCGGCGGGAACGTGCCCGGCTTCTGATGGAGGCTGCGCGCCGGGCCGGTGATCTGGCAGTCCGGCTGCTGGCACAAGGTGCTTCACGAGAATTCATCGATCTCAACCTGTGCGTCTCCGAAATCCTGGGAAATCTGCGCAGCATGGCCGGAGAGCGCGTCGATTTGCTGACCATTCTCTCCCCGACCCTGCCGCATGTTCAGGCCACGCGGCCGCGTACCGAGCGGCTCCTTGAAGCAGTTCTGCAGTCCGCGCGCGACACCTTACCGTTGGGCGGAACGATCACCCTGGAAACTGCTGTACGTGGTTATGATGAAGTTTCGGAGCCGCGATCCGGCGTTCTGCTTTCCGTGACAGCCAGCGGGAACGGGGCGCATGCAGAAGTGGACACTGTGCCATTGGAGCCGCTGGTTTCCGCCTGCGGAGGCAAACTGAGCATCACCGGTGATTCTGAGACCGGCACGAGCATCGAGATAATTCTCCCTTCAAAAGACCAGGACACGAATTCCTGATTGCGACAACATAGGACTCCGTCGAACGTTCCGAATCTGATAGATTTGTCCGGAGCGCCGTCTCCGGGAGGAAGCTTGCGTCCGCCGCAGGCGGCAACATAATACTCCAGACGAGGAAACATCGATGACCGCTCAGCACAGCCGTTTGACCTCCGATGATCTTCACATGTTCAACGAAGGAACGCACTATCGGCTCTATGAAAAACTGGGTTCCCATTTGATCGGCGCGGACGGCGTCCAGGGCGCTTCGTTCGCCGTGTGGGCGCCGAATGCGCAATCTGTTTCCGTCGTGGGAGAATTCAATGGGTGGGACCGACAGGCAAGTCCCATGATGCCCTGCGGGCAATCAGGGATCTGGGAAGCCTTCATACCCGGCGTGGCCAAGGGGATGCTTTACAAGTACCATATCGAGTCGCGATACAATCGTTATAGCGTGGACAAAACCGATCCTTTTGCCAATGCCACGGAATTGCCGCCCGGCACCGCCGCCGTCGTTTGGGATTTACTTTACGAATGGAACGATTCTGAATGGATGCGGACGCGCGGCGCGGGGCGGTGTGTCGACCGCCCGATCTCGATCTATGAGGTTCACCTGGGTTCCTGGCGACGCCGGGCCGACGATGGCCAGCAGCCCCTTCCATACAGGGAGCTCGCCCTCGAACTCGCCAGGTACGTGAAGGAGATGGGTTTCACTCATATCGAGTTGCTGCCGGTGATGGAGCATCCGTTTTACGGCTCTTGGGGATATCAGACCACGTCCTACTTTGCTCCGACGAAAAGATATGGCGAGCCGCAGGATTTCATGTGGTTCGTTGACTTCATGCACCAGAACGGCATCGGAGTCATCCTGGATTGGGTTCCGTCGCATTTTCCGATGGACGAACACAGTCTCGGATATTTCGACGGGACTCATCTTTTCGAGCACTCCGACGCGCGCCAGGGAGTGCAAAAGGATTGGAACACACTTATATTCAACTACGGTCGCAACGAAGTGCGCAGTTTTCTGATCAGCAGCGCACTCTTCTGGCTCGACAAATACCATGCGGATGGACTGCGCGTGGATGCTGTTGCCTCCATGCTGTACCTCGATTATTCCCGCAAGCCGGGCGAGTGGATACCGAACAAGTACGGCGGCCGCGAAAATCTGGCGGCGATGCACTTTCTGCGCGCGATGAATGAACAGATCTACGGGAATTATCCGGATGTCATGACGATTGCCGAAGAATCGACCGCCTGGCCCATGGTTTCCCGGCCGACCTATGTGGGAGGCCTGGGATTCGGATTCAAATGGGACATGGGTTGGATGCACGATTCCCTGGACTACATGTCCCACGACGCGCTTTTCCGCCGCTATCACCACGATCAGCTTACCTTTCGCGGCCTGTACTCCTTCACGGAAAACTTCATCCTGCCTCTGTCCCACGACGAGGTAGTACACGGCAAGAGATCGCTGCTCGGCAGGATGCCCGGCGACGACTGGCGCAAATTCGCGAACCTGCGGCTCCTGCTGGGTTACATGTTTGGCCAGCCGGGGAAGAAGCTTCTGTTTATGGGTGGAGAATTCGCACAGCGCGCGGAATGGGCGCACGACTGCGGCCTGGACTGGTATTTGCTCGAATACATGCCCCATCGGGGCGTGCAGAAATGGCTGACCGACCTCAACCATGTGTATCGAAGCGAACCTGCCCTCTATCAGATGGATACCCAGCCTGCGGGGTTCGAATGGATCGACTGCCATGACGCCGAGAGAAGCGTTCTCTCCTTCGCGCGCAAAGCCGCGAACCCCGACCAACGACCCATCATGGTCGTGTGCAATTTCACTCCGGTGCCGCGGCACGGGTATCGCCTCGGCGCTCTCCTGCCAGGATTCTGGAAAGAGGTGTTAAACAGCGATGCCGCGATTTACGGTGGGAGCGGCATCGGCAACCTCGGGGGCGTGTCGACTACAGCCACGAGCGCGCACGGTCGGCCCCAGAGCCTCCTGCTCACCCTGCCACCTCTGAGTGCCGTCTTCCTGCGCCACGAATAGCGCAGAAGCCGATGTCTTCCGACTCGACAAGATTTCTTGGAGCTTCTTCGAGTCTTTGAGTCTTCGAGGTTTGTTTTGTCTCTCGATCATGCGATCCGAATCTCAGAAAAATGCTGATCGGTTACTGATGAGGCATGCGCGGAACGGGCAACTCATGATCAAGATCTCTGCACAAAACACTTTCTTTAAGGGTGCAAACAAGTCTTGCGGTAAGATACGCGCCACGATCGTCATTCATTCGGAGGAAGCGCCATGAGAAGAACATCCTGGAAGAGCAGTCTTTTCGTGCTTGCCGGCTTTGCCGTCGCAGCAATGCTGACCTCATGCGGTCCCAGGGTTGCCCCTGCCGACATGGTTTTGCACAACGGGAAAATAGCAACGGTGGACCCCGCCAAACCAGAAGCACGGGCCATTGCGGTGAGGGATGGTGTGATCAGCGCCGTCGGAACCGAAGAGGAAATTCAGCCATACATTGGACCCTCGACGAAAGTGATCGATCTCGCGGGGATGCTGGCCGTGCCGGGTTTGATCGACAGCCACGGCCATTTCATGAGTCTGGGCGAAACCAAGATGGAGCTGGATCTGACGCACAGCGCGAACTGGGATGAAATCGTGGCCATGGTGGCGGATGCGGCGAAGAAGGCCAAACCGGGCGAGTTTATTCTGGGGCGCGGATGGCATCAGGAGAAGTGGGACAAAAAGCCTTCGCCGAACGTGGAAGGATTCCCGATACATGATCCGCTGAGCAAGATCTCGCCGGATAACCCCGTGCTCCTGACCCACGCCAGCGGGCATGCGACGTATGCCAACGCAAAGGCAATGGCTTTGGCAGGGATCACTCGAACCACTCCAAATCCTGCGGGCGGCGAAATCATGCACGACGCGAAAGGCAATCTCGTCGGCGTATTCCGCGAAAATGCGCAAGGATTGGTTGACAGGACGCTGGCGGAAGCGCGCAGACAGCGCACTCCCGAGGAAGTCGACGCGAACGCGCGCAAGGTGGCGGAACTGGCTACCCAGGATTGCCTGTCGAAAGGGATCACCTCTTTTTATGATGCCAGCGAGTCTTTTAAGAACATTGATCTTTTCAAAAAGCTGGCCGACGAGGGCAAACTGGACTTGCGACTGTGGGTGATGATTTCGGAAGGAAACAAGAGCCTCGAGTCGAACCTCGCAAGATACAGAATCATCGATTACGGAAACAAGCATCTCACCGTCCGTGCGATCAAACGATTCATGGACGGAGCACTCGGCTCACGGACGGCCTGGATGCTCGAGCCGTACACGGACCTGCCCACGAGCACCGGCATCAACGTGGATTCAGTTGAAGCCATCACGGAAACGGCCCGCCTGGCGATCGATAACGGTTTCCAGCTCTGCACGCATGCCATCGGCGACCGCGCCAACCGCGAGGTGCTGAATATCTATGAGGCGGCCTTCAAGGCTCATCCCGACAAGAAAGATCTGCGCTGGCGCATCGAGCACGCGCAGCATCTGAACGCGGCCGATATACCACGCTTCGGCGCCCTGGGAGTGATCGCCGCCATGCAGGCGATCCACTGCACATCCGACGCACCGTACGTGCTGGCGCGCCTGGGAGCCCAGCGAGCGGAGGAAGGCGCCTACGTTTGGCAAAAACTGATGAAATCGGGCGCGATCGTCAGCAATGGAACCGATACTCCCGTGGAAGACGTGAACCCGATCGCTAATTTTTATGCGGCGGTGTCGCGCAAGCTCAAAGACGGGACGGTGTTCTATCCCGACCAACGCATGAGCCGGGAAGAGGCTCTCAAGTCGTATACCTGGAACGCGGCTTACTCAGGTTTTGAAGAAAACGTGAAAGGATCCCTGACTCCGGGCAAACTTGCTGATATTACCGTGCTCTCCAAAGACATTCTGACCATACCGGAAGATGAGATTCCCTCGACTGTCGTGAAATACACCATTATAGGGGGCAAGGTGATGTACTCGAAGCAGTAGAGGTGCACGTTGCGCAGCTACAGCCCGGGGCTCACGCCCATAAACGCTAACGTATGATCGCTACTGTATGAATCGCAGCCTCATTTCACTCTTGAGTAAGGCTTGCCTCCAAGTAATACTAAATACGACAGTGATAGAGGCACCTGTCGCCCTGGCGCTGAATCCCCCCAGGCGGTGCTAGCAGCTGGGCCGTTTCTCACGCCTCTTTGGTGGCTTGCGTTGAAGAACGGAGTTCCATCATATGGAACAGTTCCGCGTGCATGCTGCAGAAGGCCGGGTTCTGATGCGTCCTGGAGGCTCCGTTGAGCCGGCCTCATTCCATGAAGCCAGAGGGTGGCCTGGATATCCCGGCGCAGGCGCGCGCCTCCGGAGGGCCGCCTCATGACGCAGCCCCGCATAATGCTTGCAGATGACCATCGCCTGATGCTTGAGGGTCTGCAGAGGCTCTTGCACGGCCACGGTGAGGTGGTGGGCACATTCGAAGATGGCCAATCCCTGCTTCAGGCTGCCCAGCTTCTCAAACCCGACCTGGTACTCCTCGACATTTCCATGCCGGTGATGAACGGCCTCGACACGGCGCGCCAGCTCAAGGTTCATCTTCCTGGATGCAAAATCATTTTTCTCACCATGCACGCGGACCCGATGTATGCGGCCGAGGCATTCATTGCAGGCGGCTGCGGCTATGTGCTGAAGCGATCCGCCGCTACGGAGCTGATCCAGGCGATCGAGGTGGTTCTCGGAGGCAAGCCGTATGCTTCACCGGAAGTGGTCAAGGACCTGCTGCTTCCATTCCTGGATGGAACCGTAAGGCTGGACGTCACGGATGGAATCTCGGCTCAGGAACGCGAGGTTCTGTGCATGATGGCCAAGGGGCGGCCTGCCACAGAGATTGCGGAAGGGTTGAACATCTCCGTAAGGGAAGCGGTAGAAGATATTTCGAGAATCATTGAAGTGCTAAACCTGCAGCGCGCCAGCCGCTGATAGTGCCCGCTTAGGGCTCGTGCAAAAATGTGGACTTATTTCTGCGCAAACCCTTAGTCATCCGCACACCAGAGAGAAATCGATTTTTACTATGAATCGGCAAGAAAAACCTCTATCTTGGGGCCGGTTGTTCGATTTCATGGAGGTACGCGGTGGGCGATTCAGTCATAGATTTGCGCAGCGACACACTCAGCCTTCCCACTGACGAGATGCTTCGCAGCATCCAGGATGCCAAGCTCGGCGATGATTCACGCGACGGCGACCCCACGGTGCGCGAATTGGAAGCGCTAACGGCGGAGATGCTCGGGCAAGAGGCTGCGATGCTGACCGTCAGCGGCACGATGTCCAACCTGATCGCGATGCGGACTCACACCGAACCTGGCGGCGCCGCCGTAGTCGAACAAAGCGCCCATCTTTACGGGCTGGAGTTCGGCGGCATTGCCGCGGCCTGCGGGCTTCTGGTTCTTCCGGTGCCGGGACGGCTGGGAGCCATGCAGCCGGAACCTCTGCGGGTCGCGACTCAGCGCGCAGGAACCGGATTTCCCGCCCGCGGCCTGGTCTGCCTGGAGAATACGCACAACACGGCGGGCGGCACGGTCATATCCCCTCAACATATGGATCTCTGCTGTGAGATCGCGCATGCGCACCACCTACCGGTTCACCTGGACGGGGCCCGGATTTTCAACGCTGCCGTGGCGCTGCACGCCGATGCCCGAGTCCTGACGCGCTCGGTGGACTCAGTGAGCATGTGCCTTTCCAAAGGGCTCTCGGCGCCGGTCGGATCGCTGCTTGCGGGCAGCCGGTCTTTTATCGACAAGGCGCGCAAAGTCCGGCGTGCGTTCGGAGGCGCCATGCGCCAGGCCGGCATCATCGCCGCTCCCGGTCTGGTAGCGTTGCGCACCATGATCGGCCGGCTGGCTGAGGACCATGAAAATGCGCGCATGCTCGCCCACAGCCTTGCGCTGGTTCCAGGACTGGCGATCAACCTGGAATCGGTTCAGACAGACATCGTCAACGTTGATGTCAAAGGTCTCGGCATTGACGCCGCCACCTTCGCCCGTTACCTTGATGCCCGCGGCGTCAGGGGACTGCCGGGAATGGAAACCATGCTGCGTTTTGTCACCTACCGCGGCATCACGCGATCGGATGTGGAACGGGCGGCTACTACTATTCATGAACTGGTGTGTGAGAAGCCATGGGAGAGTGAAGCCAAAGCGCCGCTGAATTCGGGATTGACTGCAAGCAAGGCGATCTGATATTCAACAAGTGCGTGTGACGAAACAACTGCCGTCGACTGGTTCAGGATCAAGATATGAAGTTGCCGATATTTACGCTGCGCGGATTTAAGCGGCCGCACGAGATTGTGGAGAATGGGTTTGGCAAGCTCGAACGCGAGGTCATGGACGTCGCCTGGCAAAGGGGAGAAGTCAGCGTGCGCGACGTTTATAGCACATTTGAAGCCCGCATTGCCTATACGACCCTCATGACCACGCTTCATCGCCTGTACAGGAAGGGCGTCCTGGACCGGCGTAAATTGGGGCGCGCGTTTCTCTACTCTCCGCGCGTCTCGCACGCCGAGTTCGAGCAAGGCATTGCACAGGATCTGATTTCAGGCCTGCTCGATCGGGCCGGGGGCGGCGTGGAGCCTGTTTTGGCCTGTATCGTGGATGCTTTGAGCGAACACGATCGAGCATTTCTGTATGCGCTCGACCGCCTCGTCCGGGAAAAGAAACGCGAGCAGCGGCGCAAGCCATAGAGGGAGCCATGTACGAGCTGCTGGGCATTTGCCTGTCGCTGGTGGGACTCTTGGCCATCAACAGCATGGCGACGTTGCTTGCCGCGGGCCTGTGGCGCAGAATCTCGCGGGCAGTGGAGTCGTGGTCCAGCCTGGCGCGCGCGCAATGCCTGTTTTTCTTGCGAGTCATGCCGGGACTTGCCGCGGTCTTTTGTGTCGGCGCCCTCTTTGTTCCGTCCTATCTGACCAATGAGCCCCGCCATACGACGGAGGTTGTCACCGCCAAACTTGGCCTGCTGGCTGCTGCGTCGCTCTACGGCATAGGCTTTGCCTCCTGGCGCTGCATAGCGAGATGCCGGGCAACGCGCCGTCTCACGAGAAACTGGCTTCGACACGCGGAAACGATCTCCGTGGAGAATCTTTCGGTACCGGCGTTTCGCTTCCGGCATAGATTTCCCGTGGTCGCAATCGTCGGCGCCATGCGTCCAAGACTGTTCATTGCAGAGCAGGTGCTCGAAGCACTATCGCCGGAAGAACTCTTGGCGGCGGTGGCTCACGAGCGCGGACATCTGGCAGCAAGAGACAATTTCAAGCGCGGGCTTTTCCTTGTATGCCGGGACGTGCTCGGGCTCCTCCCTCTGGGTAGATCCCTGGATCGTGCATGGATGGAAGCGGCTGAATGGGCAGCGGATGATCATGCGGCGCGGAGCGGATTGGTTGAAGCATTGGATCTGGCGTCGGCGCTCGTGAAGATCGCCCGCCTGGCTCCGACGGGAGCCTCCCCGGCCATGTTCGCCGGAGCTTCATTGATCGCGGAAGATCTTGGCGGCATTTCGTCCCGTGTCCTCAGGCTCACGCGATTGACTGCAAGCACCGGTGCGCCGGAGAAGATCTCCTTGCGGTGGCTGAACCTTGCAGCGGGCGCTTGTGTTTCCGGCTTGCTTTTTACGGTCCTCTTATCTGTGAGCAGCCCGAGCCTTATGGCTGCCATTCATTCAACCCTGGAATACGTGGTTTCGGCGTTCCAATAGCCGGTCCCGACGTCCGTCTTTCGCGTCACGCTTCCAGCAAATACGAATTCTGGTAGTAATTCCCTGGAAGTCTTACGATCAGCCCGACTTGGCGGACTGAGAAGTGAATCGGCGCAATTACTCCCCTCTCCAGTCAGGTTCTAATCGATATCGCATCGTCAGCAGAATCTCGGCGTGGCTTTGAGGCAATCCACGTTGCTGTGTGGAGGCCCTGTTGAGAAAGAGCCGTGAGGGCGCGGAGAGGTTCCGGCCGGAAAGAAGGCAGAGATTTGCATAATGAGGCTGGCCCCGGCGTGTGCTCGGCTGTCAGTTCATCCCGGTGATGCTGGTAACGGGGTGGACCTCCCCTCCAGGAGATCCCATAAGAGGTATTCTGGGAACAAACGTTCATAAAAGGAGAAACCATGAAGAAAGCGTATCTGCTACTTGCAATTGGGTTGTTTCTGGCCGCGGTCGCGGTGGCCGGAGTTGATTTCAGCGGCACGTGGGCATTCAATGCCTCAAAGAGCGATCAGCCGGCCGCCGCGGCCGGCAGTGCCGGCAGTATCAGCACCCTCACCATCAAGCAGGCTGGCAATCTGTTAACGATCAGCCGTACGGCGGACGAGGACACCGTGGTGACGTCCTACACCATGGACGGCGCTGATCACACCGCGACCCCTGCGCAGGCATCTGCTTCGAACTTGGAAACACTCGACTACGCCAAGAGCATGATCAGCCTGGACGGTGCGGCAAAGGCGCATGTCACCAGCGGCAACAATATCGAAGTTGACGGCAGCGGCACCAATCATGACAAGTTCCAGCACGACGTGATCCTCACGGCCACGCTTTTGGATGCCAGCGGCAAATCTGTGGGCACGGCAACGGGCAGGCTGGAAGATTTGCCTGCCGGCAAGAAGGACAATTACAAGCTTGTCGGCACCACCACGTCTCCCACCTGGGCGCAGGTAAGCGTGGTTATCTCGAATGTCACCGAGCACGTGGCTACGCCTCAGGCGAGCCTCAAGTACAAGGCCGTATTGAGTGGCAACTCGGTCCATATCACTGGGACTCAGAGCTCCCAGAGTGGCGATCGGCCCGTGGATCAGGCTTACACTTTGTCCGCTGACGGCAAGACGTTGACGCTTACCACGGTAAGGCAGGGCCAGAATGGCCCGACAGCCCGTAAGCAGGTGTATGACAGGAAGTAGGCCAGAAGCGTGCCAGTAGATCAACTGCGCGACTGATTGCAATCGGCCACAGCAGAATATGTCTTAACATGCTCTGCCGTGGCCTTTCCTCCAGCAGGTCCCATAAGAGGCGTATTCCCAGGTGTGGAATCCCAATGCAATGCAGAGCAGCGCCAAATATGAGTGCTGGTAGTAGTTCGCAAGAAACTCTAACATCGCCACACAAAACAGAAATAGCGGAAAGAGAAATCACCGGGTGCCATGGGCTGTCACCGCAGCCCCTTCAAAAGCCGCGGCGCACAAACCAAGTCCGGTTGTCCAATGTCAACGGAATGATCGTGCTAAGGAATCCAAAATGAAAATCCTGGTTAGAATGTGCCTTTTTCCTCTCTTGATTGTGGCAGTGCTGTCTTGGGTCGCAACCGCGCAGGTTGATCGGTCTTCCCTGGGAGGTACTGTGACCGATCCCAGCGGCGGCCGGATTTCGGGAGCGACGGTGACGGCCATCCAATCCGCGACCGGTCTGGAACGTAAAACCGAAACGTCATCGCAAGGAACCTACATGCTCGATAGCTTGCCGATAGGACGGTACGACGTCACTTTCAGCAAGCCTGGATTCTCCCAGGCCCGCTTCGAGCAGGTTGTGCTAGGCGTGGGCGAAGCACGCGTGCTTAACGTGCAGTTGCATATAGCGGCGGTTGCGGAAACGATAACGGTGACCGCCCCGCTCGTGCGTTTGGATACAGCCAGCGCTGTGATTGGCGCGCCGGTCGAGCAGGCGGCACTGCAGGGACTCCCTCTGAACGGGCGAAACTGGGCCAGCCTGGCGACGCTTACGCCCGGCGCCGTCGACACCGGCCCGGGCGATCAGCACACCGTTCGTTTCACCGGCCATGCCAGGGGCGACAACCAATTCCTGTTCGACGGCATCGACTCCGGGGGCATCTACAACGCGGAACAGAAGGAGCAGGTGCGGCTGGCGATCCCCCTCGATTCGGTTTCCGAGTTCCAGGTGCAGTCTCAGAATTTCGGTGCCGACATCGGGATGACAAGCGGCGCACAGATTTCAGCTGCATCGCGGTCGGGCACGAATAATTTCCACGGCAGTCTGTTCGACTATTACCGCAGCGATGTGTTCGACTCCAGATCTCCGTTTGACGGGGCATCACCGAGCCCGTTCTTGTTGAATCAGTTCGGCGGTGCGTTAGGCGGCCCGATCGTCTCCAATCGAACGTTCTTCTATGCCAACTACGAGGGATTGCGCCAGCGCCTGGGCCAGGTTCAGATCGGCCTGGTGCCGAGTCCTTCGTTTGTGACCCAGATCGAGGCCCAATCGCCCGCGCTGACACCGATCATTTCAGCCTACCCGCATGGCACCTCGCCCACGTCAAACTCACAAGTGTACAACTACGTCGTCGGAGCGAACCAGGTCGATAATGAAGATTCGGGCATGATCCGCATCGATCATCGCTTCACCGATCGCACCACGGCGTTTCTGCGCTACAGTGCGGACGAAACAAGATACGACATCCCGACTGGCGTGCTGAACGCAATGTCGGACGCCGATTCACAATTGAAAAACGGCGTTGTGGAACTGATGCACGTGTTTTCGCCTCTGCTCACAAACGAAGCGAAGTTGGGCGTCAACCAGGTAATTAACCACACGATAACTGTTTCCGGAACTCCCTACACCTTAAGCGTTTCGAATCTGAGCTCCATGACCGGGGCTTCCACCTCGGATACACAGTGCACAAGCTTCAATTATGTCGACGACCTGTCCTGGATGAAGGGTCGGCACTTTCTCAAATTCGGCGTCACGGTCCGGCGCGTCAACATGAACAACGGCAGCTCGGCGAGCGGAACCCTGACGTACACGTCGCTGAACAATTTTCTCATCGACAAGTTGGATAGCGCGACCTACAAAGCGTCCATGCCGCTCAAGCGGGCTCGAAAAACGGAGGTGTTTGCGTATGCCATGGACCAGTATCGATTAACACCGAAGCTGACGATCGACATGGGCCTCCACTATTCGTTCTTCAATGTGTTTCACGAAGCCCAAGGTCGCGCGATCCCATTCGATTTCGCGACTTGCGGGGGATGGTGCCCGGCCGGCAGTCTTTGGAGTTACCCGAGGCGCGCCGATCTCGAGCCGCGCGTTGGCATCGCGTGGGCTCCCGGAAAAACCGTGCTGCGCGCCGGCGGCGGCATATACTACACCGACGGCGAGTTGGACGACGTGAATTGGCCGGAGTCGAACGATGTTGCGAACTACACATTGTCTTCAGTCACGGCGCCGGCGTTGAGCTATCCGATCGATACGTTTCTTCAGAACACGACAGGAATCATCACGCCGCGCGCTTATGACCGCAACCATAAAGACATGTATACTGCCTCCTGGACTGCATCGGTGGAGCGAAGCCTGCCGTCGAACATCGTCGGCACTGTTTCCTATTTGGGCGACAAAGGGACACACCTCATAATGGCGACGTATACCAACGCCGTCGACCCACTGACCGGCGTGCAGCCGTATCCTCAATTTGGGGTGACTCAGTGGCGCGGCAACGTGGGCAACAGCACCTTTCACGCGCTTCAGATGAACGTGCGGCGAGCCTTTCAGAACGGGATGTTGCTGGCGGCAAACTATATGTGGTCGCATGCCATTAATGATGGCCCCATCGGCGGCGGTGATGGGTCTGGCCCCCAGAATCTCTTTTGCCGCTCCTGCGAGAAGGCCAGCAGCCCTTACGACGTACGCCACGTGTTTAACGCATCGTCGGTTTATGAGCTCCCGTTCGGGGTCGGCAAGCATCTCCTGGCGCAGCCAGGCGTTGGGCGGGCGATCCTGGGCGGCTGGCAGTTGAGCGGAATCGCAACAGCCCGCACGGGGTTCCCGGTGAACGTGACCATCAACCGCTCGAACTCCGCGCTTCCGGATAAGTACGCGGTGTCGGGAGTCGAACGCCCGGATCTGGTTCCCGGCGTTTCGCTGATCCCGGCGGGAGGGCAGACGCCGAACAACTGGATCAACGCAGCAGCTTTTGTCACTCCCGCTTCAGGGACCTTCGGCGACGCGGGCCGCAACCTAGTCCGCGCACCGGGCTTATGGCAGATGGATATGGCGCTGACTAAGAAAATCCCGCTGAGAGATAGATTCGGCGTGGAATTCCGTGCCGAAGCGTTCAACGTGTTCAATCGTGCCCAGTTTGGCGTTCCGCAGGCCGTTCTTTCTACGCCGCTCACCTTCGGCGTGATCACAACGCCGGTGAATCAGTTCGCGACGGGAAGCGGAACACCCCGGCAGTTTCAATTCGCGTTGCGGTTCACGTTCTAGCTGTCTGCTGAAGTTGTAGGAATTTGGGAGAACCACGGGCTCCGCCGTGATGGTCGTGACCAAGACTGGTGCCAACGACTACCACGGCGGAGCGCTCGTGTTTCCGACTTGGTTTTTTCGTTGCTCCTGTCTGTGCGCGGCTCGATCCTCATAGCTGCGATTCATTCCTCCTTGAAATTAGCTTCGGCATTCCAGTAGCAAGTCCTGTCGTCAGGCGTGCGGGTTAAACTAACTAATAAATACGAAGTCTGGTAGTAGTTCCCTGGAAGCCCTAGGATTTGTCCCGCATGGCAGGCTGAGGGGTGATTCAGCGCAGTTTCCTGACCTGTCAGGCACTCATCAATATCGTATTGTCCGCAGAATCTCGGCATGGCATTGAGTCAATCCACGTTTCTGTGTGGATGACTCTGTTGAGAAAGAACCGGGAAGACACCAGAGATCTGCATACTGAGACCGGCCCCGGCGTGTAAAAACCCGAGGGTCCACCTTATGGAGGATTCGGATGTACTGCGTCAAACGTTTACGATTGAATTCTGAAATATATTATCGCTCGATTGTGTTTTTTGCAGCAGCGGCCGTTATTCTATTAATCACCAGCACGGGCGCCCTGTGGGCCTTGCCCCAACAAGACGCGAGCAAGCCGCCGGCAACCACAAGCGCACAACCGAGTGCCGGGCAGCAAGACGCCGATAAGCCTGTGACGACAGCCGACAAACCGGCGACGACCTCCGACAGCCAGTCGCAGGCCACGCGGCAAAAACCTGGCGCTGCGCCCCAGACTGTTCCCAAGGGGCCCAACGAAACCATTGTGGTCACGGCTCCGCGCATCGAGATTCCCCTCAATGAAACCCCAGCTGCTACCACCGTGGTGTCCGACGATCTTCTGAATACGATGCCACGCGGCATCGGCGCCGAGGAAGCGCTCAAGCTGGTACCTGGAGTTAAGGTGGACAACCAGGCGGACGGCGAGCGCGTCCACCTTTCGATCCGCGGCCAGGGGCTGATGACAGAACGAGGCATCCGCGGCATCAAGATTCTTCTCGACGGTCTGCCGCTTAATGATCCCTCCGGCTTTGCACCGGATCTATTCGATGTCGACTGGAATGCCGTGCAGCGCATGGAGGTGTTCCGCGGGCCGGCCTCGGCCCTGTACGGCGGCGGCTCGGCCGGCGGGGTGATCAACATTGAGACTCGCGATGGAGGCACCAAACCTATGACTGGTGACCTATTCTCCACGGCGGGCAAGTACGATTTCTACAAATTGTACGGGGAACTCGGAGGCACTCAAGGCGCCACGAATTATCGGATCTCAGCGTCCAACACGGCCGGGGACGGCTATCGAGTGCATACGGCTTTCAACGCGATGAATCTATACGGCAAGTTCAGCTGGAAAATCGGCCAGCGAGGAAAGATAACTGCGATCGTTGCCGGTACGAACTTTTTCAATGAAAACGCAGAAGGGCTCAACCTGCCGCAGTTGGTAGCTCCTCGGCAGCCGAATCCGGATGCGCTGACGTTCAACGAATTTCAGCGTACGCGCAGGGTTACTATCGGACTTACGGGGCAGTACCAGATCGCCACGAACCAGGACTTTTCTTTCAGCGTCTATTATCGCAATACAGCGTGGCGCGAGTCGGTCCCCTCATCTGTTGAGCACGCCGATTACAACACTCCGGGCATGATTGTCCAGTACACGTTTCACAGCGGGCAGGGGACGACCAAGAACCATTTCACCGTCGGGTCCGATACGGACTGGCAGACGATCGGGGATTACCGTAACCTGAATCTCGGCGGGGCCAAAGAAGGCGCGAAGGTCTCCGACGACAATATCTATCAAAGAGGAGCCGGGATTTATGCTTTGGACCGTGTCGAATTTGGACCCAAAGTCAACCTCATGTTAGACGTGCGCTACGACAATATCCACAATGACCTGACCGATAATTTTGACACGGGCAGCGCCAATCTGTCGGGTGCAGCCGACTTCCACAAGACTACCAGCCGCGTTGGACTCTCTTACGATCCCTTGCCGAACTTCGGCCTGTACACCAGCGTAGGCCAGGGATTCCTGCCGCCCGCGACCGAAGAGTTGATAAACAACCCCAATGGGTTCGGCGGATTCAACACGTCGCTGAAACCGGCGACCTCAATTGGTGAGGAATTCGGTATTCGCGGCGATGCCAGAAAGCGTTTTTACTATGACGTGGCATTCTTCCACCTTGGCACCCTGAACGATTTCGGGCGATATCGCGTGCCCAGCCGGCCTCTGGAGACCTTCTACAACAACATAGCCGACAGCCGCCGTTACGGACTCGAGACGTCCATCAGCTGGTTTCCGGTGGATAAACTGGCTGTGCGCGTCGCCTACACCTATTCGGACTTCAAATACACAAGCGTGCAGAGCATCTTCGGCACGTTCAAAGATGTGTGGATGCCGAATTCTCCGCGTAACCAGGCTTATTTCGACGCGGAGTACACGATACACAAAGGGCTGTTCATTGGAGTCGGCAGCGATATGGTCAGCAAGGCCTACGTGGATCAGACCAACACTGGATATGCCTGGGGGTACGCGCTCTTCAACCCGCGGCTCGGATACCGCTGGAACAATGACAAATTAGGCGGAGAAATCATGCTTTCGGGCCGCAATGCCTTTGGGAAGTATTACATCGCATTCACCGAACCGGATCCCGATGGCAATTCCTATCAGCCGGGTCCCATGGATGAGTGGTTCATCACCGCCCGCTTCTTTCTGGGAGGCCGGAAGTAGCAGCCTGCAAATATGATTCGAGATTCGAGATTCGAGATTCAATACGCTCAATCTCGAATTTCGAATCTCGAATCTCGAATTTCGAATCTCGAATCTCGAATTTCCCATATTAAAACCCTTCGGTACGAGCTATCCCCCCAAATACCGCTTGTACTCCGGCTTCTGCCCAGCTACAAATAACCCCTTGGCATTGGAAAGAGAAAGGAATCAAACATGGCCATTACCCTCAGCGGATCCTCCTTATCAATCGAAGATCTTGTCCGCATTGCGAGGCGGGGGGAAAAGGTCGAACTCGATCCTTATGCTCTGGAACGCATCCGAGTGTGCCGGGCGATGCTCGAAGAAAAGATCCGCGCTCACGAGATCATGTACGGAGTCAACACCGGCATCGGCGAATTTTCCGAGGTGGTGCTGACCGATGAACAGGTGCAGCAATTCCAACGATACTTGATATACAACCATGCGGCGGGGATCGGCGATCCGGCGCCGATCGAGCACGTTCGCGCCGCGATGGCGGGGCGGATCAATGTCCACGCGCACGGAAACTCGGGCTGCCGGCCCGAAATCACGATGACGCTGGTCGATATGCTGAACAAGGGGGTGACGCCGGTTGTATGCCAGAAGGGATCGGTCGGCGCCTGCGGTGATCTTGCCCCTATGGCGCAGCTGGCGCTGCTGATGATGGGCGAGGGAGAGGCCTTCTATCAGGGAGCTCGCCTGCCCGGACGGGTTGCATTGGAACGTGCGGGAATCCCTGTCCCCGGACTACACGCCCGCGACGGCCTTGCGACGATCAATGGTTCCAATTTGCTGACCGCCATGAGCGCTCTCCATCTTCATGACATCAACCGCTGGCTGAAGCAGGCCGAAATCGCATGTGCCATGACGCTCGAGTCGCTTTACGCGAATCTGAGGCCTTACGATGTCCGGCTTCACCAGCTGCGCGGCTTCCCAGGGGCCGTGCGCAGCGCCAAGGCCATCATGAAATGCGTCGAGGGAAGCGACCTGCTGTCAGGCAAAATCAAGACCAAGGTGCAGGACGCGTATTCGATGCGCTCGAGTCCGCAGGTCATAGGAGCTGCCCACGACGCCGTCGCCTTCGCGGCCAGGCAAGTCGAGATTGAGCTCAACGGCGTTGGGGACAACCCCATTTTCCTGCCGGAAGCAAAGCTGACCCTGACCGGCGCCAACTTCCAGGGCACACCGGTTTCGCTTCCCATGGATATGATCGGAGCCGCCGTGACCATGATATGCGTGCTGTCCGAGCGGCGCCTGAACCGGCTCACGAATCCCGCGTTGAGCGTGGGATTGCCGGCGTTCCTTACCAAGGGGGCCGGCATGTTTTCCGGCCTAATGCTAAGCCAATACACGGCCGACACCCTCATCGTCGAGCAGCGCATCCTGTCGACTCCGGCATCCATCGGTTCCATTCCCGCTGCCGCCGATCAGGAAGATTTTGTATCCATGGGCATGAACACCGCGCTCAAGAACGGCCAGATTCTCGAGAACGCCTATGGCGTGCTTGGGATCGAATTCATGGCAGCCGCCCAAGCACTGGACTTCCGTGAATTCATGCCGGGGCGCGGTGTGCGGAAAGCCCGCAAGGTCGTGCGCGAGCATGTCCCGCATCTCGAGGAAGACAGGCCGCTTTACCCTGATCACAACACGATGAAATCGTTGGTCCAATCCTGCGAGATCCTGGATCAGGTGGAGAGCGAGGTGGGCTCGCTCGAATAAATCTCGCTGCCTCGTAACATCACGAACCACGCGAAAAACACCAAATCACCATTTGTGCATTTCGGGCGTTCGCGGGTCGATTGGAGCAATTGGGTAACTGTTTCGCATTTTTCTGAGATTCGGATCGCATGATCGAAAGGTAAGACAAATCCGATGATGCCAGCGAAGACGAGCACGGACGAAACGGGACATATCGACCGGAGGATCGGTCCGTATACGGCTACCAGCATTGTGGTGGCTAACATGATCGGCGCCGGCATCTTTACCACATCGGGTATCGTGGCAGCGCAGGTTCCGGGCGCGGGATGGGTGATTGTCTGCTATCTTCTCGGCGGCATGATCGCGCTTTCGGGAGCACTATGTTACGCGGAGTTGGCTACCCGCATGCCCGAAGAAGGCGGCGAGTACGTCTATCTCAAAAAACTCTACCACCCCGCCCTGGGATTTCTCACCGGCTGGACCAGTTTTCTGGCGGGCTTTTCCGCGCCGATCGCGGCCTCGGCGCTCGGGTTTGCAGAATACATTTCCCCGGGTTTCAACAGACACCTTCCGAGCATGTCTTCGGCCGGAGTGACGATCGAAAAAAAGGCCATCGCAGCCGCCATCATCCTGTTGTTCACGATCGTCCACTATGTCGGCATCCGTCTGGGATCGATCGTTCAAAACACGTTGACCGCGATCAAGATCGCCATTGTTCTTGGCCTGGCATCCCTCGGTCTGATCTTCGGTTTTATTCATGGACATTGGGGTGGGACTGCTTTTTCGCTCGCCACAGCCGGCGGCACGGGCACGGTGGCCTTCGGTTCCGCGATGATGCTTGTGATGTTCGCCTACAGCGGGTGGAACGCGAGCGCCTACATCGCAGGAGAATTAAAAAACCCGCGGCGCACATTGCCTTTGTCTTTGTTGGGCGGAACCGGGATCGTGATCATTCTCTATCTAGCCGTCAACATCTTCGTACTTCAATCTGTCCCGTTTGATGTGCTCAAGGTGACGAAACCAGTTCTGGAAGAAGCTTCGAGGAGAGCCTTCGGAGATTGGATCGGAAACGTGCTCGGCATGCTGGCAGGGCTGGCTCTGCTCTCCTCCCTGAGCGCGTACATCATTCTCGGGCCGCGTGTTTATTACGCCATGGCACAGGACAGGCTTTTTTTCCCATTGGCGGCCAGAGTGCACAAGCGTTTCGGCGTGCCCGGCGCTTCCATCCTGTTGCAGGGGGCCATCGCGATGTTGATGGTCGCATTCGGCACTCTGGAGCAAATTGCTTTTTATGTCGGCTTTGCCCTGGGGATCTTTCCCTGGCTGGCTGTAATCGGCGTGTTTCTGGCGCGCAAAAAAGGCATCGGCGAAGAGTCAGCTGCCAGGGTCTGGGGATATCCGGTCGTCCCCGTGTTTTATCTGATCAGCAGTCTGGCTCTGATGATCATCGCTTACATCAACGATCCATCTGATTCGAGCATAGCGCTCATCTCCATCGCTTTCGGCATCCCCTGCTACTTTCTGCTGGTGAAGACGATCAAGCCTGAACGCGTCACGAGAAGCCATTCCGCACCATTCCAATAGATTACAGTCCGGGGCCAGGAGGCCAGGCAAAGCTCTAGCCCGCACTTCTCACCAGATTTCGTAGCGAGGAGGCGCAGACGGGCATGGATACAAGGCGCGCGACCGAGGGCTCTGCAGGCGTACTCAGCAGTACGTCGAGGAGCCCGACCGAGCGCAACGCAGTAGACATGCCCGGATCCGCCGCCGCAGTAGAAAGCTGGTGAGAAATGCGGACTAGGTGCCGGCGCGGGACACGATCGGTTCGTCGTGGCGATCAATAAGGGGAGAGTGTGTTCAACATCTGCCCGGCGGCGAGGACCTCCGGCGTGTTGGCATCGGCAGTGGACCACAGGCTGAGGAAGCGCTTGAACTCCTCACGCGCATCCCCGATTCTTCCGGAATGGACGAGCAGTCCGGCGAGGTGGAAATGCGCCAATGCGAACTGCGGGTTGTAGGAGAGGGCGGCGCGATAGGCTCGTTCCGCATCCTGTGCGGAGCCGATTTTTTCATAAATCTGGCCGACGCCGTCCATCATGAAGGCATAGTCGTAGGAAGCGCTCCAGTAGCCGAACTTATCCTTCACCCACTCGAGGTCTTTGATTGCGCGGAGTGCCTCGTCCCTCTTCCCTTCCTCGGCGTTGATGCGCGCGAGGAGGTGGAGATAGTACTTGTATGCCGGCTTGTAATTCATGGCCGTGATCGCGCTCGCATCGAGCATCTTGCGAAGCTGCGCAAGCGCTGCTTCCGCGCCGGGCCGGTTGCCGCCCGCCAGGTGGATCAGTCCGTTGAGCCATACCAATTCATCGTGCGGTGCATCGCTGCTCAACCCGTCCTTGACGAGCTGAAGTCCCTGTTCGCAGGCAGCGAGGGCCGGGCCCAATTCACCCAGCCGATAGTGGTAATACGATGAAACGGCGAGGAAGCGCGCCCTGACCAGATCACTGTTATTCTCGCCGAGCATCAGGCTTAGCCTCTGCTGCGCCGCGCGGTTGCGGCCCCGAAGAATGTCCAGGAACACCAGGCTGCGCTTGACGTAATAGAGGCTGCTGTCCTTTTCGACCGCCTTGTCTTTCATCTCCTCGGCTTTATCGTAGGCACCTGCCAGCATGTAAATGTCGCCCAGACTATCGTAGGCGTTGGTGGACGGATCGATTTTGAGATAGCGCAACAACGCCTGGAGCGCGCGGGCATGATCGCCTTCCCATGCGTAGCAATAGCCCATGTGGTTGTAAGCCAGCGCGTAGTTTTCATCAAGGACCAGGGCTTCCTGATATTTGTTGATGGCCTCCTTTACATCCGCGGTGTGAAAATAAGACTCCGCCAGCTCATAGAGGTATTCGACGCGCTGCGGCTGCAGGCCGATGAGCTTTTCCAGTTGGACCCGCTCGTCAAAAGTTCTGCCGGATACGCGCGCGAGCAGTGCGTTGATGCGCAGCTTGTCGATCTCCGTCAACGAGCCGGACTGCTCCTGGACGGCTTGGATCTGCCACTGGGCCTCGCTCCACTGGCTCTGAAAGACGCGTACTTCCCCCAGCAGCAGGCGCGCCAGGGCGAAAGTGGGATCGATCTCGAGCGCCGAGCGGAATTCGTGTTCCGCGAGTGCCATATCGAGATGCTCCCAGGCCTGCGCTCCCTTCCAGTAATGACGCAGGGCATCCATGTTGTGCGTGAGGAGGAGCACCGCCGGCCGGTACCTCTCGGGATTGGCCGCCAGGTTTTCCTCCAACGAAGGATCATAGGATTGCAGGATCCGTCCTACGAGGTCGTCGACGCCCTTGGTGATCAGTTGGTCGAAGCCCCAGTAGCGGGTTGTGAATGTTTCGGACCGTCCCCGATTCGTCAGGCTGACTCTGAGCTCGAACGCCCCCAGGGATTGGCGCAGTTCGGCGGAAACCGACAGCGCGGGATCACGAACCGTTTCGGATCGCGTCAGTATCCTCCCCAAGAGTCCGCCGCTGCCACGCCTGGCAGGCTGCGACTTGCGCGCGGCACTTTCGAGCCGCAACGCCTGCGCAAACTCCTGCTGATCGTAGACCGTTACTTCCTGCACCTGGGACAAGGTCCGTTGGAGAGCGAATTCCAGCAGGCCGGGAGGGACCGCATCCCCGTCGACGCGGAAATCCTTGATCACAATGCACGGGAAGTAGACCGTGCTGACTGAAAACATGAGATAACCCGCCGTCACCATGAGAACCGCAGCTCCGCCCCAAAGAGCCATGCGCACGGCCCGCCTGGAGTTGCGTGGCCCGGGTGGATGGTCGCCGGGCGGCTCGGTTGCCGGAGGGCTCCCGTTGGCGCGCGGCACGGTGACCGATTCCCTCTGCGGGAAGGGAGTAGAAGCCGGGATGCGGCCGGAATCTCTTTCCAGCTTCAGGGTCTTCAGGTCGGCACGCAGTCGGGCGGCGCTTTGATAGCGCGCGTCCAGGTCCTTTTCCAGCGCCTTCTGAATGACCGCTTCCAGCGCCAAAGGGAGGGCAGGCCTCCAGACCCGCGGCGCAAGCGGAGTGCGATTCAGGATTGCCTCGAAAATGACTCCGCATGTCGGCCCTTCAAAGGGCGGCCGTGCCGCCGCCATTTCGTACAGCACGACTCCCAGCGAGAAGAGATCGCTTCGGGCATCGGTTTCCTCGCCTCTGATCTGTTCGGGCGACATATAGGCCGCCGTACCCACAGGCATACCGGGTGAGGTCAGGAGAATATCGGCGGGTTCCTGCGCGCCTTCCTCGCCCTGCGCCGGCTGCTGTCGCGCGGGCATACCCAGTTTAGCGAGTCCGAAGTCCAGAACCTTGACCTGTCCTTCTCCCGTCACAAAAATATTGGCGGGCTTGATGTCTCGATGCACGATTCCCTTGGTGTGGGCCGCGTTCAATGCGTCCGCGATCTGGATGCCAATCTCGAGTATGAAGTCGACATCGAGCGGCTCCGCGGCAATGATGCGATCCAGCGATCGCCCTTCAAGCAGTTCCATCACCATGAAGGGCCGGCCGCCCTCGTCGCAGATATCGTAGAGTGTGCAGATATGCGGATGATTT
>Ga0187882_1000564_pt1 | contig 40483 bp, 17 predicted proteins | sample June2016WEW_19_1_3_FD_132991 | JGI IMG/M metagenome (GOLD analysis project Ga0187882, IMG submission 132991) | Peatland microbial communities from SPRUCE experiment site at the Marcell Experimental Forest, Minnesota, USA - June2016WEW_19_150 | ecosystem: Environmental > Terrestrial > Soil >... | reverse complement strand
CCCCGGACCGGAGCGCCGCCCGGCAGTGGCTGGAGGTCATGGTGGGCGAGATCAAACGGAACAGCGGCGGTTGCCGGGTGACCTTGGGTATGCACGCTGAAGACCTGGAGGATGACCGGCGTTTGTGGCCCCAGGATGCGGCAGCCTGGTGCGATTTTCTTTGCATGCACGGCTATCCCTTTTACCTGTCGTGGGCAGGCGAGTTCGATGTGCAGGCGCTTCCCTTTCTGGGTCTGTTGACCCGGTGGCTGGGGGGCAAACCGGTGCTGTTCGAGGAGTTCGGAGCTCCCAGCCGTCCGGCGCTGCATCCGTACCCCGGAGAAGAGGGCCTGGCCGGGTGTAAGACTCATCTGTGGCCGGAAAAAAGCGTGGCCGGCTATTACAGGCAGGCCTTGGACATGCTTTGCCAGGCGGGAATGACCGGCGCCATGGCCTGGTGCTATGGTGATTATCACCCCAACCTGTGGGACCGCCCCCCTCTGAAAGAGAATCCTCACGAGCGGCACTTCGGCCTGTTCAGGTACGACGGGTCTCCCAAGCCCGCAGTACAGGCCTTCGGCGAGTTTGCCAACTGTCTGGCTACAGGCGGGGGGCCAAAGACGGACCCGGATGCGGGCGCCTGGCTCCAGGGTGAGGACTGGGAGCGCTATTACGATAGCCCCCGGACGGAACTGCCCAGGCTCTACGAAAAGTACAAGATGCGGATGACCAGCACTTAACCGGGATTCAAACGAAGCGAAGGCGGAAGCCCTTCAGACAAGTATTGCCTTGAATAATAGGGTGCAGCCCGACGCTAAACATTGTAATCACTTTCCTTAACACATCGAGTGCTGAGCGCGGTGAATGCCGGGTTGGTATTTTATGAATAAAAAACAGGCCGGCATGTAAATTCTAACGACCAGCGACGTAATGTGGTTTGTGGTTGGAGGGCCGGTTGAATTGTGAAGATTGCTCTGCTGTCTCCGATCGCCTGGAGGACGCCCCCCAGGCATTATGGCCCCTGGGAGCGGGTGGTCTCCCTGCTCTGTGAAGGCCTGGTGGATCGGGGGATCGATGTGACCCTGTTTGCCACCGGCGACTCCATCACCAGGGCGAAGCGGGATTTTGTCTGTCCCATGTCCTATGAGGAGGACCCGGCCATCGACCCCAAGGTCTGGGAGTGCTTGCATATCGCCCATCTTTTTGAGCGGGCGGCGGAGTTTGACCTGATCCACAACCACTATGATTTTCTCCCCCTCACGTACAGCCGACTGGTTCACACGCCGGTGGTCACCACCATTCACGGCTTCTCCTCTCCGAAAATCCTGCCGGTTTACCAGAGATACGCCGGGACGAATTACTACGTTTCCATCAGCGATGCTGACCGCCATCCGTCCCTAAGCTATATCGCCACCGTCTACCACGGGATCGACCTGGAATCATTTCCGTTTGTCGGTACGAGCGGCAGCTACCTGCTCTATTTCGGGCGCATCCATCCGGACAAGGGGACGGCGGAGGCGATCGAGATCGCCCGCATCTTCGGGATGCCCCTGGTGATTGCCGGAATTGTGCAGGACCGGCGGTATTTTGAGGAAGAGGTGGCGCCGTGGCTGGAGCGGGGCCGGGTGGAATACATCGGGTCGGTGGGGCCTGACCGGCGGGGCGGCCTGCTGGGGAACGCCTACGCCCTGCTGCACCCGGTCAGCTTTGAAGAGCCCTTCGGCTTGAGCGTGGTGGAGGCTATGGCGTGCGGCACCCCGGTAGTGGCTTTCAGCCGCGGCTCCATGCCGGAGATCGTCAGGCATGGGGAAACCGGTTTCCTGGTCAGCAGCGTGATCGAGGCGACAGCCGCTCTGGGGCGGGTGCCCAACCTTAGCAGGCAAGCCTGCCGCCGTTGGGTGGAGCAGCGCTTCAGCCGGGAGCGGATGGTACAGGACTACCTGGCAGTATACGGGCAGGTCCTGAAGCCCTGCTATACCTGCTAGAATTATCTAGCCATGATAGAATGATCAGCAGCGCAGGGGCTATTGATCAGTCCCCGTGCTGCTGCCTGATCGCTTCCGGGATCAGGTCGCCGACCCTGGCGGTCGCCAGGCAGACGTAGGTGTCTGCGGCGCCGTAATAGACCAGGACCTCGTCCCCGGCGTCCAGCACCGGCTTGTCTTCCACCGGTACCGCTCCGCAGGTGAAGACCACCCTGGTCACCCAGCAATGCTCGTCCCCGATCTCGTACGCGGTTTCCGGGGACAGCACCGGGTTGGGGGAGCGGTAGAGCAGCCGCTCCGGGTTGTTCAGGTCAGTGAGGATCACGCCCAGGCGGTAGACCCGGTCCCGATCCACACCGTGGTAGATCAGCAGCCAGCCATATTTGGTCTTGATCGGCTGGGACCCCGCCCCGATCTTCAGGGAGTCCCACATCCTGCCGGAGCGCGGCCCCAGGATGATGGAATGCTTCTCCTTGGGGGCCGGAAACTCCAGCTTATCCAGGTGGGAAACCCAGATGCTGGGCTCGATCCGGTGGTAGATCACGTACCTGCCTTTGATCTTCTCCGGGAACAGGATGGCGTCTTTGTCCCAGATGTCCCGAAAGGCGAAGCCCATGCGCTCCCAACGGTCCCACCTGCGGTTCAAAAAATCGTCGACGGTGATCGACGCGGCGGAGATCTGGGCGATAGCTCCGTCATAGGCGGTGTAGAGCATGTAGATCTTGTCCTCGATAATCACCGTCCTGGGGTCCTCCACACCCTTCTTGTCCTTCTCGTCATGGGGTGTGAAGACCGGATCCGGCAGCCTTTCCAGCACCCGGTAGCCATCGGTGATCGCCAGGCCGATGCGCGACACCTCGTCATCCCCGAAAGCGCGGTAGAGCAGGTAGACCCGGTCCCTGATGCGGACCGCCGCCGTGTTCAGGACGTACTTGCTTTCCCAGTAGTGCTCCCTGATCGGGCTCAGGATCGGGTTGTCCGGATACCGTTCCAGTGGCTTGGCGGGGGGGTAATCCAGGGTCTCCTGCACCACCACGTTGACGTCCTTTTGCCTGATTCCCAGCAGTGTGTCCAGCAGGTTCTCGCTTGCCCGGCCCTCGCCGATTAACTGGGTCACCGTGCGCATGACCTCCCCCGTGTCATATCCCAGCTCGGTATAGATCTCCTCCAGGAGGTCGTGGTTGAACCATTTCTCTTCCACGTGGCTGGACAGCGGGGTGGGGATGCCCCGTCCGCCCTTGTAGCTGTAGCTGGCCCAGCTCCAGGCGGAGCAGGGGATGAAGGTACCGTCCGCCAGGACCTGGCTCAGACCGTAGCCCTCGCACATCATCTCCAGCAGCTTGGACACCTGAGATGTTTCGTTGGCATTTGGCGGACCTAACGTGCAGGCGGGGCTTTCAGCCTGAAGCGAAGCTTCAAGCCTGCCAATGCCTCCATTCCCATTTCCCACATCCCGACTCTCGCCTCCCAAAAGACTGGCTGTGTTGCGGAACTGGCCAACCAGGGCGCGGTGGTGGAAGTTCTCGAAGATGTTGTGCACGGAAAAGGCGGTGGTCTCGTAGCGCCCGATCAGCGAGTTGCGGATCTTGAGGCCGAGGTTCTTGCGCTCCCGGGCATAGGTCCGCAGCAGGGAGGAGTAGTTCCTGGCGATCATGATGTGCCGCTCGATGAACAGGGCAAAGCGCAGCTTCGGGTAGTCTCCGCCCATCCCCTTGCTCAGTGGCCTGATCACGACCCGGGCGGTGAGCTTGTTGAGGTCGGAGATCGTGCCCAGTTGCACGAGGCCACCCAGGACGCCGGGGCCGAGGACAATCGGCCGGAATTCCACCTCGCCGAGGTGCTCCGGCTTGACGTTGTCCAGTACCCAGAGCAGAAGGCCGTCGGCCCACTTCCGGTTCTCGATCAGGTTGGCCAGGGTGATGGCGTCTCGGACACCCATCTTTTCAATGAGCACTCGCGAGGTGTTGCAGCCGGCCGGGATCATCAAGTTCAGCGGGGGGAAGCGCAGCAGCGACTCCCGGAGGATGTCTTCTTCTATATAGAACATCATGCGTGAGGGAAGCTGCTGGAATAATCCGTCGACTATCTCCCCGGCGCCTTCGGGCGTGAACGGGTCGCCGGGCAGTAGCCGGTCCATGGCCCGCTCCAGGTCTTCCATGAAATCTTTGAGGCGCTTGACCACGGTCCGGGAGTCGCTGTTTTCGGGCACTCCCAGGCTGTTGTAGATGAAGCGGTTGAAGGCCTCCAGGTACTTGGACTGCAGGCGGTTGAACATGCCCTCGGTCCAGACGACCCGCCCTCCACGCCCCTCAAGCTCTTTGGGCAGGGCGATGGGAATGCCCGGGATAAACTCCAGGTAGTGCTCCGGAATGATCGGCGGTTTTAGCTCCAGGGCCTTTTGCTCCCACAATTTAATGAAATCGTCCCGCAGCAGCAGGAAGGAGTTGCGCTGCTCCTCCATGGCTGTGGTGATCTCACTGGCTGACAGTTCCTGGGGATTGATACCGGCGACGATCTTCAACTCCTCCTGCAGGGCACGGATGTATTCCAGCAGGCTGGCCAGTCTGCCGAAAAAGGCGTCGGCCAAGGCATTCAGTACATCGTCGCTGTTGGCGCCGGAGATGAAGCAATAATGGAACAGGAACCAGTATACGGTATGCGACCATCTCTGGCTGTCGAAGTGGAGTTCCCTGGCGGCGGCGATCCGTTCGAGGTCGGCAGAGAGCACGTCCGGCAGGACTGTCTTGAAGATGCTCTTGTATTGGATCAGGCCGCGCTTGAAGACCGTGGCGATACCGTAGGTGGAGTATTTGGGCTCATAGGGGGCGTCTTTATACTTGTTCCAATAGATGTCGGGAGTTCTGCGGATGAATTTGCTTGTCAGCCAGAAGTCCTCGTCCCGCTTGATACATTCGAACATGGTCTTGGCCAGGACTTTGAAAACATAGTTCAGTTTCTCAAGGTAGATGCTCTCCATCTTGATGCCGAGCTCTACCTCGCAGATCTTCTTGTTCCAGCGGATGGCCCTGGTGATTAGCCAGGGGTCGATCCCGTAATCCCTGGTAACCTCTTCCCAGAATTTGATCTCGGTGACGATGTCCTCCACGATATCGTTGCCGATGGCATAGACGCCGCTGAGGGCGCTGTGCACCCTGTATCCGTAGAAAACCTCCAGTAGCGGCGCCACCAGCAGGCTGTTCAGGTGATCCTCGAAATAGTTCTTCCGGATGGTGGTGATCACGATGTCGTAATCGGTCCTGATCGGCTCCAGGAGGCGCTGCACCCAATCCGGTTGCAGTCCATAGCTTGCATCGGGAACCAGGTCGGCCGTGAAGAGCAGGACGTCGGCATCCAACCGGTCGGCTATCTCCAGGATCGCCCGGATGCTCGCCCCTCTGCCGTTGCTGCCGGGCAGCATCAGAAACTCCAGGTGTGGCACCTGGAGATCGATCCCGGCGATGGTCTCCATGGCCTCAGCCCCCCTGGGATCGCCTGCGCAGACGATCAGGGCGTTGTTCTGCGCCTGGACATTGGCCAGCCCCTTTTCGATCACCTGCAGCACTTTGGGAAGGGTGTGCTTCTCGTTATAGAAGGGCACCCCCACCACCAGGTTGATGTCGGTCAACTGACCGGCCTTGTCCAGGGCGTCGGCAATGCTCCGGTCGAACAGGGCATCGGTGTCTAGTGCTCCCAATCAAAATCACCCACTTCAGGATACTGCAGTATCGCCTGTTTCATAATGCCGCAGATCTTTTCCAGGCCTTCGGGCGTTTTGGCCTCACACCTGGCCACCAGCACCGGCTGGGTGTTCGATGCCCGGACCAGACCCCACCCTTCGGGGAAGAGCACCCTGGCCCCGTCGACGTCGACCACCTGGAAACTGCGGCGGAAGTGCTCCACCAGCTTGCTCACGATGTCGAACTTGACCTCGTCGGCGCAGGGAACCCTGGTTTCTGCCGTGGCGTAGTACACCGGGATATGAGCCAGGGACTCCGAGAGGGTTTGCGAAGTGTTGGAGAGGATCCGGAGCAGCCGGCCCGCCGCATAGAAGGCGTCGTCATAACCATAGTATTCATCGGCGAAGAACATGTGCCCGGACATCTCCCCGGTGAAAACCGCTCCGGTTTCCCTCATTTTTGCCTTGATCAGGGAGTGCCCGGTCTTGTATAACAGCGGGCGGCCTCCCAGGCGCGTCACCTCGTCCACCAGGGCCTGGGAGCATTTCACCTCGATGATCGCCAGGGCGCCGGGATGGCGCTCCATGATCTCACGCCAGTAAAGGCACATCAGCTTGTCCCCCCAGATCACCTGCCCCAACTCATCGACCACGCCGATCCGGTCGGCATCCCCGTCATAGGCGATGCCCAGATCGGCGCCTTGCTGCTGCACTGTTCTCCTCAGTTCCGCCAGGTTGGCTGTTTTTACCGGGTCCGGGTGGTGGTGCGGGAAGCGGCCGTCTGATTCACAGTAGAGCGGCGTCACCTCGCAGCCCCAGGCCTTCAGGATCTCTTCCGCGAACAGGGAGGCGGTGCCGTTGCCGCAGTCCGCCACTACCCGCAACCAGCGGGGGCCCAAAGCAATCTTTTCCTTTAACATCGCCCGGTACGGTTCGATGATGCTCTGCTCCTGGCGGCTTCCGCTGCCGGAGCGGAACCTGCCGCCCGCGATCATCTCCTTGAGGGACAGGATCTCGTCACCGTAGATGGTGCCCTCGCCGCAGGCCAGCTTGAAGCCGTTCTCTTCAGGAGGGTTGTGGCTGCCGGTGATCATCACCCCGCCGTCGATGCTGAAGAAGACTCTGGCGTAGTAGAGCATCGGCGTCACAACCAGCCCGAGGTCGATGACCCGGCAACCAGTGGCCATCAGGCCGCCCACCAGGGCGTCCCGCAGCCGCTCGGAACTGAGGCGGTTGTCCCGTCCGACCAGCACCTGGTTTGAGCCATGCTCCTGGACGTAGGTCCCGAAAGCCTGCCCGATCAGCCTGGCCGTCTCGTCGGTGAGGTCCTGCCCGGCTTGACCGCGAATGTCATACTGCCGGAAGATCAGGGGGTTGATACTCAACCTACAATACCTCCTCGTAGCCCTGCTCCTGAAGGGCGATGATCACTTTTTTGATCTCCTGGGCATGTTCCTTGTGGCAGATCAGGATGCTGTCCCGTCCTTCCACCACGATCAGGTCTTCAACGCCCAGGGTGGCCACTACCTTGTCAGAGGTGAATACCAGGGTGTTGTTGGTGTCGACCAGGACACCCCGGCCCTCCAGGTAATTCCCCTGTTCATCCTTTTCCTTGTAAGACTCCAGCGCCGTCCAGGAGCCGACGTCGTCCCAGCCGAAATTCCCGGGCAGCACCAGCACGTTGCCGGCCTTTTCCATCACTCCGTAATCAATAGAGATCTTCGGCAGATCGGTGAAAATCTTAAGCAGTGTTGACTCGTAGCCCTCGGTGCCAAAAGCGCCGGCGATCTGTAGCAGGCCTGCGTGAAGCTCGGGCAGGTGCTGCTTGATCAGGCGCAGGATCAGGTCGGCCCGCCAGACAAAGATACCGCTGTTCCAGTAATAGTTGCCGTTCGCCAGGTACTCCAGGGCGCGCCTGTAATCGGGTTTTTCCGTGAACCTGTCTACCGTGTATGCCGGGTTGCCCTCGATGATATCGTGCAGCCGTCCGTGGGCAATGTAGCCGAAGCCGGTCTCCGGGTGGTTCGGGGTGATGCCCAGGGTGACCAGGTGGGTGCCGGGTGCGGCGGCGGCCACCGCGCTCTTCAAGACCTCGCAGAAGTGTTCCTCATCGGCGATGTAGTGGTCGGCGGGCAGGACGATCAGCACCCCTTCCGGGTCGCTCCGGGAGATCACTACCGCCGCCAACCCGATTGCCGCCGCCGTGTCCCTGCCGACCGGCTCCAGGATGATATTCTCCTTGGGCACTTCTGGCGCCTGGTCTAAAACTATATCATAGTATACCTTGCCGGTGATGATATAAATCTGCTCCGGCTCGATCAATCGCTTGAGCCGGTCCACCGTTTTCTGCAGCATCGTCCGGTCGCCCAGCAGGTGCAGGAACTGCTTGGGGAGTTCCTGGAGGCTCTTCGGCCAGAATCTCTCGCCGCGGCCACCGGCCATGATCACCGCATATGTCATTGGGTTGTCCCCTTTCGAAATATGTTGCCCCGGTAATCTGGGAAAGAGTTTGCCTTGCCTGGTACTATATTAATAAATAAACAATGCCGGTTCAACTTGTTTTTTAGCAAAGTGCTGGACAGCGGCTTTTTCTGGGTTTGTGGCCGGCAATGGAGGAAAGCAGGATGCCGGCGACGAATTCTTTAGCAAGCGGCTGGCTGCCATAACCAGGCAAGATGGCTGGCCGTTAGCTGTTGGAGGAGTATACATGCGCCTGCTCTTTCTCACCGATGACCACAAGCGGGGGACGACCCCTGCCAACCGGAAGGACAACTTTCCCGCCACCCTGGCCGCCAAGCTGCGGGAGGTGGCGGCCATCGCCAGGGAGCGGGAGGTGGACTACATCCTGCACGGGGGCGACTTCTACGACGTGCCGGCGCCGGCCATCAGCGTCTGCTCCGACTTTCTGGAGATCTACCAGCAGTTTCCGGCCCCGGTCTACATCATCGCCGGCAACCACGACCTGTTCGGGAACAACGAGGAGACGCTGCCCCGCACCATGCTCGGCCTGGCCGCCCGGGTGGGGATCGTCCGGATGATCGGGCGGGCGCCGGTCTATCTGACCAAGGGTGATCTGCGCCTCCAGCTTACCGGGCAGGGCTATCACTTCGAGATGGACCGCCGCGACCCCCGGGAGGATTATGTTGTGCAGAAAAGGGATTGCGACTACGCTATCCACATGGTGCACGGGATGCTGCTCGACCGGGCCTCCTTCCCGGGCCCCTTCTATACCCTGGTCGAACAGATCTGGGAGACCGAAGCGGACTTCACTCTGGCCGGTCACAACCACCTGGGGTTTCCGGATGCAGAGCGGGACGGCAAGCGCTTCCTCAACCCCGGGGCGCTGGCGCGCCTCTCCAACCACCCTCTGGAGATGCGGCGCCCGGTCCAGGTAATCTATATCGACTTGGGCGGCAGCCGGCCGACCTATGAAAAGATAGGGCTGAGGAGCGCCCCGCCGGGGGAGGACGTCCTGGACCGGAGCATGCAGGAAGAGGCATCCTTCCGCGAGGAACGGCTGGCCGGCTACCTGGCGGAGATCAAGGCAGCCGGCTCCTACAAAAGAGCGGACGTGCGGCTCCTGGTGGAAGAGATCGCCCGGAGCGAGCAACTGGAGCCCAGGATCAGGTCAGAGGCCCTGCGGCGCGTCGGCCTGGCTGAAGAGGCGCTGGCCCGGGGGGAAGACGAGTCATGAGCATTTTAAAAAGGCTGGTGGTGGAGAATTTTCAGTCCCACGAACACTCGGAGGTCATCTTCGGGCCCGGCCTGAACGTGATCGTCGGCCCCTCGGACTTCGGCAAGTCGGCCCTGGTGCGGGCGCTGCGATGGCTGTTCTACAACGAGCCGCGAGGGGCCAACTTCATCAGTGTGTGGGCGCGCACCTGCCGCGTCACCGTGGAACTGGATGACGGCGCCAAGATCGCCCGCCTGCGGAGCACTGCCGGCAAGAAAGAGAACCAGTACATCTTGCAGCGTCCCGGTGAAAGCGAGCAGGTCTATGTGGACTTGCGCGAGATTCCCCTGGAGATCATTCGGGCCTTAGATGTCAGAAAGGTGCAGGTCGATGAGCACAACAGCGTGGAACTGAACTTCGGCGCTCAGTTGGACGGGCCGTTTTTGCTGGCCGAGAACGGGGCTGTCAGGGCCAAGGTGATCGGGCAACTGGGTGGCGTCCATATCCTGGACTGGGCCCAGAAATCGACCGCCACCGACCTCCGCCGCCTGCGGGAGGAGGAGGGACAACTGGCTGCCGGCGTCGCCGGTATCGAATCGGCTCTCGGCGCCTATGTCCACCTGACGGATTTGGAGACCGGAATCAAACACCTGGAAGAGAAGGTCACCCGGATTGAGGCCATCACCGCTGCCGTGGCCTCCCTGGAAGAATTGCAGCACCGGTGGCTGGAGTCGTCAACCGCCCTGGCGGAGGCCGACCGGACCCTGGCAGCCCTCAACCTCCTGGAACAAGCTGAGGAACGCGCGCAGGAACTGGAATCCATGTCTCTGAGATATCGGAACCTGTCGGCCATCGCCGGCGACCTGGGTCAGGTGGAGCAGCAACTGGAATCGGCCCGGGGCAGGATCGCCTCCCTGGTGATGCTGGGCGAGGCCGAGCAGCGGTTGGGCAGCCTGGAAACCTTGCTCGGAGACTATGCCAGGCTGGTTCAGTTGGCCGGAGAGATCTCCCAGACTGCGGGTCAATTGGCCGGAGCCGAAAAGATCGCCGGTCTTACCGGCGCCGTGCCCGAGGCAGAGTCTGTCGCGCAGCGGGTGGATGATTTGTACCGTCAGTGGTCGGAGTTGACCCGGGCCGCCGGCGACCTGGCGGCAGTGACGGCGGCCTGGCAGGATGCTGACCGGATCACAGCCCGGACCGTGCACCTGGAAAGGATCGACTCCTATCTGACGGCTGCCGGCGATGATTGGCAAAAGCTACATTTCTTATCTGAACTATGGCAGGATTGGCAGGAGGAAGATCGCGACTACCAGGGAGCAAGCCTGGCGGCAGAGCGTTATCAGAAGGAAATGGAGCAGTTGTTGGATGATTACGGCAAGTTGCTGTTGCGCCTCGGCCGCTGCCCGGTCTGCTTCGGCGATTTGACGCCGGAGGCGGTGGAGCGCGCCCTGTCCGAGTACCAGTGAAATGAGTGATGAGTAGAAAGTAATGAGTAATGAGTCAAAAAAGAAGATTATTTCAAAAAAAGTAATGAGTAGAAGAAAGGAGTAATGAGTCGAAGTGATGAGCATACTCATCACTCATCACTCATCACTCATCACTAAAAAGAGTGGGGGGATGATGGTGCAGGCGCCAAAGGAGCAGGCACAGTACGACAAGCAGATCAACCACCTCAAGGAGGCGTTGCGCAGGTCCAGGGACCTGCGGTCGCGGGCGCTCAGCCAGAAGGAGTTGCTGGAGCAACAGCGGGAAAAACTATACCAGAAGGCGGCGGAGTATGGGGTCAAGCCCGAGGAACTGGAACAGAAGATCGCCGCCCTAAAAGAGGAGATGGACCGGCTGCTGGCGGAGGCCAACGGGCTGATCCCCTGGGAGTTGCTGAAGGAGCTGGGTCAATGAACAGCGACCCGGGCGCCCTCAAGCAATCCCTCGACCGGGTGAAGGCGGTCTACCACCGGCAGCGGGGCGAAGAACTGAAGCTGTTGCAGGAGAAGGAGACACGGGAGAAGCGGTTGGCTGAAGTCCGGGACAGCGCCGAGTGCCTGGAGAGGGTGCGCCTGCTGCTCCAGGAGGCGGCCAGCCACGCCCGGGAACAGGGGCGGCGCCAGGTGGAGTTCATGGTCACCCAGGCCCTGCAGTTCGTCTTCGGGGGCGACCTGGACTTCAAGGTGGTGATCGAGGAGAAGCGCGACCGGCCGGAGGCGGAGTTTTACGTGTGCTCCAACTACGGGGGAGACTTGAGGGTGGAAACGGCGCCCCAGGACGCCCGGGGCGGCGGGGTGGTCGACGTGATCTCCCTGGCCCTGCGCCTGGCCCTGCTGCAGGCCTTTCGTCCGCCGGTGGGCGGCCCGGTGATCCTGGATGAACCGGCCAAGCACGTTTCCGAAGAGTTCTCACCCCAGGTGGCCCAGTTTCTGAAGAGCTTCAGCCAGGGCCTCGGACGCCAGGTGATCATGGTATCCCACAACCAGCACCTGGCCGATAGCGCAGACGTCGCCTACCTGGTGGAAATGTCCCAGGGGCGGAGCAGTGTGCGGCGCGTCCGGTGAGTGGCAAGCAAGGATGGCAAGCGGCAAGCCCCTGCCTCCATGTGCAAGCGAAGGTCGTGTCAAGCGACGGTAGTGGTGAGTTGACAATAGCTTTGTGTTAAAATATGTGTGGCGAGGTTACCGGCCAAGGCCGGTACGAACAATTCCAAGGGGGACATGCATGTGACTATATTTCAGGCGGTGATTATGGGGCTGGTGCAGGGGTTGGGTGAGTTCCTGCCGATCTCCAGCACCGCCCACCTGATCCTGGTGCCCTGGTTTTTTGGCTGGAACGCGGCAGTATTTCAGGAATTGTCCTTCGACGTCGCCCTGCATATGGGCACCCTGCTCGCCCTGTTGATCTTCTTCTGGCATGACTGGGTGCGGTTGATCGCGGCCGCCTGCAAGGCGCTGTGGAATGGAACGGTGACAACGGAGAGCCGCCTGTTCTGGTACCTGGTAGTGGCGACCATTCCCGGGGGCTTCTTCGGAATACTGTTCGAAAAAGCTGCGGATACCTATCTTCGCAATGAGTTGCTGATAGCGACGATGCTGATCCTGATGGGCATCGTCCTTTACTGGGCCGACCAACAGGGCAGGAAGCGCCTCGATGTGGAAAAAGTCACCCTGGGCTCCAGCCTCCTGATCGGCTTTTCACAGGCCTTGGCCATCATACCCGGTGTATCCCGCTCCGGGATCACCATGACCGCCGGCCTGGTGTCTGGCTTGACCCGGGAAGCGGCGGCGCGCTTCTCCTTCCTCCTCTCGGCCCCCATCATCCTGGGGGCGGGGCTGGTCGAGGTACCGCACCTGTTAAAGACGCCCGGGGTGGTCAACCTCACTTTCGGGATCAGCGTCATCATGTCCTTTATAGCCGGCATGGCCAGTATCGCTTTCCTGCTCCGCTACCTGCAAAAGAAGAGCTTCGTCCCCTTCGTCTGGTACCGACTGTTGTTGGGCGTGATCGTGATAGTGGTGTTCCTGGTGCGCAGGTAGTATTGTCTGTAAGCGTTGTATGCTGACAACGTTGTTAGCAGACAACGCCTAGTTTGCGTCAATGTCCAGTTTCAATGTCCAGTTTCAATGTCCAGTTTCAATGTCCAGTTTCAATGTTCGGTTTGCCTTGACGGATGGGTAGAAAAACATTAAAATAGGTTTTGCCAATAGTTCGGGGTGTAGCTCAGCTTGGCAGAGCGCACAATGACATAAGACAACCACAAACCTATGATCTAACTTTTGTTAGGAAAGCAGTTTATCGATCAATTGACAAAACTCGAATGGTAGGATAATATAGCTGGTGCGGGGTGTAGCTCAGTTTGGTAAGTACGCACTGGGCACAAAGACTACCACTAATTTGTACTTTCAAAGTCGTTACAAAAGTGAAATATGAAAGCAACAAATAAGAATAAACCAAGATATAGAAGGATAAGACATCATAAAAAAGACCGCCCGAAAGGGTGGTCTAACTTTTTTCAAAATGATTAATCAACTTCTACGCAACGATCTGGGGCGTTCTCCGATTATTAACCTTGACCTAGTCGTGCTGCACACCAGCGTCTCTTCATAATACGGGCAGGACCGCTTTTGCGATGCAGATTGCCTCCTCGCCACCATGTTTCAACTTCTATTCGACCATCCTCATAGAAACCTCGAAACTGTTCCTCTTTCAATTAAAACACCATCCGATAAATTAAATATTTTTTTATTCCCAAGACACACGGGTCTCTTTTTAACTTAACCTTTAGGCTATTACCTTGACCTATACGGGGTTTTATGGCATTGTTGAAATATATCGGAAATTATCGGAATATGTCGGAAAATAATAGGAATTATTTTATATTATTATGCAGGAATACAGAACAATATATTGAAAATTATAGTAATTATGTAACTCATCTCGGAGCGATCTGAAAAGCCCATCCCGGTTTAACAGCCGACTTGTTCGAACCTGAAATCCGGAAAGCAGCCCAAAAAGTCGAGGAATAAATAGACGAAAGCAGCACTGTCATGTCGCTCGGTCTTATGGAAGAGTATAAATACGGGCAGGTCATAAGACTATTGGCTGCCGAGAAGTGCCTCCATTGCGATTTTTGGGGAGATCTGAATTTGTCAAGTCAACATGTGTTCTATTTAGAACCTTTTGGAGGGGGAAAATTGGCAAAGGCTAAAGCTTGGACCATAGGTACTTTCAGGTTTTTGAGAGATTGCTAATACATACGGATAATTTTATTGATTCACCAAGGGGGGAACAGGGATGTCCCCAGAGTATGCCGGCGAGGACGCTGGCAAGAATGCCGCAAGTCCATCTGCGATGCCTTCCATAAACCTCCCAAAAGGCGGGGGGGCGATCCGGGGCATCGATGAGAAATTTGCGGCCAATCCTGTAACGGGTACCGGCTCGCTCAGCGTTTCGATTGCGGTTAGCCCGGGACGATCCGGATTCGGACCACAGCTTTCCGTGGCCTATGATTCCGGCCACGGGAATGGAATTTTCGGAATGGGCTGGAGTTTGTCCCTGCCCTCGATTACGCGCCGGATGGACAAGGGCATTCCGCGCTATTACGACGATGAGGAATCGGACATCTTCATTCTGTCGGGCGTAGAGGACCTGGTCCCGGTTCTGCTTCAGGATGCGGGGGGCAAACCGGTCCTGGACGAATTCGTGCGCGACGGCCATCGCGTAAAGCGCTACCGGCCGCGCATCGAGGGATTGTTCGCCCGGATCGAGCGCTGGACGTCCCTGGAGAGCGGCGAGGAGCACTGGCGCTCGATTTCTAAGGACAACAAACTGACGGTTTACGGATTTGATAACGGCTCGCGCATCGCTGATCCGGCAAATCCGAACCATATCTTTAGCTGGCTCGTCAGCCGAAGCTATGACGATAAAGGTAATGCCATCCTCTACGACTACGCCGCCGAGAACGATGCCGGCGTCGATTGCACGAAACCGAGCGAATGCAGCCGGGCAAGGTCCGCCAACCGGTATCCGAAGCGCATCCTGTACGGCAATCGCCGTCCGCTCCTGCTCGATCCGGACAGTCCGAGTTTCCGCCCTTCCCATCCCGGGCCGCAAGACCCCGGTGTGGCGCAGTGGATGTTTGAAGTCGTGTTCGATTATGGCGAGGGCCATTACCGTGAAGAACCGCCGGACGAAGAGGGGCGCATCCTGGCCCATGCCGGCGTTGAAGCCGGCGGCGATTGGCCGGTTCGAAGGGATCCATTCTCCTCCTACCGATCCGGTTTCGAGGTCCGCACCTATCGCCTGTGCCGGCGGGTTCTGATGTGGCACCACTTTCCGGATGAGTTGGGGACTGCATCCTGCCTTGTCCGGTCCACGGCTTTCCATTACCACGAAAAGCCGGTTGGCTCCTTCATCACGCGAGTCGTGCAATCCGGTCATACGCTTCGGGAAGATGGCCGCTACCTGACCCGTTCGCTGCCGCCGCTCGATCTGTTCTACTCGGCAAGCCCGCTTGAAGACCCCGATTTCCAGCACTACCGGCTTCAGGACGTCAGCGAAGACAGCCTCGCCAATCTGCCGGGCGGAATCAATGGCGGCACGTATCGCTGGCTCGATCTCGATGGAGAAGGGATCGCTGGCGTTCTGACGGAACAGGATGATGCCTGGTTCTACAAGCCCAACCTCGGCAACGGCCTGTTCGGTGCGATGGAAACGGTCAATGTATGGCCTGCTCTTGCCGCATTAAGCGGCGGGAAACAACTGCTCATGGATGTGGCGGGCGACGGCAATCTCGATCTGGTCGACCTGTCACCGGCCGCTGCAGGGTTTCAGGAGCGGACGCCCAATGCCGGATGGGAAAATTTCCGGGCCTTCCGCTCGCTTCCCGTCAGGGAATGGAGCGACCCCAATCTCCGCTTCGTCGACCTCACCGGGGATGGCGTGGCCGATGTTCTGGTCACAGAAGATGATGCTTTCACCTGGCATCCATCCCTGCTCAAGGAAGGCTTCGGCCCCGGGTTCCGGGTCCGGTCGCCCGTTGCAGAAGGCAGGGGGCCGCGCATCGTCTTCGCCGATGGCACGCAATCGATCTATCTCGCCGATATGTCCGGGGACGGGCTTTCCGACATCGTACGCATCCGCAACGGTGAGATCTGCTACTGGCCGAATCTCGGTTACTGCCGGTTCGGGGCCAAGATTACGATGGATAACTCCCCGCTCTTCGATACACCGGATATTTTTGATCAGAATCGCCTCCGCCTCGCCGATACGGATGGGACCGGCACCTCGGACGTCCTCTATCTGGGCGCGGACGGCGTAAAAATCTACCTCAACGAGACCGGCAACGGCTGGAGCAAGGAGCGCCATCTGCGCCAGTTCCCGGGCATCGACGACGCGGATTCGATCACGGTCACGGATTTCCTGGGCCGCGGCACGGCCTGCCTGCTCTGGTCCTCGCCGCTGCCCAGGGATGCTGGACGGCAACTGCGTTATGTCGACCTCATGTGTGGGCAGAAACCGCATCTGTTGACGCGGCGCCTCAACAATCTCGGCGCCGAGACCCGCATCGAATACGCTTCCTCGACGGAGTTCTATCTGGCCGACAAAGCTGCGGGAACGCCCTGGGTCACAAAGCTGCCTTTCCCGGTCCACGTGGTGAAACGTGTTGAGATTTACGATTACGTGAGCCGGAACCGCTTCGTGACCAACTATACCTACCACCACGGATTTTACGACGGCGTCGAGAGAGAGTTTCGCGGTTTCGGCCGGGTCGACCAGCTAGACACCGAAGAGTTGGCGACACTGACGGCGAGCGGCAATTTCCCGGCCGGTGACAATATCGATGCCGCCTCCAATGTGCCTCCGGTTCTTACCAGGACCTGGTTCCACACCGGCGTCTATCTTCAGGGCGGACGCATATCCCGGCATCTGGCGCATGAATATTACCAGGAGGGGACCGGGGGTAGCGGCGAGGCCAGGCTGGGTATCGAGCAGATCCAGGCGATGCTGCTCGATGATACCATCCTTCCTGACAATCTGACACCGGAGGAAGCGCGGGAGGCCTGCCGGTCGCTGAAAAGCGCGCTGCTGCGGCAGGAAGTCTATGCCATGGATGGGACAGAGGAGTCGCCCCGGCCCTATATGGTAACCGAGAGCAACTACACGATCAGGAATTTGCAGAAAAGGTGGATCAACCGGCATGCCGTTTTCTTCACCCACGCCCGCGAATCGGTGAGCTTCCATTACGAGCGTAAGCTTTACCGGATCGATGATCACAGGCGCTCCGACCCGCGGGTCTCACATGACGTCACGCTGGAAGTGGATGATTACGGCAATGTATTGAAGTCCGTGGCGATCGGGTACGGACGCAGATTTCCGGACCGGTCCCACCTGCTCACTGATGCCGACCGGAAGCAGCAGGCGCAGATCCTGCTGACGCTGACAGAAAGCGCTTATACCAATCCAGTGCAGGAGGGCGATGCCTATCGTACGCCGCTTCCCTCCGAGTCGCGGCTATACGAGTTGGTCAACGTGAGACCGTCAGCCGATCTCCCCGGCATCACAAATCTCTTCCGCTTCGGCGAGCTGGCCGGAAAAGTGGCCCGGGTGTGTGATGGCAGGCACGATCTTACCTTTGAAGATTGGCAGGCGGCAGGCGCAGTTGCTAAAGTTCCCGCTCGCCGGCTGCTCAAGCAGAGCCGCAGCGTCTACCGGAGCAACCGGCTCGACCGCCTGCTGCCGCCAGGCACTTTCGAATCATTGGCATTGCCGGGCGAGGATTACAAGCTGGCCTTCACGCCCGGCTTGCTCGCAGCCATTTATCAACGCCATGCCGCCGGTCAGCCGCCTGAAGCATTGCTGCCCGACCAGATCGCGGTGTTAGGCAGCCGGGGACCGGACGGCGGCGGCTACGTGAATCTGGATGGTGATGGCCATTGGTGGACTTCGAGCGGCCGGGTCTTTTTCCACCCCGATCCCCATGCCGATCCGGCCATCGAGCGCCAGCAGGCTGTTGAACACTTCTTCCTGCCGCGCCGCTTCGAGGACTCCTTTGGGCAAAGCGCCACGGTCGATCTCGATGCCCATGATTTACTGATTAAACGCACGGTGGATGCGGTGGGCAACACCGTGAGCGCTGAAGGCGATTATCGCGTGCTCCAGCCTAAGCTCGTCACCGACCCCAACGGCAACCGGGCCGAAGACGCCTTCGATACGCTCGGACAGGTTGCCGGTTCGGCGGTCATGGGGAAGGTCACTGAAAATTTGGGCGATTCTTTGGCCGGGTTCAGAGCGGACCTCACCCAGGCCGAGATCGACCAGTTTTTCAGAGATCCCAAGGGGTTGCGCGCGGCTGCGCTGCTCGGCAAAGCGACGACGCGCATCGTTTACGACCCGTCCTGCCTGTATCGATCTCAAAAAGCCGATCCGGATCATCCGGAAAAATGGCAGCCTGCCTTCGCGGCGATCCAGGCCCGCGAGACTCACGAAAGCGATCTGGCGCCGGGACAGCAGACCAAGATCCAAGTCGGCTTCAGCTATTCCGACGGGTTCGGCCGTGAGATTCAGAAGAAGATGCAGGCGGAGCCAGGGCCGATCGTCGAAGGCGGCGCAGTCTCCGATCCCAGGTGGGTCGGCAGCGGTTGGACCGTCTTCAACAACAAGGGCAAGCCCATACGCCAATACGAGCCCTTTTTCGACGATACCCATGATTCCAGGTTCGGCAACAGGGTGGGCGTAAGCCCGATCCTTTGCTACGACCCGGTCGACCGTGTCGTAGCCACGCTGAATCCGAATCACACCTGGCAGAAAGTGGTGTTCGATCCCTGGCGGCAGAAAACCTGGGACGTCAACGACACGGTGCTGGTGGCCGATCCCGGGACCGACCCCGACGTGGGCGATTTTTTCCGGCGTTTGCCGGAGATGGACTATTTGCCCACCTGGTACGAGGATCGCGCTTCCGGCGCACTCGGCTGCCAGGAACAGGAAGCTGCCCGCAAAACATCGATTCACGCCAATACACCGGGCATTGCGTATTCTGACTCATTGGGACGCATGGTTCTGACCGTTGCCCACAACCGCTACAAGCTTAGCAATAGTCCCGGTTCCGATCCGCCAACGGAAGAGTTTTATATTACGCGAGTGCTCTTCGACATCGAAGGCAACCGGCACCAGGTGATCGACGCCAAGGACCGCCTCGTTATGCGTTACGATTACGACATGCTGGGCACTCGCATCCATCAGGCCAGCATGGAGGCGGGCGAGCGCTGGATGCTCAACGATGTGGCCGGCAAACCGCTCTGCGCCTGGGATAGTCGCAATCACCGGTTCCGCACCGCCTATGATCCTTTGCGCCGACCGGTGAATTCCTTTATGCAGGAAGGTGGAGGCGCCGACCTGCTGGTGGGCCGGACCGTCTACGGCGAAACCCGGCCCACCCCGGAGGCAAACAATCTGCGGGGCATGGTGGTGCAAGTCTTAGATCAGGCTGGCATCGCCATCAGCGTAGAGTACGACTTCAAGGGCAACCTGCTGCTCAGTCAACGCCGGCTCGCCCAGCGATACGATAGCACCTTGGACTGGTCGGCCGCCGTGCCACTCGAGGCTGAAACCCACACAGGCCGCACAAGCTATGACGCCCTCAACCGCCCGACCCAGTTAATCGCACCGCACAGCGACCAGCCTGGCGCCAAGGTCAACGTCATCCAGCCGGGCTACAACGAATCCAACCTGCTGGAACAGGTGCGCGCCTGGCTCAACCAGAATGCCGAGCCTGCCGGACTGCTCGATCCGGCTACCTCGAACCTGCAGGCGGTCAGCAATATAGATTACAACGCCAAGGGCCAGCGCACACGGGTCGAATACGGCAACGGTGTGAGCACCACCTGCGCCTACGACCCATTGACCTTCCGCCTGATGCTCCTGCTTACGAAGCGCGATGCCGTCGCCTTTCCCGGTGACTGTCCACGACCGGCGCCGGCGGGCTGGCCCGGCTGCCAGGTGCAGAACCTGCACTACACCTATGACCCGTTCGGCAACATCACCCACATCCGCGACGATGCGCAGCAAACCGTCTTTTTCCGCAATCGACGCGTCGAGCCTAGCACCGGGTATACTTATGACGCCATTTACCGGTTGATCGAAGCGACTGGCCGTGAGCACCTGGGGCAGGCCGGCGGATCGCCGGTCCCATACTCCTATAATGACGACCCGCGTGTCGGTTTGCCGGGTCCCGGCGACGGCAACGCCATGGGGACATATCTTGAGCGTTATGTGTATGATGCAGTCGGCAACTTTCTCTCGATGCAGCATCGCGGCAGCGACCCGCTAAACCAGGGCTGGAGGCGCGATTACGCCTATAACGAACCCAGCCTTTTGGAGCCAGGCAGGCAGAGCAACCGCCTGACCGCCACCACCGTCGGCGCGACGACTGAGACTTACAGCACCGGCGGAAACGGCTATGACGCCCACGGCAACATGCTGCGCATGCCTCAGTTGCAAATCATGCAATGGGATTTCAAGGATCAACTGCAGATGATCCGGCGTCAGGCGGTGAATGCCGCGGACGCAGACGGTGAACGGCGCCAGGGCGAGCGCACGTGGTACGTGTATGACTCCACAGGTCAGCGCATGCGCAAGGTGACCGAGCTGGCCACGGGTCAGATCAAGGAAGAGCGTGTATATCTCGGCATCTTCGAGATCTACCGCAAGAGCGGGGCGGAACCGTTAGTGCGAGAAACGCTGCACATCATGGACGATAAACAGCGGATCGCCCTGGTGGAGACGCGCATCCGGGGCAACGAACCTGGGGTGCCGCAGCAACTAATTCGCTACCAGTTTGGCAACCACCTCGACTCGGTCAGCCTGGAACTGGACGACCAGGCGCACATCGTTTCGTATGAGGAGTACACTCCCTGCGGCAGCACTTCGTACCAGGCGGTGCGCAGCCGGACCGAGACGCCCAAGCGCTATCGCTACACGGGCAAGGAGCGGGATGAGGAGAGCGGGCTATACTACTATGGTGCGAGGTATTACGCAGCGTGGCTGGGGCGATGGACGAGCTGCGACCCCATCGGTATTGGCGACAGCATCAACTTGTTCGTTCATGCCAAGAATAGGCCGATCACTCTTAAAGATGTTGGTGGGCTCTGGAGTTCAAAAAAAGTTTTTTTAATTTTTTCAAAAATCTCCTTCGATCCGGTCCATCAGATGGCCATTGAGAATGTCCTGAAAGGGAAAGTCGATCAGCATAGCCTCGACATTCTCATTAAGCAACAACATGAAATGGACAAACCTGAAAATCAGCGTCCTGAGGACCAGCCGAAGCACGCCATGACCGGGGAAGGAATGAAAAAGCAGGAAGCAATCAAAAACGCGAATGATTACGTCCACGAACAGATCGGGTTGGCTCGCGCTGAAGCCGCAGCAGCAGCGAAATTGCAACCGGGTATTGACTCGTTACGGGCGCAGTTAAAGGCGCAGATTGAGCAATCAGAGAAAGGAGGGGATAATTCCAAGAGCTCGGTAGAGAAAATCAACGGCTTGACTAATCGTTTTTTACGCTTAACCAGTGAACAACGTGGTCATCAAGACAAGGCCATGGTGCATCTTGGCAACGCGATTCACGTCCTGCAGGATGCCACATCGCCGGCACATGAATTATTTCAAACGTTCCACGATTACAGTGTGGGTCCCCCCTTATTTGGAAAAGGTTCCATAATCGAGAAGATAACGGCAGTGTTGTTCTTGCCATTGAAGTTAGTGGTAGGGCTCTTCTCAATGTTCAGCGCATTGATCCACATTTTTCAGGAAAACAAATACCCGAAAAGTGGTACCGAAGAACGCGATCGGCTTGAAGGGGCAACACTTTGGGGGTATGAAATGTATAAGTCGGGCAATATCCCGGAGAAGATTTTCGATGAAAAAAGCGGTGCTATTAACATACCACAGAAAAGTATTGCGAATTTTTGGCCCAAAGTGATAGGACATACATCCTGTCAAGGCGATTACTGTTATCCGTAGCCGGTCAGGAGATGAGACTGAAGCGACGCTGTTGTGCAGTTGTTAAGCGCTTGGATGCCGGATTCCTGTTCAACGCTGCGTACCCAACGACAATCCAATCGCCGCTCGAAAGGAGAATGAAATTTATGACGCCCAAGGTGAGTCAGTACGTCAACAAGACCATTCTGGTTTCGATTCCGTCACTCTTTGAAGACGGGGCCTGCAGGGCCTGCAAGCTCCTGGGCGATGAGTTGCAAGGCCTATGGCTCCAATCGGAAGAGCTGACCCAACGATTGCTTCCCGACGACAAGCAAGAATATGTGTCTGCGGCTCCGGTGGTATTCGTTCCCTACGCCCAGATTGCCGGAGTGCTGGTTGCCACCAAGGCACCCGCGCAAGCGTCGTCTGAAGGCCAAGGGAAAGCCGCGGACGCTCCGGGCACGCGTGCCAAAGCCAGGCCAGAACCGTCTCCGGAAACCAATGCCGAAGGCAGGTTAAAAAAAGGATCAAGCTAACGCTATGCAAGGTTTCGGGGTGCACGAGTTTCATCAACAAGCCTGACCGCACGAGGCGGCAAAACGTGGTCGGTATTTAACTGCATATTAACTTCGCTTAGAAGTCCCCCACCTCCACAGGTGGTGGGTCTAGCCATGTAAATCAGTGGGAGTTCAATTTCCCTCCGATCGGCGAAGTTAAATGATTTATGAGCCGTGCCATTTATTGGCTTCACAAACAACCCGGCACTCAATGAATTCAGTTTCTTGCATATTTGCATATCAGGAATAATGGCAAATGGTAGTAAGAGGATTAACATCATATGTGGCTCTGAGTGCTGTGTGATTCAAACCCCGCTTCGCTTCGTTTGAATACCAGAGTTTGGTTAGGAGGTCTGAGAAATGTCGAGCCTAATCGTAATCCGGATTGTTCCCCAGACACCGGTGGAGGCGGAAGAATTCACCAGCTACTTGAATCCGTCAAATCCGTCCGGCCCCAGCCTGGGTCCGCTGCAGATCAAAGCCTTTGATCTATCGTTCAGCAGCGTCGATAACCAGCCACCCGGCCAACCCGTAGGGACAGCCGTCTATGCTGCGCCAAGTAAACCGCCGAGCCGGACCGCTCAGAGCCCGCTTCCTGCTCTGCCTGCAACTGCTGCCCAATACTCTGCCGGTACCGGCATTGTCCAACAGTACGACTACGTGCCAGCCACCATGAGTGAGTCCGACTATTACCAACTGGAATCAGTTGCGACCGCAATCATTGAAGTCGTAGCGCCAACAAATTTTGAGAATCTCAGGCTCGAGGTCCAATGGGGAAGCGATCCGGGCGCCACGACTATTCCCATCGCTCTGGACTTCTATGACGTTGCCGTCGTCCCGGGCCCCGCGCCGGATCCCAATGCATGGGACGCCCTTTCCCCCAGTCTTTATATCCAACTGCCGGCGCCGCCGGGCGCGGCCAACCCCTTCGCATTGCAGTTGCCCACCGATGGCACGCCGCCCGCCTTCGATACATTGTTGAAGGCGGTGCAGACTGTCCTTCTGCAAGGGGATCCGGGCACTGCCAACACTACCGCCACCACTGCCGATGCCCCCGCCGGCAGCGTAAACTTGCAGTTTGCGGCCCCTCCCACCGGAATCAGCGTTGGCATGATAGTGGGCGGCACCAACATTCCCGGCGGCACATCCGTCGCCGCAGTGAGCCCGACCGGCCTGGTCACGCTGAGCCAGGAGGTCTCCGCCGATGTACCAAATGGCACGGTCATCACGTTCAATGACCTGGGGATCCTGACCCTCGACCAATGCCGCAACATCGCCTATGAGATCGTCTGGAGCCAGCAACCACCCGTTCCAACTCCTCCTGATCCGATCAACAATCCGATCGAAGATCTCTATACAAAACCGACGAATTCCGGAACTCTGATGTCAAACGGCTCGCCGAATACGAATGAAGGGGAACGCCAGCAGTTTGAGGCCCAGCTCAAAAGTTATTACGCTGTCGCCGACATCAATGCGGACCGCTTGACGACTTTCGTTTATGCGCTTTCGGCCGCGGTGGCCTGTGAGCAGATGAGCCTTGCGGCGACACAGGCGCTACTCGAGTTTCCGGTGGATCCCGGTCAGGCGAGCGCTGCTCCGCTGAGCGAGACCGGGGTCATCCTCACTGGCATAAGCGCTGTCGATCCGCCCACCAATTTTGGAGTGCCCGCGGCCTACTTCTATGCCCTTGCCCTGATGATGCCGGCCCAGATTACCGCCCAGCAGCGCTACCAGATGGCCACCAGCGACAAGTTGACGCGTCTGCTCACCGATCTGACGACAGCCATCAACGCGGGGACCATAAGCGACTCTGAAGAGTTTGTAACCACGGATTTTAAAACCGCGGCTCCAGCATCTATCAATGCTGCGCAGGCTGCGCGCCGGATCACCGCACTGGGGATCCCGGCCGGATCGTCCACGCCGCTGGCGCCGCTGGGCTCGATCGCCCTTCTCACCAGCGCGGATGATCCTTCGGGGAGCACCCTGTCCTTCAGTTCGACGGCTGGAGTCCAGACCGGCATGTTGGTCAGTGGTACGAATATTGCCGCCAACACCAAGGTGTCCGCAGTCTTCAGTGCGTCAGTGACCGTCAGCCGGCCGATCCTGGGCGATTTGCCGGCCGGGAGCAGCATTATTTTCGCGCCCGACCCGCTCACGCCCGCATACCCGCCTGGCCTGCAGTCGCTGATTCAGTCCTGGCTGGCCTACCCGCAGGCTGCCCAAGGAACACCTAGCAGCCAGACCTACGCGCCCACAGATGATGCCACCAAATTCTGGCCCGGAGCGGCGAACACTCAGCCCGGAGCCTTTCTCAGTCTCGTCCTGTCTTCACTGACTCAGGGCTACATCATTCCGGCCCCGCCAGCCCCGTTCAATGTCGCACTGGGCGACAAAATCACGGAGAAATGGGCGTTGTCTACGGTGACCAATCTGGCTGCGGTGACAGTCGAGCAATGGACCGATTTCTTCCAGCCTAATCCGACGTGGCTGCCGCCCTTCACGCAGCCTGGAAGTACCACTGCGCGCATTGCCGCATTCATCAGTTATGTGCAGAAGTTCTTCGTCTTGGGAACCAGCGCCCTTCCCAGTTCAATCTCGGGCGGGACTCCCACCGGCCTGCCCTTGCTGCAAGCACCTTCCAGCGACTGGCTTGCCGCATGTCTCTCTTCGTACGAGGCGTCCACAGGGGGGGCATACACGTTTGGCAGCGGGTTCGATCTCGCCAGCCTCAAGGCCGCGGCCGTCAATGTATTTCCAGGCGATCAGCCGGCCCAGGACTGGGTGGTGGATGCGCTGGTCACGATCGATGCCCTTTACGGGGTCATGAAACCGGTGCTGCCGTCTCCGGCGCTGCCTCCGGCAGACGCGCCTGGTTTCGAATTCTCCGTGGTGGAGGCTCTTTACGCCCGTGGCTTCACATCCGCTGCCGACATCACGGACCTCTCCAGCTCCGACTTTGAGCAGGCGCTGACCGGCACGGTGGCATATGATCTCGCCGGGTCCATTTACACTTCTGCATCCGCCATTGCCAAGCAAAATCCCGCCACTCCACCGGCCGGGGGCTTTCAGCCGGTGAACCCAGACGGATCGCTGACCAACTGTATCCCTCCGCCCTGGTTGTCGCCGCTGGGTCCGGTCGCTTACCTGAGTGAGATGCTGCAGGTTTCCGAGAACTCGACGTGTGAAAAGCCCCTGACGTCATCCATCACGCTTCCGGCCACCGCGGATACTCTGGCGGGAAATAATACCTTGACCTTCAGTTCGACTGCCGGGGTCACGGCCGGCATGTTTGTGAGCGGCACGAATATTCCCAGCGATACGACAGTCTCGGCAGTGACCCCGATCTCTGTGACCCTGAGCCAGCCGGTATCAGGTTACGTGCCGGCCGGCTCAGGCATCACATTCGCGACCGCTATCACCCTGGAATCGGTGATCGCCCGGAGGCGGGGACCGGTCGGCAATCTTGCCGCCACTTGCGCCAACTGCGAGACACCGCTCCCTCTGATCGACATCGTCAATGAGTGCCTGGAATTCCTGGGCGCAGCAGCGCATCCTGTGAACGGAACCGTCTATGACACGTCTACAGATGCTGTGGCCGGACATGCCCTGTGCCATGAGGAGGCCTGTCCAGACAAGGAGGAGAAACCACCCTGCAATGACCCCGCCAGGTTTTTTGCCACGCTGCCCGAGTACTCGACTCCCGCGACTCCGGTTGTTGCCAACAGTGCGGTTGAACCACTTGTCTATGACAAGCTGAAAACTGATTTTTCGTCATGCCACCTTCCTTACTCACAGGCGCTGGACGTCTCCCGTACCTACCTGCGCCACATCCGCACCTGCCGCTTCGAAGAGATGCGCACGTTTCGCAAATGCATCACGGAATTCGTTCTCGACCCGGACAATGAACCTGCCGAATTTCAGTCTTACCTCTGGCGCTATCCGGTACGCATCGATACGGCGATCGAATACCTGGGCATCACTCCCGAAGAATACACCTTTCTGTTTGGGGGCACTGGGCCACGGCCTTGCGCCACCCCCAAGGACAGACCCCGGGGAGACGCTCCTGCGGTGAATGCGCCTCCGGCATCTACCGGTGACACTCCGGCGCCTCCGGAGCTTGACGGACTGCAGGCTACGGCCTCCGGCACATTGGCCGGGTGGCAGCTCTATGGCTTCGACTCCCCCGGCGACAACGATCCCTGGACCAGCGTGGTGATCAAGCTTCCCGAGTTCCTCGAGCGGACCTGCCTGAGCTACTGTGAATTCTTCGAGCTGTGGCAGGCAGGATTCGTCCGGTTCCGCAACGGTGACGACCGGGAAGGACTTTTTCCCGAGTGTGAACCTTGCTGCCTGGACAGGATATGGCTGCAGTTCCCGGATGAGCGGGAATTGGAGCAGGATTTGCTGAAATTGGCGGTTTTTATCCGGCTCTGGCGCAAACTTAAGGAATCGCGCTGTTTCTGTTATTCCTGCGCTCAGCTTCGCGATATCTGCGATGTCCTGCATCTGTTCAACGGCAGCACTATCAATCCGGATTTCATTCGCCAGCTCGCCGCCTTTCAGATGCTGGTCGACCACTTCCGGATGGAACTCCTGGATCCGGGAGATAAAACTCCGGCTGCGGCGATCGATGCCGACCGAACCCATCTTCTGGCGCTCTGGGTGGGCCCGGCGGCTGCTAAGTATGCCTGGGCGGTGAGCCAACTGATCGCACGAATCGAACCATATGCCCGGCAGCGCCACAAATGCGGCCGCCGGTCTCCCGAATTCGTCAAGTTGCTGGCATCGAATCTTGATCCGCTGTCGCAACTGGCGGGCTTCGATCTAACCTCGGCCAACTGGCATGCGCTGCCAACGCATACGCTGCGATTCGCTGAAGTGCTGGCCAAGATCTATGCATCCGACTTCAGCATCGGAGAGATTCTCTTCCTCTTCACCGCCGGTGATCACCTGGACGGCGACGACCCATTTCCCTTGCAGGAGGAGAATGAAGCGCTCGATTTGCCGCTCGGCCTGCCTGACGACGAGCCGAAGTTCTCGCTCTGGCACTTGCGCCGCAAGCTAATGGAAGTGCAGGTTACAGACGGAGATCTTCATGAGTGGCACTGGAAACGAATCGAAGCTGCCTTACAGAATGACTTCGACTTCGCACTGAGCGATATCCTCGCCATCGGCCAGCATTTTTTCCCGGGCGTCCTGGAAGAGGCCGGCTACCAGGTGGACAGCTCATCAAGGCGCTATTTCAGCAGTCTCTCTCCGGCGGATACATCTCCGCAGATGTGGAATATTCCTGCTGACGGGCCCTTCCAGTACGACCCCGGCGCACAGCAACTGTGGACGCGGCTGCCCCTTACGGATGAGGCTGTGATCGCAAAGCTGGCTCACGTCCACAATCTGAACCCGGACGAACAAAAAGCTGTTCAGGACCTGTATTACCAGCCGCGCGCCATGCTCGCAGCTTTCGCCATGCTCTTTCCCGACTTTTCCGCGGCGGAAAAGCACCTGATCGAGGAGCGTGAGGAGAGGGAGCGCTGGGCCTATTTCCGGAAGCAATTCCTCCTCTGCCATCACCGCTGCCACATGATCGCGGAACACCTCACGCAGCACGTTGCTGCCATGACCGGACAGGAGTGTCCGGAGGGCGAATGGCCGGCCCTACTGATCTTGCGCGCATTGTTTGCAGACGAGAACAAGGCCGCCGGCGATTGGGAGAATGATACCGGAGCTACGCCGCCGATCACCTGGACTCCGCCGAACGGTGGAGCTTTCGCCGCCCTGCTCGGACTCGCCGGGACAGGCCTGGTTGCCGAGTACAAGCCGGAAGGAGGCGCTGTCGTCTGGCGCAATCTCTCTGGCCCGCTATCCGGTTTCGGGGGGGAGAGGAACAAGGAAAAGTGTCCCGTGCCGGCAGTGCTGCCGTCAATGAGCGCCACCCTCACTCTCCAACAAATGCAGTTTGTCAGCGTACACAACGGGTTCCTGATGCAAGACGCGACCGAAGCATGGCTGGGCGGAGCGCAGGGATTTGAAGTCAAGTGGTCCGGAGCCCTGCTCGTGGAGCACGAAGGCGCTTACGAGTTCTGGGCCGGCGCCCCCGCCCCGGGTGACGAGAAGCCGGACTGGGAGAAGGCGGAGCATCTCAAGTGGCGCCTGATCTTAAAGAGAGGACAGCGCACATGGGTCATTTTGAGTCATTACTGGCCGGGCGAAGAGGAGCATCGCTTCTCGTCACTGCCGCTGAAGCGGGGCGCCTATGAGCTGACGGTCGAATTGATCCAGCCTGCACCGGAATTTCAGAGCGACGAACAGGTATACCGGCAGCATACCGGGTTCCAGGTGAAGTATTCGGGGCCGGATACTCATGCACAGCGGGTCGAGATTCCCAATAACCGGCTGTTCGCCATATTGAAGGACCAAACCCTGGGCAGCGGCATCACCGCCCTGAGCCCCGGAGCCGCCTCATTCCTTGGCCGGTACTACACCAGTTCGCTGCGTGATATTCGCCGCACATACCAACGCGCCTTCAAGGCCCTGCTGTTTGCCCATCGCTTCGATCTCTCGGCCCGGCGCAGATCCCACGGCACTTCTGAACTTGGATACATGCTCGCCCAGAAGGCGAACTTTGCCGGCGCCGCATACTATCTCAAGACGGGCGTGTTTTCACTGCATCTCGCCGATTTTGATTTTAACTTCCTGCCCTTGTTGGACGACTACCTTTCTCCGGCGCAGGCGCAGGATGAGCGCATCCATCCTTCCCCGCAAAGGATCCAGGCCATGTTTGACTGGTGGGAGCGGCTCTTCGACTACACCATGGTGCGCAATGATGTTTACCACCGCTGCGATCGCCATCTGTGGCATCTCTTCGAAGAAGCCCAGGAGAAGCAGCCGGCGCATCCCGCATATCTGCTGCGGCACATGGGCGCCGACTCCTGGCACTGGGATCTCGACCTGAGCTACTACCAGGCTCAAAATGTGCTGGTTTACTCCGTCAACAGCATCGATCTGGAGGACGACCGGTGGACGGTGCGAGCCTGGCATGCCGACCAGTGGATACGCGCACTCCAGTGCTGCTTCGCGGCAAAGGAAATCACCATGGCGCGGCCTGACCTCTGGGCTTCGGACGATCCCGGCGCTCCGGTCTACAAAGAAAAAGTAACCGGCAATGACAACTTGTCCGCCTTTCTCTGCGATGGCTGTTTCGAAAACGGCGAACCGCGCCGCTATGAGGATGTCAAGCGGCTCAATGACGGTCTGCGGGAACGCGGCCGCAAGGCGCTGCTTGCCTATCTGTGCCACAAGAACCGGGTTCTGCTGCACTGGAAGAAGGGCCAACAGTTCGCCAAGGTTCCCCGTGATCTCAGCGATCTCCTGCTGCTGGATGTAGAAGCCGGCATCTGCGAAAAGGCGAGCCGGATCGAGGAGGCCATCACCGCCGTGCAAAGCTTTGTGCGCCGGGCCCGCCTGCATTTGGAGCCGGGCTGGAACATCAACTGCGAATTCGCCCGCATGTGGGACCGCGAGTTTGCTACGTTCCATACCTGGCAAGCCTGCAAGCGCCGTCATCTGTACAAGGAGAATTGGATTGAATGGAACGATCTGGAGCGGGCGCGAGGCGTGGAAGCGTTCCGCTGGCTCGAGTCCAGGCTGCACAGTTCGGAGCTGACAATTGCGGCGCCGGGTGGACTAGAGTGGTGGCCGGACGAACGTCCGCCGGCCCACGAGAGCCTCGATCTGCTGCAAAAAAGTGAGCCCTCGGAGATTCAGGTCCTTCCAACTCTGCGCGAAGGCCTGAATCTGCTGGGCACGCCGGAGCGCGCCGCGCGGCCTGCCTGGCTTGCGGCCGCCGCGGCCAATGTGCCGGTCAATGTCACACTCAATCCAGCGGCCGGCGCCGGCGCCGCACAACTGCCGTTCTGGATGGAAGCGGCAATTAGCCTGGGCACGCGCTTCTATCGCGTCGCTGCCGCCGGCGTGCCCCCGGCAGCGATGGGCTTCGAGCCGCATGAGCGCCACAACTGTAAGGACTGTGTCAGTTGTTGCGAGGATTGCGGAGGCAATCGTCCCGCCCTGGTGGATGAGTATTATTTCTGGCTAATCGACGGCGGCTTTTACGAACATCCGGTTACTCCGCCGACTCCAGGCTTTACTCCGCCTCCGGGTGGTTATCAGGACGGCTATCAGGAAGATTTCTACGATCCGGAGCAGCAGCAATCATCCCTCTGGCAGGACCCGAACCAGTTGCCGACTTTGCTCGAATGGCGGCCGTCGCCGATGGTCCGTCTCGCCTGGTGCCGCGTTCACAATGGCGAATTCCAGCAGCCACGAAGATCGCACCAGGGTGTGCCAGTTCAGCATGACACCGTCAATGATCTGGTTTTTTTGGGCAGAACGGCTGATTCATTGACTTTTTCCGTGAGCAATGCTCTTCCACGACCAGGTTATGCAGATCCCTCTGCGCCGGGCTTTCGCTACGACCTTGCCACAGACTACGCCGTGGTACTCCCGCTGATAACAGCGCCGAAGTCCCCACCAAAATTTCTCAACACACTTCCGGCCTATCCGTACTTCATCTTTGACGCACCTGGGACGCACCTGTTTCCACTCTCGCCGTTCAGCCCATCCCTGGCGATTGCCCGGGCGCTGCGTTCGCATTGCCGCTTCGAAGCCGCGCTCAATTGGTACCGGCTCGCCTTCGATCCGCTGCAAAATGATTGCGCCTGGGTACACTGCGCCGGGGATGATCAGTCGGTGCCGCCGCAGAATCTGCCCGGCAGCAATACTCCGGGGAATGCCAACGACGGCTCCGCAAATATTTCACCTATCGATCAAACACTTGCAGGTGTGTCCGCGCCATGCGCCTGCTGTGACAGCACAAATATCTCCTGCGAGCAGGCAAGAAACCGCTCCATCATCCTGCACTACCTGGAAACGCTGTTGGAGTGGGGAGATGCCGTGATCCGCCGCGGCAATTCGCCGGAAGCATTTCAGCAAGCCCGGGTCATTTTTGATGCCGCCGGGCTGATCCTGGGGAGGACTCCGTACAATGTCCGGCTGCATAAACCCGCTGCCCTGCAAACGGTATCCACCTTCAAGCCGGACTTCGCTCCACTAAATCCACGGCTGCTCGATCTCTACGAAACTGTCAGAGACCGCCTGGGCTTGATTCACTCCTGTCTCAACTGGCGACGGCTGCATAACGGGCGCCCGAATTGCGAAATGCCATACTTCGGCAACAGCCCGGTGCGTGAAGGCTGGCGCACCACCATCGAGCCCTGCGCCGAGGAAACGGAGTGGTGCTATCTGCACAGCCCTTACCGGTTCATGTTCCTGATCCAAAAGGCGCAGGAGTATGCCTCCAGGGTGCAGGAGCTTGGCGGTGCGCTCCTGGCCGCCTTTGAGAAGGGCGACGCCGAGTACCTGGCGTCGCTGCGCGCCGGTCATGAGCGCGAGCTGCTCACTCTCGGACTGGAAGCCAGAAAGGACCAGTGGCGGGATGCCGATTGGCAGATCGAAGTCTTGCAAAAGACCAAGGCTGTTAGCCAGGCAAACCTCATTTACTACAACGGGCTGATCAATGCCGGCCCGGGCGGCCTGATCAATGGTGAGATTCAGTATGAGAATCTCATATCGGCATCGCTCTCGCTGCGAAGCGCAGCTAACACGACCGAAGCTATCGGCGAAGCGATGCGTATGATTCCTGACATTGTGCTCGGCGCTGCCGGATTCGGGGGATCGCCGGTCGCCATTTCCTGGATTCCCCTGGGAACCAAGATCGGCGAAGCGCTGGAAGCTGTAGCTCGCATCATAAATAACTGCGCCGAGATCGACAGCGTGAATGCACAGCTCGACGAGACCGAAGCCGGATGGCAGCGCCGCCTCGACGAATGGACGCACCAGACGCAGGTCCTCGCCATTGAAATCCAGCAGATCGAACGGCAGATCCTGGGCTCCCAGAGACGGCGCGCCCAGGCGCTGCAGGAACTGGACAGCCACCGCCGTCAGATGGAACAGTCGGCAGAAGTGCAGAACTTCCTCCGCGACAAGTTCACGGCTCATGACCTGTATCTTTTCCTGCAAAAGGAGACAACGGCGCTCTATCACAAGACGTACGATCTGGCGCTGTACGCCGCCCGGCAGGCGGAGCACGCTTTCAACCTGGAACGCGGTTATACCGCCCGCCGCTTTCTTCCTGAATGTTCCTGGGAAAGTCTGCACGAGGGCCTCTTGGCAGGCGAGCGGCTGTCCGCTGCGCTGCGCCACATGGAGAAGTCCTACCTTGATGAGAACGTGCGCGAGTACGAATTGACCAAGCACTTCTCTTTGTGCCTGCATTTCCCGATGGAGTTTTTGCGCCTGAGAACAACCGGCTGCTGCGAGATCGACATTCCGGAATGGATGTTCGATCTCGATTTTCCCGGTCACTACATGCGCCGGATCAAGAGCGTGACGCTCATGATTCCTTGTGTAACCGGTCCCTATACGGGAGTGCATTGCCGAATGACGCTTATCAGCAGCACGACTCGCATCGATCCGCGCCTCTGCCCCCCGCCGCATGATTGCTGCTGCCCGCCGGAGCCGTGTTTCTGCGAATGTTGCGGGGATGAACGGGCGGCTCGCGAGTACGAGCCTTGTCCTGATGATCCCCGGGTCGTGCGCTGCTATGCCGCCCGGCAGGCGATCGCCACTTCGAGCGGGCAAAACGATTCCGGGATGTTTGAACTCAACTTCCACGATGAAAGATATTTGCCCTTCGAGTATATGGGCGCTGTAAGCCGCTGGCGCATCGAGCTGCCGCCGGAGAACAACTACTTCGATATGAATACCCTGAGCGATTGCATCATTCGCCTGAACTACACTGCTCGCGAAGGCGGAGACCTGTTGCGCCGCGCCGCAAATCAAGCCGCGCACGGACATCTGCCTGGCGACGGCTGGTGTTTCTTTGATGTGCGCCATGAATTCCCCGATGCCTGGCAGCTCTTCCGGGACTCCTGCAAAGACGGGGGTCCGGCCGGAAGGCTCAGCCTCCGGTTCGACCGGAAGATGTTTCCCTTTGTCCCTGGCGCACGCGACGTACGGATCAGCAAGATGGCCATCTTGTTCGCCACGCCGGAGCAGGATGATTGCGGTTGCCCGAAAATAGAGGGCTGCCCTTGTCCTGAGCCAGGCAGGCCGGCTTGCCGCATCGTCGAATTTAACCGGGGACGCGAAGAAGGCGGCGACGATCGTGACCGCGAAGAACTGATCGTATCCTGCCTGGCAAGTGAAAAGTGGCCGGAGTTCTATTGCGGACTGTTCGAAGCGGGTGTTGGGCCCCTGGACAGAAATGGCAACTGCAGCGAAGTGGAATTCCGATTTCCGTGCGGCACTGGCAAAGTGGAGCGCATTTTCCTCTTGTGTCGCTACGAACTCAAATCGTGCGCCGAGAAGGGGCATGACAAGAGCCGTTAGCCGGTGAGATACGAAGAAGTCAGGAAATTTCCCTGACCCTTTACCTTTATTTCAATAATGGTACAAACTCCTCCTACAAAATAAAGTACCATCGATTACCATAATTATTATACTTGGGGATATTAAAATTGTACATGGTTATGGCATGATTATGACTGTTGATTTCCTCTTTAGGCTACTTATAATTGTAGTAACTAAATACTGGAATCAAGTGGTCCTGCTTCGCCGGTAGCTCAGGAAGGATGCCAGCACCACGAAAAATGTATGGCCGCCCAAATCCCTTCAACTCGCATTGAGCGCGGTTGACGCCCGGCGATAAAAACATTAGAATAGGGAATGCGAGTCGTTCGGGGTGTAGCTCAGCTTGGCAAGAGCACACAGTTACAATATACTATCCCGATTGTATGATTTAAAGATTACCAGAGAAGTAGATTTACGATCAATTGACAACCGGCAGTTGTTAGGATAATATAGCTTTTGCGGGGTGTAGCTCAGCTTGGCTTAGAGCGCACGGTTCGGGACCGTGAGGTCGAAGGTTCAAATCCTTTCACCCCGACCATTTTATTTTCGTGAAGGCATGGAGAGTAAGAGCACAGAGATCGATACGAACACATGTACAGAAGGGCTAGCACCCATAAGGTTCCCTAAGAACCCAGTAAAATCCGGTAGTTCAGGGATCGAAAATTTCAAGAGTCCAACGAGAGTCCAATAACTTTGAAAACATCTTGCAGGCTGTGGAGCCTGCTGTTTTTATATACAACAAGACTTCCAGATTATGGGGAAGTCTTTTTACTGAGCATTGATATGTGTTCAGGTTTGAAGAAAACATGCCAATTGGCTGCGATGCCGGCTAATGTCAACTACCGGAGACAGTTCTGACAGAAAAGGCTGCATATAGTAAAGATGAGGGTCTGATCACATCTGAAGGCGTAATCAGACTCGGCGATTACGTGCATATGTTCTCCTGTTAAAAATAACAGGTATCGCAAAAAACTAGCATTTCTAACAGGTGTTAAATTCTATCTTTGCTATTATAATTTTCATTGGCTGGTAAATAAGTGAAAGGGGTGGTTGATTAGAAACAGGTCGATCAGAAAAAAAGTACGTTTTATTACGGCAGGAGGAATGACAGCGAAGTCGGCAACCGTCATTTGCAAACAGCGTATCGCACTTTACAAAAAATAAAGGAGGTCGATAAAATGAAAAAGTTATTTTTATTAATTACAGCTTTGTTGCTGTCAGTGTTTTTGTTTTGCAGTCCCTCGTTTGCAAGTTCTCCTGCAATAAACGCCCCCAGCAATGGTATAGGTTTGCATATTGTTTCCACGGGTCATTCTGCTTTAGGTAACTATGTGGTCTTTGCGCCAGCTACAGGTGGTTCATATGCCACCGGTGCCTCTAATCCTAGCGACATAGCAATATATTATCCAAATGTATGGTCAAGTGTTGGTACTTGGGATCTCACCAATGTAGGTATTTTAGCTGGCCATACAGTTGCTGGTGTTGCAGTTACATGGCACACTTTTCCAACTTATGGTTTCAGCGGTTTTAATCTTGCATTGTTTGATGGAAGTGGAAATGGTTATTACTTGCCTTTTAGCGGCGTTGAGTATAACGATTTTGTAGGTGAGTCATGTCAGCAAAAATGGACTACCCAGTTTTGGGTATCTTCCTGGAATCAACCGGGTTATCCGCTATATGTTTACCCCACTCAGTTAACAATTTGGTATAATTAACGCGAAAATGGTTTTCTGGACAAGTTACGCATGTCACTACGCGTGTACCAGTCGGTCGATTTCGGCGACGTGACCCGAAAAAGACCGACTGGTATAAACATACCATAGGGCTACAAACCGTGTAATAAAAATTATATCGGTAGCAAAAGGGATCCATAAAGTCTATGTCGAATTTTATCCTTATCTGCACAATACTGGGAGGTGGAAGCAAGTTGGTCATAGGAAAAGTTTCCTCAACGGGAGCACCTGGCATTACATTAAATCAGCAGTCAAAGCCTGCTTCGGGTAGTAGCTTCAATCAATCAGTCACTCTCTCTGCGAACACACCAGTTGACCTGGGCACGTTTGCCGGTAAACCCTTAGAAATGCAAATTTTTAACGGCGGAGGTTACGAATGGTCCGGGGCGATTCGAATTCAGGAACCGGCGTCAGGGTCACAGGTAACCCCTGAACAGGCAGCAGCCGCCTATGCAGCCCAATCATATACTGAAGCGGAATATTCCCAGGGTCAAAATGTTACTTCCGTAGTCGAGTTATTGTATCTGATGAATAAAGGAACGCTTTCGACAGACCAGGTCAATTCTCTCATGAATCAGCAGTACAACATCACTCCAAGCGAAGTGACTGATGCGCTTACACGTCTGGGTATCAATCCAAACGAGCCTTTTACAGTAAACGGCCAGAAGTACAGTTACAATACTCAAAATAACAATTTTGAGAAAGTAGTAGATTGAGCGATTTTTAAGTACGTTGCACGCGTTCATCCTAGTTGAATAGGGATAGATCGATACCCCACTTTTCAGAGCAAGTGTAGCTGGGTCAAAGCTTCTATTTGCCTTGGTGCAAACAGTTACCCCTTTCGGGGTAACTTCTCTCAGTACTGTATCATCTTAGGGCAAGGCTAGTGAATTATCCTTGGGTTATCGATAACTGAAATGCTAAACCGCATATCCACCCACGGGTATTGCAAGGCAGTAGTGAGGGAAAGTTTAGCCAAGCTTATCCGTCAGTAGCCCGAGAGCTTTGCTCCGTATGAGAGCTTCAATCCGTGATCGCACGCCCAGCTTGGCAAACATATTGGTGATATGAAACTGAACTGTTCTCTCGCTCATATGTAGAGCAGCAGCGATTTCTTGATTGCGCATGCCCTTGGCAATCAGCTTGAGAATGTCAGCCTCCCTTGCCGTCAGAATATTGGCGCCGTTTCTCTTTTTCCTTCCCGGGTGGTGATTACCGTTGATCACGTTGTAGAAGCTGCGGCTCAATGAAGAGTCCAGGTAGATTCCACCGCCACCCACCACATGCAGGGCAGTGATCATTTCATCGAAAGAGGATGTTTTGAGAATAAATCCGCTGGCGCCTCTATCAAGGCAAGGTTTAATGTATTCTTCCAGTTCGTAGCCGGTAAAAATGATAATTTTCAAATCAGGTTTGATTTCCAATATCTGCTCAATCAGATTCATGCCTGATATATCGGGCAGGTTGAGGTCCAAGATAATAAGGCTCAATTCCAGTTGACGTACCTTTTTCAAACATTCCTTCCCGGTGAGCGCTGTGCCTGCTACTTCGATATCATGTACTTCGGCCAGCTTTTTGACGGTTCCCTCCAGCACCACCGGGTGATCATCTACAATCAGCACCGCCATTCTCATTCTCTCTGACCCCTTCCTCCAACCTATCTGCAGGGATGACCAACAAGATGTTCGTTCCCTTGCCCGGCCTGGAAGAGATCTTCATTCTTCCCCCCAACTGCTGCAAACGCTCCTCCATGCCGATCAGGCCGAACTTGTTTTCTTTCAGCAGGTCGGTTTTAGAGCCGGAAGTATCGAACCCCCGGCCATTATCACTGACTTTAACGATCAAGTTCTTGTTTAACCGGATCGTCACCCGCGCCAGATTGGCCCCGGAATGTTTGATCGCATTGTTAAGCATCTCTTGAATCAGTCGAAAAGTGGCTATTTCGATATCGCGATTTATGCGCAGGGAATTGTCGAAGCCTTTTACGTCCATCACGATCTCTATGTTCTCGGCAATCATCAGTTTTTTAACCAGCCACTCCACGGAGGGCAAGAAACCGAGATCGTCCAGGATCGGTGGCCGCAGTTCCGTGCATACGTTCCGCAATTCGTAGATCAGGTCCTGGATATTTTCCTCAATCCCCTGTATCTCCCCGGCAGTGCATGCTATTTCATTCACTTTTGGACATGTGCGTTCCCTGGCCAGCCTTAGAACATGAATAGCCGTCTGCAACGGCCCGTCATGGATCTCCCTGGCAATAGCCCGCCGTTCGTCTTCAATTTTACGCTGGGAAACGTAGTGCAGCAGCCGAAGATTCCGAGCATGTTCCTGCTCCTGCTCTATCTTTTGTTCCAATGAGCCCATAAGTTCGATATTTTCCACTGCTAACAAGACCTGTTTTCCAATGGTGGCTACCAGGGAAACCTCCTCGCTGGACAAATATGCCTTATGCAATTCAAAACCTAAAAAGAAACCGATCCTGTAAGTATCGTTGGACAGGGAGATCAGAAAAGCGGCCGGGAAGCCCCTTGGCAGGGAATGATCTGGGGGATCATGTCTCAGGTCTGAAAAGTATTGCCTCAGAAAAGCGACCTCTGACGGGTTGTCTCTGTATTTTCCCGCCGGTGATAATACTGTAATCTCCTTTCCTTTTTTGAGCAGGAACAGGGCACCGTCCAGGGACATGTTCTCGGCAATCGCTTCGGAAAGCATGAACCCCAATGAGTCCAGGCTTGATATACCGGTCAGGGAGTCGCTGAGTTGACCCAGCCTTCTTTTGTAAGAAACCAGGCCCGGGAAAAAAGCCTCCTCCAGCCGCTCCTGCAGCCTACTATAAGAGTTGAAAAACAGGAGCACCACGAAAGCTGAGATAAAAATCCCGTATAGTGATAGGTTTTTATGGCCAAGTTCAATCCAGAACAAACCGGCAATGATCGCCGCTTCAGGTAGAGAGATCATCAGGTTGATCGACAGTTTACGTAGCAGATAACCAGCGCTTGGCAAGTAGTTGCTTGATTGAACATAAACGATAGTGAGGGGGAGGAAAATAATGAATATAGAAGTTATTTCGCTACTGATCAAAGGAACTCCGGAGATAACTACAGGAATAGCGCTGAGTAACAGGAATGGCGCCAGACTGACAATAATTCCCGTCAGCACCAGCATGATCTGATTGCGTACGAACCCATAATTGTTTGACTTCAATGATCTGTTGATAATCATGATGCTAAACACGAATCCTAGTAGAGCATTGATAAACAATAAGCTACGAATAGTTTGCATCAGGCCCGGCCAGACCAGGAAACCCACTAATGTAAAGACAAGTACAGCTAGTGAAATAATCAGGCTTAATCCGGAAACTCTTTTTGCAGCCGGTGTTTTATTCTCAACAGGGAAAACCGTTGCCAATTGCACCAGTAAAAACGATAGGCAGCCGAAGCACATTAACTCCAAAAACGTTGCCGGCAGGATGCTCCGGGCGGAGACGGGCGAGATGACAATGGCTGCGGCTGTGGTCATGTTCAGCCAGAATATTTCCCTGGCGGGTGTCTGGCAATTGGACTTAATCAGGCACAGCAAACCGGAAATAAAAAATGCCACGGAGAGCAGTAAAACCGCCGCATCATCCGCCAAGGTAGTATCGAATGACCCACCATTCAGGCTGATAATTTTCGGTTGTCCTGATGGCAGGAGGATCTCAATACTGTGGAAGCCTTCAAGATTGCCCCACTTCAAGTTGAAAAAATCGTCCGGGGGCCGGTTGTCAACCGCCAGGATCAGGTCTCCCCGGCGCACGCCATATCTTATCGCCGTTCCTTGGGGATCAACTTTGCTGACAATCCAATCTGGACCCTTTTTCTGGGCAGTCAAGCCAGCATAAGGTTGTTTAAAAACGTAGTAGATATTGATGCCGGTCAGACAGAGGAATATAAGAATCATCAATATTGCAAAAAGGGATTTATGGCGCAACAATGCTCATCAGCCCTTTTTTCTTTTCGGTAGGCACATTTACCTGTTCAAGGGCATTTAAGGCCTCTGATGTGAAGGTCTCGCATAGAAAATTACAATAATGGATCGCCCCCGTATCAGTTAGCATCCGGCGCAGCCCGTCTCTGTCCCAATTCGGCTCTCCCTGCAGCACGTTCTGGACGTAGATGACCGGCAGGCTTTTCTTTCCCTGATTGAAGTCGCTCTTTCCGGTGGTATCAATAATGTCGTGCAGGTCGTTATGAATCTGGGCCATCATTCCGATGTTGTATCCATAACAGCTTATCAAAATCCGGTCTTCAATACTGGCACCACCTGTTATGGCTCCCGCTTCGCAGGCGCAACCGGTGAGGCTGGCCGATTTTTTGGCAATACTTTTTAAGTACTCTTCCTGGGCCATGTTTTCTTTATTCTGAAAGATGGTCTCCTGGATCTGCCCGTCGCAGGCCCGGCTGCCGGTGGCGCAGAACAGGCTTGCCAGGTCTTTGAACTGGCGCGGGTCATCAATTGTTGTAAGCGCCTGGTAGCTCAGCATTGAAAAACAGGTTCCCGCGTGCAGAGCGATGGCAGGGGCCATCCTCCGCCAGGGAACCTCGTCATTGTCGTTGTCGGCCAGGTCGTCCAGGATGTCGGCGGCCAGCGCCAGCAATTCCATCGCCAGCGATGCCGGAATCCCCCGGTTCACATCTTCGGTAAACAGAGAGTTGACCGCCAAAGTCAAGTAGAACCACTGGGCGTACTTGTTGTTTTTCTTCTGATTCTCCAACTGGCGATAGTCCCAGCATTCCTGTAAAATAGCCAGCGTTTCGTCTGAAAACCGGGCGCCGTTAAACAATAAGAAGGCCCTGTTGTTGATCAATTCCTGCCAGGCTTCGACCATGTCCAGTCTTGAATTAAGCCCAGTAGTCAAGCGGCCCTATGTTGCCGATCGCACCGCTGGCATCTGCAGCAAGTAACTG
>Ga0187882_1000555_pt1 | contig 40808 bp, 31 predicted proteins | sample June2016WEW_19_1_3_FD_132991 | JGI IMG/M metagenome (GOLD analysis project Ga0187882, IMG submission 132991) | Peatland microbial communities from SPRUCE experiment site at the Marcell Experimental Forest, Minnesota, USA - June2016WEW_19_150 | ecosystem: Environmental > Terrestrial > Soil >... | reverse complement strand
CGGTTAATTTGTCTAATTCCTCCCCTGTCAGCGCAACCGAGTCGGCCTGGAAAAATCCTAAATCTTTGGCGATGGCGACCGCGGTATTTTTGTGGTCACCCGTAATCATCACGGTTTTTATCGAGGCGGTCTTGCAATCCTGTATTGCTTTTTTGACTTCTTCTCGCGGCGGGTCAATCATCGCAACAAGCCCGGCGAAAATCAGGTCCTTTTCGGTTGTCTCGGCCTGATAATTTGTATCGGCGCTTTCCAGTTCCTTATATGCCAGACCCAACACCCGCATTGCGTCGTTTGCCATGTGGTTGTTGGCGTTCAAAATATATTCCGTGTCTTTTGGGAGCAGGTTTCTGGTTGCCCCGGCCAATTCTATTTTAGTGCAGTTGCCGAGCAGGATATCCGGCGCTCCTTTTACAAAGGCGATTCGCCTGCCTGAATTTTCCCGGATTATTGTCATTTTCTTCCGTTCTGAATCGAAAGGTATCTCCGTCACGAACTGCCAGTCGGTTTCTGCCTTTTCTTTCCATATATTTGCTTTGGCCGAGGCGGCAAGGATGGCTGCTTCCGTCGGGTCACCGAAAATTTTGAATCTTTCGCCTTCACGAATCAGTTGTGCGCCGTTACAAAGCGTCCCGCAAAGTAACGCCTTGTTGAGTGTCGGGTAATCGGCGGGTTTTATTGATTTGCCGTCCAAAAGGAAATCGCCCTTTGGTTCGTAACCGATGCCGGTCACTTTGAATTGTTTGCCGTCGGCGTAAACCGCCTGTACGGTCATTTCGTTCCTTGTAAGTGTGCCTGTTTTATCTGAGCATATAACAGTCGCGCAGCCGAGCGTTTCGACGGAGGGCAGTTTGCGGATAAGGGCGTGGCGGGCGACCATTCTCTGAACCCCAAGCGCAAGGGCTATTGTTACCACCGCGGGCATTCCTTCCGGGATGGCGGCGACCGCCAAACTCACCGATGTAAGGAACATATCTAATATTTTGCCGCCCCGCATAACGCCCAGCACAAAAACCATCGCAACGAGCACGAAACACGCGTAAACTATCCACTTGCCGAACTGCTCGAGTTTTTTCTGCAAAGGCGTGGAATCCCGTTTGATTTCCTGAATCATCCCCGCGATTTTGCCAAGCTCGGTCTGCATCGCGGTTTCAGCGACAACGGCTCTTGCCTTGCCGCCTGCGACGGATGTCCCCATATAGACCATATTTGCCCGGTCAGCCAGCGGTATTTCTTTTTCTTCAAGGGTCTTAGTCGTTTTCGCAACGGGCGTCGATTCGCCCGTCAAGCTCGCTTCCTGCACGGCGAAATTAGCGGTGAGCCAGACCACCCGGCTGTCGGCGGGTATATTGTCACCCGCCTCAAGCTCGATGAGGTCGCCAGGCACAAGCTCGAAAGACGATATGACGACGTGCTGCCCATCACGTATTACTTTGGAAGATGGGCTCGAGAGTTTCTTCAAAGCCGCAAGCGATTTCTCCGCGCGGTATTCCTGTATAAAGCCCAGTATCGCATTGAGAACTACGATTGCGATAATCGCTAAAGCGTCAATCCATTCCTGAAGGAAGCCCGATACAATCGCCGCACCGATAAGCACCCAGATGATAAAATCCTTGAACTGGCCGAAGAAAATACTCCAGGGGGAAATGGCTTTCTTCTCCTGCAACTGGTTGGGGCCGTATTTAGCTAATCTACCGGTTGCTTCCTGAGAGGTCAGCCCGCCGGATAAATCCGTCTTAAGGTTTTTGGATATCTGCTCAATGCCGATTTGCCACCACTGTGTCATTTCTGACCCCTTAATTGCGTATGGTTTTAACTCTTAACAATATAATCGCCCGTCAGCGTAAAATAAACAACCTTCGGGGCAGTTACTAATCCTAAGCAGGATTGTATATTGAGGCCTGATGTGTTATAAGTACGACGATTATGGAAGTTGCACAACTAAAAAGCGGAATAGCGGAGATGAAGGCCCGGGTTGAAAATATCCGGGACTGGCTTTGACTTGGCGGGCAAAAAAGCTGAGTTTGCGCAGCTTCAGGAGAAGATGAGCAGTCCCGGCTTTTGGGACAATCAGGAGACGGCACAGGGTGTGGTTTCCCGGCTAAGCGCATTGAAGGCGATAATTGAGCCGGTTGAGGAAGTCAGCAGAGAGGCCCAGGATTTGGCGGAGCTTTTTAATTTGGCGGTTGAGTCGGACCCCGATGAGCTTGGCCAGCTGGAGGATGATTTGGCGTCGCTTGCCAAACGCTGCGAGCAGATAGAATTAACGGGCCTGCTCAGTGGGCCTAATGACACGAAGAACTGTTTTTTCAGCATTCACGCAGGTGCAGGCGGGACAGAAAGCTGCGACTGGGTAAGTATGCTTCTTAGAATGTACACACGTTATTTCGACGCCAACAAATACCAGTACAGCGAGCTTGATATTACCCCCGGCGAAGAAGCAGGCATCCGCTCGATAACGCTCCAGGTCAAAGGACCTTTCGCTTATGGAAAATTATCCTGTGAAGTCGGGGTGCATCGGTTAGTCAGGATAAGCCCGTTTGATGCAAACAAGCGCAGGCATACCAGTTTCGCAGCAGTTGATTGTATTCCTGAATTCGATGAGGACATTGATATCGAGATAAAGGAAGAGGACCTGAAGATTGATTTTTATCGCGCGGGCGGAGCGGGAGGCCAGCACGTCAACAAGACAAGCTCGGCGGTGCGGATGCTGCACAAACCAACGGGCATCGTTGTTCAGTGCCAGAACGAACGGAGCCAGCACAAAAACCGCGCATACGCGATGAAAATGCTAAAGGCGAAATTGTATATGATTGAGCAGCAGAAGCGAGACGCCGAAATCGCAAAGCAATACGGCGCAAAGGGCGAGATTGCCTGGGGCAACCAGATTCGCAGTTACGTTTTGCAGCCGTATCAATTGGTAAAAGACCATCGCACGGATTGCGAGACCGGAAAAGTCGATGCGGTCTTAGACGGCGATATAGAGGAATTTATCGAGGCGTATCTGCACCATCGCGCCAAAGGTAAACCAAACGCAAGGGCATCGAAAGTAAAGGCGGAAAAAAATGAAGAAGATAATTAATGTTGAGTTGAAAACCAGGGCAGTTGGCTTATCTGAATGTAAAACACAAATGCTGGCCATAGGTCATTTCTCGGACGACAAAAAACCTCTGCCGGAAATCATCGAGCTGTGTAAAAAACTCGGCGGGGCTGTCGAACAGGTCGTAAAACTCGGCGACTTCAAAGGGAAAACCGGGACCAGCGCCCTGATATACGGCAACAATCGTATAGGCGCGCAGCGCGTGCTTATGGTTGGATTAGGTGAGCAGGAAAAAGCGACTATCGACACCATCAGACAGGCAGCCGCCTTGGCTGCTAATAAAGCGGTATCAATGAAGGCGAATAAAATGGCTGTTGCGATTCACAAAGGGTTCGGCGTCAAATTCGAGTCTGGGCTTTTGGCGCAGGCGATGGCAGAAGGAATTTATTACGGGAGCTTCCGCTATGATGAATATATCACCTCCGATGAAGACGGCAGGAGCGATTCGCTTGTAGTGGAAGTGATTGACGACAATGCGGCGAAGACAAGACGGCTTGATGAAGGATTATTAAAAGGGGCCATTATAGGCAAGGCCCAAAGTTACGCGAGGGCTCTTGCGAACAGGCCCGGCAACGTTATAAATCCGCCATCGCTTGCGGCGGAGGCAAAAAAGCTCGCAAGGAGCACAAAAGGCCTAAGCTGCAAAGTGCTTGATGAAAAGCAATTGGCCAAACTGGGTATGGGCGGGATTCTGGCGGTTGGCAGCGGGTCAAAAACGCCGCCGAGATTGATAATCGTGAAATACTCCCCGAAAGGCAAGGCGAGTAAATTGCCTACGGTCGCTCTTGTCGGTAAGGCGATAACATTTGATTCGGGCGGGATAAGCATAAAGCCGGCACAAAATATGGAGCAGATGAAATTCGACAAGACCGGCGGCATCGGAGTATTGGCGACAATAAAAGCGGCGGCGGAATTGAAACTGCCCGTAAATCTTTACGCATTAGTCCCATCGGCGGAGAATATGCCAAGCGGCACAAGCTACAGGCCCGGCGACATAGTAACCACATACTCAGGCCTGACGGTTGAGATTCAAAACACAGATGCCGAGGGAAGAATGATACTTTGCGACGCGCTGCATTACGCCGTCAAACAAAATTGCGACGTGATTATAGATATCGCCACGCTGACCGGCGCCTGTATGGTCGCGCTTGGGACCCATAAGGCGGGACTTATGGCTAATGACGACAAACTCACAAAGCAATTGCAGCAGGCCTCCGAGACAAGCGGAGAAAGTATCTGGCTTTTACCCTGCGGGGACGAGTACGCGGAGGAAATGAAAAGCAAAGTAGCGGACCTCAAAAACAGCGGCGGCAGATGGGGCGGGGCGTGCACCGCGGCGGCGTTTCTGAGGCAGTTCGTCGGCGAGAAAAAATGGGCGCACTTAGACATTGCGGGCGTGGATTGCTTTGAAAAGCCGACGGCTTCGGCGGCAGAGGGCGCAAGCGCGTTCGGCGTGCGCCTGCTGACAACGTATCTTATGAACCTTACAGGTCCGCCTTTGGCGAGATCTCGCCCGGGGCGGGCGGACACAAAAGCAGGAAAGTGATGCTGGCTGATTGATATGACAAAACAAAAAAAGAAAATAGACGAGGCAAAAATTGAAAAGGCGGTCAGGGAAATTCTTTCGGCGGTCGGCGAAGACCTTAACCGCGACGGTCTGAAGGATACGCCCGCCCGCGTGGCGAGGATGTATGGCGAGCTTCTCGCGGGTATGCGAGATGACCCCAATACGCATATCAGCCGGGTTTTCAACGAGAACTACGACGAAATCGTGCTTTTGAGGGATATACCGTTTTACAGCATGTGCGAGCACCATTTGATGCCTTTTATCGGTTCTGCTCACGTCGCGTATCTGCCATCAGGTAAAATCTTAGGCGTGAGCAAGCTGGCGAGAATTGTGGATTGTTTCGCGCGTCGTTTGCAGACGCAGGAGCGATTGACCTACCAGATAGCTGATTGCCTGATGACCAATCTAAAACCACAGGGAGTCGCGGTAGTACTCGAGGCGGCGCATAGCTGTATGACGATTCGCGGGATAAAGAAACCCGGCTCAGTGATGGTAACAAGCGCGGTTCGCGGGCTGTTCAGAAAAGACCCGAGAAGCAGAAACGAAATTATGAGCTTGATACACCACGGAAATAAATAATGTGACTCGTGACCAGTGCCCCGTCTCTCGTAGTTCGAGTAACGAGTCACGAGCGACGACTGACGATATTATGCACAAGCTTTGCAGATACGTTCGTTTTTCAATTAACCCGTTTTTGCCAACCGATGAGGCGGGGTTCAATTCATTTGCCTCGAAGCCCGCAGGCGAGGGGCTGGCGGTTTTTCTCGAATTAGGGGTTGAACTGGCGGGCCAGGCGGATAAAGCGACCGGGCTGATTGTCAATGTCAATGACATCGACCGCAAAGTCAGGGATTACGCAGTTGGTGTTTTCGCGGAGAAGATAAAAGCCGACCATCGAGCGGCCAGGCATACTGGTTATGATGAGCTGGTTCGGCTTTTGAAAATTGTCTGGGGAAAACTTGCCGACGAGTTCGGCTCAGCCCAGTTATCGAAGCTAAGCTTGAAATTAAGCCCTTTTAGAACGCTGGCAGTAAGTGATAAGGATTGTGCGATGGTTTATTACGGTGAAAAATTCGAGTTTGCGGCGGCCCATAAGCTGTGGAATGAAAAATTCAGCGAAAAACAGAATATCACGGTCTTCGGCAGATGCGCCAACCCCGCAGGCCACGGCCATAACTATATTGTCGAGGTAACGGTAAAATTGTCAGAGGGGCAATCCTTGAAAACCGGCGAATTTGAAAAGGTTATTGATAAGGAGCTGATTAAGGCGGTAGACCACAAAAATCTCAACGAGGATTTGCCCGATTTTCAGCGAACAACTCCCACGGTTGAGAACATAGCTGTATTCGCGTGGAACAAACTTGTCGACAGATTCGGCCCCTCGACTTCGCTCGGGGCAGGCAAGGTGCTTCTGCACTGCGTTACCGTATGGGAAACCGACAAAACATACAGCTCATACTATGGGTAATCTGCTATTATATAGTGACAAACCGATGCTGGCAGAAATAACAGGTGATTGTCCCGAATGGCTCGTAAATGTGCAAAATGCGGCGTAGTATCTGAAATAGAAGAAGCCCTTCTGCCGATTGGCGACTCATACCATTGCGACAAAATATTTTACTGCCCTGCATGCTCGAAGAAAAGGTCAACTCAGCTCGGAGAATCCTATCTGATAGCCTGTGTCATGGCATTAGCCTGCGGATTAGTTTGGGTCATGGCGCGTCCCCAAAATGAATTTGCATGGCTTGTTTTTCAGGGCGGCCTTTTTACGTGTTTTATCGCTGTGTTAGCGGTACCTCATGAACTCGGCCATGTTCTCGCCGCCTTTGCAGCAAAAGCCAGAGTATTTCAAGTGACCATCGGTTTAGGACGGGTATTATACACTCGCGACTTTTGGGGGGTTGAATGGAAATTCTGTGCGATTCCCGTTTGTGGATTTACAAGTGCCGGTTTCAACAATAGAAAGTTTTATAGATTGAGGAGTTTTCTGATTTCGTTGGGCGGACCTCTGGCAAATTTCTTTCTGATGGTCGCTGCGGTGGTCTTACTTTTCCACATTTCTTCACCGTGGCTTTTGGCTGTAATCAGAGCATTCATAGCAGCGAACATCTTTGAATTGGGACATAACCTTCTTCCCCGGAAAGTCAATTTCGCCGGCACACTCGCAGCATCCGACGGCCTGACATTGTTAAAAGCGTCTTTTATGTCTGTATCAGAAATTAATAAGGAAATTGAGGGTTATTATATATGGCAAGGGTGTCACCATAGTATGAAATGTCGCTTTGAAGATGCCAAAAGAAGCTATGAAGAAGGTTTGACTCAGTTTCCTGATAGCGATGCGCTTCAAAGCGGCATGGGAAGAATTTTGTTGGAACTTGGTAATTATGCGGATGCCAGAAATATATTTGTGCAATTGAAGAAAAATACTAACTTTGGACCTTCGATAGTCATTCATCTTTTAAACGAAATCGCGACTGCCGATATTATGATGGGAACAGAGCAATTGCTTAACGAGGCTGATGACTTTTCTCGGACCGCCTGCGAAAAAATGCCGTGGCGGCCTGAATTTAAAGGAACAAGAGGATTGGTTCTGGCAAAAAAGGGCCATATCGAAGAGGGTTTGAGTCTGCTCAGACAAGCACTGAACGAATCGGAAGATTTTTCTCATAAAGCAATATATGCTTCCTATATCGCCGAGTATGAAAACAAAAAAAGTAATGCAGTTTGAAGTAATAAACAAGTGATTTAAGCAGGGTAAAACGTGACGAGAAAACCGGATTTCGAAAATCTGCTGAAGGTGTTAAGGCGGGAGAAGCCGGAGAGGCCGACGCTGTTTGAGTTTTTCCTCAACGGGCCATTTTATGAGAAACTTGCAGGAAGGCCGTTAGGGGTTGAGGGCAAGGACTGGCTTTGGGGGACATTCAATCCAATAGTAACGGAGGCGTTCAGGGCGGCGGGCTATGATTACGTTACCATTCTGGGCTCAGCAATGAAATTCGAGACGGGCGAAATCGAAAAAAAGGCGACGATTTCACTGAACGCAGGCAGCGTAATCACCGACAGGCAAAGTTTTGAGTCATACAACTGGCCTGACCCGGATGCGTTTAGATATTGCGATTTGGAGCGGGCGAAGAAGATGCTGCCCGCGGGGATGAAGCTGATAGTTTACGGGCCGTGCGGGGTACTGGAGAACGTGATTTCATTAGTGGGGTTCGAGCGGCTGTGTATGCTGCTGGCTGATGATGCGGATTTGGTGAAGGACGTATTCGATGCTGTGGGAAAGCGCCTTGTTCGGTATTACGAGATATGCGCTGGGTTCGATTCGGCGGGCGCTTTGATAGTGAACGATGACTGGGGTTTCAAGACGGCGACGATGCTTTCGCCGGCGGATATGAGGCGGTATGCGTTTGGCTGGACTAAAAAGATAGTTGAGGTTATCCAGAAGGCGGGCAAACCTGCGATACTTCATTCGTGCGGCAATCTCGAAAGGGTTATGGACGACATCATCGACGATATGAAGTTCGACGCCAAGCACTCTTTTGAGGATGTTATTATGCCTGTTGAGGAGGCATACGATAAGTGGGGCGACAGAATCGCGATATTGGGCGGCATAGATATGGATTTTATGTGCCGGTCAACGCCTGAGCAGATAAGACAGCGATGTGAGTGTATGCTTGCAAGGACCGCGACCAAGGGCGGTTATGCTCTCGGAACGGGCAACAGCGTCCCAGAATATGTGCCATTTGACAACTATATTGCGATGATTGACTGCGTCAGGAGAAAAGACCCGGTCCGATAGGATGCCTGTGAACTTGGGGCATGATTTTGGCGTATAGTTTGAGTCTTATAATGTAGGGTTTTTGGCAGCGGGGGAGCTAAAGTTATCTCCTTGATACGCCGATACTTATGTTATTAATCGAGGGGCAATTTTGCCTCTTGGCTGAAGTGCCACCGGTTGCTATAATTGCCCGTTTATCAGAATTTTGAGGTATAGGTAGTTTCTTAGTCTCTCGCATGGAGGCGATGGGTGTTTTTTTGCGCACCCGACGGGGACGGAGTCTAAACAGAGTTCTTCGGTTTACTGTTTTCTGGCTGCTTTGAGAGAGGATTAATGAAGGCACTTGTTACAGGCGGGGCCGGCTTCATAGGTTCCCATTTGGCGCAACGGTTAGTCGAAGACGGCAACGAAGTTATTGTTGTCGATAACCTGAGCACGGGCAGTTTGAAGAATATCAAGACCCTCGTAGGCAAGCCGGGATTCGAATTCATAAAGGGGGATATCGGGGATTCAGCGGCAATCGAGTCGGCGGCGAGCAAGTGCGACAGGATATTCCACCTGGCGGCGGCGGTCGGCGTGCAGTTGATAGCCGACAGCCCGGTGCATACCATCGAAACGAATATCGCGGGCACGCAGGTTGTTCTTGAGGCGGCGAATAAATTTAAGTGTCGGACATTCATCGCGTCGAGCAGCGAGGTTTACGGCAAGAGCGAGTCGGTACCTTTCCGCGAGAATGACGACATAGTTCTCGGCAGCACGAGTATGCCGAGATGGGCTTACGCTTGCAGCAAGGCGGTTGACGAGTTTCTGGGTTTCGCGTTTTATCAGCAATACGGCCTTGAGGTTATCATCGGGAGATTTTTCAATACGATAGGCCCCAGGCAGACAGGCAGGTACGGGATGGTTGTGCCGAGGTTTATCGAGTCGGCACTCAAAAACGAACCTATACGCATATACGGCACCGGCAAGCAAAGCCGGTGTTTTTGTTATGTCGGGGATATCGTGGACGCGGTCATTCGGCTGATGGATTGCAGCGGGGCGACTGGTGAGGCGTTCAATATCGGTTCGGATGAAGAAATTACCATTGAGGCCCTTGCCGACGAGATAATTGAAATAACCGGCAGCAAAAGCAAAAAGGAATTCGTCCCCTACGAAATCGCTTATGGCAGACCGATTGAGGATATGATGCGCCGTGTCCCCTGCCTTGAGCGCATTAAAAAAGGAATCGACTGGCAGCCCAGAACAGGCCTTAAAGAAACGCTGTCGATGATTGCAGATAATTTCAAGAATCAGGCAAATTGAGCGAGAAACCAAAAGATATGATAAAAATTATTTGTGTGTGCGGTGCGCGTCCCAACTTTATGAAGATTGCTCCTTTGATTAGGGCGTTCAAAAGAAACGGGCACTTCGAGCCGTTCCTGGTTCATACCGGCCAGCACTATGACGAAAAGATGAGCAAGCTTTTCTTCGACGAGCTTGGCATCCCGCAACCAGACATCAATCTTGAGGTTGGCTCAGGCAGCCACGCCCAGCAGACCGCTGAAATTATGAAGCGGTTTGAGCCGGTTGTTCTGGAGCGAAAGCCCGATTACGTTCTGGTGGTGGGAGATGTCAACAGCACAATTGCCTGCGGTCTCGTCGCGGTAAAACTGGGGGTTAAGCTGATACACGTTGAGGCGGGCCTTCGAAGCTTCGACCACGATATGCCCGAGGAAATCAATCGTATCCTGACTGACAGGATAAGCGACCTGCTTTTCGTAACCGAACAATCTGGCGTCGATAACCTCCGCAATGAGGGAGTGGATTCGAGTAAGGTTCACCTGGTCGGCAACGTAATGATTGACACTCTGCTTGCCAACAAGGAAAAGGCCGAAAAATCCGATGTTCTGAAACGTCTCGGTCTTTTGAAGGGCAAATATGCGGCCATCACGCTGCATAGGCCGAGCAACGTCGATGATATGGCCATATTTGAGGAGATTGTCACTGCCTTTGAGGCAATCGAAAAAGAGATGAAGCTGGTTTTCCCAATCCATCCTCGCACGAGAAACAATATCAAGGGAACAAATCTTGAAAAACGAGTTGGGGCGATGAGCAACCTTTTGTTACTTGAGCCGGTCGGTTATCTGGATTTTCTGTGCCTGATGAGCAATGCTGCACTTGTAATGACGGATTCAGGAGGTATTCAGGAAGAAACAACGATACTCGGCGTACCATGTATGACGCTGCGTGAAAACACTGAAAGGCCCGTAACAATCACAGAAGGTACGAATCGCCTCGTTAAACTGACTGCTGAGGATATAACGAAGAATTACCGGATGATTAAAAGCGAAGGTGCGAATGTTCGCAACCGTGTTCCGAAGTTCTGGGATGGCAGGGCCGCCGAACGTATCGTTGAAGTTATCCGTCGGCATAGTCAGGAAAACATGTAACTTGCAAAAAAAACGCTGTTTTTTATAATCTTTGGCATCTAAATTTTTTTAATCATTATGAGAGGTGCGTATATGGCAAACGGGACAAAGATTCGAGAACCCCAAATCGTTGCGGAAATCGGCTGCAATCATCGCGGCGATTTCAACACCGCAAAGGAAATGATAATGGTTGCAACCCAGTTCTGCAAAGTGGATGTGGTAAAATTTCAGAAACGAAATCCCAAAGAATGTCTTTCGCCGGAAGAATACAATTCACCACATCCAAATCCAATGCACAGCTACGGCGAAACCTACGGAAAACACAGAGAATTCCTTGAGTTCGATATTGATACCCATCGCAAGCTGAAAGAAGTATGCGAATCATTCGGCGTGGATTACTGTTCGAGCGTGTGGGATATTACCAGTACGCGTGAGATAATGTCCCTGAAGCCGAAGATTATAAAAGTTCCCTCGGCGTGCAATACGTATTATGAAATGCTTACCATGCTTTGTCTCGATTACGGCGGCGATATACATATATCGCTTGGCATGACAAAACGCAAAGAAGAGGAGGAGATAGTCGAGTTTATTCAAAAGAAGGGTCGGCTAAAAGACCTCGTGCTGTATCACTGCACGTCCAGCTATCCGGTTGCGTTTGAGGACATCTGCCTGCTTGAGATATCTCGTCTGGTTAAAAGTTACGGCTCGCAGGTCAAAGCAATCGGGTACAGCGGCCATCATCTCGGAATTGCCGCTGACGTTGCAGCGTTCACGCTCGGAGCTGACTGGATAGAAAGGCATTTCACTCTTGACCGTACCTGGAAGGGCACTGACCATGCGGCCAGTCTTGAACCGGACGGTATGCGGCGTGTTGCGCGTAATGCAAGGCAGATAGCCCTTGCTCTTCAAGAGCGAAGACAGGAAATTCTACCCGTAGAGGTCGAGCAGCGTAAAAAACTGAAGTGGGACAGGCGTAAGACAGCCGGAAACGGGAACAGCTAAATATGACCGGAAAAGAACTTTATGATTCGGCCCGCCGGGTAAAGCTGATTTGTGTTGATGTGGACGGAACACTTACAGACGGGGGTATGTACTATTCGGCTCAGGGCGAGGTAATGAAGCGGTTCGATACCAGAGACGCCATGGGTCTTGCCCTTATTCGCAAGATTGGTGTGGCTCTTGCCATAATCACCAGTGAAGATACGGATATTGTAATGGCGAGAGCCCGCAAACTTGGTATAGAAGATGTTTTTATGGGCGTAAAAGATAAGTATGGATGCGTGGAACGGTTGCTTGAGAAAAAAAATTTAGGGTGGGGTGAGTTAGCTTTTGTCGGAGATGATGTAAACGACCACCCTGTGCTGGAAAAAGCCGGGTTTTCAGCTTGTCCCTCTGATGCTGCGGGAACGACAAGCAGTATCGTGAATTATGTCTGTAAAAGAGCCGGCGGCCACGGAGCAGTAAGAGAAGTTTGCGATTTTATTATATCTGCTAAAAACGCTTCTTAAACTGTAATGGGCCGGTCATGAGGTTTTAAGAGTGACTGCAAAGGGGAAAATTTTTCTGATTGCCGGTCTCGGGTCGGTAGGCAGAAGGCATCTTCGTAATCTTCTTTCTCTTGGTTATGTGAGGGAGGACATTATTTTATATCGAACAGGGCAGGGCACACTTTCAGATGACGAACTTGCCGGTTTTGAGGTTTTTCATGACTTAGATGAAGCGTTGAAACGGCGACCGGCCGCAGTAGTAATATCGAACCCTACTTCCCTGCATATCCCCACAGCAATAGCATCTGCAAAAATAGGTTGTAATTTGTTTATCGAAAAGCCCCTGTCGCACAATATGGAGGGTATTGAAGAACTGGAATATGAGGTGAAACGGCAGCATTTGAGTGTTTTGGCCGGATTTATGTTCAGGTTTCACCCCGGGTTTTGCAAAATAAAAAAGTGGTTACAGGAACAGGCCATAGGCAATCTTCTCTGGGTGCAGGCGCACTGGGGAGAGTTTTTACCTGACTGGCATCCATGGGAGGACTACAAAATCAGCTATAGCGCCCGCCCGGGGCTCGGGGGCGGAGTTGTGCTTACGTTATGCCATCCTTACGATTATCTCAGATGGTTTTGCGGCAACGTGGAAAGCGTATCGGCAGTTACTAGCAACAGCGGTCTGGGAATGGATGTGGAAGATACTGCTGAGGCTATACTTCGATTCAAGTCAGGAGTGACAGGTAATGTGCATATTAATTACATTGAGCGACCGGCCGAACATTACCTTCGCATTATCGGCCAAAAGGGTGTTATAAAGTGGGATAATCGTGATGGTGCTGCACATTTGTATCAGGCGGAAACGGATAAGTGGACGAAATATGAAGTCCCACAGGGTTTTGAGCGCAATACTATGTTCGTTGATGAAATGCGTCACTTTACGGAATGCCTGAACGGCAGGGACACGCCGGTCTGTACGCTGGAGGACGGTGTTGCCGCTTTAAGAATTGCGATAGCGGTGAAGTTATCCGCTCAGCAAAGGAGAGAAATAAGTGTATGAAAATATGTTCGATGTAAATGGGCGGGTTGTCATTATAACCGGCGGGGCGGGGCTTATAGGCAGCAGATATGCGCTGGTGCTTTCCGAGGCGGGATCTCATTCGATTGTCGCGGACATAAACGAACAGGCGGCAGTTGAAATTGCAAGCAGCGTCGGGGGCGCAAAGGCAATGGGGATTGGCGTTGATATTACAAAGCCGGCATCTGTCAAAAACCTGGTCAGCAGGGTAATTGGCGAGTTTGGCAGGATAGATGGCCTTGTGAATAATGCAGCATTGGACCCTAAATTCGATACTGTGTATACGGGCGAACATTTATCTTCTTTTGAAAATTTGCCGCTGGATGTATGGAATAATTCTCTAGCGGTAAATCTTACGGGGATGTTTTTGTGTACGCAGGCGGTCGTTCCGTATATGCTCGAAAAAGGGAAAGGAGCAATTGTGAATATTTCCAGCACCTATGGTATGTGCGGGCCTGACCAGCGGCTTTATGAAAAAGACGACCCCAAATCGTCACCGACGTATAAGCCGGTGCATTACACGGTTACCAAGAGCGCGGTTTTCGGGTTCACCAAATACCTCGCGACTTATTACGGCCAGAAGGGCATACGTGCGAACACTCTTACGCTCGGCGGAGTTTTTAATAATCACGACGCGGAGTTTGTAAGGCGGTACAGCCAGCGGACGCCGATGGGGCGGATGGCCGATAGAGATGAGTATTGCGGGGCGTTGTTATTTCTGCTTTCGGATGCTTCGTCGTATATGACGGGCGCAAATCTTGTTGTTGACGGAGGATGGACAGCGTGGTGAAATCTGATATTGAAGTGCTTGCAGTTATACCGGCCCGCTGAGGCTCAAAAGGTATTCCAGGTAAAAACATCAAGCTTCTTGGCGGCTGACCGTTACTGAAGGTTTGAAACGGGACTAAATCAATTATTAAACCCCGGTTTTTAAGAAACTCGATAACAAACTGCTCTATGTCTGATTCGAATATGGGCGTCATAGCTCTTGTCTTGAAAACAACCTTAAGAACGAATACTCAGTAAAAACGTATAACATAATTATAAGCCATCCCAAAACCTCAAAAAACGCCAATAATGGGGGTTTGGGGGTAGGTTATAGAAACTTACCATATACCTGTTTAAAAGTTACAGGGCATAAGTCCTTATTGTAAGGCCATTTATGCAGCAAAAATTGAAACGTCTTGACTTTTGGCTAAGATAGTTGATACTGTTTAGACTTATCTGCCATGTTTCAGAAAGGGCTCATTCACCGTCCTTCGGGGGTTTTGCCCGGTTGCGGAAAGCATATAGCCCAGGATAATGCGGTTTAAAACCGATTACCGTAGTTTTGAGCTGGCCGAGAAAAAAGCAGAGATACTCAGGGAATTGAACAGGAAATTCAAAAGAAAGAAATAAGCCAAGCAGGAGGTTATGTTATATGTTCGATATTGGTTTTTATATGCGGGTTTCTGAACTGAAGAAGCAATTGATGGACCAGAAACTCAAGGGTATGGATAAGCTCGACCTTTTTAATAAAATCGAAGAGTTGCGCAGCCCAAACCCCGTCATTTATAATATCGAAACCACGAATGCCTGCAATATGCAGTGCCAGATGTGCCCCCGGACTACCATGATGACCCGCAAGGTTGAGACTATGGATATGGCGGTCTTTGAAAAGATAATAGATCAGATCAAGCCTTTTACGCGGGCGGAAATCAGTGAATGGGAACGTTTTGCTGAAGAAAATTACGGGATTAAAAAGGAGGAGATGAGCGAAAATCATTTCTTTCTTTATGTAATCCCCCTGGTTCTGGTATTGCATGGATACGGCGATCCGCTATTAGACAAGCATATGCCCGATAGGGTGAAACTGCTTACTGAGCGCAATATCCCCTCGTATTTCAGCTGCAATCCGGCAAACATAAATATCGATAAGACCCTGGCAATATTTGAAAGTGGCCTTGGGTATATAAAATATTCCATCGAAAGCGTAGATGACATGCGTCACAAACAGATACGAGGCAAGGCCTCCAATTTCAGCGAGAGCTATAAAAAGATCATTCATCTTCTGGAAATGAAGAAAAAGCATGGTTACAAAACCACCTTTGTGATCACCATGCTGGATCTGGTCAATGAATACCAAGAAGAGGAGTTTGAGAAGTTGAAAAAGGCCTTTGCCGGCAGGGATGTCTATATATACCTAAAAAGCCAGGACCAAAAATGGTATCAGGATAAAAATCAGCCGACAAAATCTATACACTGGACTGAATTCTGCCAGTTCCCTTGGTCTTCCATGACAATAAAGTCTAACGCCGAGGCAGTGGAATGTGTAGAGGATTTTAACAATGAAATCATTCTAGGCGACGCCAGCAAGGAAAGATTAAGCGATATCTGGAACGGCAATAAATACCGTAAATTCAGGCAGGACCATTTTGATCTGACTAAAGGTATAAAATGCACTGAACAGTGCGATATGCGGCTGATCGGCAGTCTTGTTGAGGGCATAAAATCAAAAAGAAAAGGATGATGGCTGATTTTAATGATAGTAAGGAACCGTATTAATCGCGGAGATCGGTATTAGTCACAACGGGGATATCCATATCGCCAAAAAATTAATCGATGCTACTTTTGCCCGGTCCCGGGATTGCGTTAAATTCCAGAAAAGAAATCCTGATGTCTGTGTGCCTGAGGATTAGAAAAAAGTCGAGAAGGATACACTTTGGGGACGCTTCGTCGTATATGATGGGCGCAAATCTTGTCGTTGACGGAGGATGGGCGGCGTGGTGAAATCTGATATTGAAGTGCTTGCGGTAATACCGGCCCGCGGAGGTTCAAAAGGTATTCCGGGCAAAAACATCAAGCTGCTTGGCGGTTATCCTCTTATTGCCTACAGTATTGCTGCCGGCCTTAAATCCAGGTTAGTCAGTCGTACAATTGTTTCAACGGATGACGAAAAAATTGCCGTTGTTGCCCGTGAATACGGCGCTGAAGTGCCTTTTATGCGGCCTGCGGAGATATCGCAGGATATGACCGAGGATTTACCGGTTTTTGAGCACGCTATAAGGTGGTTTGCTGAAAACGAAAATTATCGCCCCGGTATTATTGTTCAGCTTCGTTCGACTTCGCCGTTTAGGCCGATAGGTTCCGTTGATGAAGCGGTGGAATTACTTATTGGTGACAAATCAGCGGACTCGGTGCGTACGGTTACACCGTCGGGCGAAGACCCCTACAAGATGTGGCGCATCGAAAATGATAAACTTGTGCCCCTGTTGCAAAGCGAATTTCGCGAACCGTATAATATGCCCAGGCAGAAACTTCCGAAAACATACTGGCAAACCGGCCATATAGACGCATTCCGGACCTCTACGGTGACGGAGAAACATTCTTTGACCGGAGACAAAATTCTGCCGCTGGTTGTCGACCGTCAGTTCGCGACAGACCTTGACAATCTCGAACAGTGGGAGCTTGCGGAGTGGATTCTTGCTCATCGCAACATCAAAATAGTAAGACCTGATTAGTGGTGTACACATAATCAATGTGCCGTATTAAAGAATTTGCCAGAAATCATTTCAGTTCGATATACGAATCGGTCCGTGGTCTGTACAAGCGGCATGCGGAGAACAAGCGGTTTGGGCAGTGGAACAGGATAATAAGCAGCACGGCTGACAAGTCTCAATTTTCCGGCCAGGCGGAGGGACAGCGGATAATTGTTATGAGTATGATAGGCAATATGTATCTCACCAATTTTGAGATGCTGCTGGCGTTGGCCCTCAATGCCAGAGGTGCGAATGTGGAGATGGTTTTTGACGATGCGGTTTTCCCGCTCTGTGAGCTTACTACCGAGGACGTTGTTGAAAAGGGGCAAATCGGTTTTTGTAGCAGATGCGTTGCTAATATGAAGTCGATGACGAGCCGGGCGTCTCTGAAAATCCGGCTGCTTAGTGAGTTTTGCGACAAAGGTATTCTTGAAAGTTTCAGGCAGCGGGCGGAAAAGGTCGATTTGTCGCGGGTTTTGTCTTATGAGGAGGATGGAGTACCCATCGGCAGACCGGCTGTGATGGTGGCATTACGGCATTTCCGTAAGGGGACGATAGGCAATTCGCCTAAAGAGGCAGCCGTTATTCGAAAATATCTTGTCTCTGCAATGATAACAAAATATGCCGTCGAGAAGCTCGGCGCAGAGGGCAGGATTGCATTGGCGATTATGAGCCACGGGATTTACACGTCGTGGGAGCCGGCGCTGTTCGCATTCAAAAAAGCGGGCATGCCGGTTGTCGCCTATGACCGTCAGGCCGGAATTGGAAAATACCAGTTTAACTGGAATTCGAGCCCGCAGAACGGCGATATATCCTCGGCGTGGGAGGGCAGATGGCGAAACCGGAAGTTGACGGAAGTTCAGCACAAGGAAGCCGTAGAATACCTTGCCAGTCGCGAGACATTTGCGAGAGAATCTGCAAAATTCTCAAAGACACCTCCGAAAGACCCCGTAGTGCTGCGGAGTGAGCTTGACATACCGACGAGTAAAACTGCACTGCTTCTTGTAAGCAATCTCGTATGGGACGCCGCGGCGGTAGGGCAGGATTTGATATTTAATGATACCCTCGAATGGGTCTGCAAAACAATCGAGATTGTCTCGAGATATCCGAACAAGCTTCATCTGATAGTAAAACCCCATCCCGCGGAGGTAATGCGGGGCACGAAATTATTTGTCGCCGAGGAGGTGTGCAAACTCATTCCACATCTGCCGTCGAACGTTACTATTTTACAGGCCGATGCCGACGTTAACCCGATGAGTTTAATGAAAGCGATTGATGTTGGTATAAGCCATACATCAACAGCGGGTTTTGAAATGGCCGCACTTGGTAAGCCCGTGATTCCGGTTTCAAAGGCACATTACCGCAGCAAGGGCTTCACGTTCGACCCCGACAGTTTCGAGCAGTATGCGTCTTTTATTCAAAATGCTGACACGCTTAAGGCACTTTATACCGACCAGATGAAGGAACTGGCGTTAAAGTATATGTATGTCAGGGCATTTAAATACCAGCATTATATACCGCTGCTCAAAGAATCTGGTTATCTCAACTGTGTCGGCTATAATTTATCTGCGATGGACGACCTGCTGCCCGGAAGATTTGAAGATTTTGACTTTGTCTGCGATGCAATTCTCAAACACAGACAGGATTTTGTAAAGGACTGAAAAGTAAGGTATAGGACATAGTTCATTTGGTCCTCACTATTAGTTTGGGAAATCCCCTGAAATTTCTATATCGCGTAAACGCGGTGTCTATGTTGTTAGCGATTATCGCTGCGGCTGCTGCATATGCGGAACCCAATATGGCGTCGGAGCGGTTGTCGCCGATGGTATTGCCGGCTGCGGCTGCGATTGCAGATGAAGATTCAGTCGTTCTTGCGGGCAGGAATGCGCGAACGGTTATCATTATCGGCAAATTGCCGGAGTATGTTTTTCCGTACTGGGGCGGGCATAGAATTCTGCAGCGATATTTAAAGATAATAACCGGAGTTGAAACGCCTATAATTGCCGCGGATAAATTAAAAAGCATCAATCTTGATAATGCTTACGATTTTCGAATCTGGGTTGGTCGGCAGCCGCAGGTTGATTATTTTATCGGGGCCCAACTGGATAAAATTGATGACGACGGTTTCATTATCCGCTGTGTTGGCAAGGACCTTTATATAAGCGGCAAATATGACTGGGGGACGCATTTTGCCGTTTATGATTTGCTGGAGCGATTTGCCGGCTGTCGCTGGTATCTGTGGGAGCCGCGGTTCTGGGAGCCGGCAAAGGACGGATATTTTGGCATCGGCGATATAATTCCAAAGGCGCCAAAGGTGAAGGTGCCGCGGGACGTGAATATTATCGAACAGCCTTCATATAAAATGCGATGGATGCACGACGTTCCGCAGCATTCGTTTCATATGCGGTACCGTGACAAGTTTCATCATGAGTTGGTTAATTATCTCAATCCCGAAGAATATGCGAATACGCACCCGGAGTATTATCCTTTCATAAACGGCGTAAGGCAGATTCCGCCGCAAAGCAGGAGGTATGATTTCCAGCCCTGTGTTTCAAATCCGGAAGTGGAGGAAATTATCGTTACCAAGATAAAGAAGTATTTGCTTGAAAATCCCGGGCAGAATTCCGTCAGTATCGGTATGAATGATTCGGACAATTTCTGCCGATGCGATAAATGCTTGGCGATTGCGCCTGCAGGCATTACGAATGCAGATGAGCGGATTGCATACGCATTTTTCGATTTCTATAACAGAATTGCAGCCGACGTCGTAAAGGAATTCCCGAATGTGCGAATCGGCTGCCTTGCGTACGCAGGGCTTGTTAATCTGCCTGCCGGCTCAATAAAAATGCATAAAAATATCGTACCGTATCTGACCGTTGACAGCGCACAATTGTTTGATGTTGAACAGCAAAAGGAATTCAGTGAGAAGCTGAAAAAATGGGGGCAATTCAGCGAGCATACCGGCGTGTATGAGTATTGTTTCGGTCAAGGTTTTTTAATCCCGCGGCTGTATAACCGTTATATAACAAAAAACATCAAAGAGCGGTACGGAATCGGCGCCGATGGTTTTTACGCCGAGGATTATCCGAACTGGGGGCTCGATGGCCACAAATACTGGCTGATTTCGAAACTGCTGTGGAACAATCAGGCCGATGCAAACGCACTGCTCGACGATTATTATCGCAATATGTTTGGCCCGTGTGCGGGCATTATGAAGCGGTATTTTGACGAACTTGAAAGTGCCTGGTGTTCACAGTCGATAAAAAGCGACAAGAGCAATTACCGCTGGATGTATGATGCGAGGCAGTTTGAGATTTTCCCGCCTGATAAGTGCGAACGGGCGATGGTGATATTGATTGAAGCTGAAGAGCTGATTGGCAAATATCTTGCGGCTGAAAAGCAAACCGAAAAAGCAGAATACTGCCGGGAAATTGCCGGGCGCATAGATTATTTCAAGTCGTCATTTGCGTTCACGACTTTTATGAGCAAGCGATATGCATCGGCGAAAGAGCTTGAATCGCTTTGCGAACGCCGACCGTTCGATTTCGGCAAAACAGCAGCGGCGTTCGATAAATGGCTCGCTATGGGCAATATGAAGGAAAATTACAGTCATGCGATGGTACTGCCCAAAGCATTTTATCCGGAAGATTACGAGACATTCTGTGAGCGATGGGACAGCTCATCTGTGGGGGCCGTCCGGGCAATGAGAACTCTTGTTGATGAAACAGTTCTGGCGGCGATTGCCGGAAATGATACGAATTCAAATGCTGTTCGCTCTCGTATCGACATTGTTTTCAACGAGAAGGCCGGGCGTGGATATAATCTTGCCGGGAAACTCGTTACGGATACTGCGAAGGAAAGCGGATTTATTTTTGCGTCGGCTGTTAAACCAAAACCTGTTATTGACGGTGATATCAGCGCAGGCGAATGGGGCAGTCCGACGTATAGCGGCAGTTTTTTTAAGGTGTACAGTATTTCCGAGCGTGTGCCGGATAAGACGACAATCTGGGCGACTGCGGATGGACAAAAACTTTATCTGGCGTTTAAGTGCGATGGCGATACTTCAGTTATTGGCGCAGATGTTGTTGGCAGGAATACAGATGTCTCTGTTTATCCCAAAATGGTAAATGACGACTGCATTTCAATCACAATAGAGCCGGACAAGGGCGGTTATGAGGTGGTAAGCGTAAATGCTAATGGCGCTATTCGGGACAAGGGGCGAAACGGCAATCTTGTTTCCGAATATGCCGTCAAGAAAACCGGCGCCGGATGGCAGGCGGAACTGGCTATTGATACTGCAGCGACGGGACTGGCAAAAGAGACCATCGTCGCTAATCCGACTCGGCTGTGCATAAGCCGTTATTACAGGTATAAACCATCGGGCGAAAGTAAAGATAAAACAATCCAAACAGGCTGCTCGACTATCACGCCTGTTCCAAAGACCGGCAATATCATAGGTCATGGCAATCATGTAAATTGTATGGTTTTTATCGATGGGCCATATTTTGTTTATCAAAATTTATTAGAATAAATAAGACAAAGGAAGTGAGTATGAAAATAGTAGGCGCTTTAGAGGTAAAAAACGAGGAACTATTTATAGACGACCAGCTAAAAATGCTGGAACAGTTGGTTGATGAAGTAGTAATTATAGATGATGGTTCAACGGATAGAACCCTGGATATTATTAAGTCGCACGGAATAGTCAAAGCGATGTTTTGCAAGAAGCAAGGAAGTAAGCGTCAGGAGGTGGCCAACTTCAATATGATGACCGAATTAACAAAGCAGCGGCAGGCGGATTGGATATTATATAATGATACTGATACTTTTTTTGAGCCCAAATTCAGGAACTATCTTCGAGAGGTCATAAAAGACGATTCGATAGGTAAAGTCACGTTTCGCCTGATTACGGTATGGCGTGATATGAAACATTACAGAGCGGACAGGCCGGAAAAATTTATTCCTTTCGGAGACCTTATCAGCTGTCCATTGCTGGTTCGCATGTCGCCGAAACTTAGATGGAAACAGCCGTCATATGGGTTAAGAAAAATATATAATCAGTTGACTGGAAAAATCTCGCATAGGAAAGGACAAATTGCAAGAGGTTCTTTGGTTGGCACGGCAGGGAACACAATCTATGCTGACAATATTGTTGTGGTGCACTACAGCGCAGTGGATTGGCGAAAGTTCCTGCGCAAACAGCTTATGTATTTTGAGTTTTTTAGAAATATGTATCCGGCAAAACCGGTAGCGGAAACAGTAGATTTGGCAATGGAAATGCTCGACGAGACGGGACTGATACTGAAGGAAATCAAAAACGAATGGATATGGGATTTTCAGCGTGACAAATCATATATTGATGAGTCGGATTATATTTATAAGAGAACGCGTTATTATATGGAAAAGGGGATATTGGAAAAGATTAGACAAGAGTCATTGCGAGGATTGGGTTAGTATTAGAATTGCCGTTAATAGTAGTTATAGTTTGTCCGTATTAGTAAAGTTCTGGAGCATAAATCTTTGGGTGCCGCACGTTCCATCGGAACGCTGACCGTGCTGAACATCGCAGGGGCAGTAATCAGCGTTGCAAATTCGGTTGTAGTCGCACAGTTTTTCGGCACTGGCAGGGAAGTGGAGATTTACTTTGCCGCGTCCACGCTGCAGACCCTGATACTTTCGTTAACACAGAGCGGCCAGATCGGCGAAATATTTTTACCGGTATATCATCGCTTACGACAGGCCAGCGGCGTAAAGGTTGCTCAGCAGGCGTTTTCGGCGATCCTGAACTGGATGCTGTTATTTGTTTTTGCTCTTGCACTGGCTATGTGGTTGTCGGCCTCATTTTTTTTGAGGATGCTGGTGCCTGGTTTTGGGGCAGACGATCAGGCGAGCGGCGTTATAATGTTCAGGTGGATACTACCGCTTTTGTGCATCCAGGTGGTATTTTCGCTCGTGCAGACATTAGCCAATGCCGAGAAGTGGTTTGGCAGGCCTGAATCGGTCGCTGTCGGGGCCCGGCTGTGCATTGTTATTTCAATCCTGTTATTAGCACCGTCAATGGGTATCTGGGCTATGGTTGTTTCTATGTGGATCAGCCAGAGTTTTCAGTTTTTGGGGTATGTATGGATGTTATACAGAATGGGTTATCGCTATTCCTTTGTGTTTTCTGGGAGAGAATTCAGTGCGTGGTCGATATTTAGAAAGATGGCTGTTACATTTCTATATGTGGGTTCCACACAGATATATCAATTCGGGTTCAATGCAGGAGTAAGTTTGTTGCCACAAGGTACTTACGCAGTATTCAAATATGTTCAACAACTATATGAAAAAACGATGGTTGTTCTGGCTGTGCCGATAAGCACGGTGTTTTTCACCCATTTCTCAGAGGCCCTTGCTAAAGGTTCTTTGAAAGTAAAACTGCTTGCGCAGAGAGCACTTACACTCTGTTTAGGTGTTAGTGTATTGACGATTACAGCTGTCATGGCCGCTGGGGAGCCGCTTCTTAATGCCCTTTGGGGCGGTAAGCATTTTGGAACAGAAAATCTTGCCCTCGCAGTCAAGTTTTTGAAATTATTTTATCTACTGTTGTCTCTATGGGTTGGCTTGAATCTGATTACCCGTAAGATACTTATGACATTGGGATTTGTAAGACAGGTATACTTATCTGGGGTACTCGTCCAAATATTGTCGGCCATTTGTGCATGGTTGTTGATACGGTTTTTCGGCATTGCGGGGGCAATGAGTGTAATCTTTATAAATGCAGCAGCCATGACACTTGCATGGATGTTTGTCCTGTGGATTTATAAGAGAGATATGCTTGTATATTATCCGATTGGACACTTGTTGAAATGGTCCGCAGCAGGCCTGGCGGGAATTCTGGTCGGCTACGGAGTAAACTTTTTTATCAAACAAACCGTTCTTGTTGGCAATCGTTTTGGTCAGCTTTTATGCGCCTGTGTTCTGGCCGGCACGTCAGTTATGGTGACTTTGATAATTGCCTGGCTGCTGAATATCTATGAAGTCCGCGAAGGCACGAGGTTGATTTCAAAAAAATTGCCGTTTTTAACAGTCAGGCAACCTTAAATGGCTGAAAGTCGCATTAGGAAATTGTTGGGTCGTGATTTGTGGAATGTCTGGATATCGCATATTCCATCGCGGATAGGATGGGAAAATGTATGGATATAGATAAAGCAGAATTTAAACCCACCTCAACAATTCAAAATTGCTTGAATTGTCAAGACACGAATATTACGTTTTTTAGCCGATTCATTCATCATGGAATTGAACTCAACTATTGTATTTGCAAGCACTGTGGTTTAATTTTTCAAAATCCGACCTTTACCAAATCGCAATGGGAGAGCTTTTATAAGTTTGCTTACCGCAAGATTTATAGTGATAGCATAAATCCTACAGATAAAATCCGGATAGAACATAAGAAAAGGGCGGAATATCAAACTGATATAATTTCCCATCATATCAAGAGTGTAAGGAGCCATTTAGACATTGGATGTGCGGCTGGCGAGCTTCTGATATGCATTAAAAAGAGGTACCTGCCGGAATATCAATGTGGTATTGAACCAGGGGATGGATACAGACGGTCGTGCGAAGAAAATGGTTTTGAGGTTTATTCATCACTTGAGGCTCTTCAGTCGGCCAGACAAGACAAATTTGAGCTTATTACCATGTCTCATGTTATTGAACACATTCCGAATCCTGTTGAATATCTTAAATTTGTAGTCGAGTTTTTACTAAGCAAAGATGGGTATCTTGTTGCCGAGGTTCCGAATATCAGGGGCGGTAAGTCATTTGAAATTGCGCATCCAATTTGTTTTTCGAAAAAAACTTTGAGCGATTCCCTGCGGTTGGCAGGGTTAGACATAGCCTACAGCCACCTACATGGTAAACCTAAAAGTAAAATAAGAGGCCATATTTATTATCTTGCTATCTCTCGCCGAAAGAACTCTGGACCTAAAGATGACAAGCCGAGGCGGATATCGTGGTGGTATTTGATAACCTCCAAAATGATGATGTTAAGAGGTATTAATGATAATTGGTTTTCATTTTTATTAAAGCTTCCTTATAGATGTGCTAAATATGGTTTCACAGCTCGTTAAGCAATATGCTATTTTACAAGAGATGTTATGAATATTATTATTTCTCTGAAGAAGCTTTTATGTCGTGATTTGTGGAATGTGTGGATATCGCATATTCCATCGCGGACGGTTCGCCTGTTCTGGCTGCGACGAATGCTGGGAGAGCTCGGGCCCGGCGCATTTATGTGTATGCATGTTCATCTTATGGCCCCCAAAGGCGTATTTCTTGGGCCGAGGTCGGTAGTAAATGCTCATTGTATTCTTGACGGGCGTGAGTATCCGATTCGCATAGCCGAAGACGTGGATATTGGAACGCATACGCATATATGGACAATCGAACACGATGTCAATTCCGATGAGCACAGCATAAAGGGGGGGCCGGTTACAATAGAGGACCACGTGTGGATTGCCTCACGGGTTACAATTCTGCCGGGCGTTACAATCGGTCGCGGAGCTGTTGTTGCTGCTGGTGCCGTGGTTACTAAGGACGTACCTTCACTTGCAATAGTGGGCGGTGTGCCGGCAAAAGTAATCGGCCAGCGGAAAAATTCATTGACGTACAAGCTGAATTTTGCCCCAAGGTTCAGGTAAACAATTTTTCCGGAACTAACACATATGAAGGAGCTATAGTCAATTGCGTCGGTCTAATAAAGCTATAATATTCAGTGCGATTTCATGTCTGATATTGGGTTTTGTTACTGGAGTCGTAGCACAGCGTTATTATGGAATGGGGAACATAGTAAAAATTTTCTATCCAGAGCACAAAGTGCCAAAGATGCTTGTGCCACAAGAGTTTCATGGAAAACTTACACTTTTTATTCTTGCTGGCCAATCAAATATGAAAGGGGAGGGGAAAGTAGTTGAATATATTCCGCTGGATACAAAAGGTCGTGTATTTGTATTCACGAGAGATTATAAATGGACTGAGGCGAAAGAGCCATTATCAGGTAATGGCATTGGACCTGGCTTGGCTTTCGCCCATCACCTTTTAGCGCTAGAGCCTAACTTGGTTATAGGTCTAATCCCATGTGCGGTTGGTGGAACGAACATTGGCCAGTGGCAACGAAACCTTTCCGAAAATAGCTTGTATGGGCGCTGCATGATGAGGGCCAAAGCAGCTTCGATTATGGGATATTTTGGTGGCATCTTATTTTTACAGGGTGAAAATGATACCGAGGGAAAACCCGAAGACCATCCAAATGACTGGGCAGTATTTTTCGAGAAGTTTGTTGGAGATTTGAGAAGTGATTTAGGATATCCCAATTTACCAGTGATCTATGGACAAATCGGCCCGAATACGAAGAACTCACCGATTTGGGCTGATGTTCAAAAACAACAGGAAGCGGTTAAACTTACAAACTGCAATATGATAAAAACCTCAGATTTGCAAGTTTATCCTGGAGAGGGGCACTTTACGACTGCGAGCCAGATGTACCTTGGAAGGCGTTTTGCCGATGCTTATTGGGAACTGGTAAAAGACAAATAAAATGACTGATTTACGTGTAGGTATTCTTCCTTATAATCCCGGTTTGAATCCTTACCAACGGCTTTTTGCAGGGGCACTGGAGTCCGCCGGCGTTGGTGTTGAGCGCATACCGAATCGAAAATTTATGCCGATTTCACGGGCTCTGTCGGGGCCGATAGATTTACTGCATATCGAATGGCATCATTTGTTTTACGCGGCAGGCAGAATGCCGTTTCTGCCGTGGGTGCGCAAACAGATGTATCTTGCCGGATTAAAAAAACTGCGGGATTTTCCCCTGGTCTGGACTGCACATAATATCGTTGCTCACGATACGCTAAACCGGGAATTTGAAATTGATATGACGCAACGGCTGCTGGACTGCTGCGACGGGATTATGGTAATGAGCAAAGCAGCCGAGAACGCCCTGCGGCAGGTTTATCGGGTACCTGCTGAAACTATCGTTAAAATTATACCTCACGGCCATTTTATAGGTGTATATCCGAATCAGGTTAGCAGAGAGCAGGCAAGGGGAAAACTTGCTATTGCAAAAAATGCCAGAGTGATACTTATGCTCGGACGCATACTGCGATATAAAGGCACTGATTTGCTTATAGATGCATTTTCTAAAATTGCCAAGAAAAACGATGTGCTTTTGCTGGCAGGGCCCGCTCCGTCAACTGAACTGGCAGCGGAAGTGAAGAGGTTGGCCGAGAAAAGCTGTCCGCAGGGCGCCAGGATTTATTTTACGGGCAAATTTGTGCCTGATAATGAAGTGCAGTTTTTTTTCAATGCCGCCGATGTTGTTGCACTGCCGTTTCGCAACATACTCAACTCCGGCTCTCTGATGCTGGCAATGAGTTTCGGCTGTTGCGTTGTTGCGCCTCGGATGGGGTCTATACCGGAGATTGCTTGTCCCGATGCGTATTTTGGATATGATGCAGACGAAGCGGAGGGTTTGGTATCTGCTCTGCGTGAAGCTCTTGCTCAGCCGAATTTGGTTGAACGGGGTCAGGCGTCGAAGCAATTTGCCCGTAATCGCTATAGCTGGGGAGACATTGGATTAAAGGCGCGGGAATTGTATGAAGAAGTTCTCGGTCGCATCGACCGGCGTTGACGATTTGGTCGGAAATGCTTCTAAATAAAACATAATGAAAGTCCTTATGAAAAACAGAGTCATATTTGTTACGACTGTTTTTGATGATGTTGGCATCGGGCCGAGTATTTACGCCCAGTATCTATGGCGGGCCTTCAAAGATGACCCGGATTTTGAGTTCAACGTGGTAGCGCCAAGCTTTAAGGAGAATCATCCACGGTTACACGCTCTTGACCCCGGCGACCAAAGTGGTACGCTATACCACCGAGTGGCGCAAAAGGCCCTGGAATTAGCAGCCGGCCGGGAGAAGCAGACAATTATTCACGGCAATATAGCTCACGCAATGTTTGATTTTGTGAACTATCCTGGTCCATGGCTTGTTCAGGTCAACGATTACGATGTGGCATACCTATGGCGGCACGCGCACAAAACGCTGCTGAATAATGGCCTGCGCAGGGTGATGAGTCTTGCTTGGCGGCGCAGGCAGGAAAAAAAGATCATACCTGCCGCAACTCTGGTTGTGTGCAATTCGCAATTCACACGTCAAAGTGTGCTTGAATCTTACGGTGTGGAACAGCGAAAGTTAATCACCATTTACAAGGCGGTTGATGTTTCGGATTTTGTTCGCCCGGCGACGCTTCCGCCGGATCCGCTTCCTCTTCGGCCAAAAGGAGCGAGACTGGTTTTTGTCGGCACCGACTGGCCGAGAAAAGGCCTGGACATTCTGCTGAAGGTCTTGGCCCATTTATCCGGAAGGCCGGAGATTACCCTTGTGGTGATGGCCGATTTTCCGGGCTCTCGGCCGGATACAGCGCTGGAATTGTTGTGTAGGAAGCTTGGTTTGTCGGCTCGAGTTTTCTTTGTTGGCTCTCCTGCTCGTTCGGCTCTGGTGCAACATTTGTGGCATTCGGATATTTTTGTGTTACCAAGCCGCAGGGAAGGATTGGGAGTGTCAATTCTTGAAGCGATGGCAGCGGGTTTGCCGGTTATCGCAACGCGAGTAGGCGGGATACCGGAAATAATTCGTAATGAGGATGAGGGGATTCTCTGTAAGTCACAGGACCTGGATGAATTGGCGTCGGCGATACAGTTATTGCTCGATAACGAGCAGCGTCGCCGCAAACTTGCCCAGGCCGGGCCGGTACGCGCTAGAGAGTTCGACGTAAACCACATGATAAAAGCTGTGAGAAAGCTATATTTTGAACTTTTCCAGCTTAGGTAGAGTTTCTAATACGTCTTAAGAACGCAAAATCCAGAATTGTTACCGGAGTTTAGTATTCGTGTCCATTTGATTGCATCGACCGGCGTTGACGATTTGGTTGAAAATACTTATAAATAGAACATAGTGAAACTCCTTATGAAAAATAGAGTCATATTTGTCACGACAGTTTTTGATGAGGTTAACACGGGGCCTGGCATTTACGCCCAGTATCTCTGGCGTGCCTTCAAAGATGACCCGGATTTTGAGTTCAACGTGGTAGCGCCAAGCTTTAAGGAGAATCATCCACGGCTGCATTCTCTTGACCCCAGCGATCAAAGCGATACGCTATACCACCGAGTGGCGCAAAAGGCCCTGGAATTGGCAGCCGGCCGGGAGAAGCAGACAATTATTCACGGCAACATGGCTCACCTAATGTTTGATTGTGTGGGCTATTCTGGCCCCTGGCTTGTTCAGGTCAATGATTATGCCGTGGCATCCTTATGGGGGCACGCGCATACAACACTGCTTACAGACGGTCTTCGCAGGGTGATGGGGCTTGCCTGGCGGCGCAGACAGGAAAAAAAGGTAATACCTGCCGCAACCATGGTTGTATGCAATTCACAATTTACCCGTCGGAGGGTGCTTGAAGCTTATGGTGCGGATGAGCGAAAGGTAATCGCTATTTATAAAGCTGTTGACGTTTTGGATTTTGTTCGCCCGGCGACGTTGCCGCCGGACCCGCTTCCTTCTCGGCCCAGAGGAGCGAGGTTGGTATTTGTCGGTAGCGACTGGCCGACAAAGGGTTTGGACATTCTGCTGAAGGTCTTGGCCCATTTATCCGGAAGGCCGGAGATTACCCTTGTGGTGATAGCCGATTTTCGGAGTCCTCGGCTGGATGCAAAGATAAAACTTTTGTGCAGTAAGCTCGGGTTGTCGGCTCGCGTTTTCTTTGTTGGCTCGCCTGGACGCCTGGCTCTGGCGCATCATTTGTGGCATTCAGATATTTTTGTGTTACCAAGCCGCAGGGAAGGATTAGGAGTGTCAATCCTTGAGGCGATGGCAGCGGGTTTACCGGTTATCGCAACGCGAGTTGGCGGGATACCGGAAATAATTCGTACTGAGGATGAAGGGACTCTCTGTGAGCCGCAGAACCCGGATGAATTGGCGGCGGCGATACAGTTATTGCTCGATAACGAGCAGCTTTGCCGCAAACTTGCCCAGGCCGGCCCGGTACGTGCGAGAGAATTCGATGTCAACCGCATGATAAAATCTGTAAGAAAGGTATATCTCGAATTGGCAAATGCATTTTAGCGAGGCCTGGCCCAAATCCTGATTATAACATTCGGTCGGCCTATAAAGTCGCAATTTTATGGCAGCGTTATTACCGAGTTGAAGATGTTTTGTGTGATAACCTCTTAATATGAGATAGAATGAAGAAGAAAATATCTATTCTCTGTGTTTCGCCGTTTAACAGTCCACACATAAACCCTGTCTACGATGAGATGGCTGCGCAAGAGGATGTTGAAGTGGTGCGTGCATCTCTTAGTCCTCTGTCGTCGGACCGGCTGAAACTGGGTTGGTCTGAGATGACACCGGATTCACCATATCTTCAGCCCTGGCGCAGCATGCGAGACCGCCTGGCATACTACAGATGGTTGCTTCAGGCCGATGTTATCGTTATGCCCGGTTTTTTCCATCTGCGGACTCTGCCGTTTCAACACTGGTTTCGACGGCTGACAAACAAAACAACTGTTCTCTGGTCAGAACCTTTCCTAAACCATCCAAGAACGTCTCACTCTTTTCTTTCGCTGACGCTTAGAAAACTGATGCTGTGGCCGTGCAATTCGTCGAGATATAACCTTCTCGCCACCGGCCACGGTGCCGATAAGGACTACTATGCACTTGGGATGACCCGGTGGAATAACTGGCTCTATGCCTTTGCTGTGCAGCCGCACGAGGAGTTGAAACGCGACCTGACCGCTCCCCCTGTTGGCGGGGTTCATATTGTATACAGCGGAACGGTGGTTCATCGCAAAGGGATTGATATTCTCATAGAGGCCCTCGGCAGACCTGATATAGCGGGTATGAAATGGCGACTGACGGTGGTCGGCGATGGCGACTGTCGGGCGGAACTGGAAGGAGCCGCTACGAGGCTGAAGATTGCCGAAAAAATAAAATTTATAGGCGCTATGCCACTTAACCGCTGTGGGGATATCTATTCTACTGGTGACGTTCTGGTGCTGCCAAGTCGATTCGATGGCTGGGGGGCTGTAGTCAATGAAGCCATGGAATTCGGCATGGCCGTAATTACCAGCGATATGGTGGGAGCACGAACGCCGCTGGTAAAAGAAGGCGTCAATGGTCTGGTTTTCCGCAACGGCGATGTGGCAGACCTGGCTCGTTGTTTGTCACGGTTAATTGGCGACCAATCGCTGGTGGTAAAGATGCGTCTGGCCAGCCGAGACAGGATTCTTATGTTCCGGCCGGACGAGTCGGCGCGACGTGTGGTTGCGCTTTGTCGAGGCTTGGTTGGAGACGCGCCCATGCCGGATTATCAGGAAGGTCTTTGTTCCGCTCTGTTCCCTGCAGGGACAGGCGTGTAAGCGACGAAAGGAAATGCTCAGATGGACACAAGTGGTCTGTTAGGCCGTCTTAAAGCCTTCTTTGAAGGTGTAGGCCCGGCTGTTATCGTGCCGGCCGGTTTATTGCTGATAGTGCTTCTGTTTCTGACGGTTATGGGAAAACGGATGGCGCTATTAGCTTTGTTCATGCTTTGTTTAATGTTTTCCGGTTTTGTTGTTGAAGCAGTTTCTACCGGCAGTACATTGCTTCGCTGGCTGATAATGTTCCTGATTACGGCGACATGCATTTATGGCGTGAAATCGCCCGGCCTGCCGGCCCTTATGCTGAGCGGTTACGCTGTAATTGGTATTATCACAATGCCTATGGCGCCTTCACTTTCATGGGCAATACAGAATGCCGGCCTTATGTTCATAATTACTGTACCAATGGCTGCCGCAATTGCGCATTGTACCGAGTCGTTCGATGATATTATGAAATTACTAAAACTGTATTTGCTGGCGGGGGGTGTGTATGCTTTGCTTGGCATATCGACTCTGCCTTCATTAGTTGCGGGCCAAAGGTTTGCCGGAGCTACCACAAACGCTCCGCTGTTTGCATTAACCGGAGGATTATTACTGCCGATATCGCTCTGGGGGGCGATGAGCAGGACCGGCAAGGGATGGCGATTGTATTGTATATTCCTGACAACAGCCATTGCATTGATTTTGGTCATAAGCGGACAACGAACAGGGACATTTGCAGGGTTTATCGGTTGTCTGCCGCTGCTCGCCCGCTTTGGGATTAGAAAACTTTTTTTGGGAATTATTCTGACAGGTCTGGGAATTGTGGCCGTAATTTATGTTTTCAGCTTAATGCCTGAACAGGCGCAATTTGTTAAGAGGCGATTTACCAACTTAGAGACGACTGGCCGGGCCGAGATATGGTTGGATGCTCTGTCAATGTGCCTTAAGAGGCCGTTTTTGGGATACGGCAGCGGGGGGAGCCAGATTTTAGGTAGTTTTCACAACGCATATCTTACGGCGTGGTATGAAGGCGGCTTGGCCGGTTTGATTCTTTTCGGCGGGGCTTTTGTGGTGATGGCTCTTCGGGAGCTAAAACTTGTGGTACAGCAGAAACACGAAGAAATCCTTGATTTGGCCAGACTTTTACTTGGTTTGACTTTGGCCTCCATAGCGGCTGGTTTTTTCGAAAGTAAACTTGTCAGTCCGAGCAACATAGCAATTTTCACTGCCATTATAGTTAGTGTGATACTGACCCGCCTGAAAAGCTTACTCCGTGAGTATTGGTTTGAGCCGGTGCCCGAGGAGGAGTTGCCGGATGATGCCAGCTACGCCAATGACGGGTATGACTCTTATTCATGATTTGGATGAATACCGCTGCCGACGGTGGAAGACAGCGCGAACTCAGCAGGTTAAGACAATAAATTGGAGTCGGGACTTATGAAACAGATTCTGCAGAATTTAAAGACAGGCGTGCTTGAGGTTGCGGAAGTTCCGCGGCCGATGGTCGGACCGGGACAATTACTGATTCAGAGCCGGTGCACTTTAATATCAGCCGGCACTGAGCGGATGCTTGTTTCGTTTGCTCAAAGCTCGCTTTTGGGCAAAGCAAAACAACAACCAGACAAAGTGAAGCAGGTTATCGATAAAATAAAAACAGACGGTCTTTTGCCGACGCTTCACAGTGTTTTCGCACGCTTGGACGAACCGCTCCCCCTGGGGTATTGCAACTGTGGAACAGTGCTAGAAGTGGGGCAGGGCATAGAGGGCTTCAAGGTCGGCGACAGGGTGGCAAGCAATGGCGCACATGCGGAGATTGTATGCGTGCCCAAGAACCTGTGCGCCAAAGTTCCCGACAACGTAAGTGATGAGGACGCGGCGTTCACGGTGCTGGCTTCCATCGGACTACAGGGGATACGACTTTTGAATCCTATGTTTGGCGAGACAATGGTGGTATCGGGGCTGGGATTAATCGGCCTGGTTTGCGTTCAAATATTACGAAATTCCGGGTGCAGGGTCATAGGGATTGACGTCAATGCCGACCGGCTCAAATTGGCCGAGACATTTGGCGCTGAAGTTATTAATGCGGCGACTGGCGCAGATGTAGTTGCCAACTCATTGGCCAAGACGAACGGCAAAGGCGTGGACGGTGTTCTTATTACCGCTTCGGCCAAAGATGACTCGATTGTTCATCAGTCGGCGCAGATGTGCCGAAAGCGAGGCCGGGTTATTCTTGTTGGCGTGGTGAATCTCCACCTCGACCGTGCGGATTTTTACGAGAAAGAATTAACATTCCAGGTTTCCTGCTCTTATGGTCCTGGTCGATATGACGCTCAATATGAGCAAAAAGGCCTGGATTATCCCTTTGGCCTCGTGCGATGGACGGAACAGAGAAATTTCGAGGCGATTCTACAAGGCATTAGCGTTGGGACACTGAATGTTCGGAGTTTGATTAGCGAGAGGATTCCGCAGGACGAAGCGGCAAAGGCGTATAAGTTAGTGACTGACGACTCAAGCAAAATGGGGCTGATATTAACATACCCAGCCGAGCCAACCTTCTCCGGGACGACAATTGCGGTTCGAACACCGCCTATACAGTCGCCGTCGGCCAAGTCGGTAGTGGCCGGCCTTATTGGCGCAGGCAATTTCGCAACGTTGAGCTTACTGCCTGCCATACGCGGTGCAAATATCCGGCTTAAAACGGTTGCCGACATTAATCCCGTGGCGGGCGCTCATGCCGGTCGTAAGTTCGGCTTTGAAAATATAACGAGCGATTATCACGAAATACTTAACGATTCTGATATCAACACTGTGTTTATCACAACGCGTCATGACCTTCACGCAAAGATGGTCATAGAAGCCATTAAAGCTGGCAAGCACGTTCATGTGGAAAAACCGCTTTGTCTTCGCGTTGATGAGCTGGAGCTGATAAAGAAGGCGTATGAAACTGCGAAAGACAGGCAACTACTGGTCGGCTTCAATCGTCGATTTGCGCCGCATGTGGAGAAGATTCAATCCCTGGTTTCTTCGCGGAACAGTCCGTTGTGTATGACGTGGCTTATAAATGCCGGGTACATACCTGCGAATGTCTGGGTGCAGGACAAAGCCGTAGGCGGGGGACGTATTATCGGCGAGGGTTGCCACTGGATGGACGTTATGCGATATGTGGCGGGCGAGTCAATTATATCCGTTAGTGCAATGATGGTGGGCAGTTCGCCGGACGGAGGCGTCTGCGATGACAAGATAAGCATAACGTTGAAATTTTCCGGCGGGTCTATAGGAACGCTGCATTATTTTGCCAACGGCAGCAAAAGTTATCCGAAAGAAACGTTCGAGCTGTTCTGTGACGGGAAGATACTGAGTTTGGACAATTTCAGAAGACTCACCGGCTACGGCTGGTCTAATTTCGGAAGAATGAGGTTGTTCATCCAGGACAAAGGTCACAAGACGCAATTTAGCAGATTTATAGAGCGTATCAGGACGGGCGGCGGCCTACTGATACCTTTCGAGGATATTGAGAACGTAACACTTGCCAGTTTTGCCGCGATGGAATCCGCGGCCGGGGCCGGCGTAATCAAGGTTTAGCAATGGCATTTGACAAAATCAGGACTCTATACGCGACAGTGGTGTGCAACGGTTTGGGTATATGCGCATTACGAATCGGTTATGAGCTGCGCAAAAAGCTTGGCTTGTTAAAACAAAGATTCCCTGCGTGTAGCTGGTCGGAGCTGAACCTTTCCCGATGGCTTGGGACGCAAGGTAAGCCGGAAGAGATAATCCGGCAGCATCAATCCGGCGGCAGACATTTTTTCTTCGATGGGCGTAATTTGCCGGCGATAACCGATGAAGAACGGAAGCGGCAGATTATCTCCGAGGCCGACGAAATTTTAGGCAACAAGCTCCGGTATTTTTTCGCCCAAAGTTATTATATGGGTGAGGAGCCGGACTGGTTTTTGAATCCGCAAACAGGTCAGCGTATATCTCCTGATAAACACTGGACAGAGATAGGGCCTTTTGACGCCAATGTCGGGGACATTAAATTTGTATGGGAGCCGTCACGGTTTGCCTGGGCATATACGCTGGTTCGGGCACATTCGGTTACCGGTAAGGAAATATACGCGGAGAAATTCTGGTCTCTTTTTGAATCCTGGCTGAATAACAACCAGCTGAATATGGGGCCTAATTTTGCCTGCGGCCAGGAATGTGCCATCCGTCTTATGGCGATGTGTTTTGCGCTATATGGTCTGGATGCGGCGAAGGCGAGTTCCGTTGAAAGAAAAATAAAACTGATTCTAGCCGTTGCTTTTCACGCGGAAAGAATCGAAAAAAATATCGGTTTTGCAATTTCTACTCGCACTAATCATTCGCTAAGCGAAGCGGCCGGCTTATACACGGCGGGGATGCTTTTCCCTGAATTCAAGGATTCGGCTCGCTGGGTCGAACTCGGCAAAAAGGTTCTGACGCAAGATGGCCTGAAACAAATATTCGCCGATGGGTCGTATATCCAACATTCGATGAATTATCATCGCCTGATGCTTCAGGATTTCCTGTGGGTGATGCGATTGGCGGAACTGAACGGCGACAGTTTTTCTGAAGAAATAGTATCTCGCGTAACAAAAGCCGTCGAGTTTATCTACGAAAATCAGGACAGCCAAGGGGGCAGGGTGCCGAATTATGGCGCTAATGATGGCGCATTGATAATACCGTTGAATACCTGCGATTATAGTGATTTTAGGCCGGTGCTTCAAAGCTGCTGGTATCTGCTGAAACAGGAAAAGTTGTATGAAAACGGCCCCTGGGACGAGGATTTGCTCTGGTTGTTTGGTCCGGACGCAGTTACCAAACCGGCAGTAAAAAAACAAAGAAAGTCGACGGCATTCAATTCGGGCGGCTATTATACGCTGCGGGGCGAAAAATCCTGGGCGATGTGTCGGTGCCATTCATATCGAACCCGAGTCGGCCACGTTGACCCTCTGCACGTGGACCTGTGGGCCGATGGCGTGAATTTATTAAGAGATTCCGGCTCTTATGGTTACTTCATACCCAAAGAACCGCAGTTGGAATATTATTTCAAATCCATCTGGGCGCACAACACGATAATTGTTGACGGGGCCTCGCCTCTGGAGCTTATCTCGCGATTTATGTGGTGGCCTTTGCTAAAATCAAAAATTCTTAAATTTGTCCATGAGGAAGATAAAGAAGAGCTGGTGGGGGAAAATCCAACCCGTTGTAATTCATCGGGCAAAATTACTCACCACAGACATATCATTGTCGAAAATGACAGATGGGAAATCATCGACGAGATAATCGGACGGGGCGAACACAGCGTTGAGCTTAGATGGCAATTGCCGGAGACGGCACAAATGGTTAGCTCCAAAGCGGATTTGACGCGGGTTAATTTGTCGAAGGGATGGCAGCTCGAAGTGAATAGCAATGAGGCGGTCATTTTGCGGGCGCAATCGAATGCGGGGTATGAGTCGTTATTTTACGGATACAAGCAGCCGAGCGCTACGCTGTCGATAAAAAAACAAGGCCGGTTGCCGATTGTGCTTCGAAGCGTAATTTGGAGAACGGATTAGGTATATGCGAATATTGCTGGTTCACCAGTATTTTCATCCTCTGCACCATGCACAAGTGGGGCGATGGAATGCTATGGCCAGGGTATGGGCAGAGCAGGGACACCAGACCACTGTAATATCCGGGTCGTTCAACCTCACCAACAACAGGACGTACGATTTCTGCAAAGGTAAAATGTTTACGATAGAGGATGCCGGCAGCGGAGTCAGGGTAGTGCGTGCTTATACAACGGAAAAATATAATAAGAACTTTTTCTGGCGTGCGTGGGCCTATTTATCGTCCGTTGTCTTCGGATTTTTCGGTGCATTGCTGCACGCTCGCGGGAAATACGACGTTGTCATAGCTACAAGCCCGCCTTTGACAGTGGGGCCGCTCGGCGTGATGCTTTCCGCAATAAAAAGATGTCCCCTTGTATTTGAAGTAAGAGACCTCTGGCCTGAATCCGCGATAGATACCGGTGTGCTGAAAAATCCGGTTCTGATTAAACTGATGTATTTTATGGAACGGCTTTCATACCGCAAAGCCGCCGCTATAAACGTGTTGACGCCGGCTTTTGAGGAGCGACTGATTCAAGGCAAGGGAATTGCGGCCGAGAAGGTTTGGATGATACCGAATGCGGCGGACCTGGACGTGATTAAACCCGGTCCCAGAGACGAGGAAATTCGCAGGAAGCACAACTGGGGCGACAAGTTTGTGGGACTGTATATGGGCGCCCATGGACGAGCCAACTGCCTGTGGCAATTAATTGAAGCGGCAAAGATATTAAGGAACGAGCCGGAATATTTGATAGCGTGTCTTGGCGACGGTATGGAACGCGAAGCATTGATGAAAAAAACACAGGAGGATGGGCTAACCAACATTTGTTTTTTACCTGCGGTAACGAGGGGCGAGGTCAACGCATATTTGAATGCCTGTGATGTATCGTTGATTGTCCTCAAGAAAGTTGATACGTTCAAAACCGTTTATCCGAACAAAATGTTCGACTCAATGTCGGCGGCCAAACCGATAGTACTGGCAATCGACGGTGTAGCGAGGAAACTGGTTGCGGATGACGCGCATTGCGGTATTTACGTTGAGCCGGAGAATGCTGAACAGATTGCCGAAAAAATGCGCTTCTACAGGAGTTCCCCGCAAATCGCCAAAGAGCACGGGGAAAACGGATTGAAATATGTCAGCGAGCATTATGACCGCAGAAAATTAGCCATGAAATACCTTGGACTAATCGATAAACTTATTGCAAACAAACGGTCTTGAATTGGTCAAGAGCATAGTATGGTGAGTGAATCTAATGGATAGGCCACAACCAAAAAACAAGTCGTCGGCGGTTTTCATAGCCGGGGTTTTTGTCGCGGTTATGATAGTAATGTTCATAGCCAGGATGCGCAGTCAGAATGTGCAGACAATCAAGATACCGCTCAATAACGGGATAGTATCGCTTTTAACATACAATAACATCTTGGCCGCGATTTCAAATGACAACAAGGTATATGTTTTTGACTGGTCTGACTTGTCAAGGAAACCGCGACAGGGCGTAGTGGAATCCGGCGAGGCGGTTTTTGTCGCCCCAGATACTATCCTGTCGGTGAGGCGAAATAATCCTGATTGTCTGGTTGTGTCCGGGTTTGATGCTAATAGCGAAAGCAAAAAGATACCTCTGTCTTTGACGTCGAATGTTGCGAGTTTGTGTGCCAGCCGGGACGGGAGCAAAATAATTCTTTTGTTGGAGCGGGGCGGCTCTGAACGCCTGACATATGAACTGTTTGAGGTGGAGTTTAATACCAGGCAGGTGCGACCGATGGCCGTAATTTCTTCAGAGCAGAGCAAACTGGGACATTTTTCGGTATCCGATGACGGGCGTTACGTTGTTGCCGTCGGAGAAAAAAAAGAGCACGGCTGGCTGTTCGTCGTGGATACCAAAGAAAAGAAAACGTTATGGCAGAAGGAATTGCCGGATTTGAAAAAGCTGTATAAAGGGGTTTTCTCAAAAGACGGGGATACCATCTACCTGAGGGGCAGCGACAGTATGCTGACGCTGGTCAAAACAAGTTCAGGGGAAATAATTGACCGCCTATTGCCGACCGAAGAAAACAAAGACACTTACAGAGCTTCGCCGACTCAGACGGTTGTAATCAGTAACGATGGCGGACTGGTGGCGGCAGTCGTTGGCGGCAGCATATTCGCCTGGGACACCAAAACCCGCGAAAAATATGATATAGCCGGGGCGAGCCACAAGGTAATGAGCAGTATAGCTTTTTCCCCGGATGCCAAATTTATCGCCACCTCCGATATGCGTCAGAGCGGCGATATTAAGATTGCTCGTGTGCCGCGTCATTAATTGTTCGGTGTCGCAGACATCAAATCTTATAAAAGCACATATAACGTAATGCGCCATTTAGTAAAACGGCTGTTCGATATGATTGCCAGTGCCGCAGGATTGATTGTAATCAGCCCTTTTTTAGTGGTATTGGCTTTTATGGTACGTCTTAAACTTGGCTCTCCGATATTATTTCGCCAGCAGCGACCCGGATTGGGCGGCAAAGCGTTTGTCATATATAAATTTCGGACGATGACGGACCAGCGTGATGCATCGGGGAATTTGCTGCCGGATGAACAACGCCTGCCCGCGTTTGGTCGGTTTCTGCGAAGCACGAGTTTTGATGAGTTGCCTGAATTGCTCAATGTGCTTAAAGGCGATATGAGCATTGTCGGCCCAAGGCCCCTGATGATGAAGTATCTGGGACGATATTCTCCCCAGCAAGCCAGGCGACACGAGGTCAGACCTGGAATCACCGGCTGGGCACAAATAAACGGCCGCAACGCCGTTTCCTGGGAAGACAAATTCAGGCTGGACGTATGGTATGTTGACAACTGGACACTCTGGCTTGATATGAAAATAATTCTCAAGAGCGTCTGGATGGTGGTAGCAAGAGAGGGTATAACTCAGCATGGCAGGGCAACGATAGACGAGTTTTTGGGAACACCGCAAAATAACTCTTCCGAACGCCCGTAAAGATGACACTGGGGAAATAAAATGCTCTCGCATATAAAGGCCGGAAAAATTGAAGCTGAATTCGAGTCGCCGTTTTATATCTTCGACGAAGCCGCATTCCGAAAAAACTACGATGACATAGTCGGCGCGTTTGCCAGCAGATATGAAAAGTTCATATTGGCTTATTCCTACAAGACCAATTACATTCCGTACTTATGCAATATAATCAAGTCAAAGGGCGGCTTCGCGGAAGTCGTTTCCCGGCTGGAATACGACCTTGCGTTGAAGGTCGGCCAAAAGCCAGATAAAATTGTCTTCAATGGGCCTGTGAAGTGTTATGAGGATATCGCGCTTGCCCTCGATAATAAAAGCATAGTTAATCTGGACTCCTGGTCCGGGATTGACCATGTGGCTAAATACGCCAGGAAAAATCCGAACAGGGAAATTAAAATTGGATTAAGGATAAACATTGGTCTGTCGGACAAAAGCGGCCTGTCTCATATTCAGGAGTATTTGAAAACGGGAAGATTTGGTTTTGACCCCGCCGACTCAAATATGGAGAAAGTAGTTTCGCGTCTGGCTGATATCGGTAACGTTACGGTCAATAGTTTGCATGGCCACACTTCGACTACCGACAGAAACGTCTGGTGCTATCAAATCATTAGTGAAACACTCTGTCAAATCGCGGAAAAGTTCTTTCCTGAATCGGTTGAATACATAAATATCGGCGGAGGAATTTTCGGTTATATTCCTCCTCAGATGCGATGGGCAAAGACACCCTCTTTTGACGATTATGCAAAAGCCGTGTGTAAAGTTTTGAAAAACAATAAATGGGTCCGCCGGCAGAAACCGAATCTTATGCTTGAACCGGGCATCGCGAT
>Ga0187882_1000542_pt1 | contig 41135 bp, 27 predicted proteins | sample June2016WEW_19_1_3_FD_132991 | JGI IMG/M metagenome (GOLD analysis project Ga0187882, IMG submission 132991) | Peatland microbial communities from SPRUCE experiment site at the Marcell Experimental Forest, Minnesota, USA - June2016WEW_19_150 | ecosystem: Environmental > Terrestrial > Soil >... | reverse complement strand
CGAAGGCGGAACTGGCGCAGGCTGTCGAAATCAGCCCGGACCTGCTGGGCGCCAGGACAGCGCTGGCCGCCTTGAAGTAGAGTTCACGCGCCTGGTCTGAAATTCGGTGACAGGCACCCTTTTAATCTTGGGCCGGATTTGCAACCTGAAAGCGGGGTGTAGCTATCAAGATTAAAGAGGTGCCTGTCACCGAATTTGGACACGGAAAAGCATGGCTTGCCTGTCGATTGACTATCCCCTGATCGACGAAACCGCGGAGGACCACCGCGACACATTGATTGCGTACTCGCTTTCTTGCTTGCATGTAACTACAAAAGTATCTACATTACAGGATGATGAACTACGAATGGGACGAAGCGAAGAGTAGTAGCAACTTCGCCAAACATGGGCTGGATTTCGCGGACGCTGAACAGGTGTTGGCCGGGCCTTGCGTCACTTTCGTGGATAGCCGCTTCGATTATGGAGAGGTGCGGCTTATCACCTTGGGTCTGCTCGCTGGTCGGGTGGTTGTAATTGCCCACGCGTCACGCGGCGAAGACACCACGCGGATTATCTCCATGAGAAAGGCAAATCAACGTGAGCAAAAAATCTATCAAAAGCGACTTGGTAAGAATTGACCGCATGAAGGATGCCGAGATCGACTATTCGGACATTCCGCCGCTCAACAAGTCTTTCTTTACCAAGGCAACGGAGGCATGGCCGCCAACGAAGCGACAACTCACCATCCGCCTTGATGCAGACGTGCTGAAGTGGCTGAAGGCCCGCGGCAGGGGTTACCAGACGCGCATCAATCGTATCCTGCGGGCGGCCATGGAGAGTCAAGGCCCCCGCACCCGATCGCGTTCCGCAACAGCGCCGAAAAAAGCAGTCGGTCACGCGGCGAATTGAAGCTCGCCTGACGTTTCACAAAGGGTCCGTTTTGCTTCAAGTACGATCGCAAGCTCCTCTATGCGCGGAATCATGACCGGTTGGGCGCGCCCGATGCCTCCGGGGCGCATATCATCCCGGCGCTCGATTTTCTCGCCGCCCTGTGCACCCATATCCCCGATGCCGGACAGCAGTTGGTCCGATATTGCGGGGCGTTCTCGAACGTGCGCCGCGCGGGCGCTCATCGTGCCGGCGCTGCCCCCGGCAGGGAGCCGGATGCGCCGATGAGTTCGCCCGCCGGCTGCGGCGCTCCTGGGCTCGGCTCATCAAGAAGGTGTACGAAGCGGACCCACTCGTTTGCCCGCGTTGCGGCGGCCCGCTCAAGATCATCAGCCTGATCGACAGCGCCCCGGTCATCGAGAGAATCCTGCGCCACCTCAAGCGGTGGGACCGCCCCGAGCGCCCTCCACCTCCAGCCCCAGAGAGATCGATGCACTATGACCCTTAGGTGATTGCCTGCGACGACCTCGATCAGCAGTTGGAACCCACCCAATAGCGTCGCGGCACTCCCCGGAATGCTCAACTGCGCCAGTCGGCGGACACTGCATAGGGAGGGGTATGCTTGCGGCGCGCCTGAAACGGGTTGGAGAAGCGCCCGGCGAGCTCGCCGGGCGCTTCTCCAACCCGTTTCAACTCCCTTCACCTCCAATCCCCGCTCCCATTCGCCCGCTGGCCTGCATAGAGAGAGAATTCCGCATACTTTCATCAGCGATCCGTCGTATGATCTCACCAGCAGGAAAAAGCATTTGCCTAATATTTATTGACTATGATCTGCCGCAGATGTCAGACCGAAAACTCTGGAGATGCCTCGTGCTGTTCTGGCTGCGGCTCTGCCCTCTTGAACATGGATGAGATAGAGACGATGACCGGCGGCGTGATGCCCTCTTCTCCCATTTCAGGCGCGCGGCAGGCGACGCCATCGCCGTCCGGCGGTCCTATGGCCCGGGCCGGCGAAGTGGATGGAAGCCGGCTGCTCGACCCCGGCACCGAACTGGGATCGCGCTACCGGATCGAATCCCTGCTCGGGAAGGGGGGCATGGGGGCTGTTTACCGGGCCCACGATGCCGAGCTGGATCGGACCGTGGCACTGAAGGTGATCCGGCCCGACCTGGTGAACCAGCCGGAGTCGATGCTGCGCTTCAAGCAGGAACTGCTGCTGGCAAGCAGGATTTCCCACAAGAACATCCTGCGCATCCACGACCTGGTCGACGCCGGCGGGATTCGGTTCATTTCCATGGCCTACATTGACGGCGAGGATCTTCACTCGCTGTTGAGCCGGGAGGGCCGCCTTCCGGTCGACAGGATCGTGGCCATCGCATGCCAGCTCTGCGCGGCGCTCGATGCCGCCCATGCCGAGGGGATCATCCACCGCGACTTGAAGCCCCAGAATATTCTCGCCGACAAGGACGGAAATGCCCTGATTTCGGATTTCGGCCTGGCTAAATCGCTCGATGCGTCAGCCGCAACAATGACGCATACCGGCGCGGTGCTGGGGACACCCCGTTACATGTCCCCCGAGCAGGTGAAAGGCCAGAAGGCGGACCGGCGCAGCGACTTATATTCGCTCGGGTTGATTTTCTACGAGATGGCAACCGGCGAGTTGCCGTTCGCCGGCGATACATTGTATCAGACCATGATGCTGCGCACGAAGGAACTGCCCAAGAATCCCAAACTGCTGAATCCCGACCTGCCGGATTTCCTCGTCCGGATCATCATGCGCTGCCTGGAGACCGAGCCGGCCCAGCGCTACCAGAGCGCCCGCGAAATCCAGCAAGACCTGGAAACCGGGCATGCCCCGGCCCGCTCGATAAAGATCGCACTCACCGCCACCGGTGGCCACCGCTGGATCTGGGCAGCAGTTTTTGCCGTCGCTCTGGCGGCAGTCGCCCTCATGTTTCCGGACGTGCGCGGCTTTTTCTTATCACGGCTTGCTGAAAATGCCGGGACGCGGGTGAAAAAAAACACTCCTTCCCAGCGGACATATGTCGCGGTGATTCCATTCCGCGTCCTCGGAGACCAGGCAACGCTGGGCTATCTCGCCGAGGGCATTGGGGAAGCAATATCCGCGCGGCTCTACCAGCTGAAAGAGGTCTACATTCCTTCGTTTGCTGAGGCCGAGAAGGCCGCCGCGAAAGGCGAGTTGGACAAAGTCGCCCGCGAACTGGGCGTGAAACTCATCGTTCACGGGACCATCGCGAAGGAGGGGGATAAGATCGCGGTGATCGCGAGCCTGCAGGACACCAGCAACGGGCAACAGCTCTGGACCAAGGAGTTTTCCGGCCTCGCCCAAGATCTGCTGACCCTGCAAGACCAGATCTACGGCGAATTGCTCACGGCCCTGAAGCTCAGTCCCGACAGCGAAGAGCGGGCGCGCACCTTGACCCATTCGACTGAAAACATCGAGGCCTACGACCTCTATATGAAAGGCCGCAATGCACTTCGGGGCCAGCAGGATATCGCGAACATCAAGGCTGCGATCTCGCATTTTGAGAAGGCGCTGGCGAAAGATCCAGGCTTTGCCCTGGCGTACGTGGGCCTCGCGGATGCGAACCTGCTGATGTACCGCATGACCAAGGACAACGCATGGGCCCAAAAGGCGGTGGCGGCAGGAGAGCAGGCCCAGCGGCTGAACGACCAGCTTCCCGAGGTTTGCTTCACGCTGGGGAGCGTGTACAACGCGACCGGGAAAACAGCGGAGTCGATCGCCATTCTGAATCGCGCCCTGCAGCTGGCACCCAATTCGGACGACGGCTACCGGAGGTTAGGGGCCGCCTATGCAAAATCCGGCAAACAGGAAGAAGGGATCAAAGCCTACCAGAAGGCGATCGAGATCAACCCCTATTACTGGCTCAATTTCAGCGTGTTGGGAGCCGCCTATTTCAGGATCGGCAACCTGGACGAGGCGCTGAAAGCCTACCGGAAAATCACCGAGCTGGAGCCGAATAACGTTCTCGGCCCTCTTAACATCGGCGCCGTGCTCTTTAGCCAGGGAAAATACGAGGAGTGCATCCCGGCATTCCGCAAAGCGCTTGAGCTTCAGCCGTCCTGGGAGACCTATTCGAACCTGGGAACGGCCTACTTTTATTTGAAGCGCCTGCAGGAATCCGTGGACGCATTCGAGAGAGCGGTGGAGCTGAATCCGAATCAGGAGGTGGCGGTGGGGAATCTGGCCGATGCCTACCGCGCGGCGGGGCAGCAGGAGAAGGCAGCGGCCACCTACGACAAAGCCATCAGCTTGGCTCTCAAGGAACTGGAGGTCAATCCGCGCAACGCCGCTGCCATGGCCAGCCTCGCGCTCTACTATGCCAAGAAGGGGAATACCTCCCGTGCCTCCGATTTCATCGGGCGCGCCCGCGGCATCGATGCAAATAACGTCGAATATATTTACAGCGAGGCGATCGTTCGCACGCTGGCTGGCCAGACTCAGGAAGCGATCCAATCTCTGCGCCTGGCTTTCGAAAAAGGCTACGCAGTTTCGGATGCGATGGGAAATCCCGAGCTGGAAAGACTGCAAAGTCTGCCGGAGTTTAAGAAGCTACTGGCAGACTTTGGGGAAAGTGGCTCGAGGAAATGATGGATCCCGCGATCTATATCGCTTGCTAGGATATCATTAGCCTCGCTTGGATACTCTTTTACCACAAATCGACCTGATTCCAATCAGCCCCAGACCTCCCAAGAGGAGTATCAGAGTCCCAGGTTCAGGGACAGGCGGCGCGGTCAGCCAGACATCTCCTGGGTTTGCCGCCGCGTTAAACTCCCCGAGCGGCGATCCGTTTTCACCGAGCCAGCCTCCACTACCATCAGAGACAGGATATCCAGTGTCGGGGTCTAGATCTCTCAAATCGATAAAAAAAGTGTAGCCACTAGGGATTCCCAACCCTCCGTCTCCCTGGGAAAACAAAATCAGCATCCATCCCGAACTCGGGTCCAGGTAAATGCTCGACTCGGGGTCCAGGGAAAGTTCATAACTCAAGAAATAATCCCCCCCCTGGATCATATAGGCTGATGGGTCGGTAATTGGATTACCATCCTCATCAAAAGGGATGGGTACCCAAATCCCTAAGGTATCCCAGTCCTGTCCGCTAGCGTTGTAAAACCCCTCATCGATCTTCCCGTTACCAGAGAGGACCTCGCTGGAATAATACCCGCCACCCGACGAGTTGGCTACGAAAGTAAAGTTCGTGAAAGCTGGATTGGAATCAGTATCCCCTCCGATCACGATTCTCGGATCGGGGATAGTACTAGCCAAGGCCATGGAAACGAGGCAAGGCCAAGCCACGATAGTCAGAATCGTGCGATAATATCTCACAATTCCCTCCATTGCAACGCAAAGCATGCAAGATTGACTTAATAGGCATTCTAATTACAAGCAAGTTCAATTCCAATCCAGGAAAAAATCCCTCAATAATAAATCTTATATTATCAATAACTTATCGAGCTTTCCGTCGATCAGCAATTGCCAAAAGTGAGACTACTGTAAAGAATGCTGACAGAAAATCTGGGTTGACTTCCGTCGTTTTGCCGCAACTCATTTAACCACAATAATTAGACATGTTATTGCAAAGTGTAAACTAATCCGACAATGAGTCGCGGTTTTCGATCCGCTGGTAGACCTGGCTCCCTACGAAAATGCGAACCAGCTGTCACTACCATAACCTCATCCGCGTTGAAAATACTGGCATTTATCGGATCAGACTCACGGTCTTGCGGATGATGCCTAGCCCATGTTTGCGCGGCGTCTCGGTAAGTCATTGAAAAGAAAGAACCGAGTTTTTTAATGTGTCACTATGCCGCTCTGTTTTTGCTCTTCGTGGCATCCGGATCCAGGCTCCTGACGCCCACAGTTTTTAGGATCTTGGTCGCCCAGGCAGTCCCCTGGGTTACGGACCGCTTCTGCTGACCTTCGCCGAGATCAATGTCGACGACCCGTGTTACGCGGTCAATCGCTTTTCTGCCGAACGCCCATCCCTCAGAGCGCTAAAATCCTCGGTAATCGTTGTTTCCGTATACCCCACAATACGTCCGGAATGGCTGTGCCACGTCCTCTGCAGAATCTGTGGGTAGCGGATAGCGTTGAAATACTGCAAGTGGCTGAAGCATGACACTTTAGCACCGTTTACAAGACTATACTTTGTGCGACTCAAATTCAAAAAGCGAAAACTCCTGGTAGGGCCTGTGGGGAATGGTATGTGCAGCCAGATGTTATGTGCAGAAAGCCGCACTATTCGTCTTAGACCCGCATTCCGATTGATCAGCGCTCGATCGATCACGCTGATAACCTCCCTTTAGCTGAAGACCTCATGTCGAGGTCTCGCATGCTGAAGGAGGTTCTAATGTCTGACTCGCAAACTGGAAGACCGGATCTCTACGATGATTTTGTCCCTGCGTTCCTCGATTTCATCCGTCATCACCGAGGACGCCGCACAACGCACCAAGTCGAGAATGGCCTGGATAAGTTTTTCAAGTGGCTGACCACCAGTCAGATTTCCGATCTGCAATCGCTCACGGCGACGCACATCCGGGATTTCATGCCATCGCTCGGAAGCTATCGCCCCGCGACCATCGCCGTGCATGCGTCGGGCCCGGGGTCAGGCCTGGAAAATGTACAAGGTTCTTTCCGGAGCCTCAGCGTCGGACGGAGACAAGCACGCACGTGTGTGAGGCTCCGGAAAGAACCTATTGAACTGAACCGCGCTTTATGGGGATTGTATCAGGGAGAAGATGCGGGCGGGAGAAGATCGTCGAAGATCCTCAGGGAATTGGGCAGCCAGCATGGACGATCCTGCCGGGAAGATATTTCGGGGAAGGTGCAGGAAACGTCTTTGGGAGCCGATTTGCCATCCTGAAGCGACACCTCGCCTGTCTGGGGTGACTCCTATCTTAGAAATCCAGATGCAATAAACCATGGTGATCATGGCGAGTGTATCCTCTGCTTGGGCTCTTTTGAATGATGAGGCAATCTTCGTTGCCAGGGCGGAGCCAGGATTCGAGCCAGATGCATTCTGCCTTTATGGCAAGCCGGACAGATATCGATGGACTCACCCGTGAGGGCTTGGTGGCGGGATTTCCAGTCGAGGAGTTGGGTGTTGGTTTCCGGCGGAGGAGTATTCAGGAGTCGGCGGCAAAGGGCCAGTCGGTCGCGACGGTGACGGTTGGCGAGGAAGCCGAAATAGCGAATCTTGGCGAAACCTTGGGGAAGAACATGCATGAGAAAGCGGCGGATGAACTCGTCTGCGCTGAGAGTCATGGTTCGGATGCGATCGTGTTTTTGCGGTCTCGCCACTGGAATGTGACTTTGCCGTCCTGAAATGTCACCAGGCGGTGGTTGGAGATGGCGACCCGGTGAGTATAGCGGCCGAGGTAATCGAGGACTTGGGTGGGTCCGCCAAAGGGAGGTTTGGCGTAGACCACCCATTCCTGTTGGCGGTTTCTGCGTAAGAACCGACCAAAGGCTTCGGGATCGACCAAGGATTTGAGATCTGAGAAGAATTGGAGTTTCCCTTGGTCAAAAGCCTGCTTGAGGTAGCAGAGGAATTTCCCCCGGAACAAGCGGGAAAGGACGCGAACGGGTAAAAAGAATCCCTGGCGGCAGGATAGCCATCGGCTGTCGTCGGGAGACAATCCGCCACCAGGGACCACACAGTGCAGGTGAGGGTGATGGAGCAAAGTCTGGTTCCAGGTGTGCAGCACGGCGAGGAAACCAATTTGGGCTCCAAGGTACTTGGGATTGGCGGCAATGATACGGAGAGTTTCTGACTCTGCCTTGAAGAGGATGGTGTAAACGAGTTTCTTGTTCTGAAACGCCACCGAGGCCACCTCTTCTGGGATGGTGAAGACCACGTGGTAATAAGGGGCGGGGAGAAGTTCTGCCATGCGTGCATCGAGCCACTCCGCCTTGGCGAGCGATTGGCACTTCGGACAGTGGCGGTTGCGGCAGGAGTTATATGAGTTTCTCTCGATGCCGCACTCGTCACACACGTCGATGTGGCCGCTCAAGAAGGCAGTTCTGCAGTACTGGATGGCGCGCATGACACGATATTGCTCACGAGACATGGAAGTGCCGTGGACCTTCCGATACTGCGCGCCGCACGTGCGGAAGATGTCGGCCACTTCCAGGGCGGGCCGGGTCATGATTGTGCAGGCGGCTCAGGCAGGTTGGGAAGCGACTCCAAAGGGCTCGGCACGGCACATACGGTGGTGCTGGAGACATGCGTGTAGATTGCAGTGGTGTTCAAGCTGCGATGCCCGAGCAACGCCTGGATAATGCATATATTGGTTCCGGATTCCAGCAAATGAGTGGCGAAACTGTGCCTCATCATGCGCATGGTTACGGCTTTGGAGATTCCGGATTGCCGGCGGGCACGTCGCATGGCTCGCTCCACGTTGCCTGCTGTAAGCGGGGTTCCGGCTTTTTCGCCGGGGAAGAGGTAGTGTGAGGGGCGAGCGGCCTTCCAGTAAGCTCGCAGCCAGGTAAGCAGCGTGGGAGAAAGGGGAACATCTCGGTCGGTTCTCCATTTCCCTTGATCGACCCGGATCATCATGCGCTTGGAATCGATGTCGCAAACGCGTAGATGTAGGGCCTCAGATGTCCGAAGCCCCGTGGCGTAAACAAGGATTGCCAAAACGCGGTACTTTAGGTTGGGGATGGCTTGGATGAATGTGCACACCTCGTCCAGGCTGAGGATCACGGGGCGCTTTTTGGTCTTTTTGGCGTAGGGGATTTTTTCGACGGTCCAGTTTATGCGGAGAGTATGTCTGTAAAGAAACCGCAGAGCACAGACGACAACATTGAAAGTGCTCCAGGAAAGTCTTTTTTCGTAAACGAGGTATACTTGATAGGCGCGAACTTCCTCGGGACCCAGCAAAGCAGGCGACTTGCCAAAATATTTTGCGAACTTGGCAACCGCGTCGATGTATTCTCCTTGGGTAGTAGAAGCGAGGTTTCGCACCCTCATGTCCTCGGTCATACGTTGACGCAAGGGTGTCATAAAGGGCTCCTTTCTAAGGTGAATGTTGCTTCGATACCAACATCCTGCCTCAGGAAGGAGCCTTTTGTCTCTGTTGTTGGGAACTACTGACTTGGATTCACGGCACGCAACGCTGGGTGAAAAGCTACCGCGGAGCGGTTTAGTTCAATTTAGTTTTCCAAGCTGGTGATTTGTCGGTTCCTTTACGGTCCGATAATAGAGAACGGGCCATTAGCGTTTCGACAGACTCAAAAAGTAAATTTTCCAGGCCTGACCCCGGGCTCGATCGCCGACGACTACATAATATGTTTTGATTCGACCGTTGGCGGAAATCGCGACGGGGCAGAAACGCAAGCCGTTGGGGAGTACGAATTTTGACGACATCCAGCTCTGCAAGTGGATCGCCGTTCTCGAACTGACGGCATACGTCATTTTCTGAAGGCGTCCTGGCAGCGCGAGCGTCCCGCCCGCGCTCCCTGTGGGATTTGTGTTTTCTGAATGGCACGAATCAGCTTCGCATCGTAGATCTTCTGCGCGCCGGTTTCGCGGGTGATTTCGTACGGCGGCCGGCGGTGTAGGGCGCGAGTTCTTCCTGAACCACTTCCCTCACCATTTCGAGAGTCGACCGACGGTGAACGTATTCCAGGAGCGCATCGTTGATGAGAGTCTGATAATTCCCTCCGCCCGACTCGTCTACGATATTTCGAAAGTACTCGAGAACCGCATTATCCAGGCGTATCGAGATCTTTGTTTTCCCGGGTTCGGGCGTTACGACAGCCCCGCGCTTTGCGCCGGAGAAATCAATATCCCGATACTTCTCAGCAACGATCTTTTTCATATTGCATCCTTTGACGCTTATTCGCCTTCCACGCCGAGATCAACCGGATCGCGTCAGGTTCGCGATACGTGTAAACAACCACGAGCAGTCTCCCGACGTCGCTTAGGCCGAGGGTCATGAATCGTTGTTAGTCGACGGCATCGAGATCGCCACGAGTCAGGGTGAAGTCGTCATCCAGTACGGCCGCAGCCTCAGCAAACCTCACTCCGTGAGCACGCAGGTTGGCCTTCGCCTTGAGCGGATCCCATTCGAATCTCACAATTCCATTGTATAGACAATTGTCCTCCGATTCAAGAACAACACCGGCGAGGCAGGAATACGGAACCGCAGGGGTGAGCGAGCGGACATTTGAAAAGTGAAATCTACCCGGAACAGGACGTCTTGGTCGGCGATGTGCACCAATTGAGCCTCGGGCCGCCCGCGGCTACTTCTTCGCGCTTACCCCCTTTCTGTAATACTGGTTGGGGGCGCCGGGAGTGGGGACGCTGCCGGCGACTGGCGCCCTGGCGGCATGCGCACGGGATAACGCGGCGGTGAGGGTGATGCCGGTGCCGGAGACCTGGGCGCCGACCGCGTGCGCAGACTTGAGCGGCGCGGCGACGGTGATCGTGGCGCTGCCGCCGCCGCTGGTCGAGGCGACAATCGCCGACTCCTGGTTCGCGCCGCTGTCAATCGTGATGGTCTGGCCGGCGGTAAAGCCTGCGCTGCTGGCGACACCGATAACAATCGCGCCCATGCCGGTGGAGGAATCCGCCGTGGTGGCACCTGCCGTGCCAACCGTCGCGATGACGGCGGTCTTGAGGCTCGTGCCCGTATCGATCATAATCGTCTGGCCAGCGTCAAAGTTTGCCACGCCGGCGACTTTGATATTGTTCGTGCCGGCGGCCGGAGCGCCCGGCACGCGGCAGCCGCTCTCACCTGCTCCGGAGGCGGCCTGATAACCCTCGGCTGCCCATAGGTCGACGAGACCGAAAACTGGACACCCACTTCCCCCGACGCCTTCAGTGGGTGTCCACATTGGTTACCAATGGACGAACGCCCACATCCTTCGCGGACAGCAGAACATCGCCGCCCAACGGTACAAGGAGGCGCTCGTCGACTTGCAGATGGCGGCCACGGTGCCCGACAACCTTCCCTCGCGTGGGTCTGGCGGAGGCGGAGCACACAGCGCCGAGGTTGCCTACCTGACAGGGCTTGCCTACGAAGGTCTGGGCGACCGCGCCAAGGCCTCCGAGTCCTGGAACCAGGCGGCCGCTCAGGCGCAGTCCGGCGGTGGCCGGAGGGGCGGCATGGGAGGCGGCGGTCCTGTCACAGCAGGCGGCTTTCAATCCTACTACCAGGCGCTTTGCCTTCAGAAGCTCGGCCAGGCCGACAAGGCCAAGGCAGTGTTCCAGAGCCTGGTGGACTCCGGCCAACTCGCGCTCAAGCAGCCGGTGCCCGCAGAAGCCAGCCGCGGCGGAGGGGGCGGCGCCAGACAGTCACCGCACCTCCGGTCTGCCAACACGCATTACATGATCGGCCTCGGGTACCTGGGTCTCGGTGACGCGGCCAAGGCGAAGGCGGAACTGGCGCAGGCCGTCGAAATCAGCCCGGACCTGCTGGGCGCCAGGACAGCTCTGGATGCCTTGAAGTAGAGTCTATTCGCCGCGTCTGATGTTTTGTCATCGGGATTACATTGAGTTCCATAACGACCACGCAAAGGCGTTTCCATGGAGCGAGACCGACGATGAGATTCTTGCCGGCGTTGCCCGGCTTTGTAGACGAACTTAGAGAAGGGACACTGGTCGCAAGCAAAACCCTTCGGCCGCCGGTTACGAATAGCAATACGCTGCTGAGCATTTGACTCGTGGCACTCCCACTCGGGGTTCTGATACGAGTCAAGTTATGGCGATTATTATCAACATCTTATAAATCACCCGGGTATTCGCCATTTGTTATGTAATGCATAACGTGGACAAAATACCAAAACTAGCTTTACTCCCTCGACCTCACATTTGCAGAATGAACGGAGGAGAGCTTTGGGACCCTCCCAGCAGGTGCTGGAGCAAGTTGTGACTTCGGTGATCTTTCCAAAGGGAATTCGTGCACTTCCAAGCGGTCCCTTGGCATTCTAAATCAGTTTCTGCGTTTGTTCAGCGCGCATGAGAAGGGCATGCAGCGGCGCGATTTTGAATTTATAAGGAGGCAACCCACCCTATGGACATATCTACTCGCCTGATGAACATGCTCTCAACTTGTATTGAACGCCGCCTCAATGTAGCTTCGGCGGTGCTCGCAATGATGTTCATTGCTTTTTCCGCCCAAGGCCTGTACGCCCAGGGCTACGGAGCTATCAGCGGAACGGTCACCGATCCGTCCGGCGCTTCGGTGGCGTCCGCCACCGTAAAAGTGACCCAGACCCAGACGGGCCGGGAGACTGTAGTCACAACCGGCAAGGACGGGGACTTCGTATTCCCGACTCTGCCGCCCTCTGTCTACTCGCTGTCGGTATCCGCAACGGGTTTTCAGACCTATACCCAGACAGGCGTGGTACTTCAAGCCGATCAGAAGCTTACCACCAATGTCAGACTGAAAATTGGATCGCCGACAGATACCGTAACCGTTACGGCCGAAGTGCCACAGGTGGACACCGTGACCGGCACCTTGTCTCAGGTCGTCGACGAGCGCCGCGTCGTCGATCTTCCATTGAACGGCAGAAATGTAGCGAGCCTGATCACGCTGGTTGCCGGTGTAGTCGATGCCACCAGCCAGGGCAATGGAGTCAACCAGGGCAATGGGAAGACATTTCCTGCCGCCGTCGTCACCAGCGCGAACGGAACGCTGCCCAACCAGTCGAATTACCTCCTGAACGGCGGCAACAATGTGGATGAAATGACCAACGTCAATGCGCCGTTCCCGTTCCCTGACGCAGTACAGGAGTTCAGCGTTCTAACCAGCAACTACGATGCCTCATATGGTCAAAGCGCCGGCGGGGTGGTCAACATCATCACCAAATCCGGCGGCTCCAGGTTCCATGGCGACTTGTTTGAGTTCGTGCGCAATGGCTTTTTCAACGCGAGGAATGCTTTCGCCACAACAGTAGACAGCATTCACCGCCACCAGTTTGGAGGCACCATCGGCGGGCCGGTCATCATCCCGCACATTTCCAAAGGAGAGAGCACCCAGTTCTTCTTCGGCTATCAGTACACACAGTTCCATCAGGCTTCGAACGCCACTTCGACAACGGTTCCAACCCTTGCTGAAGAAGGACGCGCCGGCGTACCCTATGCCGATTATGGCAATCTGTGCACCGCCGGCTGGGATGCAAATAATATCTGCACAAGTGCGACCCAACGGATTACCAATCCATTCACCAACGTGGCATATCCATTGAACCGGATCCCCTCCAGCGACTTCGATCCTGCTTCTGTGGCGTACGAAAAGCATTTTCCCACATACTCCGGCACGGAGGCTGCCGGGAAGATCGGAGGCCTGGTCAGTTACACCCAGCCCACGGTTCAGTACTATAAGGAGTACATTGCCCGCGTGGATCACCAATTCGGCGCCAACGATCACTTCTTTGCCCACTACTATCAAGACTTCTTCAACCAGGATGCCGTTTACGACCCCGATATGCTGTCCAGCTACAGGTCGTACTTTAGTACCCGCTACCACAACGGTTTGCTTGGCGAGACGCACATTTTCACGCCCCACCTGCTCAACAACCTGATCGTCAACTGGCAGCGTGAAATCGCCCTGCGTGGCGGCCCTCCGGGAAGCCAGGACATCACGGGCTATGGAGTGCAAAACCTCTGGCAGCCAAATACCGGCCCCTATCTGGCCGCATCGATCACCGGCTATTTCGGCGCCTCGTCCTCCGCGTTTGCAGGCTGGTACCGCAACAACTACACCCTCAACGACGACCTGCACTGGGTAAAAGGCGACCACAACTTTGCCTTCGGCGGGCACATTGAGCTGAGCAAATTCGACGTGACCAACGTCTTTCAGTCGTACGGCGGCTTTACCTTCGCTGCCGTACTCAACAACAAAATCGGCAGCACGACATACAATTATCCCAATGCAATGGCGAATTTTCAGATGGGCTTCGTGAGTGCATTTGGGCAGGGAAACTTCGAGCTGCTTAACGACACGAACCACTTCCCCGGCCTCTATGCCCAGGACAGCTGGAAGGTGACTCGCAAGCTGCAATTGAACTACGGCGTGCGCTGGGAATTATTCGCCCCATGGCACAACAACAATGCCTCACTGTTGCAGGAATTCAGTCCCGCCGCCTACGCGGCCAACAAGGGTTCAACCCTGTTCAGCACCCTGCCTGCAGGCATGTTGCTAACCCCCGGCGACCCCGGCCTTGCGCCGGACGGTGTATACAAACAATGGGATAGGTTCATGCCTCGTTTAGGCTTCGCCTACGACGTATTCGGCAATGGCAAGACGGTGGTGCGTGGCGGCGCAGGCATCTTCTATCAGGACCGCCTTCCCGGCTTCTTCAACCTCAACCAGGCCGGCCTTGTGCCCAATACCATCGCCGTCAATCTGAACAACCTGGGTATGGCTGGGGCTGTCGCCGGTGCTAACCCCGGAGGGCCATTCAGCAACCCGTATTGCGTGGGCGGCTGCGGGACAAACGGATCACCCTATACCAATCCGTTCCCCTTCACGCTGCCGTTCCCATCCAGCAAGGTCTTCCCGAATTTGATCCTTTTGGATGAGTACGATCCGTCCGGCAATTTCCAGGTGCCGGTGACTTATGCCGAAAACCTGACCATCGAACATCAGATAACCGCCAGTTGGGCGCTTCGGCTTGCTTACGTCGGTTCCCAATCGCGCCATCAGTTTGTCAACCTGGAGCTCAACCCGGCAGTAAACACCGGCTCTGGACTGAGCACGAACGCGCGGCGTCCCTATAATACGGCTCCTACCGTCGGACCGTGCACAACCAATACCGGCTGCAATACAAGCTACTCCCAGATCGTCGATGCCGCCATGATGGGCAATGCCCACTTTAACTCGATGCAGGCCACGCTGAACAAGAGGATGTCCCATGGCCTGTCGCTATTGGCCAACTTCACCTGGTCAAAGTCGTACGACGACATGCCGCAAGCAACAAGGGTTTCGAATACCGAGGATCTGAATGCGGGCGCATCGTATGTGTATCCTCTGTACCCCCAGAACGCGACAGGGATACCGGCGGCGGCGTATGTTTCAGACATCAAGGCGCTTGACCGCGGACTGTCGGACATCGATCATCCTATCGCGATGTCGATTTCCTACACGTACGACCTGCCCAAATTGAGCAGAGGGAATTCGATCCTCAGGCAAATTGTGAACGGATGGCGCACCAGCGGACTGATCCAGCACCGGTCTGGAGATGCGTTGACCGTATGGATGAGTCAGGATATCTCTCTGACCGGTTTGGGCCAGGATCGCGCGCAGGAGGACTTTACCAGGCCGGCTTACTCCAAGGACGCCGGCGGTGCAGGCAATTGCCAGGCGGGCAAGGCCTGCCTCAACTGGCTGAATCCTGGCGCTTTCGGGGTCCCCGTCAGTGCCGGCCCAGGAACCGGCTTTGGCAATGTGGCCAAGGATACTCTTCGCGGTCCCGGCCAGACAGTCTGGAGTGGCGCCGTTACCCGCACCTTCGCGTTATTTCGCGAGACGACGAAGCTGGAGCTCAGAGCCGAGTACTTCAACGTGCTCAACCACACCAATCTCAACAACCCGAACACCAGTAACCCCATCGGCAGCAGCACCACCTTCGGGACCATCACGGGATCGGGTGACCCGCGCATCGCCCAATTCGCACTCAAGATCCTTTTCTGAGCGGATGCGAGAAGATCGTTGGTGACGGCGGGACCTCGGTGAACAGCACCGAGGTCCCGCCCACCCCTTCTACGGCGGTGTTGCTACTCTTGTGAGCCGGCTGTCTCGGTGAGGACGATGCCGGTGCTGGGACAGCTTTCCACGGACCGAATCCGAGGCTCAACGGGTGAATCTGTGCTTTGCAGCTCGATGGTGCTGACCGGTTTAGCGACCGCCAAATCCGTTTTCCCGGCGGACCTCAGGGCGCCCGGAGCCGCCGAACTGCCCACGGACGAAACTCTGCTCCGTTCCGCACAAGGAAATGCCGAATCTGATCAGGAATGGAGGACAAGCTCACATGGAATATCGTGTTCTCGGGAAAACCGGCTTGCGGGTCTCCGTGCTCGGTTATGGCGCGTCGCCGCTGGGCGGGGTATTCCGCGATGTGAATGAGGCCGAAGGGATCCGCACCGTTCATGCCGCAATTGACTTGGGCATCAACTTTATCGATGTGTCGCCTTACTATGGCTTGACCAAGGCCGAAAGCGTGCTGGGCAAGGCCTTGAAGAGCATTCCCCGGGACAAGTATTACCTTGCCACCAAGGTCGGACGCTATGGCGAGGACCAATTCGATTTTTCCGCGCGCCGCGTTACGGCGAGCGTAGATGAGAGTTTGACTCGCCTCAACGTGGATCATGTCGACGTGATTCAGTGCCACGACAGCGAGTTCGGCTCACTCGACCAGATTGTCAACGAGACGTTGCCGGCTTTGCGCAAGCTGCAGCAGCAAGGCAAGGTGCGATTCGTCGGCATAACCGGTCTGCCGCTCAGGATCTTCCGGCATGTGCTGGCTCGCACCGAGCTTGACACGATCCTGTCCTACTGCCATTACGCTTTGAATGATACGACCTTGGAAGAGCTGATCCCCTATCTCCGCGAGAAGCAGGTGGGCATCGTGAATGCTTCGCCTTTGAGCATGGGCCTGCTGTCCAATCGAGGTGCGCCGGACTGGCATCCGGCCTCCAATGAAATCAGGGCGGCCTGCGCCCGCGCGGCTGCTTTTTGCCGTGGACGCGGAGCGGACATCGCTCAACTAGCCATCCGGTTCAGTACTTCCTGCCCCGCTCTGGCGACGACGCTGGTCGGCACGGCGAATCCAGACAATCTAATGAGGAATGTAGAGTGGATTGATGAGCCGCTGAATCAGGAGCTGTTGGCGCAGGTGTGCGAGATTCTGAAACCGATTCACAATCAAACATGGCCCAGCGGCCGTCGGGAAAACAACTGAAGGGCAAAACGTGTTTCTGGATGCGCACCAACATTTCTGGCGCTTCAATCAGCAAGCGTATCCATGGATAGGCGCGGGCATGGAATCGCTCCAAAAGGATTTTCTGCCGCCCGATCTCTGGCCGCTCCTCCAATCCGCCGGCTTTGCAGGCAGCATAGCCGTACAAGCCCGGCAGAGTGTTCGTGAAACAGCTTGGCTGCTCGAGTTGGCTGATCAATACCCTTTCGTCAGGGGCGTAATCGGATGGGTAGATCTGTGCAGCCCGCAACTCCAACGGCAATTGGAACAGTTTGCGTCCCATCCCAGGTTTTGCGGCGTTCGCCACGTCGTACACGACGAGCCGGATGATCTCTTCATGCTGCGCGAAGATTTTGCGCGCGGCATCGAGCTGCTGGCTGAATTCAATTTGGCCTACGACCTATTGTTGTTTCCCACGCACTTGCGGCCGGCATGCGATTTGGTGGCACGATTTCCCCGGCAACGCTTTGTTCTGGACCATATTGCCAAGCCGCGGATAAAGGATGGTGTGATGGAACCGTGGGCCACAGATATCCGGCGGCTGGCAGCCTTCCCCAACGTCTCGTGCAAAGTATCCGGGATGGTGACGGAAGCACAGTGGCACGCCTGGAGATCAGCCGACTTCTTACCCTATCTCGACATCGTGTTTGAAACCTTTGGTGCGGATCGAGTCATGATTGGGTCTGACTGGCCGGTGTGCACTTTGTCTGCGCCCTACGGGCAGGTGATCTCTGTCGTCACGGAGTACATCCGGCGGCTCTCAATCCACGAGCAAGAAATGGTTCTAGGAAAAAACGTGTCCCAGTTTTATTGTATCCACGGTTAGCACAAGGAGTGGTGAGATGAAAGCAGGTATCCTCTACGGAGATCGAGATATTCGCCTGGACACTGCGCATGATCCCGAGATCAAACCGGATGAAGTGCTGGTGGAGACCGGTTACGCCGGCATCTGCGGCACTGACCTTCACATCTATCGCGGCGAATTTCACGATCGCGTCAAGTTCCCCGCCATCACGGGACACGAGTTTGGCGGGATCATTCAAGATTTAGGCAAGGATGTAAAGAACCTCAAGATTGGCGACCGAGTCGCCGTGGATCCGATAATCTCATGCCACAGTTGTCCGGCGTGCCTCTCGGGCCACCTCAATGCCTGCCGTACCCTCAAGCTGCTGGGGGTGGACCTCGATGGCGGATTCGGACAGTATGTGGCCGTGCCGGCCAGCCATATCTTTCCCCTGCCGGACAACGTTCCTATGACTTATGCGCCCATGGTGGAGATGTACGGACTTGGGCATCATGTCCTGCAACGCGGGCAGGTGCAGCCGGGTGAAACCGTCGCGATCCTGGGTGCGGGGAAATTGGGGCTCTCGGTGCTCGATGTGCTCTGCCACGGCGCCGGGGCGACGCGGACGATTGTCACCGACATTCAGCCTTTCCGCCTGGAAACAGCCAGCAAACTCGGTTCTGATTACGTGGTCAACATTGCGCACGAGGATCCGGTGGAGCGCATCATGGAGGTTACCCACGGCATCGGTGTGGACTGTGTGATCGAATGCGTGGGACACTATCACGCCGTCAAGGGGCAGGAGGCGCCGATGGCGCAGGCCGTCAAGATGATTCGCACCGCCGGAAGGATTGTCACGGCGGGATTGGGAGAACAGTTATCTGCGGTGCATTTCAAGACGCTGGTCATCAAGGAAGCACAGATCGTTGCCTCGCGCGTAACGTTGGGCGAGTTTCCGCGCGCTCTCCGGCTGATGTCCAAAGGGCTGGTGCACCCCGATTTGCTGGTAACCGACCGGATGGCTTTAAAAGACATCACGACCGCATTTGCGCAGGTGGACCGCGAAGATGCCAGCACAATTAAGGTTGTAATGAACATGCAGGACGCATAGGAGACGCCGAATCACCGGCAGGCGTGAACAACTCGCTGTAAGGTCACTGGCATCAGGTGAAACACGATTCACGATAGCCTTCTATTGAGTGCTTCAATGCAAAAGAAAATCAATGTTTGCCGCCGGCTTCGTGCAATCTTCTATGCATCCGTGTTTCTCCTGGGTGCCCGTCTGATTGGTGCCGAATCCTATGATCTCGGAGCGCTCAAGTGGCGCAACGTTGGCCCAAATCGCGGCGGCCGTTCGCAGGCAGCTGCGGGAAGCACACGCCGGCCGCTCGAGTATTACTTCGGCGCCACCGGAGGCGGGCTCTGGAAGACGACCAACGGCGGAACCACATGGGTTCCGGTCACCGATGGCAAGATCCACAGTTCCTCTGTCGGAGCCGTAGCGGTGGCGGAATCGAATCCCGACGTCGTGTACATCGGCATGGGTGAGACCGAGTTGCGCGGCAACATCCTGGAGGGGGACGGTGTCTACAAAACGGCCGATGGCGGCAAGACCTGGAAGCAGGTTGGCCTGAAGGACACTCGGGCCATCGCCAGAATTCGGGTGCACCCTGCTGATCCAGACATCGTATATGTCGCGGCTCTCGGACACCCATATGGCCGTAACGAAGAGCGTGGCGTTTTCCGATCTACAGACGGTGGCGCCACGTGGAAACGAGTGTTGTATCGCAACGATCGTTCCGGCGCCGTCGATCTGTGCCTGGATTCCCACAACCCCCGCGTGCTGTATGCAGCAATATGGGAGGTTTATCGCACACCGTGGCTGCTGTCGAGCGGCGGGCCCGGGAGCGGGATGTTCAAGTCCACCGATGGCGGCGACACGTGGACGGAAATCACTCGCAATCCAGGACTGCCTAAGGGCATCGTCGGCAAGATTGGCGTCAGCGTTTCGGGCGCGGACTCAAACCGCGTCTACGCTCTGATCGAGGCGGAGGATGGCGGTCTTTTTCAATCCAGCGATGCCGGCGCAACTTGGACGCGGGTCAGTGCGGACCGGAGCATCCGCCAGAGAGCGTTCTACTTCTCGCGCATCTACGCAGATCCGAAAAGCCGCGACACGATCTATGTTTTGAACGTCGAATTCTATCGGTCGAGAGACGGCGGCAAGACGCTCGAATTGCTGCGGACGCCGCACGCTGATCACCATGACCTTTGGATTGCGCCGGATAACCCGTTGCGCCTGATCAGCAGCGACGATGGAGGCGGCAGCGTCTCGACCGACGGCGGCAAGACTTGGACTCCGGAACGCTATCCGACGGCCCAGATGTACCATGTCGCAACCACGAGGGATTTTCCCTACCACGTGTGCGGCGCCCAGCAGGACAGCGGCACTGCCTGCGTGCCAAGCGGACGGGCCACCAATATGCGCGATCCGGACGGGCCTGCAGGTGACTGGCTTTACAATGCCGGAGGAGGCGAGGCCGGCTATATCGCACCCCATCCGAAGGATCCGGACATCTTCTACGCCGGCGACCAGGCAGGCGAAATCACGCGCTACGACCGCAGGACCGGTGAGACGCGCGTCGTCAACTTCTTCCCAATGTTTTTTTCCGGCATGCCCGCGAGCGCCCTCAAGGAGCGATTGCAGTGGACGTTCCCGATCGTATTTTCCCCGCTCGATGCGAACACGCTTTACAGCTCTTCGCAGTATCTGTGGAAGACAACGAATGAGGGGCAGGGCTGGCAGTGCATCAGCCCCGACCTCACGCGTGGTGATCCTAAAACGCTCGGCGATTCAGGTGGGCCGATCACAAAGGACCAGAATGGCCCGGAGATCTACGGCACGATCTTCACAATCGCGCCATCGCATCATGACATCAATACTATCTGGACCGGCTCCGATGACGGCCTGGTGCAAGTCACTCGCGACGGCGGCAAAACCTGGCAGAACGTGACACCCACGGGCCTTCCAGAGTTCAGCCGGATCAGCCTGATTGATGCATCTCCGCACCAGGCTGGCGGCGCCTACGTTGCGGCAATGCGATATCAACTCGACGACCGGCAGCCCTACCTTTTTAAGACGGAAGACTACGGCAGGACCTGGTCGAAGATCGTCGCCGGCATCCCGAATGACGACTTTGTCCACGCCATTCGTGCAGACACTCACCGAGCCGGACTCCTCTATGCAGGAACGGAGCACGGCGTGTATGTTTCGTTCAACGACGGCGCGGAGTGGCAGTCCTTGTCCTTGAATCTCCCGGACGTGCAGGTTCCAGATTTGGTGGTCGAGGAGAATGATCTCGTCATTGCCACGCACGGCCGGTCCTTCTACGTGCTCGATGATATTGGCATTCTGCGCCAACTCACGCCGCAAGCTGCGAAATCGTCCGTGTACCTCTTCGGACCACGCCCTGTCATTCGCTCCGTGAATCAGGCTGTAATTGACTTCTATCTGGAACACGCAGCCGATCAGCTCAAAATCGAAGTCCTGGACAGCAAAGGCCAAACGATCCGCACGTTCGATGTTTCTCCCGGATCTGAAAGGCCGCGAATTCCAGTGGGAGATGAGACGGCAGGTCCGTCCACACTGCCGGCAAGGACACCTGGTTCGAGAGCGGGCATGAATCGTTTTATCTGGGACCTGCGTTATCCCGGCTCGACAGTTTTCCCGGGCATCGTGTTGCGAGGCGCGAACCCCGGAGTAGGGCCGCTTGCGCCGCCAGGCGAGTATCAGGTGCGTCTGGTTGCGAACGGACAATCTCTGACCAGATCGCTGCTAATCCGCCGCGATCCCCGGCTGGTGAACGTGACGGACGCCGACCTGGAAGAACAGTTTAGACTGGCAATTCAAATTCGCGACAAAACGAGCCAGGCTAACGAAGCAGTCATCCGGATCCGGGCCATCAAGGATCAGCTGGAAAAGCGTGCCGTACCCACAAAAGCCGCGGGTATCGCGAACGCTACGGAAGATCTGAAGCTGAAGCTCAGCCAGATCGAAGAGGAGATCTATCAAGTTCGGAATCGCAGCCCACGCGATACTCTCAACTATCCCATTAAGCTGAATAACCAGCTCGCAGTGCTCGAAACTTGGGTTGAAACCGGGGACTCACGTCCCACAGACCAGGATTACAGAGTATTCGGCGAACTCTCAGCGCAGCTCGCAGAGATCTTGGCACGATTAAATCAGGTCCTCACAAACGATTTGAAGAAGTACAATGATGCCCTGATCGCCCGCAATCTGGAGGCAATTAAATGAGCAGCGGCACCTCGGGTATCAGATCGGTGTAACTGACCGTCGAGATTCGGTTGTAAACCCCGTCCGTTTCAACTCCTTTTATCTCCAATCCCTGCTCACAATTCGCCTGCTTGCCTGCATGGAGAGAGAATTCCGCACACTCTCATCAGCGATCCGTCGTATGAATTCAACAGCAGGAAAAAGCATTTTCTTATTCTTTAGAAGTACATTTACCCAATCGCTACTATGAACTTAGCGGGAGATGAGATTGACCTCGGGGTTTACCTCGCTGTGCCTCGCGGACCAGGCAGTGTCGGCGGCAGAACACGCATGAGACCGCCGATGATTTCCACGGGCTTCGATCTGATCTTTACGGTGGCGGGGGTGAGTCCCGCGCGCGTGGCGGTCACGGTGATTGTGCCGGGCGTGAGTGTCGAGCGAATGGCCACGCGGTTGATGCCGCACTCGGTGTTGAGGTAGATGTTGTTCGTCGAATTCTCGAGCGCACTGTTGAGTCCGCCGCGCCAGACGACCGGGCCTTGCACCGCAAAATCGACGCGCGCTTCGTCGGTCGGGCAGCGATTGCCCTGCGCGTCTATCACCTCGAAGTCGATGAAGGCCACGTCTGCGCCGTCAGCCTGGAAACCGGCCGGGCCGGTATGCACGGTGAGTTTGAGGGCCTTCGGCTCACCGGCGGTTTTGATTTCCTGCTGTGCCACAACCTTGCCGCCTTTGGAGGCAACAGCCTTGATCGCACCCGGTGCGAAAACGACATCCGGAAAGGCGTATATGAATCCGGTGTCGCCCTTGTTCATGGCGTTTTCGCGCGTTTCCATCGGATCGATAAACACGAATGTTTCCTTCAGTACGCCCCTGGATTTGCCGTTGACGAACAGTTCCACGGCGTCGCAGTGGTTGGCGGCGACGTAGACCGTTTTCCTGGTGCCGGTGGGATAATTCCAGTGGCCGATGATATGCACGTCGGGCTGCGCGTTTTGCATCACGCGCGAGACGTAGAACAACTCCTTGGGCAGGCGCACGCCGTCGACTTTGCCGCTGACGCGCAGGACGGTGCTGCTTTGCTGGCGGCCATCGGCGTTCGAGTCCGCCCAATAGATCGAAGCGTAGGCGGACCACTTGGAATGGGCGGGATCGGGATTGTCGATGCGGTTGGCCATGTAGGCGCGGTAACGCGCGGCGCCGGCAAGGGCGAAGGTTTCGGAATTCCAGTGCCAAGTGTCGTCTAGGCCTTTTTTAAAGCCAAAATGCGGCGGCGAAAAATCATCCCAGATGCTGCGCAGGGCCTCATCACGAAAATCCTCGGTCTCGATGAGCGGCGCGCGATCGCGGCGTTCGGCGCTGTAGCCGCGAAAGACCGCGGTGGGCGTGGCGAGTTCATCGGTCTGGCGATCCTGGCCGATCATCACGCCGTAATACTCGGACACAGGCGTAATGGCAGTGGCCGCGGCGTTGTCATCGCCGTGCCGCGTGCCCATGACGCGGCCGCCGTTGGGGTCCCATTTTTTCCGCAGGGCGACCATTTCTTCCATGTGCGGGACGGTGACGACCTGGTTGCCGGCCTCCCAGAAGAGAATACTCGGGCTGTTGCGGAAGTAAATCATCGTCGCGCGCATGACCTCTAGGCGCTGCTCCCACTGGCGCACGGCGACTTCCGGTTTCAGCCGGGTGTCGTTGACAGGGTCGAACTCCCGGTCGCCGGCGGGGCAGACTTGCACGATGCCGAAATGATCGCAGGCGCGCACGTCGGCGGCCTGGGGCGAGATGTGCATCCAGCGGATGTAATTGGCGTTGCTCGCGCGCACGAGCTGCGCGTTGTAGTCGTGCATCCAGTCCGGGTAGGCCTGGCCGAGACCGGCCCAGTCGTTGACGGCGCGCTGGGCGTAGCCGGTGAGCCAGATGAATTTGCCGTTGAGGTAAACGCCGCCGGTGCCGGCGCCGCCCTTGAATTCGGTTTTGCGGAAGCCGGTGCGGACTTTGTTCACGTCGACGACTTTTCCACCCACGCTTAGAATGGAATACACATCGTAGAGATAGGGGTCGTCCACGTTCCAGAAATGCGCTGCTGCGAGCATGCCGGAGGCGGTGAAGGTCTCGGTCTGGCCGTTGACGAGGTCGGAGGTGGTGCCGTCGAACCTGGCGCGCACCACGCCGGCAGCGTCCACCACGGCGGCGGAGAGGGAGATCGCGGCGAAATCGCCAGACTCGTTGCGCACCTGCGCCTCGATGTTGATCTCGGCGGTGCGGGCTTTCAGATCGATGTTCCGGGCGTAAACATAGACGCCGGTGGTCTGGAGATTCTCGTAGAGCGGGAGGGTTTGGTAAATTTTGCCCGTGACGTGCAGCCAGACGTTGTGGTTGAGACCGCCGAAGTTGGGATTGAAGGCGCGGCCCATCCACTGGTATTCGACGCCTGTGGACTCCTCCTTGTAGTCGTTGCTGTTGTCCACCTTCACGGCGAGGACGTTGTCCGCGTCGCCGAAGCGGACAAGGCTGGTGATATCCAGTCCGCAGGCCGTGATGCCATTCTCGAATTTGCCGGCGGGCTGGCCGTTGACGAAAAACCGGCCCGCCTGCTTGAGGCCCTCGAATTCGAGGAAGACTTTGCCGTCTTTCGCGCCGGCGAGGAGCTTAAAATGTTTGCGATACCAGCCGATGCCCGAGAAGGCGCCGCGGTCGCCGCCGCTGTGGCTGATGAGCGAACGGTAGCTATCCACGTCGTTCCAGGTGTGCGGCGTGCTGACGCTCGTCCACGCGGTGTCGTCGAAGTCGGGCTTCACCGCATCGGGCACATCCTCGCGGATGAATTTCCATTCGGGGTTGAAGTTGTAGGTCGCGCGCGGCGAGGCGGGGGGCTGGAACGCGGCCGGCTCGGCGGCGCGGTCGATCAGCGCCAGTGGGCTATATAGTGCAGCGGCCATGATGGCGAGGGCGATCAACGCAGTACCGAAAAAACGAATCACCAGTGGTCCTCCGATCTGAAACAGACAAAACGATCTTAATGCCCCCCATTCCGGGGCGTCAACAGGAACACCGGGGAAGACCGGGGACGATCTGCCATTTCCGATTTTTTGACGGGCGGTGAGAGCGCAAAGCGATCCGGCGGAAGTAGGAGCGTCCCCGGTTTTCCCCGACCTCTATCAGAATAACCTGCTTGCCAAAAGGATAGCAGCTGCTATCGATTCAGCTCGATACTTCATCAGGACGGCGAATTCCTCGGTCGAGGGCTCAGGTCATTTTGAAAAGCGTAACACTGTTTTTGGCCGCCCGCCAGGAGGCTCCGCCGCAAGTTTCCGATAACGCCACAATACGCTCGGAATCCAGCCCTCTCAGGAGTAATCACCTGATTTTTTATGACTTACGTCCTACAAGCTGAAGTCGAAATCTGCTTGCCTATGCAATCCAACCGCCGGTCGGATAGACTTTTTCGAATCGGACTACGTCATTATGAGAAGTAGATAGAAGTGATGGAGTAAAACTCGATGACGAACTGGTTCACGGAAATCGATCTCAGGAAGCGCTACGACCATGATGATATTTAGTGCTGCGTTTCTGACGACACTGCTTATCACCAGTTCTGTCCAGGGCTCGACGGCACCGAAGCCACAAATCATCATCAAGGATCTGCCGGAGTATGGACTAAACCTACTTCCATCGACGGATGCCAGATTCCTGGTTGCGCTTAATGCCGTGCTGAAGGGGATAGTCGATCCTGCAGTGGAGGCCGACAGATCTTTTGGTGTTCTTCTCGAAAATCAAAGCGATGTCGATTTAGTAGCGTATACGGTCCGCTGGACCGGCACAGATTCTGCCGGAACGACCTTCGAGTTCATCAGAGCCTTTTACCATAGCCAGTGGATTGATGATCCGAATTTTCGGATCCATGCAGGCGGCAGTGGCGTCTTCGCGCCCAGCTTATACGTGACCAACTCACATCTAGACTTTCGCACCCACGCTTCGCCTCCTCACCCTCAACGATGGGAGAGAATGGCTGAAATGGCTACTGTTGAGATCTCTCTCGACGCTGCACTCTTCAAGGATGGGCGGTTTGTTGGACCAGACGAAAGTCGTACGTACGAGCAACTGATGGCAGGACCCTTGGGTAGGAAAGCGACAATGGAGGAGTTGTTGGCAAGGCACCTGAAGGGCGAGTCCGACACGGCACTGCTCGATTGGATGCAGAGTGTTGCTGACGCGAGATACACGTTCGGAGACCTTTTCTTCCCCTCTCAGTTAAACAAGCAGGATGCCGCGCGATTGTTCCTGACTAAGCATAAAAGTGCTGGAGCTGAATCAGCATTTGCTCTCGCCGCCCAGGTAGCTGCCCTGCCGATGCCGAATGTGACCAGAGTGCCGTACACTGGCAAATAGGGAATGCCGGATGCATTTCCGGTGGGCATTGCCTCGGCAGACAGGAGAAGGCAGACGATGCCGGAAATGATGTGGGTAAACGCGCATGTGTCCGATATATCTACTTCCCGCCCGGAATGCCATTTTTTGTTGCGCTCCGGCCATGAATGGCTGAATAATCAGCGCATACAGAATCTAATCACGGACGAGGACAATGAGAACCACCTTCTCAGATGCCTGCCTTGATAGGAACCTCACATTCATCCGCAGACTGATTTGTTGGCAGTCGTGAGGTGTTGACATGTCAAATTCCAACCGAAGGCGTTGGATTCTTGCATTGCTTATAATCGTAATTCTGACAATTGTTGGAATCATTCTGCTACGTTTACAGCACCCAGAAAAGACTCACTTCGTCCAGGATTCTGACAAAATCCAGCTTTCAGGCACCGAAGTGCAGATCGCTCGACCTATTTCAGGGCCGACAACTAAAGGGTCCAGTAGCTTCAATTCGAAGACGGTACTTGAGACGGCAGACAACAGTAATGAGGCATACATTCTCGAAGGAAGGGTCGTCTCCGACCGCGAAGATCCCGTCTCCCAAGTGGCAATTTCCATTTTCGAATCTGTTCCTGAGCCACATTTACCGAGGACCAATGCCTGGCCGCCACCGTTGGCTTCGAGTGCAAGCGATCAAGAAGGCAAGTTCCATATCCGCCTTGATGTTCCCGTGGCAGATGCGGTGGTGTATCTGGAGAAGCCGGGGTACGCGGCGGTGCAGGACCAAGTCGGTCTGACCGATCCTGGAACAGTCCGGAAAAAATACTGGCTCCAACCGGCCTGCGTATGCGCCCAAGGAAAAGTGATCAGCGAAGAGGGGAAACCAATTGCCGGGGCAAAGGTTTTTGCAGGTCCAAATTCGCCTCTTTCTGATAACGATTCATCGATAGTAATGCCTGCAGTAACTTATAGCGACAACGCGGGCGATTACAAATTAAATGGGATTGCGGAAGGTGTGGTAGGGGAGGTTTTTGCTCGTGCAGTTGGATATACAGGACGGGGACAAATTGTCCAACTAGTTCAGGGCCCCTGTGTCCACGCCGACATTCACCTCGAGCCTGCGAATACTATTTCCTTTGCTGTGAAAAATACCCGTGGCGAGGCAATTTCCAACGCGTTTGCACTTTCCAGTGGCGTGCACTCAGTCAAGGCTGATGAAAAAGGGATAATTCAGATCACTCTAGCCAAAGATGCCGCTCCAGTCAGTTGCGACGTCGGAGCTCCGGGGTACAGTATCACCCGCTTGATGCTTGCCCCCGAGTCATCCCCATCTCAAGTCATCCTCGAAAAAGGAGGATATGAAGTTGTTGGGACTGTTTTTGACGAGAGCGGTAAGCCTGTAAGGAGTGCCAAGGTCCTTGTTTCGGGTTCACTCCACGGCTGTGGCCATGAGGGTAATACGGATATGTCCGGTCGATTCTCGATTCCTTTGTACTGTCCGCCTGCAGTTAGTGTGAAAGTAGCGAAAGAAGGGTTTACAGAACATACGGAGCCGATAGAGGCCAACCGGTCTGTGGCTTCTATCATAGTAGTCATTAAGAAGTGTAATGCAGAAGTTTATGGGAGAGTAGTGGATAACGAAGGCAAACCCGTGACCCGGTTTACGATGACGTTGTCTAAAGGAACGAATTTCTATCATCGCGATTTTGATGACGATGGATCCTTTCGAATAGCCGACGTGCCACCCGGGAATTACAGTTTGGATGTGACTAATACTCCAAAGATCATGGTCCCTCATACCATTCTTACCGCGACTGTTGCTCCGTTTCTAATACTCGACGGAAGCAAGACCGGTCCTTTGACTATAAAGTTGAACCCTCTGAGCAATGTTAAAAAATAGCGACCAATCAAAGTCGCATTTCAGGCAATATGAGGGGCTGCGAAATCTGGGCGGACTACTCGTTCTGCTAGACGCCCACGAGAAGAAGTGAGAGATGATTTCCCGGACCAGCGCAATAATCCAGGAGAATGTCAGCAGGATCGCGCCCTGCGGCCACTGATCAGCCCCTGTATTCAGAAAAAGTCTGAATTTGAGCAAACCAGATGAAAGAACAAATGACTGATCACGGGTCACCCGGGCGGGAAACAGTCATATCGGACAAGTGGATTTTTGGCTCATGCCCAGAAAAATATCCGTGATTAGCGATGAAATTGCTTCCCTCTTTATCCTTGTGCTCCTGGATAGAAATGCTTATAAGGAACTCCAGGACGAAGAAAACCGAATCAAGTACAAGGGCACGTTGTCCGGAGACCAGATCAAGTTCACACGCAGGGTCGGCGAGTTTGCAGCCGGGGGATTTGTTGCGAAGCGCACAAAGCAGCATGCTCCCAGACGGAGACTGCTGACCGCTTGGCCTTCTCGGTCCGAGCGTCGGCATACCTGAGCACATCAATTGCGGACCAGCAACGACATCACCAATGGAAGGAAAGGACGACTCATGCGAAGAATCAGTTCGACGATTCTTCTGGCGGCGTTGGCATTCGCCGGAACTCCCGCAGCACGGAGCGTGGCCAAGCGCTACGTCGTCACCAGCGCCGGCGGCGTAGGCGACGGGCAAACCCTGAACACCGGTGTAATTCAGGCCCTGATTGACAAGGTGGCTCAGCAAGGCGGCGGAATCCTGGTTGTCCCAAAGGGCACATTTATCACGGGTGCGTTGTTCTTCAAGCAGGGGGTAAGTCTGTTTATCGAAAAGGACGCGATACTGAAGGGATCAGTCAATCCGCAGGACTATCCGCAAGTCCATACGCGATGGGAGGGAGTGGAGCGCGAATGGACTTCGGCCCTGCTGAATTTCACGGATATGACTGGCGTGGAACTCAGCGGCGCAGGCACGGTCGACGGTTCCGGCGATGTGTGGCTGCAACGCGGAGCTTCCTCGTTACCGCGCCAAACGGGCCAAGATCAGCAAATGCGGCCTCCGCAGGATCGCTCCGGCTCGCCTTCGAATCCGGGAATCGGCCGCCCGCGCATGATCTGCATCCAGAACTGCAAGCGTGTCCGCATCGCCAACCTGAAGTTACGCCAGCAAGCGATCTGGTGCCTGCACATTCTTTACTCCGTCGGGGTGACGGTGGAGAATCTGACGATCACAGCCGACCATAACATCCCCAGCTCCGACGGCATCGACATCGATTCCTCACGCCGCGTACGGGTGAACAATATCGACATCGACGTCAACGACGACTGCATTTCGATTAAGTCCGGCAAAGATGCCGACGGCCTCCGCGTCAACCGCCCCAGCGAGGATATTGTCGTCGAGAACAGCCGCTTCCATTATGGTCACGGCGGTGTTGCCATGGGCAGCGAAACCTCCGGCGGCATCCGCAAGGTAGAAGTTCGAAACTGTATCTCTGACGCGGACAACTGGGCGCCAATCCGCTTCAAGACGCAGCCGAGCCGCGGTGGCGTGGTCGAGAACATCACGTACCGCGACATGCAGCTCAAAGACACGCGCCAGGCGTTTGAATTCAACATGGAATGGCGCATGGTTCCGCCCATTGCGCCTCCGGCGAAAGTGCTGCCTGTGGTCCGCAACATCACGATCCGGAACATAACCGGAACCGTAAGCTCGGTCGGGATGATGCACGGCCTTGCCGACAGCCCAATCGAGAACGTGAAGTTCGAGCACTGCAAAATCACAGCCCAGAAAGGTTTTGTCATTGAGAACGCGCACAAAGTCGACCTCTCCGGCTTGATTTTGGATGTCAAAGAGGGAGCGCCGATCACCAAGAAGAACGTCAAATGAAACAGCAAATAGAATTCGTGAAATCCGTGGAATCCGTGGCTGCTTTTGAAGCGGTTAAACAGTTACTAGGATTGATATGAGAATTCACCTCGGGATTATGAACACGCGAATCTCTTTTTCCAGGTCGATCCTGGCGGCCATGTTCCTGATGCTTGCAGCTGTCACGTCGACATTGGCAGATGTCAAACCTTCCGCTCTCTTCAGCGACCACATGGTGTTGCAGAGCGGCATGAAAGTTCCTATATGGGGAACCGCGAGTCCCGGCGAACGGGTCATGGTGACGCTGAATGCGCAGAAGCAATCGGCCGTTGCGCATGCGGATGGGAAGTGGGTAGTTCGCCTTAACAACCTCGAGGCCGGCGGTCCGTTTCAGATGACCATCTCCGGGGAAAATACCATCACGATCAGCGATGTTCTGATCGGGGAGGTGTGGCTCGGTTCCGGCCAGTCTAACATGGTGTTTACGGTTTCGAAGAAACAAGCCACGTACGCCGGGGTGATCAATGAAGAACAGGAGATCGCCGCAGCCAATTACCCCCAGATCCGTATGTTCACAGGCAAATCCGCCAAGACCTACGAACCTCAAACCGAAATCCAGGGTGAGTGGCTGGTATGTAATCCCGAGAATGTGCCGGCTTTTTCGGCGGTCGGCTATTTCTTCGCCCGCGATCTCCAAAACGAGATCCATCATCCGGTCGGTATTCTGACCTTGGCCTTTGGCGCCAGCACGGCGGAAGCGTGGATTCGGCGAAAAACGCTGGCTGCCGATCCGCTTTTAAAGCCCATGCTCGATCATTTTGACGCCGCGGTCCAGTTCTATCGCGCCAATCCGGCGGCGCCAGCCGAGCAGGCGCCCAAGCCGCCGCAAACCATTAACGCCCGGCTGGGCCCGCCACCCCAGCAGCAACACGATCCTGTGCAGGACCAACACTACCCGACGGTCCTATTCAACGGCATGATCAATCCCGTCATCCCTTACGCGATTCGTGGGGTGATCTGGTATCAGGGTGAATCCGTCGTCGGTGGCGACGAGGGCGTATCGCTCTACGGACATGTTGAAGCCACGCTGATTCAAGACTGGCGAAGGCTCTGGGGGCAGGGTGATTTCCCCTTTTTCATCGTCCAGTTGCCGGCGCTCGACAACATCAGCAACAATCCGCGCGTCCGGGAAGGCCAGGCCTCCGTGCTCTCGCTGAGGAATACCGGAATGGCCGTCACTATCGATATCGGCGATCCGAAGGATGTGCACCCGCACAACAAGCAGACGCTGGGTGAGCGTCTGACCCGCATCGCTCTCGCCAAGGTCTATGATCGCAAGATCGAGTACTCGGGTCCGGTGTATGAATCGATGAAGATCAGCGGCAGCACCATTCAGTTGAGTTTCTCGCACTTGGGAGACGGTCTGGTGGCCAAAGATGGCCCACTCAAGTGGTTCACGATCGCAGGCGCCGATCGGAAATTTGTAGCCGCTGAAGCCCGGATCGAGGGTGACACGATCATCGTAAGCAACGCCCAACTCACAATGCCCTTGGCTGTGCGTTACGCCTGGGACAATTATCCCGAAGGCTGCAATCTTTATAACGCCGCAGGTCTTCCCGCAGTTCCGTTCCGCACGGATAAATGGTAGAGGTACGGCACCATGAAATCTCCTAATTGGAAGATCTTCTTGTTTTGCACCGGGCTGGTTATTCTGCCGCTCATGATGCCGCTGGTTCTATCTGCGCAGGCGCCGTGGCAGCAGATCACGGTTCCCTCGCTCCGCGAGGCAGCGGCAAACTTTCGCACGCCTCCGCGCGAATACGGCGCGATTCATTGGGCCATATGGGGCGGCGAACTGACCCGGGAGAGAATCGTCCAGGAGTTCGATACGCTTGTGAAGAACGGCATCTTCGTCGTGAATCTCGGCCCGGCCCGCGGCATGAATCCGAAGTACCTGTCACCCGAACATCTGGCGCTCACGAAGTTCGCCGTGGAAGAGGCAAGCAAACGCGGCATGAAGGTCTGGCTGGCCGATGAAGGCAGCTATCCGAGCGGCTTTGCGGGCGGCAAGATCAGCGCTGACTACCCGCAACTGTGCATGCAGGGCATCGTGGCGGATATGCGAATCAGCATTGTCCCCGGGCAGACCATCTCGATGCCCGCGCCGCCGGATACCTTAGGGGTGCTGATAGCGAATCCGGCTGCTGGGACTAGCCAGCTGCTGCCTATCCACAACAATGAGATCAAATTTACTGCGCCGCCGGAGGGACGTTGTGAAATTATTCTGGTGCGCCACGTCTTCCGCAGTTCGCCCACCCGCTACATCAATCGCGCCGACGGCACCTACTCCAAGGACAGCCTTTATTCGCTGATCGACTACCTGAATCCCGAAGCCACCCGCGCATACCTGAAGACCACCCATGAAGTTTACAAAGAGCTGTTCGGCAACGAGTTCAGCAAAACGGTATTGGGCTTTTTCGGCGACGAACCCGATTACACAGGTTTCATCCCTTGGACCCCTGCCCTGCTGGAGAAATTCAAAGAGCAGAAGGGATACGATCTGCAACCGTATCTGCCTTTGTTCTTCGCGCCGAAATTGACTGACGAGGCGCGGCGAGCCAGAGCCGACTATTGGGACGTTTGGAGCGGCATCTTCCGCGACAGCTTCTTTGGCGTCCAGGCGGACTGGTGTGCAAAGAACAATCTGGAATACCTGGTCCACCTGAACCACGAGGAGCTGATGCTGAATCTCTCGCGCGGCGAGGATCTCGTCCGCAACGAGGGCGATTTCTTCCGGGACATGCGACATGTGCAAGTTCCCGGCATCGACAATTTGAGCCAGTTGCTGCCGGAATTGGTCAATCGGGAAGATTCAACCTACGCGACGAACAACAATTTTCCCAAGCTGGCCTCTTCCGCCGCGCACCTGTATGGCAGGCCCAAGGCGTGGACCGAGGAAGGCGGCGAGTTGGGCGTGGCCGGCAAGTTTCAGTTGGACTATCAGCTGGTCCGCGGTATGAACGCGCTGCAGATCCGCGGCGCTCTCGGAAGCGGCGGTTTTGGCGGTGGGAATATGGCTGCGAACTCCGGGCCTTCGCCTGCATTTCCGATGCTGGCATGGTATACCAATCGCTCCGGCTATCTCATGTCGATTGGACGCCCGGCAGCTCAGGTCGCCTTGTATCATCCCGCAAACAGCATGTGGTTGGGCGACGAGGAAGCGGATCGCAGCATTACCAAACTTTCCAAGCAGTTGTTGGAACATCAGATCGACTTCGACTACATCGACGAGCAAGCGCTCAGCTCCGAAGCCTCGCTCGAGAACGGCGGTTTCATCAACCTCAGCGGCCAGGTTTACCGGGCAGTGATCGTTCCGTCTTCTACCGTGATCACCCGGGCATCCTTGGATCGGTTACGGAAATTTGCTGTCGCCGGGGGAAAGGCCGTTTTTTGCGGCCGGACGCCCACCATGGTCGTCGACAGAGATTTCCTCCACGCCGGCGGTGCGCCGGATCTGAGCTTTGCCACCCTTGAGGCTTTAGGCGACATTTCGGCTACCGTAATCCAGGCTCTTCCCAAACCCGACGTTGCGTTGGATCAGCCCTGTGCGCCAATCAAATACACGCATCGGAGCTGGCGAGATGCCGACCTGTACTTCTTCTTTAATGAAAGCAGTGAAAAGCAAGCCCGCACCGCCCTGGTGGCCGGCCGTGGTCAGCCACAGGTCTGGGATGCGGGTACTGGTCTGATTCACACGATGAAGACGGCTGCCGCAACAACGGAAGGCGTGCGGCTGCCGCTGGTGCTGGAACCGTACGAAGCGATATTCATCGTAATCGGACCGTTGCCGCCCGATGTATCCACACCGGAGCCCTCGCTTTCGGCGGCCGACAATTTGGTGGAACTGACCAGTGACTGGTCACTCAGCATTGACGGCAACAGCCTGACCACCCCGCTGAAGTCCTGGCAGGATCTCGGCATCAGCGGCTCCGGCCCTGCAACTTACACCAAGGAGTTTACGCTCATCGCCAAGCCGGCGAACAAGCGGTTGTTCATCGAATGCGCCGACGTGCGCGACTACGCGCGCGTGCGGCTGAATAGCGTGGACCTCCAGGCGCGCGCCTGGCAACCCTATCGCTGGGATGCAACCACGGCGGTAAGATCCGGTAAGAACACACTTGAAATCGAAGTGCGCGCTTCGCCCGCCGGCCGGGGCCCCGCACCGGTACCGGCAAATCCGGGGCCGCCCAGGGCGCCCGGAGGTGCGGGCGCCAACAATCAAACTCCAGCGGCTGCCGCCGGGCAGAGTCCCGGGCCAGTAACCCCGCCCGTTTCGGGGCTCCTGGGATCGGTCCGCCTGGTCGCGCGCGACTAAGACACGAGGTGGAGTCAGTCGCCGAACTGAGGGCCTGCATTCGGAGGTTTATCGCGCGATGGTCGCGGCCATCAGGCCGACGACAACTTCATTGGCCAGCGCGCGTACCGTGAGCGATTTCAAGGTCTTGGCAGGATCGAGCGGGAGGTCAAGCACGGTGGCGGCGCCGCCCGGCACCACGCGGCCTTTGCCTTTGAATTCGTTGACGTCGAGAATCCGCACTGTACCGGTCATCAAGTCAACGCGCGGCGGAATCGGCTCCGGACGCGAAAATGCGAAATCGTCGATGAAATAGTCCTGGTCAATTGGCCACCAGTTGACCGGATTGCGGAGGGCGAGCCGCTGGCTTGTCCCATCCTGGTAAGCCACAATCACTTCGCCGTTATCGATTCGACTTTGCATCCAGTTTGTCGAGCCGGCCATGAGCAGAAAAAGATGTTGTCCACGGCCGCTCAAAGGAATTTGCGCTTCACGAGGATAATTATCCCATTGCGAAGTGAACAGGATGTTTTTGGCGTCGCCGGGGCCAGGCGTCGCAAATGGCACTCCGTTCGGCAGCTCGAAACGCCCGCCGCTGCGGCCGGCGGCGGCACGCAGGCCAGTATCATCAATTTCCGCCTTGGCATTGATGCCGCCGGCCCAACCGCCGATGCCCTGGCTGGGAATTGCCAGCGAAACATAGGGCGAACGCGGCGCTATGTATTTGCCGATGCGAAAAATGTTCGTGACGCGATCATTGAAGTACGGCACCAGGTCGATGGTATAGCAGCGGGTTGATCCCGGGAGTTTCGCCTTCCAGTCTGTAACTGCGGCGGCAGCTCGAACCAACGTCTCTGTTTTCCGATCCACCGGCTGCAGCCAGTGCATCTGCCCCCGCTCGACTTTCACAAACTCGTCGCCTTGACCGCCAGGAATCGTTTTGGATGGCCGCTGGCCCGCCCACACAATGACAACATCATTTCGACTTGCCACAGGCCCGCGGATCTCGATCCGGGGTGTAGCGACACTGTCTTCGACCAACTGCCAGTTCGCGGGGAGGCCATTGACCGTGACCGAAGCGACGCAGTCGCGAAACGCGGCTACCCGCAGTCTCAAGGACATCGGTTTTTCAAATCTTGATTCGATTGCATAAGTTTCCGTCAGTCCTGTGCGCCGGAAAGTTACGTTCACATCAGGATGGCGCAGGCTGGCGCCCTCCCAGTTCTCCGGAAAGCCGGGCTGCACAAGAAACTCGCCTGCAAGTGCATCGGGTTTCACGCCGAACAAGCCTTCAACCAACGCACGAGAGAGCACGCCGGCCGGGTCGGCAAAATCCCGCTGCGATTCCCGGCGATAGACGTCGAGGTAGGACATCGAGCCGACATTACCGGGGCATATGCCCATGTACATGCTGGCGAGGAGCGCGCTTTTCATCAGGCGGCAGGCCTCTTCGGCGCGCCCTGCCTGCCAGAATCCAAGGGCAGTATGCACTACCTCGCTCATCACGACGTTATTGATCGACCATGTATAAGGCATCCAATTCGTCGACGACAGGACGTAATAAGCTTGATCATTTGGCACGCCGGGTCCACGCACCGGCAAGCGAGGCATCTCCTGCTCGACGCAACGAGTCATCTGCCAGGCTTCTAGCGAAGTCGCCAATCCGGAATCGAGAGTGTGATAGCAGGTCCACAAAGCAGCGCTTGGATGAATGAGCTGCAGCCCGAGCAGGTCCTTGTACTCGGCGAAGCAACCCCGGTCATCAAGCCACAGATACTCGCGCATCGCGCGTGCAATGAGGTCCGCTTCGTTGTCATAGGGGGCCGGATTTTTTCCAAGCAGACGGGCAAGTCGCGCTGCCATGCGGTTGTGGTAGTAGTTGTAAGCCGAGGCGTGGGCCACGCCGCCGCCGTTGTACTCCAAGTCGTCGCTTGCCCAGATCGCGGCGTAGGCCTCATAGAGAGGGAGGCCGGCTGGTCCGAATGGCCGCCTGAACAGACGCCGTTCCCAGACCAGGTGCCTCTCGATCACCGGCCAGACCGAACGAGCGAACTCGAGGTCGCCGGTCCACAACAGGTGGCGGAACAGCGCATCGATGTAAACAAGATTCATATCATAATGAGAATTCGAGATGTCGCCGTTGCTGTGCAACGCTGCCTCGCTACGCGCAAGGTTTGCATTGGCATCCGGCGGGGGCAATTTGTCCGGGATAGGATCCGTGTTCTGCTGCCCGGCCCAATAGGACAGGTGCCGGCGCGCGCGGTCGTGCCAGCCGAGCGCATCCATGGCATAGGGTCCGCGCCAGCCGAGCAATCGCGATCGCCACGCCACAGCTCCGTGCTGCACTGTGCCGGAGGGCTCGTCCCAGACACCATCCGCGGCAATGCACAAAGCTGAGGCAGCAGCATTGAGGAACGGATCCGGCGTTTCAACCACGATCTGTTCGCGCAGCGCATGGAAATGCGTCTCGGTCTCCGCAAACAAGCGAGGCAGATCTTCCACGCTGTAGGCCGGGCGTAGCACCACCTGCGCCGGATTCTCGTTTTGACCTGGCCGATCGGCAGTTACAGCACGATAGGTCGGCAACTCGGCGGCGGACGTTGGCGTGTCGCTCAACCGCTGCCACGCTAGAAACAACGGCGCGCTAGCGGTCACAGCCGCATGTCCTACTACCACCGGCAATTCAGGTGCGCCGCCTGCCGACGCGAGAAGCGAGGCAGGAGAGGCCCAATGTGTCGCATCCGCAACCGTGAGTCGCGCATTGGCCGGCGCAAGGCCGAAAATGGTTGCTGCTTTGGCGCGCAAAGTGAAGGTGCCTGCACCAAAAGTGAAAATGTTGCCGCGGCAGAACTCCGGCTTGAGCTGGAAATATTCGCTGATCGGGACATCCTCGGTACCAATGTCGCCGTCGCGCCGGCCGCGCTGGCCGTTGACACCGCCATATGCCCAGAGGAGTTCCGATCCGGCGCTCACATGACGCGCCTCGGCACGAATGATCAGGCCATCGGTGGTGTGCATGGCAAGAAGCGCGACGGTGAGTGTTCCATCGCGGCCGAGTAAGGGATCGCGAACGTCGTAAATCATCTCACCCGGTCGATAGCGCGAGACAATTTGATTTGCCTCATGCAACCATTTCGTGCTTTTTCCGGATTTTAGACCCAGGCGCAGGTTACCGCCGCGGCCGGGCAGATAGAGAATGAATTCGGGACGGTCGCCCGCATCCACGCGAAACGCGGTGTTTGCGCCATAAAGCGGGCGGTTGAAGAATTCCGCCCCGTTCACGATCACGAAATCGTTGCCGTCGGGACGATAGCGCAGGGGGCGTCCAATGTTGCTCTCGAGGTTCGGCCAGGGCCCGCCCGAAGCCAAAACCACGGTACCCGCTGGACTTTGCTGGACGCCAGACAACCACATTGCCCACAGGAAAAAAATCGTAGTCAGCACCGACATGAGGCCCCATGTGAGAAGCAGCATCTTATCAGGGCATTCGACGAAATTGCAGGTTGTTTTTCTCCATCGGAGTGTAATCGGAAGTGGGAGTCAGTAGCTTGCCACCGTTTTCAGTGTGAATTGGGCCAACCCTGCGGTTATGGGTAGCAATACGCGGCGCATTTTTTCCGTAAGATCTTTCGCACTCCTTTAATTCCAATAACTTACACCAATACATTTATTATCAAAGGCTTAACTGGCAGTGTGCCAGTAACATCATATTTTGCATTACAAAACACGTATAATATGGCAGAACCTGCTTTACTTGTGCCGTCAAGCCCCCGCAGAATCGCAATTAGGTGAACTTAGGAAAACCCCTGATGTGGTTCCGGCCAGAATCATGATGTACTGCCACGTTGAGAATTGGATATGAAACGTTACGCATATAAGCTAAGGATCAAACCGGACGCGATCGAAGCGTATGAGCGCGAACACACACGAGTGTGGCCCGAGCTGCTCATGAAGCTGAAAGAGGTGGGCATCTCAGACTACTCCATCTTCCGCCGCGGGCAGGAGCTGTTCTTATGTCTGCGTGCGGATGACTTTGACCGGGCTTGGGACAAACTGGACCAGGATCCGGTGAATCAGCGCTGGCAAGCATTGATGAGCGAACTCTTCGAGCCGGTGCCGGACAAACTTCCGGGCGAGCGTTTCGCGATGATGCATGAAGTTTTCTACCTCCCATAGCCCGGCTGCGCTGAGGCACTCAGGAGACTGACGTTTGAATAGGTGAAGTTGGATTCGCCATTCGGCAGGCTGGTTATTCACCAGCGATTAGGAGGACGGCCATGCGAGTTTTGTCGTTTGTGCTAGTAATGCTCCTGACGATCGCTACCGCGGCTGCGCAAGTGGGCGGCGGTGGAACGATTCAAGGAACGGTTACGGATCCTTCGGGAGCCGTAGTGACCGGCGCGGAGGTCACCGCCAAGAATGTGCAAACGGGAGTTGAAACCAGCCGCAAGACGACCGAAGCGGGGTTCTTCGTGCTTTCTCCGCTCCAGCCCGGCGAGTATACGGTCACCGTCAAGGCGGCAGGATTTCAAACCCTCACCCAGCAGCACATGATCGTTATCGCTCTGGCAACCCTTGGATTGAATCCGAAGCTGCAGTTGGGAATGCCCAATGAGACCGTTACGGTGGAAGCCGCGCCACCTCTGCTGCATACCGCCGATGCGACGCTCGGTTCGTCCATGGAGAACAGTATCTATGCGGCGCTTCCCATGCCCATGAATGGAGTCCCGAGGGATCCCACGCAATTTGTCGGCCTTGTGCCTGGCGTCAATAACGCCAGCACGCAGGCTGCGGGCCCCTCCACGGCTGCCTTTAACGGTGGCCAGACGTATCAAAACGAAGTCTATCTCGGAGGGATGCCCCTGACCAGCGCCGGAACGCAAGGCGACACCCGCTATCTGGCGTTTGCAGTCTCGGTGGATGCGGTGGACCAGTTCCAGGTCGAGACCAACGGCGCCAAGGCCCAGTACGAAGGGCAGGGCGTCGAGAACTACGTTTTGAAATCGGGAACCAACGCTTTCCATGGCGCAGGTTTCGAATACTTGCGCAACACGGTTTTGGACGCGCGCGGCTTCTTCCCCGCGACCAGACCCGCCGATCACCAGAACGAGTTCGGCGGGCTCATCGGCGGCCCCATCAAGAAGAACAAGGTTTTCTTCTTTACCAACTATGATGGGTATCGATACAACTCGGGATCGACCCCCATACTGCAGTCGATCCCGACGCTCGCCGAGCGGACGGGTGATTTCAGCGCGCTTCCGGCGATTATTTACGATCCCCTCAGCCAGACTTGCGTTGGCTCAGTCTGTACGCGGACGCCGTTTACCGGAAACATCATCCCCCCCAACCGCATATCTCCGATCGCGAAATCGCTGGCATCCTATCTTCCCCAACCGACGAACACGAACATCGTGAACAATTACCTGTCCAGCCTGCCGATCCAACTGAGCACGTGGAATATGACCGCCAAGGTGGATGCCAACCTGTCGGACAAGCATCGGCTCTATGGGTTCTTCGCCGGCGGGAATTACGCCACCAATTTTACCGGCAGCCTCAACCAAACGGGAGTTGGTGTGCTGCCTGAGCCCTACACGCAAGGCCGCATCGTGCAGGAGAGCGTCAAAATGGTGCAGTTGCACGAAACCTACGCCATCTTGCCCAATCTCTTGAACGAATTCGCCTTAAACTTCAACCGCATCTGGATTCCGCTACAAAACCCCACCATGGCGGGGGCTTATCCGCAGACCGCCGGTCTCCAGGGTTTGCCGGCGGGCCCAGTCTCTCTGACTTTCCCGGACATTAATTTCAGCGGCGCCAATGCGCCCGGCGGCTGGCAGGGAACCAACGCCCACTTCTACAACGAAGCCGCCAACACATTCACCTTGCAGGACAATGTGATGTGGGTCAAGGGCAGCCACTCGCTGGCCTTCGGTTTCCAGTTCCAGGCATTGCAGGACAACGAGAACTTCGCGTTGAACGCCATCTTCAACTTCGCCAACAGCGAAACCGCGGGGTTCAATACTGCGGGAACGCTCCTATCTACCACCGGCAATGCTTACGCCAGTTACCTGCTCGGCGCCCCGGATAGCAGCAGCGTCAACCAGAATGCCATAGGCGAGACCGGCGGCCGCTATAAGACTTACTCCGCGTATGTCCAGGACGACTGGAAGGTCAGCTCGCGCCTGACGCTGAACCTCGGCCTCCGCTGGGACCTGTTTGGTACATTCTACGAAGTGAACAACCAGATGTCCTTCTTCAACCCGAACCTGGCCAATCCGGCCGCCGGTGGCCATCTGGGCGCGCTTCAGTTTGCCGGCAACGGCACGGATGGTTGCAACTGCCGCACTCCGGTCGAAACTCACTACAAGAACTTCGGCCCTCGCGTGGGAGCGGCGTACCTTCTTAACGACAAGACCGTCCTGCGGGCGGGCTATTCGATTTCCTACGTGCACGCCGGTGGTGTTGGCGGGCGCACCAACTCACGCCAGGGACTCAGCCAGCTCGGTTTCAACGCCGTGAACACCCGAAACAGCCCCAGCGCCGGCGTTCCGGCATATTACTGGGATAACGGCGTTCCCCCCATCACCCAGCCGCCGCCGTTCCTGGATCCCAGTTACGGGACCGGTTTCATCACCACCAATCCCACGGGCGTACAGAACCCCGTTTGGGGCGACCCGAGGCTCGGCGGCAAGCCGCCGTATTATGAGAACTGG